>Ga0255343_1003640_pt1 | contig 16099 bp, 15 predicted proteins | sample wastewater_treat_4_FD_192413 | JGI IMG/M metagenome (GOLD analysis project Ga0255343, IMG submission 192413) | Wastewater microbial communities from Lulu Island WWTP, Vancouver, Canada - plant16 | ecosystem: Engineered > WWTP > Wastewater > Unclassified | place: Canada: Vancouver, British... | reverse complement strand
GGACGCGGCGGCAAAAAAGCGAGCTTGTAAGCTCTTTTTGCCGCCTTGCGTCCCCACGGCTTGTGCCCGCGGACTTGTAACCGGGCGCCGACCCCGAGCGTAGCGAGGGGGCACGCCCTAATAAAAAATAAAAAAAATAGAGAAATCTACTATCTTTTAATCACATTTAAAATTTGACTGACGGAAAATAATATTTTTAAAAAAATCATACTATCTTTGCAAATAGTTTTTAGACTTTGGAAAATAAGATGGAACAAAAAATTACAACAGCACTACAGGAAACGATTAAGGAGCTTTATAAGACTGATTTTGCAATAGATGCGAAGAGTATCCAGCGAACACGTAAAGATGTGGAAGGGGATTTTACGATTGTCGTTTTCCCATTTTTGAAAGTGGCTAAAAAAAATGTTGAGATTGTAGCGCAAGAGATTGGGGAAAAGTTGTCGGAAAAATTATCCTGTCAATATCAAGTCATTAAGGGATTTATAAATTTATCTTTTCCTGATGAGTATTGGTTGCATTTTTTAGGTAACAGCTTGACTAATAGCAATTTTGGATATAAAGAAAAGAAAAACGAGAAGCCGATAGTTATAGAATATTCGTCTCCTAACACGAATAAGCCCTTGCATCTTGGTCATATTCGGAATAACTTACTCGGCAGTTCGCTTGCAAAGATTTTAACGGCTTGTGGCGAGCATGTTCTTAGCGTAAATTTGGTTAATGACCGCGGAATTCACATTTGTAAATCTATGCTTGCGTGGCAGAAATATGGGAATAATGAGACGCCCGAAAGTTCCGGTTTAAAGGGCGACCATTTGGTAGGGAAATACTACGTAGAATTTGATTTACATTATAAAGACGAGGTTAAAGAGTTGATGCGACAAGGGTTGAGTCAAGAGGAGGCTGTAAAAAAAGCTCCACTTCTACTCGAAGCACAAGAACTCTTACAACGCTGGGAAAAGGGCGAGCCTGTTGTGATTGAGTTATGGGAAAAAATGAATGACTGGGTTTACAAAGGCTTCGAGGAAACTTATCGTCAACTTGGCATTAGTTTTGATAAAACATATTATGAATCAGAGACTTACCTTATTGGAAAAGAAATCGTTCAACGCGCATTAAAGGATAATATTTTCATTAAGAAAAGTGATAATTCCGTTTGGGTGGATTTAAGAGATGAAGGACTTGACGAAAAGTTGCTGCTCCGTAGCGATGGCACCTCAGTCTATATGACGCAAGATATTGGAACCGCTTTTTTGAGGTATGAAGATTTTTCAGCTCAAAAGATGATTTATGTCGTTGGAAATGAGCAAAATTACCATTTTGACGTTCTAAAATTAATTTTGACAAAAAAATTAAATACGGCTTTCGGAAATTCGATATTTCATCTATCATACGGCATGGTTGAACTACCTGAAGGAAAAATGAAATCGCGGGAAGGAACGGTTGTTGATGCCGATGATTTAATTGAGGAGATGATTTTACAAGCTCGGAAAAGCAGCGAGGCGCTCGGTAAAAATGATTTTACCGATGAAGAAGCCGAAAAATTGTATCGTCTTATCGGGCTTGGAGCTTTGAAGTACTTTATCTTAAAAGTAGATCCTAAAAAGAACATGCTCTTTAATCCCAATGAATCTATTGATTTGAACGGAAATACAGCTCCTTTTATCCAATATAGTTATGCTCGAATTGCCTCCCTGCTTCGCAAAGCCGAAGCATTGAATATCAATTACTTAGCAAAACCAGACAGTATTGTTACCATCTCAAAAAATGAAAAAGAGTTAATAAAGTCTTTAAATGAGTTTCCCAAAGTTATAGAAAATGCGGGGGAACAATTGAATCCTGCCATTATTGCAAACTATTTATTTGAATTAGCTAAGGATTTCAATCGTTTTTATCAAGAAACTCCCATTTTAAAAGAGCCAGAAGTTGAAAAACAGAAAATTTATCTTCAAATGTCAAAATTGACCTCAATAACCTTGAAAAATGGCATGGCACTTCTCGGCATTGAGGTTCCGGAAAAAATGTAAAAAATGAAAAAATATTGCAAAGTTGTTTCTATTTCGCTTTTTTTAGTTCTTCTTTTATCGGCATGTCGCTATGAAAACGGACCGTTTATTAGTCTTTATTCACCCGAAAAACGCCTTATAAATACGTGGACTATTCAGAAAGTTTTTCGCAACGAAGTGGCAACTTCAAATCCGGAATATTTAGCCAATCAATTAGGAACTTATTATGGTTTTCATGCTTACGGAACTTTAGTTGTAAACTGCTATTATGAAGGCACTTTCCGTGAATCGTATACCGGTTCTTGGAGATTTTTTGATAATTATAAAAAAATTGAAATTCAATTTTTGCTGCTTGATGTTTCTTATAAATATACGGCAAAGATTAAAAAGTTATCACGAAGTGAATTAGAGTACGAATACACTGATGATAATGGGGTTAAATGGCGACTTATTATGTACGCACAACCGCGTTAATCTTTTTTCAAATGAGCTTTGCCCCAGAAGCGTAACACTAATATTTCAGTTAAAAAGGTTAAAAGAGCGATGCCAAGCATCCAACGCCAATAACTTTTGCCGCTTATTTCCGTGGAAATCTCTTTAGTAAGATTCTTCTTATTAGCATCAATAACTTTAACTTTGTTATGTTGAGAAGCAAATTTGACAAGCTCGTGCTCCGTATGATAACTCAAATTCGATTCTGAACGGGAATAATTAAAGGCAATTGTCGCTTGAACTACACCACCCTGTTCTATATCATAGAAACCCGCTTTATCTACCTGAGAATGAAAATATAACATCGTTTCATTTCCCACTCTTCGCTGTTCGGGTATAAATTCGCTGCCATTATTTTTCAACTTCGCAACGAAAACATCTTCTGCTGATTGAGCCTTTTTGTTAAAATGGTAAAAGTTATCTTTTCCAATAATATGGTATAATTTAACCTGTTTTTGACTCTTTATACCGATATTGTGGAGTGGAATAAAAAAGAGCGCATGTTTGTGAGCGTCTCCGTATTCATCGTTCATTGCTATCGTAGATAAAAAGAGATTTCCTTTCTCTACCGACTGAACCGTTAAGAGTGGCAGTTTATTTTCCAATTCAATTATAACTTCAGCTGGAGATGATGAACTATTTGATAATGAGTAATATGAATTAATAGTTGGATAGGACATTAGAGCTTCAGTTTTTTCAAAAGCATCTTTAAAATAAGGACTTTCTTGGTTTACTGTCCCCATTCTTATCTCTTGCGAATTTAATTCGGAAAACGAGCGACTTCCAAAGGAATTTTCCAAAAAAATCTTCCAAGAATCCAACTCCATTTCCAAAGCCGGGAAAATAAGCAAATCGCCTCCGGCTTCGACAAATTGCTTTAATTCTGCCGCTAAACCGCTCGAAACGGAATTAATTTGGTCTAAAATAATCAATTCCGCTTCTTTAAAAGCTGCGTAATTGATATGATTAACATTCATTGCTTGATATGAGAAAAGCGAATCTTGCCCATACAACGCATTCAAATAACGATTATCCTTTTCAAATATAGCAATTATGCGAGTCGAAGGAAGTAGTTCGTACGTAAAATAGAAATTATCGTCAAACATAATTGGCGCATCTTCTATCGTTAGAGTAGCGCACTGAATGCCTGAGGAATTAAGCATATAACGTAATTGGCAGTCGGTATAGGAATTAGCTTTGATATCTACTGACGCAATGGCTTTTTGCTCCTCATTTACATAAAGTTTCAAGGGTAATTTAAGAACATCGTTCGTTCCGTAATTGTGAATCCGAACATTCAAATCGGCTTGTTGTCCTTCTTTAAAAACGGGAGAGAGCAACCAACAACTGTCAATTGACACGTTACTTTGTTCTTCGGCAGGAAACGGCAAAAGGAAGACATTTTCATTATTTTGTGGAATAATGTACTGTAAATCATACCTATTTTTTTGAAAATCAGATAGATAATAGCTGTACTGTCGTTGTTTGCGAGATAACGTGGTTAGATGGTTTTTAAAGTCGATAATTTCTTCGATGGAGCGACTTTGCGGAGAAATTTCAATTTCATTCAGTTGTTTTACTATCTCGTCACGGTTAAAGACACGGCTATGTTTTCCGAGAAAATCGTTGGTAATAAGCAGAAAATCGTCAGAAAAGGAGAAAGCATCTACAATTTTTTTAGCACTTGCCACGGCGTCTTCCAAAAGATTTCCCTCCTTTGAAAAAGAGTGCATAGAAAAGGAGTTATCAACGTAAATAGCGACTAAATTTCCATCGGTTGTTTGTTTATCTTGTTGAGGGACATAAGGTTGTGCAAAAGCAAGGACCAAGAAGGTAATAGCTATCATACGCAAAAAGAGCACTATCAAGTGGAGTAATTGCGATTCACGTTTCGTCTTTTTTCTAATTTCTTGTAACAGTTTTACATTAGAAAAGTAGACTGTTTTATAACGTCTAAAATTAAAAAGGTGAATTACAATTGGGATAAGGAGTGCAAAAAGACCAAAGAGCCATAATGGATGATGGAAGTGAATCATATCATAGGTTCAATAGAGAAGAGATTTATTATCTTTTTTGTTTGTCGGGGTGAGAAGACTCGAACTTCCGACCCCTTGCACCCCATGCAAGTGCGCTAGCCAACTGCGCCACACCCCGAAACAGAAATAGAAGTGCAAAAATACGTTTTTTTCTTTTATCTTACACCCCTACTTTCATTTTTTTCTAAAGGAGAAATATTATTAAGAAACCATGCTCACCGATTATTTATTAAAAAGAAAATTTACTCGTTGCATATCAATAAGTTATCGCTTCTTCACGTTACTTCCCATTTCTTTTTTGAATAAAATCGGACAATAATTGATAAATCTGTTGTAGCTCTTTGGTTGGTAATTGCTCAATATGACGTTGTAAAATGAGTGCATCTCCTCGCTTTGCGGGTCCCGTTTGTGCTTGTTGAGGCGACATCGTTTTCGTTTTATCTAAGGTACACTGAAGCAATGGCAACAACATTTCCCAATGAATTTTCTTTTCTTCCAAAATAGTGAAGGCAATATCGTACATTGCGTTCGTGAAATTTGACGCAAAGACAGCTGCTAAATGGAGCGAAAAACGCTGTTGTTCGTCCAATATTTTAACATTATCCGACAATTTAGTAGCAAAATTAAGTAATATATTTTCCGAATCGCTATTATTCCCTTCGACGCACAATGGCACTACTAATTCGTTGAATGAAAATGTTTTAGAAATAGTTTGACAAGGGTAAACAACGCCGAAACATTTACTATATCGGGATAATATCTCTTTGGAATTGGAGCCGGAAGTGTGAACGGCGAACGTTAACGGAATTGATAATTCGTCTAAAACTTCAAGATATACATCATCTTTCAAAGAGAAGAGATATAAATCGCTGTTGGGAGATAGTTTTTTAATATCATCAATGGGTTCGGCACTATATTTAGCGGAAAGTTCGTTGGCATTGGAGATAGAGCGGCTATATATTTGATTGATAAGAAAGCCGTTTTTTGCTAAAATAAAGGCTAACCACGAAGCGACATTTCCTGCTCCGACAATAGTAACTGTTTTAATATCAATCATATAATGAAATGATATTTTTTAATATCTATCAATTGCATTCAAATCTTCGAACGCTATTTTCAATCTCTCCACCATTGATTTTTCGCCTTCACGTAAAAAGACGCGAGGGTCATAATATTTTTTATTAGGTTTATCTCTTCCTTCGGGGTTTCCAATTTGTCCTTGCAGATAATCTTTTTTATCTTTATAGTAATTCATAACTCCTTCCCAGAAAGCCCATTGCGTATCGGTATCAATATTCATTTTAACTACTCCGTAGTCAATAGCTTCTCTAATTTTAGCTAATTCCGAACCGGAGCCGCCGTGAAAGACGAAATCTACGGGATTATCTCCTGTTTTGAACTTATTTTGAATATATTTTTGAGAATTATGTAAAATAATCGGCTCTAGTTTTACGCTACCGGGTTTATAAACGCCGTGGACATTGCCGAATGAAGCGGCAATTGTAAAATTAGGACTAATTTTACTTAATTCTTCGTACGCCAAACCAACGTCTTCGGGTTGTGTGTATAGTCGTGAGCTATCAATTCCCGTATTATCAACGCCATCTTCTTCACCGCCTGTAATACCCAATTCGATTTCAAGGGTCATGTCGATTTTTGCCATTCTTGCGAGATATTTTTTACAAATCTCAATATTTTCTTTTAACGGTTCTTCGGATAAATCGAGCATGTGCGAACTGAAAAGTGGTTTTCCAAATTGTTTGTAATGTTTTTCACCGGCATCTAAAAGCCCGTCTATCCACGGCAATAATTTTTTAGCGGCATGGTCGGTATGAATAATAACAGGAATTCCATATAGATGGGCAACTTGATGGATATACATTGCTCCGGCAACCGCTCCGGCAACCGCTATTTTCTCATTCTCATTTTTCAATGATTTCCCTGCAAAGAAATAGGCTCCACCATTAGAAAATTGAATAATTACAGGGGAATTAATAATTTTCGCCGCTTCTAAAACTGCATTAACAGAGTGAGAACCAACAACATTCACTGCCGGCAACGCAAATTTTTCACGTTTAGCAATAGCAAAAATTTTGGATAAATCAGCTCCCGTTGCAACTCCCGGCTTAACTTGTAAAGATATTTTTTCAGACATAATCTACTGTTTTTTAACTTAAAATAAGGTTTAATGAATACATTTGCAAAGTTACATTATTTTCATTAAAGATAACTTCTATCTTTAAATTTATTTTTGTTTTTTGCATTAATAATTTTTATGTAAGTTTGCAACTTAATTTTTTTTATTATGGGTTTAGAAAAATTTGCAATTATAGGTGCCGGACACTTCGGGTCAGCAATCGCTATTGCGCTTTCGCAAAAAGGCAGAGAAGTATTAGTCATTGACTCCGACATTAGTGTTATTCAAGATATTTCCGATGATGTAGCGTATGCCGTGTGCATTGATGCTACCAACAAAAAGGCTTTAATCAGCGAAAATATTCAAGATTTTGATGCCGTTATTGTAGCTATTGGCAATGATTTCATTCAACGACTGCTTTGTGCTGCCAATCTTCTGGATTTGAATGTGAAGAGAATTATTTGCCGTACCATGGGCGAAAATCAACGCATTATTTTAGAAAAAATGGGAATTACCGAATTTCTATCTCCCGAAGATGAGATTGGAACTCTTTTTGCCGAGCATCTGCTAAACCCCAACATGATTTCTTATCTGCAACTTCCTGATGAATATAAAATTGCAGAAATTCTTGCTCCAATTAAGTTAGTTGGCACAACCCTAGGAGAAATTTCCTTCCGGGACAACTATAAATTGAGCTTAATAACCATTCGAAGAGGCTATCGTGATAAAGACATTACGCAATTGGTAACCGATAAACCCGAACATATTGTCGGGGTTCCTGAAAATAGTACTATTATTGAGGAAAATGATTGTTTCGTTCTTTTTGGCAAAACATACGATTTAGAAAACTTTATTTTAGTAAATCAATAGGCAATGCCACGCTCCTATTTACGAAAACTTACACAACAATTTAATTTACATATCGTGAAATATCACGATAGGTTAGTTACGATTTTACGCTTTGCCAGCCTTCTCATTTCGCTAATTACAATTTCCGCTATTGTCTACTTTCATGGATTCTACATTTCCGCTGACGAAAGAAATCTTATTAAGTTCATCGTCCATTTCAGTATCGCTTTTTATATTTTAAAATACCTACTCTATTACATATATTCTATTCGTAAAAAAGAGTATATCAAGGATACCTTTCTTGAGTTTATCATCATTTCCTTACTGGTTATAAATTGGATTTTAATTTCTCTTTTTGATATTAATATCCCATTTCTAAATTATGACAATTTTGACGATTTTTATTTGCTGTTTATTCAATTTTATTTCCTAATCATGGTAATGATTGAAATTTCAAAGGCAAGTAAACTCATAATAATCATGCGTTTATCTCCTCCCGTATTGATGATTTTATCCTTCTTCTTGCTCATTACTATTGGAACTATTTTGCTCTTATTACCACGTATGACGACCTCTCCTATCAGCTTTATTGATGCCCTTTTCACTTCGACCAGTGCAAGTTGTATAACGGGATTAACCGTTCTCGATTTAAGTACTGCTTTTACTTTTAAAGGACAGGTCATCATTATGATTCTTATCCAATTGGGCGGGTTGAATATTCTTTCGTTTGCCACATTCTTTTCCGCTTATCTTGCCCGTTCGAGTGCAGGTTTAAGATACCAACATCTGTTAAAAGATTTATTATCTACAAATAAACTATCTGACTCTTTTCAACTTTTGAAAGGTATTTTCATTATGACTTTTACTATTGAAGCGTTGGGAGTTGCTTTATTATATGTGTATTGGAAAACCACCAATGTATTTATGTCGGACGGCGACAGCTTCTTTTACGCTCTTTTCCATTCCATTTCCGCTTTTAACAATGCCGGATTTTCGTTGTGGAGTGGAAATCTTATGGACAATGTTATTGCGAACCACTACTTTCCGCAAGGCATCCTCACAGTTTTAGTAATTTTAGGAGGAATCGGTTTTGTTACATTAAATGATTTTTTCAATCCCAATATTATTCGAGAACGCAGGAAATATCGTTGGAAACAGCTTATGCCGTCCACGAAAATTGTATTATACACAACTTTTGGTATTATTGGTATTACATCAATTATCCTGTTTATCTTAGAATATAAAAATACCTTAGCCATAAAAACAACGCTATTTGAAAAAATTCTCACCTGTATTTTCCAAGTATCTTCTGCGAGAACAGCGGGATTTAATCTGGTTGACGCTACCGGTTTCGCCCTCCCGACACTCATCATAATTATGATAGTCATGTTTATTGGAGCATCGCCGGGTTCTACCGGAGGCGGTATCAAAACAACCACCTTTTTTGTATTAATGAAGTCCATGTTTGCCACTATTAGAGGGAAAAAATATATTGAGTTTCAAAAAAAGACAATTCCTTTCGAGTTGGTTGATAAGGCTTACAGTATTATTCTCATGGCGCTTATCGTTATTGTTGTATCTACTTTTGTTTTAACGATTGTAGAACCGCAAATTGCATTCGAAAAACTGCTTTTTGAAAGCATTTCCGCCTTTTCCACGTGTGGTCTTTCAAATGGTGCTTGTGAACTTATCGGATTAGGAGGGAAAATTGTTTTAGTTTTAAATATGTATATCGGAAGAATCGGGACGTTAACGCTCGCTTTTGCATTAAGCAAACGTGTAAAAGAAGCCAAACATCAGTATCCTGATACCCATTTTATGGTGGGCTAATAGAAAGGTAATAATCATTTTAATTTTAATTAGGGCGTGCCCCCTCGCTACGCTCGGGGTCGGTCTCCGCCTCCAAGTCCGCAGGAATGAGCTATGAATAGCATAGTCGAAAAAGGAGCTTCTAAAGTCGCTCTTTTTCTCCTTGCTCTTCAAAGCTCCTTCCTTTGCGGGCTATACGGCTGCGCCCTCACGCCGTTGAGAATGGCATACACGCCATTCTCAACGAAACAATCCTTCAATTTGAGGTTGCGTGAGGCGCTTAGGTGGAAAGCCCGCAAGGGCGGAAGCCGCTGGGGACGCGGCGGCAAAAAAGCGAGCTTGTAAGCTCTTTTTGCCGCCTTGCGTCCCCACGGCTTGTGCCCGCGGACTTGGAACCGGGCGCCGACCCGTGAGCGTCAGCGAACGGGGCACGCCCAAAAGAAAAATAAAATCTATGAGAAAATAAATTTAATTACAAATTTGAAGCCTATCATTTTTCGTCTTATAATCTTAAAAAATAATCGTATTTTTGCGTTTTAAGGAAAAAGGATAATTCTTTTTTTAAACTAATGAAAATCAAAAAATAACGTTTTATGTCTTATAATATTCTCGTTACAGGGGCAAAAGGACAATTGGGACGCTCTTTACGTAAAGTGTATGAAGAGCAATTTAAAAGTCAATATGAAGTTTTTTTTACGGATATTGAGGAATTAGATATAACAAATAAGGGGGCGCTGGAAGATTTTATTGCTGATAATAAAATTGATATTGTAATTAATGCGGCGGCTTATACGGCAGTTGATAAGGCTGAAACCGATAAGGAAAATGCCTTTTTGCTTAATCAAACTGCGGTGCGATTTATTGCGGAATTGTGCCAAAAATATCAAATTTTCTTAATACATATTTCTACGGATTATGTATTTGACGGGACAAGCACAGTGCCTTATACGCCGGAAATGACGATTAATCCTTTGTCGGTCTACGGCAAAAGTAAAGCGGAAGGGGAAAGGGAAATTCTTGAGCGAAATCTTCGGGCGGCGATTGTTCGTACTTCGTGGCTCTACTCTCCCTACGGCACGAATTTTGTAAAGACGATGCTCCGCTTAGGAAATGAAAAAGAGCGTTTAAACGTCATTAACGACCAAGTCGGAGCACCAACCAACGCCAAGGATTTAGCTACGGCGATTTTTGCAATTATCAATAAACGACATTTGATATCTTCGCCGCAAATCTTTCATTATGCGAACGAAGGCACTATTTCTTGGTACGATTTTGCACGTGAAATTATGACAATGAGTAATCTGCCGTGTGTGGTGCAACCCATTCGTACAGAGGAGTATCCAACTGCCGCTCAACGTCCTAAGTATTCCATTTTTGATTTATCCAAAATTAAAACGCAATTTGCTTTCTCTATTCCGTTTTGGAAAGATAGTTTGAAGCGAACTTTGCAGGAAATCAAAAATAATGAATCGTGAAGTCGTTGACGGCAATTCCCCCTATTCCAAAGAAAAATATTTAAACAAGTTTTAGTTACGGTTAATTTTCGTAAATACGGAGCAGGCATTTTCGGAAGTAATTCGGCGAACCTCGGCTAACGGAATGTCGAAAATGGTTGCTATCTTATTAGCTATGAGAGGAATATAACTACTTTCATTCTGTTTTCCTCGATAGGGATCCGGCGCCAAAAAAGGAGCATCCGTTTCTAAAACAATATGTTCAATCCCTATCTCTTTCACAATATTTTCCAATTTGTTCTTTTTAAACGTTACCACGCCGCCGATACCTAATTTTAATCCGTAGCTGACTGCCCAACGCGCTTCTTGTATGCCACCGGAAAAGCAGTGCAAAACACCGTTGAGTCCATTTTGAACAAATGGTTTCAAAATTCGGAATGCCTCTTCGTAACCGTCTCGAATATGAATGGAAACCGGCAAATTACGCTCCGCCGCCCAAGTCAATTGTCTTTGAAAAGCAATTTCTTGCTCTTTTATAAACGTTTTGTCGTGGTATAAATCAATACCTATCTCTCCCACTCCAATCAAAGAATCATTTAAGGATAAATATTTCTCCAATTGCGTCAACTCCTCTTCATAATCTGCTTTCACATCACTTGGGTGAAGTCCTACCAAAGGGAAAAGGTGCTTCGGATGCTTCTCCACAGCCTCCAAAATATCCGGCATGCTATTCGCATTAACGCATGGTAAAATTATTTTAGTTACTTCAGCCTCAAGCGACCTATGGAGGACATCGTCAAAATTTTCAGGATAATACTCTTTATAAAGATGAGCGTGGGTATCAACAAAAAACATTATTAACAGATTTTAATGTGCAAAAATAATAAATATTAACCTATTTTTTGAATATTTACCAATAGAGGTACGGTAATATTTTTTATTTTTGCGTACAAATTAAAAAAATGCACGTAACTCCTAAAAAACGACTCGGACAACACTTTTTAATTGATATGGAGATTGCAGAAAAAATAGTTCATTCGCTGCAATTTACGCATACCCCTATATTGGAAATTGGGGCGGGAACGGGCGTTCTGACCCGTTTTCTTATGACGCAAGCAAAGAATGAGTTTAAAGTTGTGGAAATAGACGCCGAATCGATTGAATATCTGCAACAGCACTACCCCGAATTAAAGGAAAATTTAATCCGACATGATTTTTTGCAGTTAGATATTGCTTCACTTTTTTCGGAGCCGTTTGCCATTATTGGGAATTTTCCTTACAATATCTCGTCACAAATTTTATTTAAAATATTGGATAACAAAGATGTTGTTACTGAAGTTGTTGGCATGTTTCAGAAAGAGGTAGCGAAAAGGATTGTCGCCGATCCCGGCACTAAACAATACGGCATCTTAAGCGTTTTATTACAAGCCTTTTATGACATTGAATACCTATTTACGGTTGACGAATCCAAATTTTTGCCGCCTCCCAAAGTTAAATCGGCTGTTATTAGAATGCAGCGAAATCCCGATAAAAAACTCCGTTGTAACGAAGTTTTATTTAAAAAGGTGGTAAAATTAGCCTTTAATCAACGGCGTAAAATGTTGCGTAACAGTCTGAAGAGTCTTTTAGATGATGTTCAACTTGACAACCCCGCTATTCTAAATCTACGTCCTGAGCAGTTATCGGTAGCTGAATTTGAAAAAATTGTTTTGAATATTGAAAAAAAAAATGTAATTTTACACCTCTTATAAAACAAATAAAAATTAATTGAACTTTTTAAAAATGAATGTATTAGTATTAAATTGTGGCAGTTCATCTATCAAATATCAATTGATAGATATGTCAGCACAAGCTGAATTAAAAGCTAAAGGTATTGTTGAACGTATCGGATTAAAAATGGGTGAGTTTACTTACAAGCCGACAGGTAAGTCCGTTTACAATCTTAAAACCCCTGTTCCCAATCATGAAGTTGGTATAAATTTAGTTCTCAATGCATTAATAGATAAAACGCACGGTGTTATTTCGTCATTAGAGGAGATTAATGCGGTGGGACATAGAATTGCTCACGGGGGCGAGTATTTTAAAGATAGTACGATTCTTGGAGATAAGGAGATACAAATTATTGAGCAACTTTGCGAATTAGCTCCGTTGCACAATCCTGCCAACTTAACGGGCGTGCGAACAATTCAAAAACTTTTACCTTCCGTGAAGAATGTCGGCGTTTTTGATACCTCTTTTCATCAAACAATGCCGCCGGAAGCGTTTTTATATGCCATACCTTTTGATTATTACGCAAATCATAAAATTCGCCGATACGGTTTTCATGGAACAAGCCATAAGTACGTAGCTCCCAAAGCCGCCGACATGGTTAATTTAAAATATGAAGAGTCTAAAATTATCAGTTGCCATTTAGGAAACGGAGCCTCAATTTGTGCTATCAAAAATGGAAAATCTATTGATACTTCGATGGGATTTACCCCAGTAGAAGGACTTATCATGGGTACACGTTGCGGCGACCTTGATTTAGGAGTTTTACTCTACATTGCCGAAAAAGAGAAATTGGACTATAAAGGGATGAATAATCTTATTAATAAAAAATCCGGATTACTTGGCATTACAGGTACTACGGTAGATATGCGTGACATTTATGCTCTTAAAGAAGAAGGGAATCAGCGTTCTAAGTATGCTTTTGAACTTTTTGCTTACCGCGTACGAAAATATATCGGCGCTTACGCTGTAGCGATGGGCGGCGTTGATATTATCTTATTTACCGGAGGCATCGGCGAAAACGCTTGGTATCAGCGTGAAGCTATTTGTAACGAAGGATTGGAATTCCTCGGAGCTCGCATTGATAAAGAAGTCAATAAGAAAACAGTGGGAACGGACGGAATTATCTCTACTCCCGACTCACGTATCAAAATATTAGCGGTTACTACCAACGAAGAGCTGGTTATTGCCACCGATACTTATCGTTTAATTTATTCATAACTAAAACAATGACTCCGGAATATACTATTGCACTCGTAGCACACGACAACTGCAAAAACGACCTTATCGAATGGGTCGCTTTTAACAAAGAAAAACTCAAACAACACAAATTAGTCTGTACCGGCACAACCGGTAAGTTAGTCGAAGCAGAAATTAATAAAAATTGTGAAAAAGGTTCGAGAGATTATATACGTATTACGAAACTAAAATCCGGACCCTTGGGCGGCGACCAACAACTAGGGGCGATGATAGCGGAAAATAAAATTGATTTCACCTTTTTCTTCTGGGACCCAATGGCACAACAACCTCACGATGTTGACGTGAAAGCACTATTGCGTATAACCGTTCTTTACAACGTGCCCACAGCCTGCAACCGTACTACTGCCGACTTTCTTATCTCCTCGTCTCTATTTGAAAATGGAGAGTACGAAAAGAAAATTTATGACTATACCGACTATACTAAAAGAAAAATAAAATTAGGATAAGAGCTACTTAAACTTTTATTTTAATAGGCGACTTTATTAATCTTACAATCAACTATTTAGCAGAAATGGAAAATGTTTCAATTTTATTTTTTCCTTATAATTTGATTGTCATCTTATCCATATTTTTTGCTCTTTTTTTAATTAAAAATTTTTCTTTTACGCAAAAAATTTGGCACCAATTAGCCTCTGAAAAATATCTACTGCTGGCGGTCTCACTTTTCTTTCTTTCAATTTTACTAATTCAACTTATTAGAACTTTCGTTCCTGATAGCACCGATATTTCAAGTTTTCTATATCGTTTCGGATTTTCCCGTTTCAATGCCTCGCCGTTCCTGCTTTTAATCTCGCTTTTTCTTTTTATCATCTTGACTGCCAATCATTTATCTTTATGGAGAGAGCCTTTTTCGCTTCAAACTATTCGGCTGCTTTTTTTTCAAATCGGCATATTATTAATTATCTCAGCTCAATTTCTCGGCTTTTTTGACCAGGAACGCTATAAAATGACCGTTTATAGTGAGTATCCCACCTCTGTCGCTATAAAAGATGAAAAATTATTTGTTTCCATGCCTTTTGAGATTCAACTTATTAACTCTCTTCCCTCCTACTATCCTTCCGGTAATTTGAAAAATGTAGAAATCAATTACGATATCAGGTATAAAAATCGACTTTACAACATAAAAAACAGTGTCAATCAACCGTACAATTTTCATGGTTACGACCTTTATCTTCTCGCTTATGACCAAAACAACGGCTCAAATCCGCTATTTTGCCGCCTTTTCATTGTTAAAGACCCGTGGAAGTTTATTTTCAAGATTGGTTTTATAACTATCCTTATTTCTTCTTTACTAATGTTAATTCCAAATAAAGAGCGGAAGAAAGGAGCGTTTAGTAATGATTAATTGGGATAATTTCATTTTCTTTGCCTTTTCGGCACTTTTTTGTTGGATATTAGCCTCTTTTTTCGCCATAAAATCCAAAGAAAAGTCCTCCATAGCAATTTTGCTCCATTCTCTCGGGATTTTCATTTATACATTTTTCATTATCGGATTTTGGATTTACATTGAGCGTCCCCCGCTACGCACATTAGGCGAAACCAGACTTTGGTTTGTCTTCTTTCTTTCAATAATTAGTTTATTAATATATCTTTTTTGGCACTTTAAGCTCATATTCTCATTTACAACCGTTTTATCGGCAGTTTTCATTCTAATCAACATCTTTAAGCCCGAAATACACAACAAGGAATTAATGCCTGCGCTACAGAGTTTTTGGTTCATTCCGCATGTTGTAACCTATATGTTCTCTTATGCATTTCTCGGAACTTCCTTTCTATTAGCACTTTACCACCTATTTAGAAAAAAAAGCACCCTACTCCCCTATTTTGACGATCTTGTCCGCATTGGTTGGGCAAGTTTTTCGATAGCGATGTTTTTAGGAGCTTTATGGGCGAAGGAAGCTTGGGGCATTTTTTGGGACTGGGACCCCAAAGAGACATGGGCACTCTTAACGTGGCTACTCTATTTAATCTACCTTCTTTATCGAAAAACGTATCCGAGTTCCATTAAAAAGTCGCTATTAATAATAGTTTTCGCCTTTATCTTTTTACAATTATGTTGGTACGGCGTAAATTACTTGCCCACTCCTGAAAAAAGTTTACACGCTTACTAACGGTGGAATTTACAAATAGGCATAAAATTTATAATAATCATATTTTTCTTTTGGGCGTGCCCCGTTCGCTAACGCTCACGGGTCGGTCTTCGGTTCCAAGTCCGCGGGCACAAGCCGTGGGGACGCAAGGCGGCAAAAAGAGCTTACAAGCTCGCTTTTTTGCCGCCGCGTCCCCAGC
>Ga0255343_1003638_pt1 | contig 16112 bp, 11 predicted proteins | sample wastewater_treat_4_FD_192413 | JGI IMG/M metagenome (GOLD analysis project Ga0255343, IMG submission 192413) | Wastewater microbial communities from Lulu Island WWTP, Vancouver, Canada - plant16 | ecosystem: Engineered > WWTP > Wastewater > Unclassified | place: Canada: Vancouver, British... | reverse complement strand
TTCCAATTTGATAAATTCGGGTAAACACAATTATGCGTTTAAAGCTCATAGAAATTATCATACGACCACCTTTAACTCACCACCGCGGACCGAGTCGGATGTACGGGTATAAGTTCCGGCCGGTGATGAAATAGAAGAGCATTGATCGGTCATTAGTAATCAGGAAAACCTGACCGCCTTCCATTAGGGCGGTTTTTTGTCGCCTGCCCCAGCATGGTCTCGATAACTATTGAAACGAATCAAAAACGAATCCTCTTTCTCAAGTTTTGAGGACCAACACCGATATAGTTATTATGTTCTATATTCTATTATAACATGGCTGTCAAGTCTGCGGGGGAAAATCAATCACGCACCCTGCCAAAACTCGCGCAATCGGTCAAGATTCGCCAGGACGGCGATGAACGCGGGATGCTGGACAGGCGGGTATGCACAACACTCCCTTCGGTCGTAAGTTTAGGTCGGTGATGCGGTAAGAGCGTAGTGATCAGTAATCAGTACCGCCTTCCAAGTTACGGGGGGCGGTTTTTTGTTACATCTAAGAAAGAAATGGCGATAATTAATTGCAGCGAGAAATGAGATACCAGAAAAAGGTGCGCTCAAAAGCGAACGCACCCTTGCTCCTGAGTTTATCATTTGCCTGATTCTTCAGCGTTTTTGATCTCAATTTATGGATTTTTGGGGCACTAACCGGGAATGAGGGTGGCTACAATAAGTACATGGCGTTCATCCGTAGGGTCAAAACAGCAAGTGGAGCTACTGCAATCCAGATTGTAACCAAACAAAAAGGGCAGATAGCCAAGATTCGATTTGAAGTTGCGTTAAGGATGCAGCTTGTCACAGGGCTAGATTCTCCGATCCTGGGGAGGAATATAACTCTGGATGGTGACTTCTTTACGATTATGACCAAGTTGAATGGATGTTTCCAACAACGCTTGGTCATCATCCGCGCCGGCTTCGATTCTGTTTTTATAGTTTTGCGCCGCGAAAGTTTTCCGGAAACCATGCGTGCCCAGGCAAGGAATTCCGAGGGCTTTACACGCTTTGCGCACCTGTTCACGTACCCGATCCGGGAGAGAGCCACGGTCATGGAAGATGTGCCCGGTTGGATTTTTCTCGCCAATTGCTTTGATCTCAGACAGAAAGTTTTTTTCTTCTGACGAAATGTGTACCTGGCGAGGTCTGCCGCCTTTGGTATGGTTCACGTTCCCTTCCAGAGTGATAAAGCATGTTGCCACATCAATATCTTGTGCTCTAAGATAGACTGCTTCTCGAATCCGCAGCCCAGTTTTTTGCATCACATGCAGTACCCGCGCTGAAATTGGATCGATATTGATGATCCACTCGATAATTCGTTCCGCTTGCTCCGGAAAATAAGCCACCGGTCGAGGTTCGGAGTGGAAGCCGCTTAATCCCCCATCGGTTATATAAGGAAGTAACGGGGGTGCATCTTTGCCAAATACTCCGGTAATCCTACAAGCGCGATCCAGCTTACGTAACGATGCCATAACGCGTCCAATCCGGCCACCGCTGCGTTCACGCCGAATTAATTCTTCGACGAATGTCTGAGCCATCTCTGGCTCGACATCTTCAACTTCACTCACTTCAGGCCACTGCCTGCGGATGAATCGCGCAAATTCATGCACATCCGCCACCATGCTTTGCATGGTTCCGATACTGCGGATCACATCCTGATTGCGTCCATGTTGTTTATCTTCGTGCCGGCTGCCACCAGGTCGAAAGATTGCCTGGAGCGCTTTCATCATTTGATAAGATAATCCACCTTGCTGTGACATAATTCTGCACCTGCCTGTTTACGCTTAAATCGGGTTCGAACGGCTTTTTTTACCGTTTCTGGTTGTTTCCCTTTGTTTCCTTAAGGGAACCCCTTTCTAAAAATGGGGCGTTTTGTTGTACTTGCCTCGTTCAGACAGCCGCTTCGGCTGCACACCCAGGGATGGGCGCCCTATCCATCGGACAGGGTGACCGTTTGGTGTGAGGCCCACGGACCAGCAAGAGTACGGTCAAATCTCGCTGCCGTGCGCTCAATAGATCGACTGGACTCTGTTGAGCGGCTCCCGCTGCGTACTTCGCTTTGGGAAGGTGATGGGTGCAAGGTCAACTTTTGGGGATTCTCACGCGATCAGCAACACCTGCCGGCGATCCATTCCCCCTGGTTGTGCCGGTTCGGTTTTTGCGTGTTAAAACAAAAATACCAAACATTGCACCCGGGCGGAAATAAACAGGCCAACGTTCAGTATTACGGTATAAAAACAAGCTATCGTTAACTATTTTAGACGCTTTTGCGTCTCATTCAATTGTAATTTCATTATAGCACGCGTTTTCTATCCTGCCAAATCGCGATAGAGACAATTTTAAATTTTTCGAGGTTGAAAAGTGTTTGTAAGGTCCATGTTTATCGACTTGTACTCCATTTTCGTTGACATTTTTTGTTTCCTCACCTATGATTATAGAATACTCCCACGTGAGGTGGCTCATGCCCGGAAAAATTGTCAATCACTTTCGCATTTTACTGGCACAAAAGGCAACTAAGCAGCAGCAAAATATCGCTCTGATGGACGTGCAGCGCGAGACGGGCATTGCCTGGTCAACGCTAAATTCCTGGGCGAATAACCAGTTGACCCGATATGATGCAGCGGTGATCATGGCGTTATGCGAATATTTTGATTGCCAGGTGGGGGATTTACTGGTTTACGAAAAAGAAACGATTCCTGCTCCGTAATGAAAGACACCATAATAACTCGGAACAACGGCAACTATGACATATAACGAATCTGATACTCGCGCATACTTAATTGATCCCAAACTTGAATCCTCCGGTTGGGGAAGAGAACTTGTACGAAGAGAGCATTTTTATCGCCGTGACGTGCAATATACAGCCGGAAGAATTGTATTGCACGGTGATCGAGCACATCACCGAGAAGGTCGGAAAATTGATTATTTATTACGTTATACCGATTCTTTTCCTTTGGCCATCGTTGAAGCAAAAGAAGAAGGTTTATCGGCTGAAACTGGCCTTGAGCAAGCGAAAGCTTACGCTAAAGATTTGTCTGTTCCTTTTGCCTTTTCGACAAATGGCCACAATATCATTGAATTTGACTTCTTTACTTTAGACAGCCGGAATATCGATCATTTTCCCACACCCGATGAGCTCTGGCATCGCTGGATGATCAATACTGGCTTGAGATCACCAGGAATTGCTCAGAATCGGGCAAGTTATAGCCTAGATGATGCAACTGATCGACGACAAAACCCACTTCTATATCCTTATTGTCCTGAAACAATCACAGGAAAGAGTATCAGATATTTTCAGGAAGCAGCTATCAACCAGGTAATTCGCCGGATTGTTAAAGGACAGAAACGAATCTTACTTGCCATGGCAACAGGCACAGGAAAAACTTTCACGGCCATGCAATTGGTATGGAAACTAATCAAGTCGGGCTGGTTGCAACGACAGCACCCGGATCGACCAGGAAGGATTCTTTTCCTTGCTGATCGAGTGGTGCTTCGTGATCAGTCCTACAATGCGTTTGCTCCATTTGCCCGTGATGGAAATGATCCTCGTTGGTTGATTGAAGGGCATCCGCCCATTTTGACAAGAGATCTCTATTTTGGAATCTACCAATCCCTTTGGATTGAAAATGATCAGGGAAAACGATTGTTCGAGTTGTTTCCCAAGGATTTCTTTGATATCGTCATCATTGACGAAGCCCACCGGTCAGGGTTTGGCACCTGGCAGGAGATCCTCAAGCATTTTGGCGATGCCATTCATCTTGGCATGACGGCAACCCCAAAAACCACTGATAATGTAGATACTTATGACTATTTCTGTAGAGATGAGCCTGAAATACTCATAGATGCTGAAGACCCCTCGAAAGGTTCCCGCCGCCAGGCAGCTTATGAATACAGTTTGGGACGGGGCATAGAAGATGGTTTTCTTGCTACTTACAAAGTACACCGGGTGCGGACCACTGTTGATCAGAATGGCTTGAAACTGCAGGAAGCCGTCGAGCAGGGTGCGGAAGTTTTTGTCCCAGAAGATGCAGAGACACGAGAACTATACACCACGCCGCAATTTGAACGCGAAATTACTGTTCCAGATCGTACCAGGGTGATGGTGGATCACCTGGCCGGCTTGCTGAGGAAATTTGGGCCAACAGAGAAAACCATGGTTTTCTGTGTAGATATTCCCCATGCTCAACTGGTGGCCAGATTGTTAAATGATGTATTAGGTCATCTGGGGTTGCAACCTTATGCAGTTCCCATTGTGGCAGAGGAAGGGCAAGCACCTGTTTGGCTGCAACAATTCCAGGACAGTGATCATGCCACACCGGTTGTTGCCACAACTGCAGAATTATTGAGCACGGGGGTAGATGTTCCGGCTTGCCGCAACATTGTGTTCATGAAAACCATCTCTTCTCCGGTTCTGTTCAAACAGATTATTGGGCGCGGCAGCCGAGTAGATCCAGCTACAGATAAGTTATGGTTTAGAATCATCGACTATACCGGGGCAACACATCTATTTGATGAGTGGGATCGTCCCCCTGGCCCTGCTCCTGAGGTTCCTCAAGGACCACAGAGCGCATCGATCGAGGGACATGTCTCTAAGGTTGAAACCGGAGAAATAATCGTCGGAGCGACGGTAACACTGATTACCGGTCCAAACGCTCAGAGGGGGCCAATTCGATCTGATGAAAACGGTTGCTTCCGTTTTACAAATCTGCCCGAAGGAAGTTTATCTCTCATTGTCAGCGGAACTGGTTTTCGGCGCCGACAGCTACAAGTTCAGACCCTTGCAGATGAAACCACGACCGTAGATGTTGAATTAAGCCCTGAAGGTGAACCGGTCGGTCGTATTCGTGTCGAAGGTCTTGAAGTGCGAATCGCCGACGAAGCTGTCTTTGTCATCGAAGGTTCAGGCCAGCAACTCACCCAACAGCAGTATCTAGATTACACCAGAGAAAAAGTGCGGCAGGTTAGCCAGGCTCAGAAGATAGACGATTTGCGCAATACCTGGATTAATGCCATAACGCGCAGAAAGCTGCTGACTGACCTTCAAGCCGCTTCAGTTTATGTGGATGTGATCGCTGACGTACTTGGTCAAAGCGAAGCGGACCAGTTTGACCTGCTGGGACATTTAACCTTTGGCACACCACTCCGAACCCGTTCTGAAAGAGCTGCTGCTTTCATTAACCGCGAATCGCGGTTTCTTCAGGCGCAACCCAAACCAGCTCAAGAAGTGCTGCTGGCGTTGTTGGAAAAGTACCGTGCAACTGGCGTGGATGAGATCAGTGATCCGAGAATTTTTCGCTTACCACCATTTTTTGAAATGGGGCAAGCACCTGGCGTAGCACGCCGCTTTGGTTCGTTGCCTAAATTACAATCGAATTTAGCCGAGTTGCAGAGACGGATTTACGATTAACTGAACTAACTTACTGCGATAATTATCCTAAAACTAATTATCGCAGTATAATAGTGTAAATGATGAACAGCGAACCCCGTTACTCGCAATCACAAGGCCTAAAGTTGCTTGAAGCAGCAGTTAAGGAATATGGTCCTTTGTTTACATTGGAGCAGATCAAGCCGCTTGCCAACACGCAGAAATTATCAACCAGCCACCTCCGTTACCTTTTGAGCACTTTATCTGATGCTGGTTGGATTGAGATCCTAAAGCGCGGTACCTATCTAGTCAAGAGCCCATTGTATGCTGAAGAAGTTCCGGTATATGCGATTGCTGCAGCATTAATTCAGCCGATGGCGATCAGTCACTGGTCAGCTTGCGCCTACCATGGTTTTACGACACAGAATCCGGTCATGGTGCAGGCAACAACCCCAACGAAAGTGATTACACCTGAAATGCGCCTTGGAAAGGCACACAGTCCAAGAGGCCGAGCTGTGTGGACAGTCTCAGGACATGATTTTGAATTCATTCATATTGCCCCCAACCTCTTTTGGGGATTCCAGAAAATGTGGGTGAACTCATGGCAACAGGTGAACATTACAGATCGTGAACGTACCGCCCTGGATTTAATCGCCCGCCCTGATATTTTCGGTGGTTTCTCGGCTGCAATTGAAATTCTGGAAAACGCCATTAACCAAATCAATGTGGATCAATTGGTGGATTATGCCTTAAAGTACGATGTAGGCTCAGTGATCAAGCGGTTGGGTTGGTCACTTGAAAATCTCGGTTATACAGGGAACAGCCTCGAAAGTTTACGTGTTTATCCAGTAAAAAGGTACTATCGATTGGATCCCAGCCTTGAAGAAACAAACGCTAATAAAAATTCTCATTGGCATATATCTGAAAATCTAAAAAGGACCTAAATGCCAAGCGTACCTCAATTAATCCGATCAGTCTCCCAAAAGAAAAAAGTTCAACAATACATTGTTGAAAAGGACTACGCACTGAGTTACCTGCTGGCTTCAATCGTTTCTACGGATGGTCTGGGCGAGAACCTGGTATTGAAAGGCGGTACGGCGTTAAAGAAGCTCTATTTCGCGGATTACCGATTTTCTGAAGATCTGGATTATTCTACGCGGGTAATAGGACCAATCCAGCAAATTGATTCACTAATGGAGACTGTTGTTCACTCCATGGACGAGTTATTAAATGAACATGGACCGTTTCAGGTTGGCCTGGAACCACTTCTGTTGAAACAACCTCATCCAGGCGATCAAAAAGCTTACCTGGTGCGAGTACAGTTCCCGGAGCAACGACAACCGTTATGCCGGCTCAAGGTGGAGATCACGGTGGACGAACCCATTCTTACACCGGTGGAAATTCGTCCGGTTTTGCACGGGTTTGTTGAGGAGATTGATGCGCGCATCCCGGTGTATTCTCTGACAGAAATCACCGCGGAGAAATTACGAGCACTTTTACAGAGCAAAGCACGGTTGCAGGAACGCGGTTGGGGGGCAAGCCGGGTTTGCCGGGATTATTTTGATTTGTGGAATTTGTTGCAAATTCCCGGTCTAAAATCGCCAGAATTAATACCTCTATTGAATCATAAATGTGTTATCCGAGATGTTGCGTACACATCTCCAAACGATTTTGTGTCTGAAGATCTATTATCTGTTGCTAGGAATGAATGGGAGCAGCAGCTCTTACCCTTTGTGCCGGATGCGCCCCCGGCAGCAGAGCTTTTACCGCAGGTTCAATCTTTCATCTTATCCATATGGGAGTGACATTGTGGCATTAACCAACGGACAAACACGCGAAACCCTTGCCAATGACATGTGGCAAGCCTGTAAAATCTTGCGCCGCGACAACAATTGCGGCGGAGTAATGGAGTATATTGAGCATCTGGCCTGGCTGCTCTTCCTGCGCTTTTTGGATGCCCAGGAAGATATCTGGCAAACCGAAGCGGCTTTGGAGGGCAAAACGTATCAACGTATCCTCGAAAGCGACCTGGCCTGGGCGAACTGGGCGCGGAAAGACTGGCCGGCGGATGACCTGATCCAGTTCGTTCACACGCGCCTGATCCCCAGCCTGCAGAGCCTGCACGGCGACCCGTTCCGCGAGACGATCTCTTCCATCTTTTCTGAACGAAATGTTGTGGTATGTGCCTCCGGTTATAACCTTAAAGATGTGCTCAAATTGGTGGATGAGATTGATTTCCTTAACCAGGATGACGTGTACACCGTGTCGCATGTATACGAAACCCTGCTCAAACGCCTGGGAAATGAAAACAAAGTCGCCGGCGAGTTTTATACCCCGCGCCCGATCATTCGTTTTATGGTCGAAGTGATCGACCCGCAATTGGGTGAAACAGTTTACGACCCGGCCTGCGGTTCTGGCGGTTTTTTGGCGGCCGCCTTTGATCACATTCGCAGTCACAATCCCGATCGCACCATCGAACAGGAGATCTTCCTGCAGACCCAGACCTTTTATGGCAACGAGAAGAAAGCTGTGCCAGCGCTGCTGGGGATGATGAACCTGGCGCTGCACGGGGTCACCTCCCCCAAAATTCGCCGGCGCAACACGCTGGAAGAACCGATGAAGACCACGCCCGCCGAGCGCTTCGATGTGGTGTTGACTAACCCGCCCTTTGGCGGCACCGAAAACGAGGCGGTGCAGGATAACTTCCCGGTGAAATCCAACGCCACCGAGCTGCTCTTCATCGAACACATTATGAAAAAGCTCAAATCTGGAGCGGGCAAGCGCTGCGCCATGGTCGTCCCCGAAGGCACGCTGTTTGGCGGCGGCGCCTTCGCTACGGTGAAAAAAGACCTGCTGGAGCAGTTCAACCTGTTTATGGTGGTCAGCCTGCCGCCAGGTTCTTTTGCACCCTATGCCGACGTGAAGACCGCGCTGCTGTTCTTCGACCGCCCAGGACCGACCAAAGAGGTGCTATATTACGAACTGCCCATTCCGGAGGGATTGAAGAAATTTAGCAAGGGCAGCCCGATTGGCGACGAGCACTTTGACGAGCTGCGCCTGGTCTGGCAGCGTTGGAACCAGTACCGCCAGCAAGGTGGAGAGCGGCCGTTTGGGCTGGCAGCGGAACTGCGCGAACAGTGGCGCGTGCACCGCCTGTGGGAAGCCTACCGAAATGACACTACAGGAAAAGCGTCGAGGCCAGAAGCGAATGCCGGGGATTCAGAATTGGCAATCAAGGCGTATCAGGCAGAAGGGTCAAGGCCCACAGAGCAAATTTATGCCTGGGTAGATACTCTCGACGAAATCAGAAATAAGGATTTCGATTTATCTTCTTCGAACCCCCACCGATCATCCGAACAAGATATTCCCAAACCATGGGAGTTGACTGCCAGTCTATTAGAACGGATAAGGGAACTGAATTCAATCGTGGAGGAATTACATCATTCCTTAAGTAATGGGGAGGAAGAATAAACAATGGAAAAATGGATTCTTCCTGATGGATGGGAATGGACAACAGTACGAAAGGTTGTAAAAGATACTTCTACTCGTAATCCGTCTCAATTGCCTGATCAACAATTTTATTACATCGATATTTCCTCAATTGACAATGAAAAAGGCACTATTAAACCCGTTAACCAAATTTTGGGGAAAGACGCCCCTAGCCGAGCGAGAAAGGTAGTAAGAAAGGATGATGTTATTTTTGCGACTACTCGACCGTACTTAAAGAATATCGCATTAGTGCCAGAAGATTACGATAACCAAATCTGCTCTACAGGCTTCTGTGTTTTACGTGCCGATGAGGAATTAATAATCCCTGCTTACCTTTACTATCTATGTAGGTCTAGCATTATCGTGGACCAACTTGAACCTAAAATGAGAGGCGCAAGTTATCCAGCAGTTTCAGATAACGATGTAATGCAAGTTGAAATCCCGTTGCCTTTAGTAGGAATTCAGGAAAAAATAGTTCAGCGAATTGAGGCAATATTTTCAGAACTTGCAGAAGCCCGCCGGCTGCACGAAAAGATCGTCGCCGACACCAACCGGCTGATGGAATCCGTGCTGGCGGAGATGTTGCCGAATCCTGAAAAAGGACTCCCCGAAGGATGGGGAGCACTACCTTTATCTCAATTGGCATCTGAGGAATCAAATCAGATTATTCCGTCTGACCATCCCTCTGACACATTTAATTATTGGGGGTTAGATGCCATTTCAGAAGGTCAGATTGCTGAGCCTCCCTCAAATTACATTCAAGGTTCTGAAGTTAAAAGCACCTGTATCTCGTTTACGCCAAAGGACGTTCTTTATTCAAAATTGCGTCCCTATTTGAACAAGGTGATTGTTCCAACAGTGGATGGGATAGGCTCTACAGAATGGGTGGTTTATCGCCCTAACCCAAAGTTAATTCGTAGGGAATATTTAGCATTCGTGATGCGGACAAAATGGTTTGTCAGCCTGGCCTCCGGGACTAGTTATGGGGCAAGAATGCCACGTGCGAACAAATCTGTTCTGCGTGAGATTAAGATTCCAATACCTTTAATCACTGATCCTGGTCAGTCGCTCTCAATTCAAGAGCAAATAGTTGAAAGGATCTCCCAATTCTCTTCTGATGTTGACAGTATGCAGAAGGGAAACGCCCAACAGCAGAGATTACTAGTCCAACTTGAGCAGTCGATTCTGGCGCAAGCCTTTCGAGGGGAGTTGTAAACGATGAATTCCCAGTCTGAAATTCGCAGCCGTATCCATCAAATCTGGCAAATTTTCACTGCCGCTGGGGTAACGGATCCGCTGACAATCATTGAAAACCTGGCTTATTTTTTCCTGCGGGAAGAATTTCAGATCGGGGATCTTTACGAGGTCTCATCCAGCCGCCGGCAGTTGCTCGAATCGCAGCAAAGCGTCCGCGGTGGGTTCATGCCGATTGATTTGCTGCCTGACTTGTTGAATAAACTCCCGGATCTGCAAGGATTTCCGGATATCAAACAACTGTTGCCACAGTTTACCAATTCCCTGGGCATCAGCGGCTACCTGCAAATTGGGGATGCAGTTCATGAATTGCTGCAGGACGATTCACCGGCAGGGCAGATTTTCAATGAAGTTCTTCCGGGTTTTCTGGAACGCATGGAGCCAGGAGGACGCTATTTCACCCCGCGCCATCTCACCCGCTGGGCTGCCTCTCTACTGGAAACCTTTCCCGGAGCGCGCCTGGCCGATTTTGCCTGCGGCAGTGGTGGTTTCTTGGTGGCCACCGCCGAAAAGTTGTCCCATGTGACCGGCGTTGAAATCTCACCCAACTGGGCGCGGCTGGCTTTCACGAACTGTCTCTTGCACAGCATCAAAAAACCAGATATTCGCATCGGTAACTCCCTGGCCATCTTTGGGAAACGAGAAAAGGAAACGAAGTTTGATTGTATTCTGATGAATCCGCCCTTTGGCGCCAAGGTGGATGACTCGCTGGTACAGATGGCGTTTGATTTTAAGATGAGCGGGCGTTCTGAAACCGTTTTGACGGCACTTGCCTGTGAACATCTGAGTGAAAACGGTCAGATGGTGGTTTTCGCACCCTCAGGTTCCCTGTTTGCCAACAGCGGTGGCGAACAAATTCTGCGTGAAGGATGGATTGAAAACGGTGAGCTAACCGCTGTGGTGACTTTACCCAAAGACGCCTTTCAGCCCTACAGCCAGGTAGCCACGCATGCGCTGTTGATCGAAAAGACGCGGCAGCCGAATTACATCAACTGGTTTTTCCAACCCCGCTTTGACGGCTTCACATCTGGGCGCAACCGCCAGCCGGACCCTGAACATAACGATCTGCCGCTAATCACCGCTGCGATCCGCAGTCGGAAGGAGACTCGAGCGGTCATTCCATTGGACATAACCGATCAGGGGCCGGCCGGTTATAGAGTCCTTTTCACCGATGAAAATTCGCGCTTTCGGGTCAATCGGCTATCCCGCTTGAATGCCCGCGAGACCTGTTATTTGGTGGATGTTGGCTCTGGTTCCGAAAACAGCTTCTATTGGATCAATCAGGCCAACATTCTGGCGATCAACGGACAAACACAGCCGATCAAAATTTCCTTGCCAGAAAAATATACGCGCGAGATTAACGCGACATTTTTACAAGGCGCATATTCGATCCAACTTACTGGTGAAGGGGGAGAAATTAGAGGTGAGCGGAAGAACACTTACCCCCTACAGATTTCGTCCCATTGGGATGATACGGCCTGGATGGGCATTGTTCTCAATGCAAAGGGAGAGCCGGCTGGTCCGGCGTTTATTCTTAATGAAGTTCCTAATCGGTTTAAAGAAGCCGATGACACTGTTTTCCCCTGGGATATTGAGATTCCATTCGACTCCAACGGGGAGGAGACTGCCTTCCAAGATGAGAAAAGCGGAACATTGATACTTTTCCCGCCCGTCAAGTTGGAGGGGATAAAACTTGCGGAGCAAGTGTACCTTTTAAAAAGCGGAAAACACACCTGGCTGCGCATCCATCTGGAGAAGGAAAACTCAGTGCAGTTTGAAATCTTGTTTCACGAGAGCGGCGGCTCAGTTTTCGAATCGGATGGGCGGCAGAGCGGAGTTGTGTTTACTAAAGAAGGTGAAGTGCTGGGCGTGGCTGTACCAGGCCACATCATACAAAAAACCGGCAACCTCGATCTGCAGCCCGCCACTTACTTTCCGCGCCAACGCGAGATCAGCGAGGCAGGGTTGGAAAGCCCGGCCGAAGTTCTGAAAAATATTCATCTGGCGCAATTGGAATTAGCCGGGCAGATCCGGAAACTGCTGACCCTGGCGGAAATGAAACCCGCGGCAAATGAATCGATCCCACCTCGCCAGGTGAAAATTAGCCCAATGGGAGAACTGCGAGGCATCCAAAAGGATGTTTGGGACATCATTCAGACCATGGTGGAAGAACACGAGAGCATTTTTATTCCAAGACCTTTTCGGGTTTCGGATATCGATACCCAAATTCGAAAACGTCTCCAGAATACTTTTATGGAACAGATGGACCCCGATCAGATCGATGGCGAAATGGGCATGGAACCTTACACGGAACAAGACATGCAGAATTTTGTTTCGGACGGCAGTTATTCCGAACCAGACCTTGTGAGGGTATTGGATTTATTTGAGCGGATGGGAGTCGTGGTTCGCGTTTTGATTAATAGCTCAGAGTATTACCGGTTAAGCAGCGAGCGTGAACTCCTCGGAGGAAATCTGCAATGAAGTTGATTCGCCTGTACATAAAAGATCACTTGCTGCTGCATGAACTTAACTTGCGTTTTGATCGTGACGGCCGGCTGGATGAAAAAGAAAGTTACCGTCTGGATTTTTTGGTGGGGGTGAATGGATCCGGAAAAAGCATCCTGCTGCGCACCCTGGTTGAGATATTTACGTCATTACAAACAGGCGAAGGCGCAGAATTTTGCTATGAGCTTGAATATGAATTGGAAAACAAAGGTCAACCGATCAAGGTGTTGGTCAGAAAATTCTGGGAAACAGGGTTAGAAGCCTGGCACGTGATTTCCGTTGTACAAAAACCAGATGGGTCTCAAGAAGAACTGGAAAATCCAGTTGTAGACCGCCAATATCGCCCTGAAGGGATCGTTGCTTATACTACCGGCTCAGAAGAAGAGTGGTATAACATGCTTAACCATCGTTACCTGGCAACGAATAATTCCCCTGCAGACCAAGAAATTCTTACCGATAAAAAGAATCGGTTTATTTATGAAACGCCAGCGCAGGTGGTTCAGAATGGGAGAAACGAGCCCCTTGCGCAAGAAGAAATGCCATTTCTGCTATTACGCAGCTCACGGCTGAACGCCATTACACTCTCCTGAGTTTATCATTTGCCTGATTTTTCAGCGTTTTTGATCTCAATTTATGGATTTTTGGGGCACTAACCGGGAATGAGGGTGGCTACAATAAGTACATGGCGTTCATCCGTAGGGTCAAAACAGCAAGTGGAGCTACTGCAATCCAGATTGTAACCAAACAAAAAGGGCAGATAGCCAAGATTGTCCATATTGGTAGTGCCCACACGGAAGAGGAACTTAAAGTTTTACTTGCATTAGCGCGAAAACATATACAGGGGAACCAATTAGAGTTATTACCAGAACCACAACCTTCCCTGCGAGTGGGTTTAAAAAGATCATTCTCTGGATTATTGTGGAATACCTTACAACATCAATACGAGAAAATTGGTTTTGACCGACTGAACGATGAGGCTTTCAAAGCGCTATGTCTTGCCAGAATTGTTGAACCCACTTCTAAGATCGACACATTACGGGTTTTAGCAGACCTGGGAGTGGATCCAATTGACCAGAACAAGCTTTACCGGAGTCTGGCCAAGGCGGCCAGTTTGGATTACCGGAAGGCGATCAGCCAGGCTTGTTTTGAACATGTGGGAAGAGGCGGACTTACCCTGGTTCTGTATGATGTCACCACTTTGTATTTTGAGGTACAGGAAGAGGATGGGTACCGGAAACCTGGAATGAGCAAGGAACGGCGACTGGAACCGCAGATCATCATCGGTCTCCTGGTGGATCGGAATGGCTTTCCATTGGGATTACAGAGTTTTGAGGGCAATAAGGCAGAGACCAAGACCCTGCTGCCCGTTATTCAGGATTTTCTAACGCAAAATGGTCTCACGAAGACCACTATTGTGGCAGACGCGGCCATGATGAGTGCATCCAATTTAGCAGCACTTTCTGAAGCCGGTTACACCTACATTGTTGGCTCCCGGTTGCACAAAGTGCCTTACGACATAGCAGAATATCAGAAGACTGGCGAACTGAACGATCAACAGATCGTGGTTGAAAAAAAGGAGGGTTACCGGGTGATCTACCAGTACCGGGCCAAACGGGCAGCCCTGGACATGCGAAACATCGAGAAACAGGTGTCCAAGGCAATGAAAGTGCTCAATGGTCAAGTCCCGACCACCAAAACGAAGTTCCTGAGCGTTGTGGCTAAGAAAAAACAGCTCAACCAGAAGTTGATCGACAAGGCCAAAGCACTTGCGGGTGTCAAAGGGTATGTCACGAATCTGGACATCCCGGATGAGCAGGCGATCGCCTATTATCACCAGCTCTTTCAGGTGGAAGCCACATTCAGGATGGCGAAGTCGGATCTCAAAGCCAGACCTATCTACCACAGGAAGCGAGATGCTATTGAAGCACACCTGACGATTGTGTTGGCAGCGTTAGCGGTCAGCAGAAATATTGAATACCAAACCGGGATCAGCATCAAACAGTTTGTAAAGCTACTGCGCCCAATCCGTTCTGGCATTGTGACTATCAATGAAAGAGAGATACTAGCTGAACCAGAGATCCCGGAACAGGTCAAAACCTTGCTAAAATGCCTTACTCCAGGACACTAAAATGATAAACTTAGGTGAGGCGGGAATACAGATAGCACCAATTATTTATTTATAACATGACCAGTTCCCAAGCATTGCCCACACGCAGGTAACGCAAATCGTTAATCGAAAAAATGTATAGTTTTATAGTATCATTCCGAAACCAATATACAATTTGAAATATTAAACAACGACTTTTATAGATAACCAATATGAATTTCAGGTTAGTGTCTCTGTCAATGGTGTAAATTCATTGTGTGGAATCTTTAAGGTTCGAGGGTGTCAATGAACAGGCGCCAGAGTAAATGGCATTACCTCAGCCATCATCAAGGGTTGCGGCCTATACAATTTCCGCATCGACTCCAGGCTGAAGTAACGTTTAGCAATTTGCCATTCATCCGACTGCTCTTGCAGGATGGCGCCGACCAAACGAATTACGGAAGATTCCTCCGGGAAAACGCCCACGACATTGGTTCTACGCTTCACCTCCTTCTTCAGCCTTTCCAGAACATTGTTCGAGTAAATCCGCTTCCAGTGCTCTTTGGGGAACTTCATGTAAGCCAAAATATCATTTTCAGCATCCAGCAATACTTCAGAGGCTTTCGGCCAGCGGGTCACCATCGCTTCATAAACGGCCTGCAGCTGCCTGCCAGCCGCTTCCTGATCAGGCTGGGCAAAGATCGTTCTCAACGCCGCTGCCACCATCGCCTGATCCCCTCTAGGAATGTGCGAGAGCAGATTGCGCGTTAAAGTGCACCCGGCAGCGCTGCCAACTCGCTCCCGAGAGCACCTGGGCAATGGCGGCTTTAAGACCTTCATGGGCATCGCTTATCACCAATTCCACCCCTTCCAAACCGCGACCAATCAACGAACGCAGGAATTCCAACCAGAAAACCTCTGTTTCGCTGGCACCCAGGGAAAAGCCAAGCACTTCTCGTTCCCCCACCTCGTTCACCCCGATGGCAATCACCAGGGCCAGGCTGACAATCCGGTGGTTCTGGCGCACTTTGAGATAGGTAGCATCCAGCCAGACATAGGGGTAGCGCCTCGTCAAGGGTCGGTTGCGAAACTCAACTACCACATCGTCGAGCGATTTGCAGATGCGCGAGACGGTCGATTTGTCGATCCCGGTCAGCCCCATGGCCTGCAGCAACTCATCTACTTTGCGCGTGCTCACACCTTCCACATAAGCCTGTTGCACTACCGCCAGCAAGGCTTGTTCGGCGCGACGCCGGGGTTCCAGGAGGCTCGGGAAGTAGCTGCCGGTGCGCAATTTGGGGATGCGTAGGGGAATCTCCCCTACCCGCGTCTCCCAAACCCGCCCTCGGTAGCCGTTGCGCTGGGTCTTGCGTTCCACCG
>Ga0255343_1003637_pt1 | contig 16112 bp, 12 predicted proteins | sample wastewater_treat_4_FD_192413 | JGI IMG/M metagenome (GOLD analysis project Ga0255343, IMG submission 192413) | Wastewater microbial communities from Lulu Island WWTP, Vancouver, Canada - plant16 | ecosystem: Engineered > WWTP > Wastewater > Unclassified | place: Canada: Vancouver, British... | reverse complement strand
CAGCGACCTGTCCACACTCGCTGCTGGCTGGTGACTCTTGCATAAATTATCTCGGAGTGGCCAGACGCTCCAGGCACGCCGCCGCGTCCAAGCCGTCGTCCATCGCCTCGCAGATGACGTCGGTGATGTCGTCGTCGGAGCCGGTAACTCGCGGGTCGCGGCGAATGGCGGCGAGCAGCGCCGGCTCATCGCCGATCCCGAAGTCGCCGTCCAGCCATGCGCGCACGGCGGCCAGGGGAGTGAGAGCGCGCAAGCGCTCGAACCGCTCTTTGTTCTGCGGTTGAAACGCCATGTGGGGTGGGAGGTGCGGACGCTGCTAACGACAGAACTGAGCGACAGCCGTCGACAGAAACGGTGGAGCGCACGCGGCGCGTCCGAACTGCCGCCCGGCGTCGAGCGGAGAAGCGGGGCGGCTGTTCGCTCCAGTGACCTTGTTAGCCTGCCCATGTGCAACTGACAAATCTACAAACTCCGACATACGGTAATCAGTGATGGGCGTAGGGGTGCTGAAAACGACGACAACGCTGGCGGGGAAACTCCACTGCTCGTCGTAGGTAACATGCGCCAACTTCACCCCCTGCGACTCTACGGTGGTAATCAGTGCAAATACCTCCTCGGGCGCCAGAAAATCGGCTGGGTCAAAGCTGGTGGTCGGAATGCCGTTGGCTGTCACATTCGTAACCGTCTTCACGCCGTTAGAGATGGTCACTGTGCCAGACCAGACAATCCCACCTGCGTCCAGCTTCGTGTTCTGCAATACATACTGGAAGTGGGCAGGCCGAACGGCCTGCCAAGAACTCAAAGCCTGCGTCGCTGTAACGCCGGGTGAACGTGCCCGGTAAAACCGGACGAGCGAATTGCTCGGAGGATAATCTACAAACGGGCCGCTACTGTTGGTCGTCAGCAAATTCACGACGGGCTGCCAACTCGCCAAATCTGATGAAGCCTCCAGCAAGACCCAGCCCGTCGAGTGCGGGCGGATGCTCAAAAGCACCGACTGCGGAATTTGGGAGGACGAATGGAGAATGACCTCGGGTGCTTGTCCAAAGGCGGCGACTCCTGCGAAGCTCACCATCGCGAGCACACAACAAGCAGCGAGATTCTTGTGCGGTGTCATAGCAGGCTAACGACCGAACTGAGCGACAGCCGCCCCGCCGTGATAACGCCCGTGACGCTCGATCACCAGAGCGCGTCGCCGAAGCCCGCGACTCTCGAACTGCGAAGCGGGGCGGCTGTTCGCTCCAGTGACCTTGTTATGCCATGTTTCTCGCATTTTCTGACTCAATCCGCAGGCTGGCTTTGGGCTACATCCCGCCCCTGCTGACCCAAAGCTCCCGGTGCGGCTTATTGTCGTTGTTCCAGCGCCGGGCAACTTCGTCGGTGCGCTCAATCCACTTCGATTGCTTCGCCCACTCCACATGCCCGTCGCAGAAAACGATGTTCGCGCCACCCTTGTGACGATTGCCGGGCGGAAAAGACGCCTGCGGACCGCTCGGTGTTGGTACGCGATGGAAGGTAATGTCTCCATCCGCGACGCCGTTGCCGTCACTGTCACCAATAGCGATCATGTCGGCGGGCTTGAGCACTCTGGACTCGGGCACTTCTGAACCGGGCGCTCCACCCAGGCCGTAGCCGCTGACATTCGCCACCGCCCAGTGGTTGTAGCCGTAGCTGAATCGGGAGGTGCCTGTGTCGATGTTGAACGGAAAAGGGTAACCCTTGGGAGAACGGTTTGTCGGCCAATCAAACTCCGGCCCCGTCGCGGGGCAGCGAAAGAGCGCCGTGTTACTGCTCACGTACGGCAGCAGGCTCGCCGGCCAGCCGTAGGTGGTGAACGGGCTGATGCTCGTGTCCCAATGAACGTCTGCCGGATAGTGCTCGTTGTCGTGGGCAAAGCTGATGAGGGCGATGCCAAGTTGCCGCAGGTTACTTTTGCAGGCCGCGCTGCGTGCGGAGGCTTTCGCGCCAGCGAGCGCGGGCAGGAGCAACGCCGTCAGAATGGCGATGATGGCAATAACCACCAGCAACTCGACCAGCGTAAACGCGGAGATGACATGCCGGAGCGGAAAGCCGGGGGAACTCTTGTGCTCCCGGTGCTTCATACGAAACGGCGCATTCCGGGCACAAGGACGCCCAGCAAGCCGGCGACCATTATGAGAATTGCCAACATCATCAGACCCCAACGCAGCCACAGATGCCGCCGGTAATAGCTAAAGTAGCGCGCGTGGAAGAACAGGGCCAGTCCGAAGACCGGGATCGAGAACCAAATGGCGTCCTCGTCGTTCATGGGCAGGCCGAGTTTCGTCCGGCGCTTGCAGCACAGCGCGAAAACGCCATAGGCGCACGCGAGGAGTGGAGCAAACAGGCCGTAACCTGTGCTCTTCCCGTTGTCGTGCTCGTCAGGTTTCATCGCTGTACCGCAAGCGCATGGATTCCGGCCCTCAGGCAAAATCCCGGAGATCGGGAGACGTGTGGCTAGTTGCAACTCGAATCACAGCCGGGATTCAGTTCGCAGAGAATGTCCCCGATGATGAGCGGAAACGGGAAGAGAACAAAACCCGGCTGAATATCGTCCGCCAATTGCGCCAAGGCGTAACCCAACAATTCCGCGGACGCCCCGGAATCGCACTGCCGCTGAACATCGAAAAGGTACTGCTCCAGGAGCGGCCACGCCTGCATGACATTGTTGTAGATGCTGAGGCACTGTGCAACCCGACCCGCTCCAGCAACCCAGGCACCGGACTTGGCGAAGGCGTCAGTCGATGTGGGGCGGCTTCCTAATTCAAAAGTGACCTCGCGGAAAATGGTGGCTTCCGTGTGGACAACCGCGAGTGCGCGCCGCGTGCGAAGGAGAATGCCCTGCGGCAAAGGTTGTGCTGTGATCATCAACTGAAGCTGGCGGAACTGAATGACGGCGCGCTGAACAGATCGGTATTGCAAATAGACCAAGCTGTTTTCTGCGAGTTGATAGAGATTCTCTGACACCTTCGCCTTCTTCCACACCTCCGCAGCCGTATCCGTCGCCTCGATGAGTATGTTTTGGATGAGTGCCAGGTCTTGCTCGTCCGGCTGCAACACCGGAAGCGTGTTGTAGATCCGCTGACCAAACGCAACGCTCCATCGAAACGTATCTGTGCCGGGGGCGGGCGATCCATCTGCTGCCGTGTCCTTAAGGACCTGAAGGTGTCCGCAAGTGCCCTCAACTCCAGCAACGGTGAAGTGGATATACGCCTCGTCGTCCGTCGTGGCTGAACCGCCGCCAGCGGGTTGAAAGCCAGCAGGAGGTGCAGTGAACTGGATGTGAACAGGTAGAATGACTCGCTGCTCATCCGGAAGTCCGGAAAAATCCGCGAAGGCAGCATCGAAGCCGTACGATGGATCCGTGCGAATTGTCCATTCGGTGAAATTGTCCACACCGTCGCCATCCGAATCGGTCAGCGGCGCGGGCGCTGGGTCGCCGGTATAGAGCGTGATGAGCGATTCCACCCAGTCGGGCAGTCCGTCGGCGTCTGTATCGGTGCCGGATTGCGGAACAAGCGGGTCCACCCCCAGCGCAAGCTCGTATGATGTGGTAAGGCCGTCAGCGTCAAAATCCTCGTCCCCATCCGCAATACCATTCCCTCCGAGTGCCGGATAATCCGGCAGCCCATCCCCGTTGGCGTCGCGAGTCGAGTTGGAATCCGGGTTGAGCGGGTCCGTCTTGAGGATTGCGACTTCGTAGCCGTCTGGAATTCCATCGTAATCACTGTCCTTGTTCAGAAAGATCTGGAAATAGGCCTGCTGCGGCTGGCCCGGAACGGCAACCCAGAACTGCTGAACGTCTCCGGAAACAGCATCCGGCGGGCCGAGTCGCGCAAGCTGCCACGCTGTCGATTGGAGAGACGGCGCATGATAGACCTCCCACCACTCGTCGAGCGGCGCGTTTACGAGCCAGAGCCGAAACCATGTCAGGTTCTGTTGGGCATCGTAAAACCAATCGGTCAAGTACAGCGGGTCCTCGCCGCCGTCCGCCGGGCCTTCCACGACAAGAGCGGGCAAGTCGCTTGGCCTCGTTCCGCGCCGGCCAAGAAGCCGCTCAAGGCTGACCTTCGGACGAATTCCGGACAGTCGGCTGGCAGCCAACGCCCGTTCGCGCCCGGCCTTGTTCTCGAAGAACTCCCGTCCCTTGTCATTCGGCAAACCGTCTGCGCCAAAGAGCCACGGAGCCAGTTCACGTCGCTTGGCGTAGCGTTGTTTCTCTCTGGCCACCTTGACCGCTTCAGGGTCAAGCGGTGGCCTCGGCGGCAGCAGGGCGCGTCGCGCTTCGGCCTCGGCCTGTGCCTTGGCCATCAGTTCGTTGAGGTAACGAATGGACTCCTCAGCTCGTTGCCGAGCGGCGGCACGCCGCTCGGCCAACTGCTCCGGTGTCAGCGATGTGCTGGTGGTTTGTGCGAAGCTCGCGCTGGCGAGAGCCAATGCGATGACCGCTGTTCCGATTGTGACCTTGGTTCTGATGCTGGTTTTCATTGTGTGTGCATTGATGGTTGCTGGTGCTCGAACGCGCCACGACGCTCGTCATGGCATAACGACAGAACTGAGCGACAGCCGCCCCGCCGTGATGACGCCCGTGACTCTCGACCACCAGAACGCTCCATCGAAGCCTCTGACTCTCGAACTGCGAAGCGGGGCGGCTGTTCGCTCCAGTGATCTGGTTAGCCCCTCCTTTCATTTCTCTTTCGATTGAACCACACCATCAAGATGCCTCCCCCAACCAGCAACGCCCACACGGACGGCTCTGGCACTGCGCCCGCAAGAATCGGAACACCGGGCCGCGTCTCCCAAGACCAAGCCTCAATCTGTCCGGCGGCGGCAATGGAACTGACTTGGAGCAGCACCCAGCCGTAATGCCTGTTCCCTCCTCGATCAAACTCAACAGCCATATAAGCGTGCTGCCCGCGAAAATCTCCGGTGCAACCAACATTGAAACACTGAATGAGCGTGTTGAAGTCCGTGTCGTAGGGTGCTCCGGGTATCCTGCCGAGCCACTGCAGCGAGCCCGCTGGGCTGTATGGACCGATGACAAAGCCAGAAGGAAGTGGTGCGACACTGCCCCCTACGTTCGGCGGGGGATCCATGTTGGTCAAGAGTCGGGTCGCCTGCTCGGATCGGACGCCAACGAAGTGGAAGTCGTAGCCGAACGTCAGTTCGGGATTGCCATCACTGTCGAGGTCCAGCGGGTAGTACTGCGCAAAACCGTGGGTAAACAGGAGAATTGGTGTGTCAGGCCGATAGTAGGCAATCGTTCCTTGCGCGCTGCCTGCCTGGGCAAGGCCCAGCCAGGCAGTCGCGAAAACCAAAACAATGAAGCGACGACGGTGCATGGCGTGTCACTGTTGCCGCCGCAACCGCCAGAACCGATATGGGTCAGCGGCCTCCACCAGAATCGAGTTCGTGACGCCCTCGGCCTTGACGATTACATTGGTCTGCCAGCTGATCAGGTTTGTCGAGGTCAGCAGATGGAAATATGCGCCGGGGTCGGCGGTGAAGGTCAGCAGCACGTTCGTCCCGGACGGATTGGCCTCAATCGCCGTGAACACCGGCGGCAGCGGTGTGTCGCCTGTGGTGAGGAGCGAACCCCACTGTGCGGACGGCGACGGGCCGCCGCTCAGTCCGCCCGAATGAGTAACGACTACGCGGTAGCGTCCACTTGGTGGATTGGCGATGAACACCTGCTCGACGTTGTTCCGATTGTCCACGCCGGTCGTTGCGGCAGCACTTCGCGCCTGCTCGGTCTTGTTCGTCAGGTCGGGATTGAGAACCCACGGGTAGTAAACATTGGTCGTGCCCACGCGCTCCACGCGCAGGTCCAGGTTGTTGACCAACATCGGCGTCGTTGGATCAACGACGGGCTGGTTGGTCGCTGGCCCGGCTGGGTCGCTCCAGCCCAGTGTCGCCCGGAAGGGCACGCCGTTGGTCAAATCCACCTCCCAAGCAAAGGACTCACCGACGGCAAGCTGGAACTCTTTGATGTGCGTGCCGCGCCCGTGTTGCTGGTCCAGTTCAATTTGCGTGACACACGAAACCGCATTGAATAATCCGTAGCCCAACTGGAAGTCGGGACCTGGCGCACCCACGTCGTCCGCAGTGTGAATGGCCAGCGTCTTCCAGGTCGAGCCGCGCCAAGCATCGAGATTCGGGTCCAAGCCCGGCCAAAGCTGCGCCCGCCGCTGCATCGCCAGCCCCAGTCCCCCGGAAACACCCGGAGCCGCAAAGCTTGTCCCTGATTGCGCGATGTAAAACCCGTCCACGGCGTTCGTGGCCGGGGTCAGGATGCCGTAGGCTCGAATGGTGGAGTTGCTCTGGCCGACCGCTACCACGTCCGGTTTGATGCGTCCATCATCTGTCGGCCCGCAGCCGCTGAACGGGGCCAGCGTGACCACGGAGTTGGTGGCATAGCCGAGGTAGGCCAAGCTGTTGCTGACGTAATACACGTCCCGCACCGCTCCGACGGTAAGCACGTTCTTGGCCGTGCCGGGAGCGAGCACGGTATCGTAGCCGCCGGTGTCCCCGTCCCCGTTGCGCCAATCGCGCGAGCCAACAGGCGGGTTGGTGACGGGCGTCCAATCATAGTCCCCCGGCCCGGTGTAGTAGTAGTAATTGGTGGGACCGCCAGGGCCGGTGAGCCGGTCGTTGCCCGCCGCATAAATCATCAGATGCCGGGTGGCATTCGTGGCAAGGAAGTTGTCGGTGTCGGCACATCCTGAACCATCAGCAATCCAAGGAGCGCCCGGCGTATAGAACCCAAACTTCCATTCCTCCGCCAAAGCGGGGTCGCCTCGCCAGACCCAGGTCGCAATGCTGTTGGTCTGTCCTCCTTGCAGAACCATGATCGTTCGGTGAATCCAGCCGCCCGCTGCGCCCCAAGAATGGTTGGCCAGCCGTAGCGGCTGGCCCGTTACCACACCCCCGGCTGCCTCCAGGCGCTCGGCGGCGAGGTTCTTGGTGTCGTACGCATTGATGCGAGCCTCAAACGCCACCCCCCGCAGCCAGCGCGCAGGCACGCCACCAATGGAAAACTGCAAGTTTCCCCCAGCGGCCATCGTCCCGGCTACCGCAGTGGCGTGCCCGGCCAAGGGAATGGGATTGGTCGCCGAGTGATCCACTTGGCGGACACGATTGAGAAGATTGGTAAACTCCAGATGGTTTGTCATCACCGCGCCGTCCACTTCCCAGAGACCGAGTGTGATGTTGGTTCCCGTCAGACTGCGCCCGGTGGATGCGCCGGGCCACGGCGTGGAGTTGGTCGGCCACAACTCGTCGGCGCTGATGCTCGCGGCGGCCCATAGATTCTGGCTGGAGTAATACACCGGTTGCCCGCCGATGTGCCCGCCCAGAATCTCCTTGGAGCCGTCGCTGCGCACACGCACGCGGGGTGCCTTCAACTGCTCGGAAATGGCGTCCAACTCTGCCTCGATGCGCGGCACGTCGGCCCGCGCCTGCGCCGTCTTGCGCGCCAACTCCTGTAATTCCGTTCGCGCCTCTTCGCGAGTCTGCTGTGTTTCGGCGTCTCCGGGGAAACCCCACGAGCGCAGGAAAGGACGCGCGGCTTCCAGCCGCGCCTGCCAATCGGCATCCCGTTTGCGGGCCGCTTCTTCAGCCTGCTGTCGTGCCGCTGCCGCCAGCACTGGGTCAGCGGCAATCGCCTTGGCCAGCGCGTCGGCCTCCTGCCAACGCTTGCGGGCTTCTGCTTGTTCCGGCGTGTCGGGCACGCCGGTATCATCTACCAAGAACTTACCCCGTTCAAACTCAACTGCGGGCAAATCAGGATGCGGGTTGAAGGGTAAGGGCGGCTTCCACTCGTAATCCTTGGCCGAATAATACGTGCCAGGGACAGGTGGTTTGTCTGCTTGCTGAGCGAAGCTCGTGCTGGCGAGAGCCAGCGCGACGACTGCTGTTGCGATTCCTTTCGTTGTTCCGATTTTTGTTTTCATGGTGGCGGTTCGGTTTGCTGTGTGTGTTCGACTCACCCGCGACGTCACGGGCTAACGACAGAACTGAGCGACAGCCGCCCCGCCGTGATGACGCCCGTGACGCCCGACTACTAGAGCGCGCCGCCGAAGCCCGCGACTCTCGAACTGCGAAGCGGGGCGGCTGTTCGCTCCAGTGATCTGGTTAGCCCATCCTCTCATTCCTCTTTCGTCTGAACCACACCATCAACACTCCGCCTCCGACCAGCAGTGCCCAAGTGGACGGCTCCGGCACTGACCCTGCCAAAATCGGCACGCCTGCCCGCGTCTCCCACGCCCACGCCTCAATCTGCCCTGCCGGATAATCGGAGGCCACGTTCAACAACACCCATCCGTAATGTGTCGCCCCGGCGCGCTCAAACTCGACGCCCATGTAGGCGTGCTGGCCGCGAAATGCACCGCCGCACCCGCTGTCGACGCAATGGACCAAGGTCTGGAATGGACTAAGCTCTGTTCCGGCATACCACCGCAGCACGTCGGACTCGCTGGAGTCTCCGATAGGAAAACCGGGTGGTAAGACCGCAATCGGCCCACCTACGTTTGGAGGCGGAGAGGGACGAATGAGAAGGCGATTCACGCCCTCCGAGCGTACGCCAAGGAACTGGAAACTGTAAGCGAAGGTGAGGTCGGTACTGTTGTCGCCATCTATGTCCAGTGGGTAATACTCGCCAAACCACCGCGTGAACATCACGATGGGCGTCTGGGGCTGGTAGTAAGCAATCGTCCCCTGAGCGCCGCCTGGCTGGGGCAGCCCCAGCCAAGCGACTACGAAGCCAAGCAGCAGTGAAAGATGGCGTTTCATGGCCTACTGCTGACGGCGGAGCCTGTAAAACTGATACGGCTGTGTGACCGAAACCAGGACCGAATTCGTCACGCCCTCCGCCTTGACGGTCGCGTTGGTTTGCCAACTGACGAAATCGGTCGTGCTCAGCAGATGGAAATACGCGCCGGGGTCGGCGGTGAACGTCAGCAGCACGTTCGTCCCGGACGGACTCGGCTCAATCGCCGTGAACACCGGCGGCAGCGGTGTATCGCCCGTGGTGAGCAACGAACCCCACTGCGCGGATGGCGACGGGCCACCGGGCAGTCCGCCCGAATGCGTCACGACTATGCGGTAGCGCCCACTGGGTGGATTGGCGATGAACACCTGCTCCACGTTGTTCCGGCTGTCCACGCTGGTCGTCGCCGCGGCGCTTCGCGCCGCCTCCGTCTTGTTCGTCAGGTCGGGGTTGAGAATCCACGGGTAATAGACATTGGTGGCGCCCACGCGCTCCACGCGGATGTCCAGGTTGTTCACGAGTCGGGGTGTGGTATCCGCCTCAGTCGTGGTCTGTCCGACACCGGCGGGGTCACTCCAAGTGAGCGTCGCGCGGAACGGAACGTCGTTGGTCAGATCCACTTCCCAACTGACGCTGTTGCTCACGCCGACCTGAAACTCCTTGATGTGCGTGCCGCGCCCGTGCTGCAGATCCAGTTCGAGCTGCGCCACGCACGAAACGGCGTTGAACAGTCCGTAGCCCAATTGATAATCCGGGCCAGGCGCACCCACATCATCGGCGGAATGAATCGCTATGCACCGCCACGTCGAACCGCGCAAGGCGTCCAAGTTCGGGTCCAGGTTCGGCCAAAGCTGCTGGCGGCGCTGCATCGCCAACCCCAGCCCGCCCACCACGCCGGGCGCGGCAAAGCTCGTACCCGCTTGGTACAGATAGTAGCCGTTGGTGGCGTTGTTCGCCGGGGTTGCGATGCCGAAGGTGCGAAGAACTGAATTGCTCTGACCAACGGCGACAATCTCGGGCTTGATGCGCCCATCGTCCGTCGGGCCGCACCCGCTGAACGGCGCGAGTGTGACGACGGCATTGGTTGCGTAGCCGAGGTGGGCCAGACTGTTGCTGAGGTAGTACACGTCCCGCACCGCGCCGACGGTGAGCACATTCTTGGCAGTGCCGGGGGCAAGCACGGTGTCAAAGCCATAGGTGTCGCCGTCTCCGTTGCGCCAGTCGCGGGAGCCGCTCGGCGGGTTCGTGACACCCGTCCAGTCGTAGGGGCCATCGCCGGACCTGTACCAGTAATTGGTCGGCACGCCGGGGTCGAACAGGCGGTCGTTGCCCGCCGCATAGACCATCAAGTGTCTGGTCGCATTGGTGGCGAGAAAATTGTCGATGTCAACGCACCCTGTGCCGTCAGGAATCGTGGGAGCACCGGGCAGGTAGAACCCGAACTTCCACTCCTCGGCCAGCGAAACATCACCGCGCCAAATCCAGGCGTTGGTAATGGTGTTGGTCTGGCCGCCCTGAAGCACCTGGATGGTTTCGCGCGTCCAGCCGCCGGCGTAGCCCCAAGAGTGATTCGCCAGACGTAAAGGTTGGCCGGTCACGGTTCCTGCTGCCGCATCAAAAATCTCTTGGTTGAACTCATCCGTGTCATAGGCATTGATTCGCGCCTCAAACGCCACGCCGCGCAACAGCCGCGCGGGCTGGCCGCCGAGGCTGAACTGGTAAAAACCGCCAGCGGCCATCGTCCCCGCGACCGCCGTAGCGTGGCCGTCGCTCGGGATGGGATTGGTGGCGCTGTGGTCCACTTGCCAGGCACGGTTGCCAAATTCCGCGTGGTTCGTCAACACCGCGCCGTCGTTCTCCCACAGACCCAGCGTAACGTTTGTGCCGGTGAGGTTACGGCCGGTCGAGGCATGGGGCCACGGCACGGCTGAGTTGGTCGGCCACAACTCATCGGCGCTGATGCTGGCTGCGGCGAACAGGTTCAAACTGGAGCGGTACACAGGCCTTCCGCCAACGTGTCCGCCCAGAATCTCCTTGGAGCCGTCGCTGCGCACACGCACGCGGGGTGCCTTCAACTGCTCGGAAATGGCGTCCAACTCTGCCTCGATGCGCGGCACGTCGGCCCGCGCCTGCGCCGCCTTGCGCGCCAACTCCTGTAATTCCGTTCGCGCCTCTTCGCGAGTCTGCTGTGTTTCGGCGTCTCCGGGGAAACCCCACGAGCGCAGGAAAGGACGCGCGGCTTCCAGCCGCGCCTGCCAATCCGCTTCTCGCTTGCGGGCCGCTTCTTCAGCCTGCTGTCGTGCCGCTGCCGCCAGCACTGGGTCAGCGGCAATCGCCTTGGCCAGCGCGTCGGCCTCCTGCCAACGCTTGCGGGCTTCTGCTTGTTCCGGCGTATCGGACACGCCGGTATCATCTACCAAGAACTTACCCCGTTCAAACTCAACTGCGGGCAAATCAGGATGCGGGTTGAAGGGCAAGGGTGGCTTCCACTCGTAATCCTTCGCCGAATAATACGTGCCAGGGACAGGTGGTTTGTCTGCTTGCTGAGCGAAGCTCGTGCTGGCGAGAGCCAGCGCGACGACTGCTGTTGCGATTCCTTTCGTTGTTCCGATTTTTGTTTTCGTGGTGGCGGTTCGGTTTGCTGTGTGTGTTCGACTCGCCCGCGACGTCACGGGCTAACGACAGAACTGAGCGACAGCCGCCCCGCCGTGATAACGCCCGCGACTCTCGATAACCAGAGCGCATCCCCGAAGCCCGTGACGCTCGAACTGCGAAGCGGGGCGGCTGTTCGCTCCAGTGATTTTGTTAGCCCCTCTTTTCATTTCTCTTTCGTCTCAAGCACACCATCAAGACCGCCCCGCCAACCAGCAACGCCCAAGTGGACGGCTCTGGCACTGCGCCCGCCAGAATCGGCACGCCTGCCCGCGTCTCCCACGCCCAAGAATCAATCACCGCCACAGGCGCGAAAGCATCCACGTAAAGAGAAATCCACCCATAGTGAGTGCCGCCCGCATGCTGAAACTCCACTCCCATGTAACCACGCCGTCCGGCAAACTCTCCCCCGGTCCCTCTGCTGGTGATGTAAACCAGTGAGTAAAAACCGAACGGTTCTCCTGGAATGCCACCAAACCATTGCAATTGGCCCGATGCGCTCTCCGGTCCGACGGAAAACCCGACATCTAATGGCTGGGGCAATCCCCGAATGTCGGGCCAAGAAGCCATTGCTGAAAGCGATCGTGTGCCTTGCTCATACCTGACAGCTACGGACTGGAAGTCGTATCCGAACGTCAGTTCCGGATTTCCGTCCCCATTCATATCGAAGGGCCAAAACTGCCCGAAAAACTCGTCCCGCAAAACCACCGGGCTTGGTGGTTGATGGTAGGCAATCGTTCCTTGCGCTCTGCCCGGCTGGGCAAGGCCCAGCCAGGCAGCCGCGAGAAGCAACACAATGAAGCAATGCCGGTGCATGGCGAATCACTGTTGCCGCCGCAACCGCCAGAACCGATACGGGTCGGCAGCCTCCACCAGAATCGAGTTTGTCACCGCATCCGCCTTCACGATGGCGTTCGTCTGCCAGTTCACCAGATTGGTCGAAGTGAGCAGATGGAAATACGCGCCTGGATCCGCAGTGAATGTCAGCAGCATGTTCGTCCCGGATGGGCTTGCCTCAATCGCCGTGAACACCGGCGGCAGCGGCGTGTCGCCGGTGGTCTGCAAGGAGGCCCATTGCGTCGAGGGCGACGGGCCGCCCGGCAGTCCGCCGGAGTGCGTCACCACAATGCGATAGCGCCCTGTGGTCGGATTGGCGATAAACACCTGCTCGACATTGTTCCGGTTGTCCACGCCGGTTGTGGCGGCGGCGCTCCGGGCCGGTTCGGTCTTGTTCGTCAGGTCGGGATTCAAAATCCACGGATAATAAACATTCGTCGTCCCGACCCGCTCGATTCGCAGGTCCAGATTGTTGACCAATACCGGCGTGGTGGGATCCACCACCACGTTGGTCAGTTGCGGCCCAGCCGGGTCGCTCCAGCCTAGCGTCGCCTTGAACGGCACGCCGTTGGTCAAATCCACCTCCCAAGCAAAGGACTCACCGACGGCAAGCTGGAACTCCTTGATGTGCGTGCCCCGCCCGTGTTGCTGGTCCAACTCAAGCTGCGCCACGCAAGACGCGGCGTTGAACAAGCCGTAGCCTCCCAGGTAGTCCGGGCCGGGCGCGCCCACGTCATCCGCCGTGTGCATAGCCAACGTCTTCCACGTCGAGCCGCGCCACGCGTCCAGATTCGGGTCCAGGTTCGGCCACAACTGCTGTCGCCGCTGCATCGCCAGCCCGATCCCACCGGACACACCCGGAGCGGCGAAGCTGGTTCCCACGGCATTGGTCAAGAAACCATTCGTAGCGTTGTTCGCGGGCGAATAAATACCCCAGCCACGAATCGAAGGATTGGCCTGCCCAACCGCTACAATGTCCGGCTTGATGCGCCCGTCATCGGTTGGCCCGCAGCCAGAGAACGGCGCAAGAACGATACTGGCGTTGGTGGCGTAGCCGAAGCGAACCTCACTCCCCACTACATGGTAAACATCGCGCACCGCGCCGACGGTCAACACGTTCTTGGCCGTGCCAGGAGCCAAGATCGTGTCGAACCCGTAGGTGTCGCCGTCGCCATTGCGCCAGTCGCGCGAGTTGGCAGGCGGATTGTCCACTCGCGTCCAATCATACCAGTTGGTGCCGGAGCGGTAGTAGTATGTGGTGGGCGCTCCGGGGCCGGTCAATCGGTCATTGCCAGCGGCATAGACCATCAAGTGCCGCGTAGCGTTGGTCGAAAGAAACTCGTCAATCTGAGTGCAGCCGGAACCGTCGCTGACGTTGGGGAAGTAATAGCCGAATCGCCACTCCTCGGGGAAAGCCAAACTGCCCCGCCATATCCACGCGTTGGTGATGGTGTTGGTCTGCCCACCTTGCAACACCTGAATCGTCTGCTGAATCCAACCGCCAGAAGCTCCATAAGAATGATTCGATAAGCGCAACGGCTCGCCGGTCACGGCCCCGGCCGCAGCTTCGAGACGTTGTGCTCCGAAGTTCTGACCAAGCCGATAGGAGTTTAATCGTGCCTCGAATGCCGCCCCGCGCAACAGCCTTGCGGGCTGGCCGTTAAGCGTGAACTGAACCACACCACCCGCCGCCATCGTGCCCGCCACGCCCGTTGCGTGCCAGTGGGTCGGAATCGGGTTGGTCGCCGAGTGGTCCACCTGCCGCACACGAGGGCCAAACTCGACGTGATTCGTCAACACCCCGCCGTCAGTCTCCCACAAACCGAGTGTGATGTTTGTGCCGGTGAGATTCCGCCCGGTGGACGCGTGCGCCCACGGTGCGGTGTTCGTCGGCCACAACTCGTCGGCACTGATGCTCGCCCCCGCAATCAGGTTCTGGCTCGAATAATAAACTGGCTGGCCGTCAATTTGTCCGCCCAAGACCTCCTTCCTGCCGTCCTCGCGGACAGTCTCACGCGGCGCGTTCAACCGGTGGGAAATGGTGTCCAACTCCGCCTCGATGCGCGGCACGTCGGCCCGCGCCTGCGTCGCCTTGCGCGCCAACTCCTCCAACTCCGTTCGCGCCTCGTCGCGAGTCTGCTGTGTCTCGGCATCACCGGGCAATCCCCAGGAGCGCAGAAATGGCCGCGCGGCTTCCAGCCGCGCCTGCCAATCGGCATCCCGTTTGCGGGCCGCCTCCTCCGCCTGCTGTCGTGCCGCTGCCGCCAGCACTGGGTCAGCGGCAATCGCCTTGGCCAGCGCGTCGGCCTCCTGCCAACGCTTGCGGGCTTCTGCTTGTTCCGGCGTATCGGACACGCCGGTATCATCTACCAAGAACTTACCCCGTTCAAACTCAACTGCGGGCAAATCAGGATGCGGGTTGAAGGGCAAGGGTGGCTTCCACTCGTAATCCTTCGCCGAATAATACGTGCCAGGGACAGGTGGTTTGTCTGCTTGCTGAGCGAAGCTCGTGCTGGCGAGAGCCAGCGCGACGACTGCTGTTGCGATTCCTTTCGTTGTTCCGATTTTTGTTTTCGTGGTGGCGGTTCGGTTTGCTGTGTGTGTTCGACTCACCCGCGACGTCACGGGCTAACGACAAAATCAGCGGCGGCTGAAAGACGTCCGCTGGATTGCCTTGTTGGGCGCTCCACTGTCGCGCTGTTCATGTCAAAAACAATCAGGATACTCTTGTGGTGCCTTACGTCTAAAGCAGCATGCATCATCAGCGATCATAGGCAACAAAGCATTTGGCTTCTCCGCCGTCTATTTTAAGATGAAGTGTGCGGTAAATATACTTGCTCTCATCCAATATCGCATCTCCAAATGTTTTTACCGCTAATGACGATATGTCTATTGAATCTATCGGTCTTTTTTCCCAGAGCATCCCAACTTTCCCCGTACCATCATGCTGCGATTGAAACTCAGGCAAAATATCCATCAAGAATGCCGACATTTGGGGGACAGATGGCTCTGTTGGATGGAATACAACAAGGAGAGCATAGCGAATCAGACCTTTTGGTGCATTTGCATTGTTCATTTTAGTCTTATCTATGGCTGCGAGACATGACTCCTCGGCTTGTAGAGGCTTGCCACCACAAACAGGACACACTGATCTAAACGTGCCCAGGCCTATTGCAGCATCCCTGGGAAAGCCGACGCAAGACCCGCAGAGGATTGCTTGACACTTGTCACACCAATATGCCTGCATCAACGCTTCTCTCAATGAAAGAGCAACAACCACTTTACCACTTAAAGTCAGGAAAAACGTTGCCTCTCCACCGCATTTGCTACAGGACACTGTCTTATTTCTGTCACTCCCTGATAGTCCGCATCGTTTGCACGCATCATTTGGTAGATCATGATCGCTCCAATCATGAAATGCCCTGCCACATCTCCGACAAGTGCAACCAACCATATCGTGAGCATCAATGCCGCATATCTTGCATTTGCAGTCCTCGAGTTGATGTTGTGTTTTTCCGCATTTAGAACATTTGCAGCCTTGCCATTGATGTGCGCCTTGCCGTGTTGCACCACACTTTACACACTTTTCACAATCCTTGTTCCAGTCATGCTCTTCATCTCGGACCTTTCCACACCTGATGCACTTGCAACCAACCCAGTCGTGACCCAATAAACATTTGAAGTTCATATGTCCTCCTTTCGGTCTTGCCCAACGCCCCGGCTCAGGCACGCCGGGCCAATGATGTTCGATTTCCAACTGAGGCGCGATCCCGGCGTTCGGTGCAGCCGGTTTGTTCGCCGTTCTTTCAGAGTTCATAGGCTTCAATGATCTCCTCGC
>Ga0255343_1003618_pt1 | contig 16182 bp, 19 predicted proteins | sample wastewater_treat_4_FD_192413 | JGI IMG/M metagenome (GOLD analysis project Ga0255343, IMG submission 192413) | Wastewater microbial communities from Lulu Island WWTP, Vancouver, Canada - plant16 | ecosystem: Engineered > WWTP > Wastewater > Unclassified | place: Canada: Vancouver, British... | reverse complement strand
TGTCGATCAGCATAGAGAAATTCTGTTCCTTTTCCGGAGCCTCATACCAGATAAAGCCAATGTATGCCGTATATAACAGCTTCTCGGCTTTCACCCAAAAATCTTCCCCGGACTGCTGGCCCTCTCCCTTCGTGTTTACTATGATCGTGTTTACCAGTTTTAAGATATCCTTCTCACTACGGATGTAGGCGAAGGGGTTATAGTGCATGGAGCGTGCAAAGTTTATTGTGTTCAGGACCTTAATTTTGTATGGCTGATAGACGGTCTTTCCTTTGTCATCCTTCACCACGGCACCGTTATCATCTAAGAGCGGAATGCCCTTTTTAAGCATCCTCCCGCACTCAACCAAAACCGTGCCTTTCGGGTCGGTAACTACATAGGAACTATGCATCTGCATCAAATTCGGCTTCACGAAAAAGCGGGTCTTTCCGCTGCCACTTCCACCTATGACCAGGATATTTTTATTCCTGGCATACTTGGGTGAGCTTGGTCTGCCCGACATCATCAGCCTCTCCGATGCTGTTAAGATGATATTGTTCTCGAATACCGGATCCATATATGGCTCGATATCCTTGGCATTTCCCCATCTTGCGCTGCCATACTCCACTCCGTGTCTGAACTTTTTGGCATTCTTCGCCTTGAAATACACGATCAGGCGAAAGCCAACTCCACACGCTACTCCAAAAAGCAGATCCATTGGATTGAAACTCGGCAAAGGATTTGCAAAAGCTTCTCCCAGCCTTGAAGCCGTATCCATAAGTCTTGGAAATAAATCTCCCTCGACCTGTCTGAACATCCATGCTGACTTATCACAGAAATATCCTACGATAACATAGGGAATGCTCATACGGATCAGCTTATTCTTATCCGTGCCTTTCATCTTTTTCCGCAAGGATTCGGGTATGTTCTTTAAATCCTTTAAGATTCCGTCTACTACCTTACTCATAGGCTCTGTCCCCGATCCTTGGTTTTTTCTCTGGCGCGTTCCCTGTTCATTGTTTGAGTCCAGAGTTCCTTATAACGGTTCAGCCTATCCCTTACGGATTCACGGTTCTGCTTCTTTTCGTTTCCATGCACAAATTCTTTGAATGCCATCGCAATCACGTCGGCATCCCTGCCCTTGAAGAAAACAACATACTTTGGCGGATCCACGGTCTTGTCTTTTTTCACGGCAAAATCAACGTTGTACTTCTTCGCAACACGCTCAAAGGATTTGATGTTGTTCTCCGTTATTTCCATGGTGTTCGCACCCTGATCCTTGCCCATGAGCTTCTTTACGGAAATCTTCCCATGCCAGTTAGCCTGCTTATTCTTAAGATGATTTAAGTAGGCAATCATAGCTTTCTTCAGCACATCGGCGGTCAGTTTGGAGGTTCTGATCACAAGGGCAATAGATTTCTGTGTTACTTCTTCCTGCATCATCATCCTCCTGTCTTTCGTTTATCCTCTGGTAATGTTTACAGCCAGGGAGGCACCAGCAGCCTCCGCAAATATATTTTTCTCATATAGTTCCTTTCCGTCCCGCAGGACTTTTAATTCAAAAGATAAATGGTGTAAAGATTTGCAAATATCGTACCGTCCTCGATCTTCAAGTCATCCAACAGAAGGCACTGGAACAGCACATCACGTATCACATCATCGTTCAGCCTAAAAAGCTCTGTATATTTTCCATAAGCCGCCTGCTGTGTACCATCATCAGCCGCATGGGATTTATCCTCATCCCGTGCCATATTCTTTCTGTATTCAAGGCAATTCGCATAGAGTGAGCGAATCTGATATTTTCCAAAATAGAAAGAATAGGCATCTTTTCCCTCGTAGGTCTTTCTGCATTTTTCCAATTCATCCTCTGCTATGGAAAAAGCACAGATATCCGTTTCTATTACGGTTTTGCCATTGTAATCCGGTTTCAGTTTTCCTCCGTACCAGTTGATATGCTGATAGATTTCTTCTCTTCCGGTAATAAGCGCAGCTCTGTGAAAATCTCTCTTTCCAAGGAATACATCCATGTAAACATTGTTGGCAGAGAGAGTATCATTCCATATCAGCTTCCTGTGTTCCTTTACCCTGAGAAGATACTGAAGAACATTCAGAAGTCGTTCTCTGTTGTCAATTTCACGAAAGCCCTCCGGCGGAACTATCACGCTATCGAACACAAGTGGTGTAGATCCCTTTTCCAGCTCTTTCTCTACAAGCGTTTTCAAATCCTTTGACATAAAAACCTCCTTAACGCAAAAAAGGGAGCAGCTTCTTTCCTCCATTGAGGTCAAAAACTGCTCCCTATCGCTGTAAATATATTTTTTAACTTTAACCTTTGGACAACTTGTCCAGAGCTTACTGTCATATATTACGGATTACATCCATGGCAGCCTTTGGACAACTTGTCCAAAGCTTTATCCAAATGCAATCGTAATGATTATTCTGACCAAAGCTACTATGCTTCTCCCAATCATGTAGATAACAACAAATCCTCCTATAATTCCACCTATGATACAGTCAAGTCCTATAATTCCAATACTGCCGGAAATCCCATAATTATGCGGGATAAGCCATAGCATCATACGTCTGATTCCGAAGGGGAATCCTACAATAAGCCAAAGCAGAAAATAGTCCATACCTTCTGCTTTATGGCATATCGGATATGCAAAGCATAGCACTACAGCTATCGCTATTAGCGGAATCAGTATTTCTTTAAAAAAGATAACTGAGCATTCCTTAATCCTCATACCCTTCATTCTCCTTCCGGTTTTTCAGAAATACGCCATTTGTATTATCATGGTTTACCCACTGCTGATAATACTGCCCAATAGTCGCAGGGGCATTATAAAGACAGGTAATCATATATGACCTGATATCCCTGATACCGTCCTGGTTCGGATTATCGTGAAGCCTGTCTATAACGTACTCAAGATGAGAATCATTAAGCTGTAAATATCTGCGCTTCACCTCTTCCGGATCCATCGGTGTTTTATTGACAATCATTGGTCCAGAGTGCTCTCCACACATAACATCGTGCATGATCAAATATAACTCATGATAATCTTCACGTCTGGTAACATCGTCATTTTCCATATGCCAATCGTAGTTAATATGCCTTTTTATCAGTTGATCCCAAAATTCTGTTTTTTGTCTTATCGCATCAATCTCTTCCCGCCTTTGTCTCTGCACAGGAGTCTCCTGCGTGATAGATATGATGTGATCTTTGTAAATATTATTTGTAGTATTATTTGTATTTGTCCGGAAGTTCCCGGAGGGATATCCATCCTCATAATTGCAGGATTCCATTTCATTACTGTCACCATATACTGAAATTTCGGGCTGGGATATGGGTACATTTTCGGCAGGGTATCCTGACAAATTTGTCAGTATATCCTCCTCATTTTGTCCTGATATCCCGTCTGTTTTTTCAGCATCATTCAGAACGCCCATTTCATCAGCATTTTCGGCACTTTCATTACAATTACTTGGCACTAATTTTCTTGAAACCTGCTTTGAAGTAGTGCCGCCTTCTTCCTTTGGATATGAGATTTCTTTCAAAACCAATATATTCAGATCAATAAACATTTGATTTGGAATAGTTCTTCCGTTGGAGTATTCTATATTGTAAAAAAATCTTTTGATGACACCAATCTCCACAAGCTGATCAAAAGCAAGCTTGATTGTCTTTTTTGACTCACCAAATTTATTTGCATACTCCTGATAACTCTTCTGGAGCATCTCCCCATGAAACTTCTTTTTCCATCCAATTACTTCGCCTGTCCTTTCGTCTCTGACTTCAGTAGGGCGATGCCAATATACGAGATCAGCTAATATAGTAATTGCCAACAGATAAGGCTTTCCCGTGGTAGGTTTCAGAATATGCTTATACCATTCTTCGGGTATAACATTGCCGCTTATGGCTATGCTTCCCATGGCATCTACCGTCAGGTTGCCGCTTGACCTGTAGCCCATCGCTGTTCTCCTCCTCTCGCTGTATTAATTCCTTTTTGATTTCCATTCTTCCAAAAGACCGATAATTGTCTCCTCTATATCTTCATCAGACATATCTTCTGGAAAATAATCCGCAATCTTTTCAGCCTTTAAGACAAACTTCTTAGGCTTTGGCTTTGTTTCGGTTAATATAAGTTTTATCGCTATCTCCGTAAGTTCAGCGTTTTTTGATAGTTCCTTAATTCGTGCAGACTGAGCCATGCTCATGGAGCATTTAAGCTCACCTATTGCGTTAAGTACCCAAATCTGCTCCTGCTCAGACAGGAAAGATAAATCTATTCCCTGAGCCATTCCGATTTTTCTTGTATCTACAAGTTCCATCAATCCATCTATCAGATTTGAAAGCCATAGATACCTTTGAACAGTCTTCCCGCTCTCGCCAGCTGCATTTCCAAGCTCATCGAGAGAGTTTCCTTTAACACCAGGACTTTTTATCTGATCGTATTTCATACGGTAAGCGTGAGCTTTTTCACTGGGAAGGATATCTTCACGCTGGATATTCGTATCAACCATAAGACGGGTCGCAAGTTCATCAGAGTATTCTCTGATATATACAGGCATAGTCTTAAGTCCTGCAAGTTCTGCAGCACGTTTACGTCTGTGGCCTGCAATTATCTCATAGCCGCCTTCTTTACGTGGTCTTACAATTCCGGGAACTATTATTCCCTGCTCTTTAACGCTTGCTACTGTTTCATACATCTTTTCATCATCGAGAACCCTAAATGGATGATTTTGGAATTCATGCAATTCCTTTAAAGCGACCTCCACTATCTGTTCTCCCTCAGATGGTGCCCCAAAAAGGTCATCAAACGCTGTAAGGCTGATATTATCAGAAGCTCTTTTCTTACTCATTATCCAGCACCTCCTCGACGAATGCCTCATACGCAACAGCCACGCTGCTCTTTGGAGACTGCTCATAAACACTTATGCCGTTTGCAACAGCTTCTTTCGCTTTAACGGATTCTGGAATAACAGTCTGAAAAATCTTCAAATGCTGACCATAAGCTTCTTCCATCTTATTCATGATGTCCCTGGCAATATTTGTCCTGCCATTTACTATGGTAAGAAGCACTCCCTCAATCTCAATCTTTCGGTTTAATCTTTTCTTTACCTGCCCGATGGTTCTAATGATTTCCTGTAAACCTTCTACACACAGATATTCAGGCGGCGATGGAATCAGGACGCTATCACAGCAGGTTAGGGCATTGAGAATAAGATTATCAACACCGGGATTGCAGTCAATAATGATGTAATCATACCTATCACGAATGCCGTCGATGTACTCCTCAAGGATATGCTCCTTGCTCATCACTTCATCCAGCTGCTGCTCAACTGTCCGGAGACTATGATTACTCGGAAGTATGTCTACTCCCTCGTCGTTATGGATTATTCCCTCTCCCTCGCTGATTTCTATTTCATTGATAACCTTCTGGATAACTGTGCTTACCGTATATGGAAGCTCCTTATTGTTTCTAATCCCAAGTCCCAATGAAAGCGAACCTTGTGGGTCGAGATCTACCAAAAGAACTCTTTTCCCCTTTTTTACAAGTCCTACTCCTAAATTTGCGGCAGTAGTTGTTTTGGCTACCCCGCCTTTAATATTGGCTACAGATATCACTTTGCACATAATCTCCGTCCTCCCTTTTTATTGGTTAACTGCTTTTTTCTCGCTGTTTGGATCAATCATTACATCCATATACTGTCTGAAATACTTCTTGGTTCCCTTATTTGGGAAGGCGTCAGACACGCTTATAACCTTAATTCTCTTATTTCTTTCGATACACCTTTTCATACGCTTGATCTCGCAGGTCGTGCCCTGCAATCTGACTTTGACCATCTTTCCATCCTCCCTGGTTTTAAAATCTTTCCATGGGAGATTATGAAGTATATCCCGCCAACTGCACCTATCGCTGTAAAGGTCATAATATGTAAGCCCTCCTTCCATGTTTTATACGCAAAAAGGGATATCAGCATCTCTTGCCAATATCCCTATTTAAAGCCATCATTCGATGGTATCCATATTCACTTTTATATCCGGATTTTTTGTGTTCCCCGTCTCCAGTTCAAAAGCTACCGCCACGGTAATTTTCTGAATCAGGGTTTTTTCCTTGCGATTTTCCTCCACATAATTGAAAGAGAAAAACTCGCAAAAGTGCGTAAATTCAAGGATTGTCAGGTATTCTGCCTTGTTAGCAGAACCACAGTCTCCACATGTGAACCATTGTCCAAACTTATTTCCATATCATGTGGAATAATTGGAAGCTTGAATGTAATGGACTTAAGCCACTGACCGTTAGGCTGCTCTTCTTCGTATATTTCCACCATCTCTATAAGGTGTGTAAGAAACTCTCGTCGGTCCGCTTCTTCCATGACTGCATTCATCTTGTCAAAATAAATAAGCGTGTCATATATATTATCGCCACATACCTTGTCTGCCATAATAGAACGCTTCTTAGCTTTTGCTTCTACCAAGACATTTTCTGCATCTTCGATTTTATCATAAACCCTGCTAAGTCTATTTTCCAGGTCTGTTTTTCTTCGCCCATAATGTTTATCTTCATAATCCAAATTATCAAGGTCAGCAAGAATAGCATCTTTGTTAAGATAACACTGGCGAAGATCTTTTTCGAGGGCAGCTATTTCCTGATCAAGTGCTGTCGTGTCCACTTCCATATCTATCTTGGAACGGATAAGCCCTGCAAACTTTCTATTACTTACCAGCTTACTAATCACCTCAGTAACCGCTTTATCAAGCTTCACCTCTGATATCTGCTTCTTATAATCACATTTATGTCCTCTGGTCATATTGCGGTGTTTACAGCCATAATAGAAATAATCATTATAGCGGGTTCCATCTTTTCTGCTTTTAATTGCTTTATTACCATACATCTTAGCACCGCACACAGGACATTTCAACAATCCGGAAAGTAAATGAATCTTCTGACCATTTGGCAAATTCACTTTCTCATATTTCTTTGCCTGCGCAGCCACTTTTATTTGTGCCTGTTCCCAAATATCTTCAGGAATCAGAGCCTCATGAATGCCATCCACAAGCAGATAATCATCCTTATACACCTGGCGATAATCATTTCTGGTTCCATGCACTTTTTCTGTTCTTCTGCGGCCGTAGGCAATCTTACCGCAATATACCGGATTCTGTATAATTTTTCGAATTAAAGAAGCATCAAATAAAGGATTCTTTCCATTCTGTCTGGCAATCTTATGCATTCCATGATTTTCCAAATATTTAGCTATACCATTAGCGCCTAAATCTGTATTGATATACTGCTCATATATCATTCTGATTGCAACAGCTTCTTCCTCATTTATTACAAGCTTACCATCCTCTAAAGCATAGCCATATGGTGCAAATCCACCATTCCATCGTCCCTCTCTAGCCTTCTGCATACGGCCTTCCATAGTCTGAACACGGATATTTTCACGCTCAATTTCAGCCACAGCAGATAATACAGAAATCATAAGTCTTCCGGCTTCCTTTGAAGAATCAATTCCATCCTCTACACAGATAAGATTCACACCATAATCCTGCATTGTCTGCAAAGAATTTAATACATCCGCAGCATTACGACCAAATCTCGAAAGCTTGAATACAAGAACAAAGGATACATTATCCTTACCGGTCTTGATATCTTCCATCATGCTCTTAAATGCCACACGACCCTCTACAGATTTTCCAGATTTACCTGCATCCTCATATTCACCTACAATCTCATAATCATTAAACTCACAAAATGCTTTCATTCGTGATTTCTGCGCATCCAGGGAATATCCATCTATTTGCATGGATGTGGATACACGGGTATATAAATATACTTTAACTTTTTCCTTACCCAATTATATCAATCCTTTCCGTTATGTACCGGTCTGCTGTGCCTTCTTCATAATATCCTTTACATCATCAGCACCCTCTATTTTATTAATACCAAAACATTTTTTACCAGCATCCTTTAAGGAAGCACCTATGTGATATCCTTCCACACCATCTATAATCAAAAATCGATCATGAAATGCTGTAGTTCTTTTGACAGTTAATGTGGGATACTGGGCGTTGAAATTATTAATGTCCTGCGTAGATATTCTTGCACCAGGTAGCGTATATGCAAAAACATCCACACCTGCATTTTTCTTGGCAAGGATATTTAATGTAACTACATCTATGTATCCATCAATTAAAACAATCTCTTTTTTAGCATGCCCGATAATATCCGCAAGAAAACTGAAGGCATCAAAAATCTGTCCATCATAAAAAATCTTCTGATTATCTTCCTCATGATTTGCCATATACTCAAAGATTCTGCCAAACTTCTCATCTGTATCCTTTTGATATTCCAATTGCTTCAACTCAATAGCATTGATCTTCTCAAACATAAGAGCATTATTAGCAATGAAGTGACGCATCTCCTTAAAGGCACGCATTATAAAAATACTTTGCTTAGTAGCCAATTCACCCTTTAGAACCGTTGCTAGCATATAAATACCCTGTTCTGTAAATGCATATGGCATTTTACGTTTTCCGCCCCAACTTGAAGTCACAAATTGTGACTTCAAGTTATCATCTTGTATTTCTCGCGAATTCACAATCTGTGACTTCACCAAATCAACTTCTTCTCTTGTTAATTGAAACATAAAATCCTCGGGAAAACGTTCAATATTTCTTTTTACTTGCTGATTCATAGCCTTTAGCTCATAACCATAAATATCCGCCAGATCGCTGTCTAACATCACCTGTTCCCCACGTAGCATATATACATGAGCTTTTATAGATTCTACTATTTTTAATTCTGTGGTATCTCCCATAACTCCTCTTTTCATACTATAAGCAATTGCCGTTTAAAATCACAATTTGTGACCTTAAACCTAAAATGTCCATTTCAAAACACCTTACATCAATATTTTGCAGTCGAAAATTTCGGTTGAAAATTTGTGGTGTCAATTTGGCACCGCAATCATGAAGTCGCAAATTGCGACTTCACCGATTAAAGTCACATTTTGTGACTTTAAAGATTTCTACATCTCCTCAAGACTTTCAATCTTCTTTAGCGCCTCCATATAAGCCATAAGCCTTTTCTGCTGTTCTTCCCTAAGTCCATGATAATCTTCAATCATGCGAATATCCTGAGGTGTAAATCTGCTCTCCGGCATTGCAGTAGCAATCTCTTTTTCATCTTCAATTCCCTTACCAGTAAGAAGCTGCTCCGGAGTAATCTGCAATACATTGCAAATGTCCATAATCTTTTCTACTGTGGGATTCGTCTTTTTCTTCTTCCACTCACTAATCGTACTAGAAGCAATTCCAACCTGCTTTGCAAATTCAGCCTGAGTCATATTTCTTTCTTTTAATACCTTTATAATTCTTTCACTTACAGTCATATCTGTTTCCTCTCATTTTGCATTAATTCATTTATATGTTGTTCATTTCTATGAATACAGATTATCATAATTACCATACATATTCAACATCAAAATATATCTTTTTCTGACTCTCCCGAATATATGTCTTATACCAATCACGCATATCCCTCTTTAATAAATACAAATCCGGATCCGGCAATGATTCAAAATCCATTTTATCCGCATACTTTGCCGCCATAGCACCTACAAACTCTGCAAAATTGCTCCATTCATCTCTTTCTTTTACTACAAATACTCTACTTCCTATCATAAAATCCTCCATTCTTTGCATACAAAAAGACCCAGTAATATCTGCATCCACGCAGGTACCAACCAGGTCTCTTATACATTTACTATATTCATTTTTATAAAACTCACTGTTCTTATTTGATTAAAACAAAAGATTGCAAGCAATGATATTCGATAGCGAATATCAAAAACGCTTGTTGAGGCAACATGCCCCAATCCCCCAAAACCTCGCCACAGGCTCGGAGCTGAAAATCATTTTTACGTTAAATCTTACATTTACAAGCTCGGATTATTTTTCTTTTTCGCAAAATCCTGCTCTTGCATTTCCTGTAGATTTAAAAATCTTTCCACATTCTGTTTTGCCATTAGCAGTTCCTGCATCCTTTCCTTCGCCGGCTTATACTCTGCATAAAGTTCCTTCTTCTCCTGAAGTAATTCCTGAAATTCTTCATCTAACGCCTTTACAGAAGGAAGCTTTCCGTCCACTTTTTTGAATGCTTCTTTAGCTGCATTCCTTAGTAATAGCACATCCCTATGCGTTTCAAAAAATTCCTTACTGTAACCGCTGGCCTTATACTGAACAAAAACATCTTGTGACTTCGAATAATTAAAAATATGCTGGCGCAACGACTTTATCTCAGCCATTCTCGTTTCAATTTCCTTCTGCCTAGATGAGATATAGGAAAACCTGTCCCTTGATTCAGTAGCCTTAGCTGACAGGTCATCAAAATCTTTTAAGCCATGCTCGCTAAGATACAATAATGTTTTTGATATAGCTTTCACATTATGAACCTTGGCCCATCTTTCATATCCAGGACCCTTTTGCTTTGCAATAATATTCTGAATATCCAAAACCAAATCCAGTTTCTTTTCTGAATCACTTAATGCAACACTGCCTAATACATCATCAGAAACTTTACTAGCTCCAGTATCTACAACAAGCTCTCCTGCAATTCGTTTTGCTATATCATCGTCCGTATATCCATTTCCAAGTGAACGAAGTCTAAGGTAATTTTTCTGACCTTCCGCCTTTACTGAAATATATTTTCCTCTTTTTATTTCAAATCCATGTTCTACCATGAACCTCAAAAATTCGTCCATATCCTCCGGCTTTTTATTTTCAAAAATCCAATCTATTACCCCACGGATATCATCTCGTTTACTAGGTTTTCGAGGATATGTTGTTCTCTTTTGCCACTGGCCCGGTTTCTTTTCCGGTATCACAGACATACCGTGTTCCAAGCAGATCAAATCGCTCAACCTTCGAAGTGCAAAGGATGATAAAAAGAAGTTTTGATACTTATGTGTGGCATCCAGGGTTGTGGAATTATATACAATATGATTATGTATATGTGCCTTATCCACATGTGTTGCTACAATAAAAGCATGTTTTCCCTTTGTCCAACGCATGGCAGTTTCATATCCGATTCTGTTTGCTTCCTCAGGTGCAATCTCCCTAGGCTTAAAAGACTGACGAATCTGATAAGCAATCACATCCTTGTCCTTAAGCCCTCTTCCGGTATTTATTTCATATTGATTTTTTGTAAGTTCAAATTCCAAATCCACCGTATCCGGATTACACTCATAGGAAGATACGAATTCTCCATTTTCTGTTTTTAGGTCATTCTTTGCATAATCCGTTCTGTCCTTAAGGCACTGACCTACAGACCTGCCCTTCTGTAAATGCATTGGTATTAATCTTGTTGCTGCCATAAAAAGCTCCTTTCTATCGATTCATTTTCGTTAATTCATCAAGAATTCCACGAAGCCGTTCCTTAATCTCCGCCTGCTGCTCCTGAAGGTCCCTGATATCCGTTTCATAAATACTTCCGGTTTCATTTGCTCTCTTTGCCACCTGATTTAAGTTATTGGAATTGATTCTCGCAAGTCTCAATATTTCTGTAAGTTCTGATAAATCCAGTCGTATAACATAACCATCCATTGCCATCTTCCTAAGGTAAGCTGTTGGTTTCCTGATTCCTGAAAATTCCATTTTCTTCTGAATAATCTTGTATTCGCTATCAGTCACTCTAAAATTCAATTGTTTATTTCTGTATTCCATGATGATGTTCTCCTTCTTATCCACATCCCATCCGGATAGGATTGATATTATTCTATTAAGCTTATTCATATTATTTTTATTACCGGATGAATTTCATACTTCCGTACTACTGAAAATCAGCGGTCTGTAAGTATGCTTTTCATACTTCTTGACTGTCAAAATGACAGTTCTAGAATTGTACTTTTTACAGTGGTTCCAAATCAGGCGGATGATGCTGAGATATCTACCACATATATTTTCGCAGGTCTTCCCAGGCCCTGCTTCTTTCTTCTTATAAGACCTGCCCCTTCCAATTCTGTAAGTAGCTTGGTCGCTTTTTGATGTGCGCACCTAAGCGTCTCCTGAATTGTTTCCAAAGTACAATAGACAAAAATCTCCCCCCTTTTATCTCTCCAGTCATTTCTTTCTGATAAGGATTTTCGATCCAGTAGAATACCATATAAAAGCATTGCGCCCTCAGAAAGGCTCGCATACTTTTCATCTGTCAAAATCGCCTTTGGAATCCTAAAAAATGGCATTCTCTCTTCCTGTTCATTTGTTGTCATCACATTTTCCTCGTTCATTTCTTCCTCCTTCTAAAAATACGCAATCGAGCAGGCTATCACCTGCTCTCTATACACTTCGTATATCATTCGGATTCCGCTTCGCTACTTCCTCATGATTATACGTTCGCCAAATGTCAGCCTGCATGCAAGCATGCGCTGTCACTTGGCTCATCGTGTATAACAAAATAGCACTTCAGATTTCTCCAAAGTGCTTTCAAATGCTATATCTTCCTTTAATTACCTAAGCGGTGCCCCTATCTGCCCATAAATGTCTCTCCTTTCCTCAGGCTTACGATTTAGCATATCTAAATAAAAATCTGCAACAACAGAAAAAGGCCGAAACCACAAGGGTTTCAGCCTCTCTTATCACTTTATAATATTATGCTTTTCTGATTTTTGGGTATAGTAAACACACCATTATTATATAAAAGTAACATTTAGATGTCAAGTTGAACGATGCACCATCTTTGGTGGGTCATTCAGGGATCAGCTCGATCATTCCCAACAGATCAAAGCTCATGGGATGAAAAAGAATACCCATTAGGGTGCACACAAGGGTTCCCCAGGAAAACAGTTTGCATTTTACAGGATATCGCCGATCTATGATATTGCTAATTACAGCATAGTTAAATCCTTCAAAGAAGCCCCAAAATACTGCTATGATAAGTGTGCCGACAACGGTCGCAACAATACCGGCCTTATGAAGATCCGGCGTGACCATAATGCTTAACGGTTCATATCCTTCAAATTGTCCCGTTACCAGAATATATATGATATAAGGAGCAAAACACAATAAGGTTCCCAATATAGCCTTGATTGCATTTTTACTCCTAAGTCCAAAACTCGTAAACGGTTCCTTACGCAAAATGCATACTATCGTTATACCCAAACCGGCTATTCCGAACTGCATTGACGCTACCGCAAGCAAACGTGGCCAGACAGAAACACTGCTGTCTTTGCAAAAAGGCATAAGCCTATTTCCTATCATCGCATAAATAGCATACACAGCAACAGTAACAAGCGCTATTATCCATAAATCAATATCAAGTTTTTTCTGTTCTTCCGTCAGTGTCTTTTTTTGTTTCATGTAATTTCTCTCGTCAGTTATCCGAAATATCACCAAGTATTTCTTTCAGCAAAACAATCCTTTTCCCGCCTCATAAGCCTTTTGAAGGTTCGTATCCCAGTTCTTCACCCTAAGTTTGTTTTCTCTCGATGTGTTATCAAAAACTATGAATTCCATCTGCTTGGCACGTCCGAACAACCTGTCCCCTAACATGACCCTTTTCATACTGTCAAGGAGTCCAAACTCTTCAAGCCGTTTGATCGAATTTCCTGCCGAACACAGGATCATAGCCTTATCAAGTACTTTCATAGTCTTTTCGCCATATGCAAATCCATATGACCAGACTCTGTCAAACCAACCCACAAGCTTTGCCGGTGCCTCGGTCCAGAATACAGGATAGATAAAGGCTATCGCATCCGCGGAATTGATCTTCTCCTGCTCGGCAAGCACATCCTCTGCCACGACCGGAGTATTACGGTAGTTGGCATCTCTAAGATACTCTTCTTCCGTTATGTCAGTCTGAAAATCCATCTTATAAAGATCCGATATGACATAGTCATTTCCGGAATCTGTCACCCCCTTAATAAATGCATCACGCATATTCTTTGTGAAGGAATCCTCAGACGGATGACAATATACAATAAAAACTTTCATTTACAGTTCCTCTTTTCGTGGGGACGGTTCTCATTGACTTCCGCTTTAATCGGCCACACCTTGCAAGAGTTGAATCGCATCTTCAACAGTGATTATCTTTGCATAACGCGTTCCCCACATAAACTCATTATAATACTTATAGGCGGTTTCCTTATCAAAGTAGGGATTGTCATAAGTTGAATTAGTGTATGCAGGAACAAAGAGAGTGAATCCTTGCTCAAATCCACTTTTGATCGTTGCATCCATACAATAATCCGTTGATACACCTATTGTTATTATGTCCCTTTCACCCTTGGACCGCAGGTATTCCGTTAATCCGGTCATAGGATGGAAAGCGCTGTTTACATTCTTTTCGAAGCATCTTTCATCTTCTCTCGGAGCAAATTCCTCATATATCTCATAGTTGTCCGTCGCCTTATCAAGATCAGTTCCCGGGCCGTCATCATGCTGAACATAAACGACCTCAACATTGTTTTCCCGCGCAATAGTAATCAGTTGTTTGATATTATCCCTCACAGTTTCAAATGCATATAGCCTCTCGTCAAAACAGCCCTTTTGTGTATCAACAACCAACAGAATCATAGACCACCCTCCATTTATCCTATTTCTTCCTCTACCAGCCTTGCGGCATCACCCACATAATCGTTACAGCTTTTACGCAATAAATCGTGAGATGAAACGAGACGGCTACATTCCGTTTGGCCATTAAGCTCAATAAATTTCTGTTCATAATCCGTCACCGCTTCCGGCTTTAACTGTTCAAGTATATTTTTCCCGGCAAGGAAAGCTCCGCACTTTCCACCTTCAGAACGTAGCTTTGGTGCTGCATTCCTTGCCTGTTCGGGTGAAATCCCCAGATTATTGCAATATGCAACAAATACCGACATTGCACAATTAAATCCGTTCCTATGGTTTTTGCGTGCATTTTCTTCGTAACTCATCTGTTTTTCCCCCCTCGTACATAAAACTGAAATTTAATTTCCGGTACAACTTCCTATATTATCGCACGTCTTTTTATCATCATAATAGCAACAAATAGCATTATACCCGCTGAAATCCATATTGTTCTTAATCCAAGTAAGCCGGATAGCACCCCGCCTAAGCCTGCACCAATCGCAAAGATTAAAATAATGCCAAAGAAATAGAGTGCCTTATATAGTGAAGTTTTATCCTTATCTCTTAAATATTGAGACAGGCTTTCGGTTCCACTTCGGATATTTCCTATGCACATGGTACTTGCATATCCGTATCCATGTACCTTTTTGAATGTCTGCACTTGCATAGCACATGAAAATGAAACAATCATGTTTGCTATCATATTAAATTGATTTGGAAGAAAACCAACAATTATAAGAAATATCATCTCAATCATAAGAATTATCTGTCTCCAATGGATTGTTTCTATGTTCTTATACTTGTTTTCAATTCTTTCCGCCACAAAGATACCTAAAGCAAATGAAAGCAATGGGCACATATAATGGAATCCCTGCATTACATTTCCTTGCATAAAATTCTGGCTCATCAAAACAACATTTCCGGTCTGTGCATTGGCAAAAACCTTATCTCTCATATTATATGAATATGCATCTTGCAATCCTCCCGAAAAGGAAAGCAGAGCACTTAATCTAAAACTTTCTGATGTCTGCATTTTTCCACCTTAGTCATGTATCCCGGAAAATAACAACCTGTCATCTAGAGTCAATGAGAACCGTCCCCATTGACTCCCAGTTGATATCTATCCATTGACCAACTTTAAGAATTTCTTATCGTTCATCTGCTCATTCGTGAGATATTTCCCATCATGAAACAAAGCATAATTCGTGATTGGAGTCGGGGCATTTTGCGCTTCTTTCCTGCTCTCTATGTGAATCGCCTTAAAGGGAATACCATTTTCTTTCGCTGTCTGTTCCAAAATCGGTACATACTTTGCATTGAACGGACACTGGCTTGTGTAATACAGGACATATCCTTTCTCATCTATACATGGATGCTTAGCACATTCTTTAAATTGCGGTACATCTGCTTTCTTATCAAACGGCAAATACCAGAGTTGTATACCATTATCAGCTTCATCGCCAACAATAAATCCTTTGTACTTCAGGAACTTCGGATCTGCCAGGAAAGGTTTTTTCTTTGCAGCGCACAGTATACAAAGACCCTTCTTCCCTTTTTTCTTACTATCCTCGATGCATTTAGCAAGCAGATCT
>Ga0255343_1003605_pt1 | contig 16219 bp, 24 predicted proteins | sample wastewater_treat_4_FD_192413 | JGI IMG/M metagenome (GOLD analysis project Ga0255343, IMG submission 192413) | Wastewater microbial communities from Lulu Island WWTP, Vancouver, Canada - plant16 | ecosystem: Engineered > WWTP > Wastewater > Unclassified | place: Canada: Vancouver, British... | reverse complement strand
CCTTAGCTATGCCTAGCTCTTCCTGTATGCTACTGTAGCTATGCCCGTCTGCCCTCAGCTCTATAAACTTCTGTTTTAACTCTTGCGGTTTCATGGCTTCACTTCCTTAGCATAGCGGGGTAGCTCTCCATGCTCCCGCTTATATTCTCTTAGCCTGTCCTGTGCATACTCTATATAGTCTGCTGGGTAGCTGTCTATCTCTTCGCTAGTCTCTCCCATAACTGGCGGTAGTACAACTATGCCATAGTCCATACCCTCTATAGGCTGTGTACTGTCCCGCTCTTCGTTATACTGTGCTGGCGTGCTGGCTAGCTTCTCTAGTGCTCTGGTTTTATCTGTCATGGCTTTGTACCTCTCTACTCAGCCCAGCTATTATACTCTGCTTCTTCTTCTGGGGTTGCGTCCCGCTCCCATTTAGTCCCGTCTGGGTATGTCCCGCTAGTCCCCCATACTATTTTAATGTCTTTGTCGCTGGCTTCTGGGCTTTCCTCTTTATATTCTTCTGGCTTCTGTGTTATAAGTCGCTCTAGCGTCTTTGTTTTCTTATCCATTGTAGTTACCTCTTAAAACCGTGGCTCTATTTTGCCCTCTAAGCGGTTTTTCTGTGCCCCGTCATAGTTTCATACCTCTAAAGGGTAAAGGCTCTTAAAAAGGCTTCCAGCGTCCCCGCTCTTGCTAATGTGTGTATATGTGTATGTATCTATGTTCATACAGCTACTTATATACTGCTATTATGCCCTCTTCATTTTCACTATTTCTACTTCTGCTAATGATAATTTGCGGAACTAGACTACATGAAGAGGGTTATTTATCCTCTGTGCCCGTCTGGGTAAATTCCTGTAGGGCTTCCCTTGTTACTCTCCACTCTTTACCGATACGGAACGCTTTTAGCTTCCCGCTCTTTATCCAGTTATATAGAGTACGCCTAGTAACGTGTAAAAGGTCTTCTATCTCTTTCAGCGTATATACTTCTATGTCTTTTGCCATTTCTGTTACCTCTCTGTGTATTCTCTAAGAGCTTCGTTTATTGCTTCGTTAGTGCTTATGCCCTCAGCCTTAGCCCTAGCCTTTACCGCTTCATATACGCTAGGCTGTACTAATAGTTGTACCCTCTTGCTCTTTGTCTCTATGTACTCTGGGTTAGGCTTATATCCCGCTGGGGCTTTTCCTGTGCCTGTAGGGGTAGTAGTCCCCTCTGGCTTCCCGTCTACCGCTTCTATGCTCTCTTTGCTTATAAAGCTCATAGCGGGGTTAGTGTCGCTCTTAAAGCTCTTGCTCTTTGCCATTGTCTTTACCTCTCTTTCATAGCGTGGCTAATATCTCTTTAAGGGCTGTTACCTCTTCATGGTTTAGGGTTATGCCCTTTTGCATTTTGTCGCTTTTCCTGTCCCAGCGTCTTATATCTACTATAGGCTCTCTGCCGTTGTAGCTTATAAGGTTAACTTCTTTGGTGTACTCCCCGCCCTCTGTCTGGCTCAGTACTCCCAGCTTCTTAGTTATGTTGTAGTTAAAGTCGCTCATGTTCTAGCCCCCTCTCTCTATATAAGGTCTTTTAGTAACTTGCTTGCTTCTAGCTTCTCTGTAGGTGTCGCTTCTGTGCTGTCTAGCACTTCTACTAGCCCCCGCTTCATTTTCTCTATAGTCTCTTTGCGGTCTTGCTCTTTCCGCTTCTGGGCTTCCTTATGCTTTGCCCTTGTCTCTTTTGCCTTTTCTGCTGGTGTCATATTATAAGCCCCTCTCTTGTGCTTCCTGTCTGGCTTCCTTTGCTGTGTGCGTGTCTAGCGTCCTTAGTAGCACGCCTACCGCCCGCCCTATTTCTTCTGGGCTGTGCCCCATGTCCTCTAGGGTAAAGGCAAGGTAGCCCGCTATGTAGCTGTTATATAGCCCCGTCTGTATAATGCTGTCCCGCTCTTCTGGGGTCTTCTGTAATTGCTCTGTAAATAGTGCTGTGTGTGCGTCCCTCTTCATGGTCTACCCCCTTAATATCTCTTCTATAAGGGCTGTATAGTCCTCTGTGGCGTTGCTTCTAGGGCTGTAGCTGTATATATCCCTTTGCATGGCTTGGGCTTCCTTTATGGCTATACACTCTCTTATAGGGGTGCTAAATACCTTTGTGCCTAGCTCTTTAGCTGTCGCTTCTAGGTTGCCCCTCATGTCCTTAGACAGTATAGCCCGCCCGTTGTAGCGTGTTATAAGTATGCCCTCTACCTCTAAAGCTGGGTTAGTGTATTTCTGTACCGCCCTTATAGTCTCATAGAGTAGCCCTATACCCTGTAGGCTGTGTACCTCAGCTTGTGCGGGTATAATAGCCCTCTGTGAAGCGGTCAAGGCGTTTACTGTCAGCACTCCTAGAGCTGGCGGGGTGTCTATAATGCAATAGTCATAACTGCCCGCTATACTCTCTAGGGCTTCCTTTAGCCTGTGCTCTTTGCCTGTGCCCTCTATGGCTGTGTCAGCTACAGCTAGGCTAGGGCTTCCCGCTATAATGTCCCCGCCCTCTGTGTGCTGTATGGCTTCCTCTGCTGTGGCTGTACCGCTCAGCACTTCCATACTTGTTAGCGGGGCTGTCTTTGCCCCTATATCAAAAGTTAGGTTAGTCTGTGGGTCTAGGTCTATGAAGAGGGTTTTATATCCTCTAAGGGCTAGCCCAGCTCCTATAGCGTGTGCTGTGGCGGTCTTTCCTACCCCGCCCCGCCTGTTAACTATGGCTATTGTCTTCATGTGTTTATACCTCTGTGTGTATGTGTATGTGTGTATGCTGATATGCGCATACTTCAGAAAATAGCCTTCGCTATAGCTTCGCTACAGCCGTTTTTAGCCCTGTCTAGGTTGTGTGCGTATATCTGGGTTGTAGCTATGTTAGAGTGCCTAGCGAACTGCTGTACCTCTTGCAAGCTGTTACCCCCTAAGAGGGATAAAGTAACGGCTGTGTGTCTAAGGCTGTGGGCTGTCAGCCTGTCGCTATCATAGCCCGCCCTTTTTAATGCGGTCTTTACTGTCCCGCTTATACTTCTGGTGCTTATTCTCCCGCCCTTGCTGTTATTACTTAGGCTTATGAAGAGGGGCTTAGCTCCCGCTGTGTCCGTCCTGTCTGCTAGGCTGGCTCTAATAGCCCTCTCTACCTCAGCGGGTACTTTTACATACTCTGCCCGCTCTTGTCTGCCCTTGCCCTGTAGGTATAGTACTGTGCTGTCTCCCAGTGTTCTAAGGTCTTCTATATTAGCCCTGTGTACTTCAATGTCTCTAAGCCCGCCCGTTACCATAAGAGCGAATATAGCATAGTCCCGCCTACCCTGTGGGGTGCTGGTGTCTATCCCGCTCAGTACTGCCTTTACTTGGCTACTTGTTAGGTAGTCCTTTTTATGCTCTTTGGTTATCTTTGCCCCCTTAACGTGCTGGGCTATGTTCTTATACACTCCCTCTACTTCCAGCCATTGAAAGAAAAGGCGTACAGCTACTATATAGCTCTGTACTGTGCTAGGCTTGTGTCCCTCTTTCAGCTCTTCCCTAAAGGCTAGTATATCCTCTCTGGTAGGCTCAGTTATGCCCCTCTCATAAAGGTACTTAATAAACTGCCTTATAGCTCTGCTGTAGGTCTGTACTGTCTTTGGGCTAGCGTCAAGGTATGCTATAAAGCGGGCTTCTACCGCTTCCCAGTTTATAGGCTGTATGGTCTGTACCGCTGTGTTTTCTCTTATTGCTAGTGCGTCCATTATATGTACCTCTTCATGTGTGTATATGCTTATGTGTATAAGTCCCTTAACACTTCATATTATACGCCCTTCCTTTCATTCTGTCAAGCTCTATTTTCATAGTATTTCATAATATTTCATTGACAAGCTAGCCCACCTATAGTAGTATGCTATATGAAGAGGTAGGGCTATAAACTACCCTAAAGAGCACGAAAAAGAGCGGGGCTTATAATGGCTTCCCGCTCCTATTTTTTGTACTTCTTCTTTAGCTCAGCGTGTAGGGCTGTGTATTCTCTCTGCCTTTGCCGTTGCTCTTCTCTTGTCTTGCTGTCTAGTAGGGCTAGTAGCCCGTCCTTAACTCTCTTAGCGTCCTCTAAGGTTATGCCCTTGTAGGTGTCCTGTAGCTCTTCCTGTGTGCCCTCTGGCGGGGCTTCCCTGTAGGCTTCCAGCATAGCTATAGCACTCTCTCTATATAGTCCAGTATAAAAGCTTTCCTCTCTGGAGTATAAAAGCTCTGTCTTCTATACCATTCTTCAAAGCTGGAAGTATGCTTACTACAGTTACACTTCTTACAGGCTGGTACAATGTTTTTAGCGGTATACTCTCCACCCTGTGACAGCGGTATAAAGTGGTCTTGCTGGAAGCGTTCTAGAGACTTACCGCAGTAAGCGCAAGTATAGCCAAAGTGGGCTTTAATTGCTTCCCATTCCTCTAAAGTAAGAGTACTCTTAAGGGCTTTCTTCCTAGCGTTCCTTATGTGGGTAGCTTGTCTAAAATAGTCCTTATGCCCCTCTAAGTACTGCTTATTATAGTCTGCTACTTTCTCTGGGTTCTCAGCTCTCCAGCGTCTGCTCCAGTCCAGTACTTTTTCTCTAGTCTCTGGGTTTCTGCGTCTTTCTGCGTCATAAGCCTTAATTTTAGCTAGGTTCTCTGACTTGCTTCTATAGCGTTTATGCTGTTCTATGCCTTTATCCCTGTTAGCCCTCTTATATTCTCTGTTATAGGTTCTGGCTTCTTCTGTCTTGTTTCGTTCTGTGTAGTACTCTTTGTACTTCTCTGGGTTATCCTGTCTCCACGCTTTACAGCTTTTCTTCCCACATTCTAGACAGTGGCACTTCCAGTAGTACTTACTGTCTTTCTTGCTCCAGTATTTAAGAAAGTAGTCCTCTGTCTCTGGTAAGACTTGCTTACACCTGCTACAGCGTCTGTAGCCCTCTGGGAGCTTCTCTTTTACCTTAAAATTTCCCCCTTGGCACTCTTTACAGCTACTCTTAAGTCCGTCTTTAGCATGAATAAACTTATAAAAGTACTGGGGAGTAGCTGGAAGCTCTCTTTTACAAGTGCTACATATCTTCATTTTTCCCATACTCTCCCCAGCCTTTCTTCTTAGATTTCCTTAAAGTAGTTAAACATTGGGTAGTACTCAAAGCTCTGTGTCCCACCTGTAGAGCCGTTTCTGTTTTTCAGTATTACTAGCTCTACTTCTCTAGGGTTTTTGTTTTTCGCTGTGTTTACATCAAAGCCAGAAGTCCCTACCCCTTTAAGCTGTAAACCGAAAATAACATCACTTCCAAATTCTAGACTTCCACTCTCTTTTAGCATTTCCATACTAACTTTAGAGTTATAGCTGGCTCTGTTTACAGAGCTTACACCTATTACAGGTAGCTTAAAGTCTCTGGATATTCTTTTAAGCTCCAGTACTGCTTTATCCGTATTTTGCTTGTCTGTGGCTCTTATGTCCGCTGGGGCTAAAATCTGGATATAGTCTATAAGCACAACTGGCTTTTTGCCTGTAAAAAGGATATGCTTCTGTATTTCCTCTCTTACTTTAGCTGTTCCTATATCCCCTATACCCTCATGTATAAAGATATTTCCAGCGTATTCTCCATAAGCTGTAATAGCCCTTGTAATAAGCTCTTGCTCCCTGTCGCTATAGTACTTGTATCTACTGCCAGTGGTAATACCTCTTGTAGTTTTAGCGTCCTGTAAAGCTCCGTTATTCTGGAGTACATCTAGAAGAGTAAGCCTACTTATACTCTTACTCATAAGCTCAGTTCTAGCCATTTCCAGAGAAAATATAAGTACATCTGTCCCAGCTTGCGCTATCTGGTCTGCTATCTGGAGTACTAGAGTAGTCTTACCCAAAGAAGAAATAGCACCCACTATATAAAGCCCCTCATACAGTCCACCGTCCAGCACTGCGTCCAGCTTGCTAAAGCCTGTAGGAATATAGGGAGTATTTACACTCTCTGCTATCCCGTTTATAAACTCTTGTAAATGGCTGTATGAAGAGGTCTTTAGGTACTCTTCCCGCTCAGCTTCTAGGGCTTCCTCTTCTAGGTGCTCAGCGTGTGCTACCGCCTGTATAAAGGTGTCCCTGTCAGCTATAAGAGCTTCGTTAGCGTCCTTATGCTCTCCCGCTGGGTTGTATATGTAATAGGCTAGCCCCAGCTCGGCTAGTGCCTTTTCTAGCTTCTCTGTGGCGGTCTGCCCCTTTTCGTCATTGTCTAGAGCAATTACTAGGGGCTGTGCTGGCTTTTGCTTCTTTAGGTAGTTATTTATGAAGAGGTCTATATTAGCTGTGCTCCCCAGCCCTATAGCTTCCCCGCCCGCTTCAATTATGCTAAGTGCGTCTATTTCTCCCTCTACTATGAAAATAGGCTTTGTGGCGGTCTGTAGGGCTTTGCTGTTTAGAGGGGTAGCCTGTCCCGTCTTCCTGTATCTGCTCTTGCTGTCTGCCTGTGGGTCTGTATTCCTTGCTACATAGCTATAGTAGCCTGTAGGGATAATAAGGGCTTGCCATACTGCCCCGCCTGTGCTCTTCGTGTACTGGCTGTCATAGCCCAGCATGAAGCGGTTAGCGGTCTGCTGTGATATGCCCCGCTTTAGGTGGTAGTCTGTCTCTTGTAGGTGGCTCTGGCACTCCCTGTAATATGCTAGGTTAGTCTCTGTATCTGTATGTGTGTATGTGTTTGTGTGTATATCCATGTGTGTATATCGTTCATTTTTGGGCTGGTTTTGGGCTACTTCTCTAAAGTCCTCTTCTGCTGTAGGTCTGCCCTCTATGGTTATGCCGTACAGCTCCCCCGCCCTCTTTAATTGCTCTAGCGGGTCTGTAATATTCTCTACAGCTCCTATAAGGTCGAATAAGTCCCCGCTCAGCCCGCAACTAAAGCACTTGAAGCGGTTAGGGTTGCTCTTATCTATACTAAAAGCCCCTGTATGGTTATGTCCTGTACCGCTCCCGCAAATAGGGCAAACATACATATTAGCCCCTTTGCTCTTGCTGGTTATGCTCTCTACATAGTCTTTTAATCTGGGTTTTAGCTCTTCTCTTGCTCTGTTGTAGTCCATGCTCTTTACCTCTCTTGTGGTTATACTGCCCGCACAAGTCTAAAATTTACGGGGCTATACCCCCTTTTGAAAATAGCGGTTTTGTGCGTGGCGTTGCTCCCCGTTCTACGTTTTCTAAGCCTGTAGGGATTTATACCGCCCCTACCCCTCAGCTCTGGCTATAGCTATATAAAAGGGGTTTTCTGCTGGGTCTTCTGTGTATATGTCTGCCCCTATATCTAAGGCGGTTATATTGCCCTCTTTATCCTTTAAGTAAATAGTTAGCCCGTCTGTTACTGGGTAGTCTGTAGGCTCAGCTCCTACTACTTCCAGCCCTGTTATAAGGCGGTCTACTGTCAGCCCGTCTACTTGCTCCCAGCTCAGCCTATTAAACTCTGTATCTGTTATCGGTATCATACTAGCCATCTCTCTGGGTGTCCCTCTTCATAAAGCCTATAAAGATATAAGCCCCTTTTACGCCTTTAATTTTATCATAGCCCCGCCCGCCTTTAGAGCGGGGCGGGCTGGCTAATAGTACTAATAGTACTAATAGTACTGAGATTTTGTACCCCCTCTAAACCCTTGCAAATACTGGGTTTCAAAAAAGTTTTGCGACAGTAACTACCCTTTTTTGCGACAGTAACTACCCTTTTTTGCGACAGTAACTACCCTAAAATGCGACAGTAACTACCCTTATTTTTGCCCCGTCTTTATCCTTATAGGCTGTGCAAGGTCTGTATTTTGTGCTCAGCATGAAGAGGTTAGTACTACATATAGTCATTTCAATCCACGCGCCCACGCGGGGCGCGACTGTTAGCCTTGCTCTTCTTTTTCTTTGTGCGTCTTCTCTCCCGCTCTTCTTCCCGCCTTGCTAGTCTGTCTGTGTGGTCTACCTCTTCTCCCATTACATAAGTTATGTACAGCTCTGAAAAGGTCTTGTAGTCTGTAATAGTGCTGGCTTCCTCTTCTGTTAAAGGCACGCCTTTAGCTTTTGTGTACTCCCAGTCTGCTAGTGTCCCTACTCTTACTACTTCGTCTAGGGCTGTCTCAAATGGCTCTTTTATCCTGTCAGCCCAGCTATTGCGGTTTTTAACTGTTTGCTCATAAGTAGGTAGGTTAGTTACCCTTAGCAAGGTTTCTACCTTTAGGCGGTTAGCTGTGCCCTTTTTCTGGTTATTATCCATGTTATAGTGCTCAGCAAACTTATTGCCTAGTGTGTATGCGTTTTGGTTTCTCCCGTCTATTCTTAGCTGGGTTTTGGGGTACTGGGTTATAGGTAGCATTACTAGGTACTTTGCCATAGGTAGGCTAAACTCCATGTGTATAACGCCTTTTCTAATGGCTGTACGGCTCAGTAACGATATGCTGTCATAGTCCCCAGCCTTGCCCTTTACCTTTTCTTCCCATGTTAGGGTAGTAGCCTGTAGTACTTGAAGCTCCCGCTTTATTTTCTTCTGGGCTTCGTTTAGCGTCCTCTGTACTCTCTTCTTCTCTTTAAGGGCTTCTTCCTCTGTGGCTGTGGGGTGCTCTTCTACATCATAGCCCAGCCACTTAGCATACTCAGCTAGCGAAAAAGTAACGGCCGGCTGTATGCTCCTGTCTTCCCTCTTATCGTAGTTATTAAGGGCTGTAAAGGTCGCTACTCCTACAGATAATAGCTTATGCGTATTTACTCCTAGTGTACCCTGTAGGCTGTCAAACTTCTGTATAGCTAGCTTTACTTCCCCGCTCTCTATGGTAGCCTTGCCTGTTATAGGGTCTACTTTAGCGTCCCTACTACTCATAATTGCCATAGTGTCTGTAGCTTTACCATGATAAAGGGCTAACTGTGTTTGCTCTTCTGGTAGCTTTTCCGCTGTGTATTGAAGAGGTATAGCGGTTTTGTATGCCTTGTTATTGCTCATGCTCTACCCCCTCTTCATAGCGTCTACATAAGAGGTCAGTTATTTTAGCGCCCTCAAATGCTCCCCCGTCCTTAAATAGCTCTATGGTCTTGTCTATGTTCTCTTGCGGTACTACAAGCTCTTCATAGCCTATAGGGTAGAAAAAGTCTTTTAATACTTCCAGTTTCTTAGCCTGTAGCTCTTTGTCTTCGTAGTCCCTCTCTTTTATCTCTTTATAAAGCATAGCCGTTAGGGTGTTAAAAGCCCCCATGCGGTCAGCCATTCTAGCTGTATCAAACTTAAATACTTCTAGCTGGGGCACGCTATAGTACTGTGCTATAAGGTCTATAGCCGTATTAAAGCCCAGCATAAAGTAGTAGCTGTCTATAAGGTTTTCTCTGGCTGTCTCTACTCCCTCAGCGTTGCTAGCATAGTCTGGGTCGTCTGTGAAGAGTGCCTCTAGTGAAAGCGGGGCTAAAGCCGTTAGCCCGCCCAGCACGTTAGGGGCTTTGTAGTAGCCGTTATCGTCTATGGTATGCCCGTTAAATGTGCCTTGCTGTAGTATGGCTATGCCGTTAAATATAGCTCTGCTGTTTCCGTCAAAAATCTGGGTATCGCCTACATACTCTTCATTGAAGCGATAATAGTGTGCCTTGTATAGGTCAGCCCAGCTATAGACAGTATTAGCCCACTCTTCTATAGGGGTGTCTACAGCGTCCCCTATATACTTCCTCATGTCCTTTAATACCGCTTCAAATACTTTAGGGTACTCTTTCCTAAAGGCTTCTATATCTGCTATGGTAGCCTGTATATAATTATCCTCTGTCAGCGCTTCCCCGTCTGGGTCATTATTCCATAATGAGCGGTAGTACTCCCCTAAGTCTCCCGTCTGTAATATCTCCCAGCGGTTTAGGTCTTCTGGTGGCTCTTCGTATAGGTGGAACGTGCACGCCTTTACTAGGTTATACTTGCCCTCTATAGCTTTTATTTCTTCCTCTGTTGCCCCGTCAAAAGTAGCCCTAGCTACAGCGGTTACACGTTCAAATACTGTAGGTGGTACTTCTCCCTCTTCATGGCTAGCTAACCCTTGTGCAAGCTCTGGGGTTTCTATAGCCCTCTGCCACTCTTCGGGGGTCATGCTGTCGCTTCTCTGCCCTGTTTCGTCTATAGTGTAATAGCCGTGTCTCATTACCTCATTGTAACGGCTTAGTATGCGTGGGTCTTTTACCCTCTGGGCTTCCAGCTTTGGCTTTAATGCCTTTAAGGGGTTAGCCTTGCGGGGCTGTGTCTGTAGCTGGTTAACTAGGCAATATAGAGCTTCTATAAACATATTGAAGAGGTTACATCCGCCCCCGTCCTGTGGGTTTACTATCTCTTCTGTACGCTTCTCTACATAGTCTTTGTATTGCTTTTCCGTCATAATAACGGGTAGCTTATCTATATAGGCGTATGTCTCCTCTAGTGCCTGTGCTACTGTAATATGGTTTAGCAAGGTCTTAAAGTTGCTTTGTGCCTGTTGCTCTTGCCCGCTGGTTATGTTGTAGGTTATGTTTAGCCACTCATGTATTTTAATATAGTCATTATAAATACCGCCCTGTATAGGGTCTTTAAGGGTGTTTAGCATTTTCCTAAACTCCCCTTGTGTAACTAGCGGGGTAGGGGCTTTGCCCTGTATCTGCTGGCTAAACATATAAGCCATATTAGCTAGCTCTATCTGTCCTAGCTCTCTGCCCGTCCAGCCTTTTTTATTTAGTAGTCTTTTAATATCGCTCATTATGCGTTACTCCCTACTATCGCTTCCAGCTCTTCTAGCTTAGCCTTTACCTCTACTGTGTCATAAGCCTTTAAGAGGTTAGCTAGTACTGTGCTCTCTCTTGTAGCTTGCTCTGGCGTTACTTCCCCAGCTCTTACCCTGTCTAGCAAGTCCCCCATAGCGGTTAGTATGGTATGCTGGTTTATGTCCTTGCCTATAGGCTTGCCCGCTGGCGTGTACTCTTTTCTAAGGGCTTCCTCATACTTTAGCTTATAGTCTAGTAGCTTCTCTGCTGGCACTTCTGATAAGTCAGCCTTAGCTAGTGCTGTGTCTATATTGCTCAGCGTGTCCCCTAGCTTTCTTATACGGGCTTCCTTAGTCATGTGGTAGCTGTCATAAAGAGCGGTTAGGCTCTCCCTCTTCAAGGTCGCTATTTCGTCTACTAGCTCCCGTTCCCATTTTGAGCAAGTCCCCTTAGCTATGCCTAGCTCTTCCTGTATGCTACTGTAGCTATGCCCGTCTGCCCTCAGCTCTATAAACTTCTGTTTTAACTCTTGCGGCTTCATGGTATGCCCCCTCTCTCTTAGTGGCTGTATATCTGTATGCGTATATCATCATACAGCGGTCTTTTATCGTCATTGTGTAGGGTATCTTTTTACCTTCTTTTCTACTTCCGCTAATGTATCTTTTCGGAACTAAACACTTTTTCATACTTCAAATATCAGAGCTGTTATAGCGTCTGTACATTGAGCTATTGCTCTGTCCTTTTCCTCTGCCGTTAAGATAAAGGGCTTTGTATATTTTCTAAGCGTCTCCCTGCCGATTAGCCCTAAATCTGCTTGTTTGTGGTGATTAGGGCATAACAGAATAATATTATCGTGCGTTTCCGTCCCGCCCTCGCTTATCGGTGTTATATGGTGGATTTCATTACCGTAAGCATATTGTATCTTGCCGTTCACGCTTATAAGCTCCTCTGTAGCTCTCCAATGGCATATAGCGCATTTACAGCTATATGCCTTATATACAGCTTGAGCTAAGAAGTTTACCCTTTTAGCTCTGTCTGCTATACTTCCTATTCTTTTCTTAGCTTCCGCTGTGCGTCTGCATTGTTCACTACAATATTTTCTATTGTTGCTGTACTTGCCCTCTATCTTGCTTCCGCATATTAGGCATTGTTTCATAGATTACCCCTTGTTCTTGAGCTGGTTTTCTGGTCTCTTGTTAGCGTCTACTACTGGAGTGCCGTTAGAGATAAAATCCTGTAGGCTCTCCTCTGATACTCTCCAATACTTCCCCATCTTTACAGCGTGGAGCGTCCCCGCTTTAATGTAATTGTAGAGCGTCCTTTTAGTTACTTGCATTATGTCCGCTACTTCGTCCAGCGTATATACTCTTTTAATATCTGCCATTGTTATTACTCCTCTGCTAATGCGTCCTGTAGGATACTGTTTACAAGCTCATTTACACTTACACCCTCTGCCTTAGCTTTGATCTTGAGCTTCTCGTGGAGAGAGGGCTGTATAAGTAGCTGTAGGCGTTTGCTCTTAGTCTCAATATAAAGAGGGTTGAGCTTGTAGCCCTCTGGGGCTTTGGCGGGGCGGGTCTTTGCGGTCTCCTCTGTTGCGGGGGCTTCTCCCTCTGCCCTGTCTATGCTCTCTTGAGATATAAAGCTCATAGCGGGGTTCTGTTGCGTTACAAAGCTCTTCTTTCCTGCCATTGTCTTTAAGCCTCCGTTTCCAATATCTCTTTGACAAGCGCGGTATAATCGGCGGTTGCGTTGCTTCGCGGCGCGTAAGTGTATATATCCGTCCGCATCGCTTGCGCTTCCTTAATGGCTGTACATTCGCGGATACGGGTATTATATAGCCGTGTCTTTAGCTCTTTCGCGGTTTCTTCCATCATAGCGGAGACTTCCCGACTAATAACGGCTCTGGCGCTGAAGCGGGTTAGTACAATGCCGTAAACAGTCAAGGCGGGGTTGCAATACTTCCGAACGGTTTCTATCGTCCCGTGAAGCTGGCCTATTCCCTGTAAGGAAAGGAAGTCCGCTTGCGCTGGAATGATACAGCCGTTGCAAGCCGTTAGCGCGTTGATAGTCAATACTCCCAATGCTGGAGGGGTATCAATGATACAGTAATCATATAGCCCCGCTAAGGCCTCCAGCGCCTCTTTTAAGCGGTATTCCTTGCCCGTGGCGGTTATGGTTACATCCGCCCCCGCAAGCGCTGGAGAAGCCGCTATAATGTCCCCGTGCGCGGTATGCTGTACAGCCTCGGCGGCGGAGGTGTTGCCTTGCAATACATCAAAGGCGCTTGCCCCTGTAAGCCCCGATATATTAGCCTCCATCAAATAGCTAAGGTTGCATTGCGGGTCAAGGTCTACGAAAAGCACCTTCAGCCCTTCGCGCTTCAGCCCTTCACCTATCGCGCTAGCGCTTGTGCTTTTCCCTACTCCGCCCTTTTGGTTTATTACGGCTATGGCCTTCATGGTATCCCCCTTTCCCTAATACGGCTAATAGCGGTAGGGTTGCCCCGTCCCGCTCTGGCCTCTTCTTATAGGCTGTTAAGCGCCTCTTTCAGCGCCTCGGCCTCCGCATCCGTAAGGGTAAGCCCCTTTAGCATCCGCCTTTCTTCGCCCTCTTGCTTCCAGCTCCGCAAGTCTAACTTTGCTGGCGCTCCATTGTAGCGGATACGGTTTAGCTCTTTCGTGGTTCCGTTGCTTTCGGATAGCGTGGCGATATGCTCTACTATCTCATATTGGAAGGCGGCTCCGTTGTTCATCCTGCTAACGTTTCCTTTCTCCCCTGTAAGGGGTAAGCCTGTTTATGTGTGTATGCTGATATGCGCATACTTCAGAAAATAGCCTTCGCTATAGCTTCGCTACAGCCGTTTTTAGCCTTGTCTAAGGCGTGGTTGTAAATCATGGTAGTTGCTATATTCGCGTGTCTGGCGAATTGCTGTACTTCCGTTATATCTTTTCCCGCTAAGAGGGAGAGAGTTACCGCTGTATGTCTAAGGCTGTGAGCTGTAAGGCGTTCCGAATTGTAGCCCGCTTCCTTAAGCCTTGTCTTTACCACTCCACTAACGGAGCGGGTTGTAAGGCGTTTCCCCATGCTGTTATTGCTAAGGGAAGTAAAGAGCGGTTCTTCCTCTCCAGCGTTTCCTCTGGCTTTCAGATAAGCCCTTATAGCCTTTTCCACTTGCGGGGAGATTTTTACATACTCTGTCTTTTCCTGTCTGCCCTTGCCCTGTACATAAAGCACTACATTTTCTCCAGCGGTTCTAAGGTCTCCTATATCCGCTCTGGATACTTCTATATCCCTAAGTCCGCCTGTTACCATGAGGGTTAATATTGCGTAGTCCCTAAGCCCCTGTAGGCTGTCCCGCTCTATGCTCCCCAGCACTTCCTTTACTTGTCTGCTGGTGAGGTAGTCCTTTTTGTGTTCCCTGTCCAGCTTTGCCCCCTTTAAGTGGTCTGCTATGTTGGGATAGTAGCCCTCTTGAGCTGTCCAGCTAAAGAATATCTTAGTAGCCGTTATGTAGTTCTGTACCGTTGTAGGCTTATGCCCGCTGGCTTTAAGCTCCTCTCTAAAGGCTATAATATCCTCTCTCTGGGGCTGTCTGATACCGTTAAGAGAGAAGTAGCTAAAGAGCTGTCTAAGGGCTTTGCTGTAGGTCTCCACCGTCTTAGGCGTGGTATCCAGATAGGCAATAAAGCGGGTAAAAAGCTCCGCTCCTACTTCCTGTCTGTTTATGAGTTCTCCGCTCTGTACTGTTGCTAAGGCGTTCATTGTGTAAGCTCCTCTCTCTATGCTCTTATGTGTATACTGATATGTGTATATCAATAAGAGTATACTTTACTGTCTCCTATTATAGCGGGCTGTGTTCCCTTTGTCAAGTGCTATTTTCATATATCAATACATTATTTGCAGAAAAGAGCGGGTTAAGCCGTTAAGCTCTCCCCGCCCTGTGCTAACATTCCTTTTAGCTGTGTTGCTCTCTGTTCGTGTGCCTTTATTGCGCTGGCTATTCTCTGTAAGCTGTCCGCTGGTTCTGTCTCCCTCTGGTAGGCTTCCCTTAGTCTCTGTAAGCGTCCCTCTACTTCTTCCAGCTCCAGCTCTAAGGGTTTCAGCTCTAATAGCCCCGCTCCGTATATGGTCTTTATATCGTCCTCTATCTGGCTGTAAAAGGCTTTGTTAGAGGTCATTAGGCTTATAGCCTTTACCGCCTTTAAGAATAGGCTGTATATGTCCTCTCCCTGTCTTGCTCCCTTTAGTAGGGCGGTCTGGAGCTGTCCAGAGGTCTTTATATTCTTCTGGTACTCCCTGTATACTGCCTTAGCTCTCTCCCGCTCCTCTTTTATGCTGTCCGCTTCCCTCTGTAAATTAGATATGCCCTGTAAACCCTCTATTTGCCCCTGTAAGGCGTTTTCTTCCTCTGGTGGGGTTTTATATCGTCCATCTTCTAAAAACGGCTCTGAGGGCGTTTTAGAGGGCTGTTTTTCTGGCGGTATCTCCGTAAAGCCCGCAAAGGCTAAACTATTGAGCTTTGTAAAGTCTAACTCCATGCGGTAGCCCCCTTATACTTCCTTAAAGTAGTTAAAGAGCGGGTAGTACTGTAGCTCTATCCTGTCCCCTGTGCTTCCGTTGCGGTTTTTCAGTATTACAAGCTCTATCTCTCTGGGGCTTTTCTTCTTCGCTTCGTTTGCGTCAAAGTCCTTTTTGCCCGCTCCCTTGAGCTGTAGCCCTATTAAAATATCGCTGGAATACTCAATAGCCCCGCTTTCCTTAAAGGCTTCCATTGTTACAGCTACAGAGTAGTTAGCCCTGTTAAAACTGGATATTCCTATTACAGGGGTTTTATAGTCTCTGCTTATTCTCTTAAGCTCCATTACCGCCTTATCTGTGTTCTGCTTGTCTGTGGCTCTGTCATTGTAAGGGGCTAAGATTTGGAGATAGTCTATAATCACTACTGGAGTATTGCCTGTAAAGAGAGTGTGCTTCCTTACTGTCTCCCTTATGTACTCTGTGCCTATATCGCCTATTCCCTCATGTATATAAATGTGCTTTGCATACTCCCCATAAGAGCTAATAGCCCTCTGTATAAGGTCTTTTTCCGTCTGGCTGTATCTAGCCCAGCGTGCCCCCGCTGTTATGCCCCTGTTGGTCTTAGCGTTGCTTATCTCTCCCCCGTTTTCCAGTACATCTAATAGGGTTAGGCGGGATATACTTTTACTCATAAGCTCAGCCCTTGCCATTTCCAAAGAGAATATAAGAACGTCCCGCCCGCTGTCTGCTATCTGGTCTGCTATCTGTAGGGCTAGCGTGGTCTTTCCTAAAGAGGTTATAGCCCCTAAGATATAAAGCCCCTCATATAGTCCCCCGTCTAGTATTTCGTCTAAGCTGTAAAAGCCTGTAGGCGTTGCTGGGGTGTTTACACTCTCTGCTATCCCGTTTATAAACTCTTGTAAATGGCTGTATGAAGAGGTCTTTAGGTACTCTTCCCGCTCAGCTTCTAGGGCTTCCTCTTCTAGGTGCTCAGCGTGTGCTACCGCCTGTA
>Ga0255343_1003595_pt1 | contig 16272 bp, 10 predicted proteins | sample wastewater_treat_4_FD_192413 | JGI IMG/M metagenome (GOLD analysis project Ga0255343, IMG submission 192413) | Wastewater microbial communities from Lulu Island WWTP, Vancouver, Canada - plant16 | ecosystem: Engineered > WWTP > Wastewater > Unclassified | place: Canada: Vancouver, British... | reverse complement strand
ATGAGCGGCCTGAAAATTGTGGCGGCGGGGCACGTCTGCCTCGATATCATCCCGACCTTCCTGCGCGGCGCACCGACGATTGACGCGGTGATGCAGCCCGGCAAGTTGGTGGAGATGGGGCCGGCGGTGCTCTCGACCGGCGGGGCGGTATCTAATACCGGCCTGGCGTTGAAACGCCTGGGGCTGCCGGTGCGGCTGATGGGCAAGATCGGGGACGATGCGTTCGGCATGGCGGTGCGCGATTATTTCCGGCGTCTGGATGAGACGCTGGTCGAAACGATGATCGTGGATCCGTCGGTCGCCACCTCCTACACGGTGGTGATCAGCCCTCCGGGAATCGACCGCATCTTCCTGCACTGCCCCGGCGCGAACGACACCTTCGGCGCCGATGACGTGACGCCGTCACTGCTGGCCGACATGCAGCTCTTCCACTTCGGCTATCCGCCGCTGATGCGCGCGTTCTATAGCCGTAAGGATGAGCTGGCGCGCCTCTTCCAGAAGGTCAAAGGATGTGGCCTGACCACATCGCTGGACATGGCGTTACCCGATCCTGCCTCGCCCTCGGGCGAGGCGGATTGGCGCGCCATCCTGGAAGAGGCGTTGCCTTCGGTCGATATCTTCGCACCCAGCTTGGACGAAATCGTGTTCATGCTGCACCGCGAGCGCGGATTGGTGGTGCGGAACAAGGCGGCTGAAGGCGTGCCGATGGGCGGCTTGATCGAAGACGACGTGCGCGCGCTGGCCAGTGAACTGCTGTCGCTAGGCGTGGCCGTGGTGATGCTCAAGCTCGGCAATCAAGGCGCTTACCTGCGCGTCACCACCGATACGCAGCGGCTGGCGGCGTGCGGCTGCTTTGACGAGGCGGCCTGTGAACGCTGGGCCGGGGCCGAGTTCTTCGCGCCCTGCTTTGACGCGAAGGTGGCAGGCACGACCGGGTCAGGCGACTGTACGGTCGCGGGGCTGCTGGCCGGTGTGGCCATGGGCCTCGATCCCGACGCGTGCGTGCGGTCGGCCGTGGCGGTGGGCTCCGCCAGTGTTGAACAGCCCGATGCCACGAGCGGCGTGCCCGCGTGGTCCGAACTGGACGCGCGGTTGCGGGCCGGCTGGGGGCGTGAAAAACCGAAGGTTACGTTCCGCGTGCCGTGGGCGTAACCATCTACCCATGCGGGCGGAGCCCGCAACCCAAGTTAATTAGTTAATTAGTGCATTAGTTTGTCTGGGGGTGCGCTGCCCCCCAAAAACCTTAGTGACCTTTGTGCCTTTGTGTGAGGAAACAACTTGGTTTTTTCGTGCTTGTTGAGCCGTAAGTCACTAATACACAAGGAGAGGAGAACAGAGAATGAAACGCAGGGAATTCCTGAAATCGGCGGTCACGACTGGCGCGGGGTTGATCCTCCTGCCGGGTGGACTGCGCGCGAATGCGGCGAGCAACAAGCTCAACATCGCGTTGATCGGTACATGGGGCCGGGGGCTGGCACATTTCGATTCCATCGCGGATGAGAATGTCGTGGCGCTGTGCGACTGCTGGGAGCGTAATCTGGCGGACGCGGTCAAACGTTTTCCGAAGGCGAAGACGTACGTTGACTGGCGGAAATGCCTAGAGCAAAAGGACATTGATGCGGTGGTCATCTGCACGACCGACTTCACGCACGCCTTTATTGCCAACTGGGCGTTGAACCGCAATATGCACGTCTACCTTGAGAAGCCGCTCGGCATCACCGTGGAAGAGGCGCGCGTGGTTCGCGCCAACTGGCTACCCAAGAAGAACAAGCTCGCGACGCAGGTCGGCATGCAGCGTCACGCGCACGATAACTTCAACCGGATCGCCGAAATGCTGCGCGACGGCGCGATCGGTGAGTTGAAGAGTGCGTATGCGTGGGGCAACCGCCAGATTCCCAAACCCGGTTACCTCCCCGCTGCGGGTTCGCCGCCGGCCGGTCTGCATTATGACTTGTGGCTGGGGCCGGTCAAAACCGATCATCCCTACAACCCCGAGTACTTTGCTGGCGGTCCGGGCGCGAACTGCCTGAAGTGGAACATGTACTGGGACTTCGGCACCGGTCAGATCGGCGACATGGGCAGCCACACGATGGACCTCCTGTGGAATGCGGTCGATTGCGGTCTGCCGACTTCCGCCGAGGCCAAGGGCGATCCGTTCAATCCCGACGTGACGCCGGTCAAGGCCGAGATGCGCTTCGAGCATCCCGCCAACAGTTGGCGCGGCCCGATCAGCATCTCGTGGTATCAGGGTGGCGCCATGCCGAATCCGCCCAGCTCGTACGTGGACATCAACAAGATCGGTCACGGCGCGATGTTCAAGGGCACCGAAGGCATTTTGGTGGCGGACTTCACTTCGCGTGTGCTGATCCCGCTGGGCAAGGATGGCAGTCTCTCCTATTACAAGCCGCGCGCCAAAGAGGCGTTGCTGCCCCCGGTGGGACACTTCCAGAAGCAGTGGATCAAGGCCTGTAAGAACCCGTCGCTCAAAACCGCGTGCGACTTCGAATACAGCGCGGACATGATCGAACAGATGTGCCTCGGTCTGGTGGCCTACCGGGTCGGTAAGAAGCTCGACTATGACGGCAAGGCCGGCCGTGTGACGAACAGCGCCGAAGCCGATGCGTTGCTCAAGCGCGAATACCGCGCCGGTTGGACGCTGAACGGGTAGGGGAAGGGGCGAAAGAACGTCCAACATTCAAGTAAAGAGCCCGGCGGGGACGGCTCGGCGAGCCGTCCCCTGATTCGTCTCGCGCAGCGCCGGGAGGGACGAGCGTCTGCTCGTCCGGGCGGCGTTTCACGCCGCCACACGGGCAAGATGCCCGTGCCACACAGCTCGGCACCAGCCTTGTACTCGGAGTTCGGTCGTCTTTCGGCGGTCCGAGACGTCCCGCCGTACTGTGTTTTGCGCACCGGCTATCCACCTGTCTCGCGTAGCGCCGGAGCGCAACTTCTGCGTAACCGATTAGTGACAGGGGGGCGAGGATCATGCGTTTCGGGTGGAGGAGTTATGCATGGCAAGGTAGGGCGGGACGTCTCGGACCACCCACCGGCCCAAAGGGCCGGATGCACCATAGCCCGGGGCAAGCGGAGCGCAGCCCCGGGGAACGTCGCCCCGCACTCATGTGCCCTGAAGGGGCACTTCAAACCGCGTCCGGTCATTTTTTGAAGTGACCTTTCAGGCCACCCTACCTTTTGTTCCCAGACCCAGGGCTGCGCTTCGCTTGCTCTGGGCTAAGGTGAAGCCGCCCCTCCGGGGCTGTAGCTCCGCGCACAGCGCGGAAAAAAACGCTCAACTTTCAACGCTTAACGTTCAACTCTTAAGTGAAGGTCCTGAAAGGCTCACTTATTACCTCTTACTTATTACTTCCCCATGTCTTTTGCCGTCTGGTCAGAATGGCGCAGACATGGTACACTTGCGCCAAATCTTTAATGAGTCAATGAGGATTGGCCGTAAGCAATGGATACCGGTGTTGGACGACAAAAGGGGGAAGCGGTGAAGAACATCGCGGATATTGATCCGCTTGAATTGGCGCGCCGTCGCCCGGAGTGGAGTGCCGCGCAGCCGATGACGCGTCAGCAGAAGCGGGCGATTGTCGCGATCGTGCTGGTGATCGTCGTGGCGCTTATCTTTGCGCCGCTGCGGACCGCGCAGATACTGATTGGCTTTTGCACGCTTTTTTACGTGATCAGCACGCTGTATAAGTTTGCTGTGATCCGTGCCTCGCTTTCGCCGTCGGCGATCATGCGTTTTTCCCCTGAGGAGATCGCGAGCGTCGAGCCGCGCGAGTGGCCGATCTACTCGATTCTGGTGCCGATGTACAAGGAGCCGGAAACCCTCAAGCAGATGTTGAACGCGCTGATTGCGATGGACTATCCGGCGGATAAAAAGGACGTGCAGTTTCTGTTGGAGGAGGACGACGATCTCACGCTCGACGCCGCGCGTACGTTAACGATGCCGCCCGGTTTTCGGGTGACCAAAATCCCGCCCTCTTTCCCGCGCACTAAGCCCAAGGCGTGCAACATCGGTCTCTATCTGGCCAAGGGTGAATATCTGGTGATCTACGATGCCGAGGATATGCCGGAGACGGATCAGCTCAAAAAGGCGGTGCTGGCCTTCGAGGCATCGCCGGAAAATGTGGTCTGCGTGCAGTCGCGCCTGAACTACTATAACCCGCGTCAGAATGTGTTGACGCGCTGGTTCACGGCTGAATACTCGGCCTGGTTTGATTTGCAGTTGCCGGGCCTGTCCGCAATGAGGGCCGTGATTCCGCTGGGCGGCACCTCGAATCACTTTAAGATTGATGTTCTGCGCGACCTGATGGGGTGGGATGCCTACAACGTTACCGAGGATTGCGATCTCGGCGTGCGGCTGGCGCGCGCCGGATATGCCACACGCATGCTGGAAACCACGACTTGGGAGGAGGCGTGCAGTGTGTTGCCCTTCTGGATCAAGCAACGGACGCGTTGGCAGAAGGGGTATATCCAGACTTGGTTCGTGCATATGCGCCGACCGTGGAAACTTGCGCGCGAACTGGGGTTCGTCAACTTCCTGCATTATCAGTTGCTGATCGGCGGCGGCCCCTTCTCAGTGCTGATCAATCCGATTTTCTGGGCGATGGCGCTGGTCTGGTTCTTGTTCCGGCCCGAGGGGGTCTCGCACCTGTTCCCGGGGCCGATCTTTGCGGCTGGTGCGGGTTGCCTCTTCCTCGGCAACTTTGTTTTCATCTACATCAATCTGCTCGGTTGCTGCAAGCGCAAGAATGACGACCTCATGTGGTGGGCGCTGCTGACGCCGATTTATTGGTTGATGATGAGCTATAGTGGCTGGCGTGCGCTTTTCCAGTTTTTCCACGATCCGTTCGTGTGGGAGAAAACGCAGCACGGGTTGGTCAAGGGCGCGAGTGAGTAGCAGTAGGCAGTAGGCAGTAGGCAGTTGGCAGTAGGCAATAGGCAGTAGGCAATGGGTGAGTAGGCTATCGGAATGAAATCTGGAGATCGAACAAGTTACCGCAGAGTCCGCATGCTGACGGGGTTCGTGACGCCCGTGGTGCTGGCTGGCGTGTTGTTGGCGTTCGCGCGCCTGAACGATGGGGCGTGGGAACCGGGCGCACAGGTGGCCGGCATCTGCCGTGAACTGCTTGCGGGTACGACCCAAGGGCGTCAGGCGCTCTTCGGTTCGTGCTGGACGGCCCCGTTGCCGGTTTTGGTTTATCTGCCGTTCGCGTGGCTCCTGTCGGAGCCGTTGGCCGGCTGGGTGGCCTTTTTTGTAGCGTGGCTCTTCGCGTTTTGGGCGGTACGTGAGGCGGTCAAGGCTACCGGCCAGTCGGGCTGGCGCATTGTGCTGGCCCAGGCCGCCATTGCCGCGATGATGATCGTGGCGCGTCAGCCGCAGGCGTTGCAGTTCACCACGCCGCTCACGATGGGACTCGTCCTGCTGACGGCGGCTTCGCTGGCCGACTGGGCTGCCTTCCGCCGTTTGCGCGATGTGGTGGCAGCCGGTACGGCGGGTGCCTTTCTTGTGCTGTGCGGATTTCCCTTTTTCGCGCCTGCGTGTGTCGCTGTGGCGCTGATACCACTGGCGGCCTGCGGCGATGACGAGTCGCGGCGGCGCGTTCAAGCGTGGTTCTTGCTCGGTTGCCTGCCGTTGCTCTACATGTCCGGCGTCTGGCTGTTGCTGAACCGTTTGATTCTGGGCGACGCGCTCTTTTTCCTGCGCTCGCTGCATGTCTTGGTGCCGAACCCTGCCCGTTTTTCGCTGGCCATGCTGTTGCCGGGGGCGATGATGCTGCCCGCGCTGTTCCTGACGTGGCTGTGCGATGCGCAGCGTACCGAGACCGGCGCCGGTCCGCATGCGGCTTCGGTCATTCTGATCTCGTTCGCTCTGATGCTCGTCTGCACGACCGAGGTGCTGGGGCGTTTCGGTCTGGGATGGGACGCACCTACGCTTCACGTGTGCTTCCTTTCGATACTGATGGTTGTGTTGGCGCGTCTGCGGCAACCGGTTTACCGCTTGGCGGTTGCGTTGGCCCTTTTTGTCTGGCTCACCACATTGTGGCTGGGTAGTGCGCCTGCGCCTGTTGCGGTGGTGCCGCGCGAGCAGATCTGCCGGGAGGTGGAGGAGTACGTCAATGCGCGTACCAAATATGGGCGCGTCTTCGTGCTTGGTTACGCTGGACTTGATCTGCTGCGCAACTACACCGGCGAGCGGTTGGTGGCGAACATGGACCTGCACGTGGGTTCGGTACGGCGCGCCTACAAGGGCCAGAACCTCTACGTGCTGGTGCCCTGTCCCGAAGGTCCGGTACGTGCGGAGAGCGTCTTCTGGAAACACCCTGATATCTACCGGCACGGCGGTGACCGTCTACTCTTCGCCGGAGCGTTCGGCACGTGGCACCTGTTCGAGATCATTTCGGCACCCACGCAGGAACAGCTCGACGAGTGGAAAAAGGCCGGAGAGCAGTAGGCAGTGGGCAGTAGGCAGTAGGCAGTAGGCAGTGGGCAGTGGGCATGATCAACATGATTTGGAGGGCGAGTGTCCCCACGGGCCGCTGGAGCGCGGCAATGGAGGGCGAGTGTCCCCACGAGCCGCCTTCCGCGCATAGCGCGGAGGGAAAGCGGTGCCGCGACCCGCGCACAGCGCGGCTCTTGTCACCGCACTCCAAATTGTTCCCGACTGAGCGCACACAAAACACGCGCTCGACTCGCACGCCTCCTGCCATCAACGTGGTAGCCGGACATGTCGTGCCGTTCGCGGTGTGGCTTGCGGTCATCTTTGCGCTGCAAATTTGGGAGAGCGTGGGCGAAGTGCCGCGCACGGTCTACCCGTGGAGCTATGCGCTCAAATCGGTCGTGTGCGCGGCTCTTTTTTTGTGGCTGCGTCCGTGGCGCGTCTATCCGGCACTGCGGCTGCGCCATGTGCCGTTGGCGCTGGCTGCGGGTATGGTGGTGGCGTTGCTGTGGATCCTGCCGGAGACGCCATGGGTCGGTCGCATCGCGCCCGGCTTTCAGTTGTTTTACCACCGCTGGCTGATCATGATGCCCGGTACGCTACCCGGCTACTTCAATCCCGATCTGTCGCCGCCGTTGCCGCCCGGCCATATCTCGCTGGCCTTTGCGCCGGAGCAAGCCGGTTGGGTGCTGACGCTGCTGAAACTGGTCGGTTCGGCTGCCGTCATCGCGGTCATCGAGGAGTTCTTTTTCCGCGGCTTTTTCTATCGCTGGCTTAGACAGGGCACCTTTTGGACGGTGCCGTTGGGTGTGTTCGACATGCAGGCTTTTTGGACGGTGGCCGTGGTCTTTGCGTTGGAACATGACCGCTGGGCGGCCGGGCTGTTGGCTGGCGTGGTCTACGGTTGGCTGGCGGTGCGCACGGGCGATATCTGGGCGGCAGCGCTTGCCCATGGCGTGACCAATCTGGCGTTGGGCGTGTATGTGATCGTCTCGCGTCAATATGGATTCTGGTAAATCGGGAGGAGTGATGGCTGAAGCGAAGTTGAATCGGGAATACGCCGTGCGCGTCGCGGGAGTCGGGGCGCTGCTGTTGGGAATCTGCCTCTGGTCGCTGTACGACGGCAGGGTGGCGTGGCCCCGTCAAAACCGTGTCATGGAGCAGGTGCGCCCGGCGTTGCTGGCGACCAACCTGACCGCCGAGGCGTGGTTGTCGCAGGACGATGGAGAACGCGGTACGCGGCTGGATGCGGCATTCCGTGCGCGCGGCGCGGCTAAGGCTCCGTCTAAACTGACGCGTAAATTGAGTGAGTTGCGGATTCCCGATTCGACGCCAGACCGCGACGCCGCGCGGGCTGCCCAACTTGAGCAGGTACGCAAGACGCTGGAACAACCGATTTACAGCGCCCGCGATCTGCAAACGCAGTTCGTTCAGGCCGCCGTGACGCTGGTGCTCGCCCTCTGCGCGTTTGCGGCGGTGGGCATCAAAGCGCCCCGGAGATTTGTGGCGGATGACACGGGGTTGCACGGAAGCGGGATAGGCACGCAGCCGATCGGCTACGACGAGATTCAGGCCGCCGATTGGACGCGGTGGGACGAGAAAGGTATCGTGCGCCTGACGCTCAAGAGCGGTCGTCGACTCACGCTGGACGGCTGGCATTTCGCAGGTATGACCGGGATCGTCGAGGAGCTGCTCCGACATCGTCCGGATCTGCGTGCGCGTCAGCCCGACGCGGACTGAACAGTTTTTTCTCACACGAAGGCACTAAGGGCACAGAGGTTTTTTGGGGCGCATGGCGGCGGGGTTTTAACCGCGAATGATGCGAATTGCGCGAATGATTTGTGATTTTAGATTTGTGATTTGTTGACAACTAAGGGACAGGTATTTAGACGACTCCGGTGATCAACGACGGCCTGGTGCAGCACCTGCAGGCGACGGGCGATTACACGTTCGGGACTGATGTGCCGACCATCACGCCGGGGCGTTACGGACTTTTCGTGTCGGTCGGGAAACGTGACGGCACGCCGGTGATCGCGCTGCCGCTGCTGGGGGACGACGGTGCGCACCGTTACCGGCTCGGCGAGATTGTGGTGTCTTCATCTTCGTCCTCTACGAGAGGGCTTGGGTGAGGGTTGCGGGGGCGGATGGCATGGGGTGCGAGTCCGATGCGATGGGTTCAGCGGGACGTTCAGATTGCGGTGCTCGCTCATGGTCGTGCCGAAGGTTTTCCGGAAAAGCACGCCGAGGTGGTTGGCGCTGGTGAAACCGCAACGACGCGCGATCTCCGCGAATGAGAGACCGGATTCAGCAACCAGTGAGTAGACCGTGTTCATGCGCACGCGCTGGATCTCATCCATCAGCGAGCGTGCCAACGTCTGCGCGAATCTTTTTTGCAGCCAGCGCGGTGTTACGCCGACATGGTCGGCCACGTCGGAGACGCGGATGTTCAGGCCCGCGTTGATGCGGATATATTCCAACGCGCGGATCACGAGGCGGTCGTTGACCTGCAGGCGCTGTGTGGAAGCGCGCGCTACCACTCCCAGAGGTTTGAAGAGCACGCACTGCTGGCCGCGCTGGGTTTTGCGCATCAGGTGGTCCAGCAGTTCGGCCGCCGTATAGCCTGCTTGCTCCATATCGACCGCTACGCTCGAGAGCGGCGGCAGGCTGGTTTCGCAAATCATGACATCGTTGTTCACGCCCAGTACCGCGATCTCGTACGGTACCGGCAGATTGGCGGCCAGGCAGGCGTTCAGGACTTGGCGACCGCGCGCGTCGTTGGCTGCGAACACGGCAAGCGGCTTGGGCAGTTTGCGCAGCCAGCGGCTCATGCGTCGGCGCTCGATCTCCCACTCGGCACGTTCGGCGTCAGTCGGAGGCGGGTACACTGCGCATGGATATCCCGCTTCACCGAGCCGCCGGATAAATGCCTCTTGCCGTCGGCGCGACCAGTTCAAGCCTGTAGGCTCGCCCACAAACGCGAAGTGCTTGAAGTCGTTGGCAAGATAGTAGTCGGCGGCGTGGCGCGCCACTCCGGCCGAATCGCACTCGACTCGGCTGCAACGGGAAAGCGGATGACTGGGGGCGAGGTAGGCATCCACAGGGTCGATCAGGACTGTGGGCAACCGAGCTGTCACTACATCTGCGGCGACCTCTGGGGTCGGAACCCGGGCGATGATGCCGTTGCCGCGCCACACATTCAGGTCCGGCAGTTTCTGATCGCTCCAACCGCCGGATTCGAGATGTAATGCCCACGGGCCGTAAAGGCGCACATACGCAAGAATGCCGCGGATCATGCCGCGCGAGATTTCATGTGACGACTCCAGCAAGATCGCGACTTGGGGAATCTTACGCCGGGCGGTCTTCTTGGTGTTTGCATGTGACCGTTGTTTGACCATGCGCATAGTGTAGACGGTCGCTGACGCTTCGTAAAGAGGTAAGAGCGGGCTCCAAACTCCAGTTCGGAAAATCGAGCATCCGGTTCGCAAAATCGAGGTTGCGTACTTATGGGATGTCGCTTACGCTTATTGTGTACTCTTTATAAAACGTGCAGTGCGGCTGTTGCCGTTGCAATAAAAGGAGGCGGACATGACAGGCAGGATGACAGGTGTGAAGGCGGGTCTGGCGGTTGGTCTCGTGAGCATGTTGGCGATAGCTGCCCATGCCGTGGAGATTCAGAAGGCGGATAATACGGACGCGCTCGCGCTCGGCTCGAGCTGGGTCGGCGGTGTGGCGCCGGGTGCCGACGACACGGCGCTTTTTGACGGTGAGGCGACGCCTACCGCCACCAACTGGATATACGGTCTGGGCGGGGATGTGGTCTGGGGCGGCATCCGGGCGACGAACCACGCCGGTTTCTTGAGCGTGACCAATGATGGCTCGCGACTCTCGCTCGGCGCAGGCGGCATGGATCTCGCGATCGAAAAGATTGATTGGAAGGGTCAGACCTCCTTTGATCTGCCGATTACCTTGACCGCCTCGCAAACGTGGCAGTCGCCTGTGGTTGCCAGTTATTTCTGGCGGCCGGTGGACGGGACGGGCTCCTTGACGCTGCAGTCGGGGTGGTTCGCATTCTACGATCCGCTGACGATGTCCGGCGGTATGAATGTGGCGGCGGGTGTACATGTCCGATCAAATGCCGTGGTAAGCGGTGCGGTTTCAGTCAGCAACGGCGGCATGCTGTTGGTCAACAAACCAGTGGCGACCGAGTGGCGGCAGAGTTTTGCCTCAGGCAGTGTGACCAACGACGGCACCTTTGTTTTTGGTCGGACATCGGGTAGCCCAGCGGTCGAGCAGTCTACGGTGTCACTGAAGACAGGTGACCGCCTGATACGGGCGGTTGCGACAGGAGACAGAAATCGTGGCCGGGTCAACATTTTCGATAACGATGTGCGCATGGAGGGCGGCGCGATTGCAGCGAACTGGTGGTACCTCTATTCGGGATCGTATACGCAGACACAGGGTTCCGCCTTTTCGGACTACGCGATGTATGTGGGCTTTGGCAGCGACGGGCCGGCGGCTGCGCGCACTGTCACGGTGGAGGGCGGTACGTTGGACGTGCGCCGTTTTCACGTCGGTCTCGCGAGTCCAGAAAGCCAGCCGGGTGTGCTGGAAATCCGGGGTGGCGAGGTGCAGCTCGTACGTGCCAGCGGTCAGTATGGGGGCATTGACCTGGCCGCTGTAAAAACCGATGGTGAAGGGATAACGGCGACGACCGCTGCCGCCGAGCTGAATGTTTCCGGCGGATCGCTGCGTACGGCACAAATTAGTTTCGGCAGTACTGACGCTGTGCGGGACCGTGCATGGAATGTGACGAACGGCTACGCGCGTTTTACCCTGAGCGGCGGCGAGGTGACGGTCGGATCATCGGGCATCGGTCCGCATGCGGTCTGGAACCGGGTTTCCGGGATTCCTCAGGAGTGCGCGACCGCGTGGTATGAGACGCTGTTTTCGGGCGGTACGCTGGGTGCTTACGCCTCCACCGTCAACCGTGCGGACACGCGGCTGAGTGATGCTCACGGCGGGGTGACCTTCCGGGCGGCGGACACCGACGGTACGCCGTACACCATTACGCAATTGGGCGCGCTCTATGGATCGGGCGGCCTGCGCAAGACCGGTGCCGGCACACTGGTGTTGGCCAATGCCGTGAACTCCTACACCGGCAAGACCGTGGTGGCCGAGGGGACGTTGGCTCTCGACGTGAACCCCGGCGTCGTGACCGCTCGCTGGACAGCCGACACGTTGACGGTGTCGCCCGGCGGGACAGTTACGGAGTGGCCTTGTGCGTTGGGCGAATCGTATTGGAACTTCACACATGCGTTGGCAGCCTCAATACGATCGACCGCGACGGCACCGGTCCTCGCGCCCGAGACGATGAATGGCCATAAGGCAGTGCGTTTTAATGGCGGCACCGATGCGCTGGGGATGAGCGGTATATTGGCTACAACGCCGGTGGGTGGGGCGAGCCGGCTGACGGTCGCGGCGGTCGTGCGTCCGCGTGGTCCGGGCCAAGGCGACGGTTCGCAGATCACGAATGCGGCTGGTATCGTCGGTTCGCAGATGGCGGGATCAGGGGCGGGGCTCTGGGCGCTGGCGGTCAATCAGAACGGTGCGGTCGGATCAGGCGTTACTCCCAACACTTGGGCAGCCTGGACGGCGGTCTGGGATGGAACCACCAATGTGGTCGACAACCAGCCGCATGTGGTGATCTACACATGGACGCGGGGAGCGGAACTCACGGTCAACGTCGACGGTGCACGCACACGGTTGACCGACGCAGTGCCCGGAAATGTGCTGGCCCAGACCCGCATATTGATGGGCTCGAATGAGAATGGTCTCGGCTTTGACGGCGACATCGCGGAGATCCGGTTTTACAAAAACGCCGCGCTCTCTGATGCTGAACAGGATGAACTCGGAGCGTTGTTGGCGGAGACCTATGGCGCGACCTATACAGCGAGTGGCGGGGGCGTACCTGCACTGATACCGGATTCACCGGCGGTGTGGTCGCCCGACACCTTGACCGGCACACCCGGCGCTGAACTGACCGATTGGCCGAGTACCAACGGCGTGTGGAAATTTTCGGCGTCGCTGGCGACTGCGATTGGCAACAACCAAAACCCTCCGCGGACGTTTGATGCGCCGACCATCGGCACGACGCTGATGAATGGTTACCGCGTGGCCTCGTTCAACGGTATTACAGACGCGATGGCTATAACCGGTGTCCAAACCACACCGACCTCCGGAGCCACCAACCTGACCGTGGCGGTGGTGATGCGCAGTGACGGTGTTGGCGTCGGCGGCTACGCGAATGACTGGCGCTCCGGCACCGCCGGGATCATCGGCCAGGTGTTCGATGCAAACTGGTGGGGGATCGCCTACAATGCTTACGGACGCGCGGGGGCCTGCATCGGCAGCGGTGGCAACTTCCTGAACGCTTGGGGCGCTCCACGCAATCTGAACGACGGCGAGCCGCATGTGCTGATCTATGTCTGGCAGAATGGCTCGAATGTGACGATGAACGTGGACGGCTGGCGTTCGGTGAAATACGATACGGCGCAAGTTCACACCGCCGCGCGCGCAAGAACCCGCTGTATGTTGGGTGCGACCGAAAGGACCTGCGCCCGCGTCGACATCGCCGAGATCCACCACTATCAGACGGCGTTTACACCGGAACAGCAGAACGCATTGGGATTGGCGCTGGCGCGCAAATACGGCGCGGAGACATACGGCTATCTGAGGGATCCCGGGTCGGGTGCGCCGGTGCTGGCCAGCCGCGTCGTGCAGATCGATGCCGGCGCGACATTCAAAACCGCCGCAGGCGTTACGCGCATTGAACCCGAGCAGTGCTTCACCGGCGCGGGCGCGGTGACCGGCACGTTGGTGGTCGGCGCGGACGGTGTGATCGCCACGGCGACCGATGCGGCCTTGACGGTAGAGAACCTGACCTTTGAAGCGGGCGGTGTCTGCCGTTGGGCATACGGCGCGGACGGATCGCATACACCGCTTGCGGTGAGCGGCGCGCTGAATCTGCCTGCCGACACTGTGGTCATAGAGATCGACAGCGTCGTTGCGAATCCCGCCGCTTATGGTGTGGTGATGACGTGGAGCGGTCTGCTGGACGATCACGGTGCGGTCTGGGAGGTGCGCGGCGGACGCACCCAAACGACGGTCATTGTGGATACGGAGGCGAAGCAGATCCGGCTGGCCACGCCGACCGGTACGTTGCTTTCGATACGCTGAACGGGGTGTGACGCGGTTGTTGCAAAACCCCTCGTGGCATGGGCATCCTGCCCATGACTGGAGTTGCATGGGCATCCTGCCCATGAAACACGGGCAAGATACCCGTGCCACACCTGTAAGCAAGGGGTTTTGCAAGACCCTCCGGCGAACAGTTTTTAGACATGTTTTGGACCAGTGTGTGTGGTACGGTTGCTGTCGTTGTGGAGAAAGGAGACGAATATGAAGAGAGTCGTGGGGATGTTGTCGGCGGGCATGTGTGCGCTCGGCCTGTTGGCGGATGGCGGCTTTTCCGTCACGGCGGGTAAAAGCACGTTGTTGGTAGACACCAATGGACTCAGTCTGACGCCATCGGTGGCGGCGTGTCCGGCGAGCCGGGCGACCGGCGAGCCGTTCTGGGCATTGCTGCTGGAGCCGCATGCTGTGCCGGCTGTGCATGGGCAGGGGGTGGTGATCACCGACGCTCAGCAGGGCGCGCCACGATGGGAGAAGTTGCCGGACGGCGTGCGGCTGGTCTACGACACGTTGACGGATGGTGGGCGCGTGTTCAAGATCGGGCTCACGCTGGAGATTCGCGGGTCCGGTGACGCTTTCACGATGACGGGGTCGGTCACGAATGCGGCACACGGCTGGCTGCTCACCGGCTTCACGGGGCCGGTGCTGAACGGGATCGCTACGGATCTGTCCCGAACTCCTGCGTTGTTGCCGGAAGGGTTCGGCAAGCGGATCAATCGCGTTCCGGCGCCTGATGAGAAGCAGAGAGAGTGGCAACGACTGGGCAACAACTATGAAGCGAGCGTGGTCTATCCGGGTGTACGCGGTACCATGCAGTGGTTTGCACTCGCGGGCCGCGAGGGAGGCCTTTATGTCGGCAGCCATGATCCGCTGCATCGCGCCAAGCAACTAAGTCTACGTTATGATCCCAGTTTGAAGCGCTTCGGCATGGCGGTGCGTCATGACTTTTTCTGCCGCAGCGGTGAAAGCGTGGCGTTGGCGCCGGTTGTGGTCCAGCCGTACGCGGGTTCTTGGCATGCGGCGGCGCGTCTTTATCGCACTTGGTTCGATTCGGTCAGAAAGCTGCGTGACGTGCCGGCATGGGCGCGTGATACGTCGGGCTGGCTGCTCTGCATCTTGAAACAGCAGAATGGCGAGATCATGTGGCCCTACACCTCGCTGGATAAGTTGTGCGACGTGGCCGACGCACGCGGGCTGGATATTCTCGGTCTGTTCGGCTGGGCGCATGGCGGTCACGACCACCTGTATCCCGACTACATCCCCTGTCCCGAGATGGGCGGCGTGGAGGCGTTGAAGAAGGGATTGAAAGAGGCTAAGCGGCGGGGCAAGCGCACGATCATCTATGCCAACGGCCAGCTTCAGGAACGCGAGGCCACCGAGTTCTGGCGCACGGTCGGCAAGGACATCGCGATCACGCGGCGCGACGGCACGACCTATCAGCACACCTATCACAAATACCGCAATATCCCGATCTACCGCTTTGATCTAGGGTGCCTTTATGCGCAGGCGTGGTATGACCGCATGTTGTCGTTGGCCATACAGGCCAATGAGTTGGGGGCGGACGGCATCCTCTACGACCAGTTGGGGATGATGGCGCCGATGGCCTGTTACGGCGAAGGCCACGGCCACCCGGTTCCCAGCATGGCGCATGAGGTCGAACGGCCTGTTTTTCTGAAGCGCATCGCCGACCACATGCGCCAGATCAACCCCGACTTCATTGTGATGACCGAAGGGTTGCACGACTGCGCGCTGGATGCGGTCTCGATGTTCCACGGCTGCACGTTGGGTACGTTCCGTGCGTCTGCGTCTGAAATGCTGGTGCGTTTGCGCGCCAGCCGGGTTGCGGACCCCTTCCCGGAGCTTTTCCGCACCGTCTTTCCGGAGGTGATGAGCACGGTGCGCGTGCCGACGCCGATGATGGATCGCGACATGGTGAATTACACCTGCGTGTACGGGATGCGTTACGAAATCGAGTCCCGCTACGGTCCAGACGTGACCTACCTGCGTGAGGATCGCGTGCCCGAATCGGATGATTACGTGCATGTGGTCAACAAGCCGGACGTGGCGATGATGCGAGCCACGCCGCCCGCCGAAGCTGCACGTTATCTGAAAGAGGCGATTGATTTTCAGCGCGAAAATGCCGCGTTTTTCTGGCACGGCCGTTTCGTGGATAGCCAAGGTTTCACTCTGACCGGCAAGGACCTCGTGGCCAAGGGATTCGCCGCCGGCGACAGGTTCGGTGTGGTGATCTGGAATCCGCTCCAGAACGTGACACCGTTCACGCTGGAGGTGCCGGGCTATGCGCTAGAGTCAGCCTCCGAGCCGGGGCGGGAGCGCGTCGATCCGCTCGCGCCCATGCCCGCAAGCACCGTGCGATTGCTACGCTGGAAAATCACTTCAACATCCCCAAAGCCTTAGGAATCGCCATCGAGAACCAAGGGACGTAGGTGATAAGCATCAGCGCCACCAGCATCGCCAGGAAGAAGGGCACGGCCTTGACGGTCACTTTGGCGATCGTCGTCTTGCCCACGCCGCAGCCGATGAAGAGGCAGGTGCCCACCGGCGGCGTACAGAGG
>Ga0255343_1003589_pt1 | contig 16294 bp, 16 predicted proteins | sample wastewater_treat_4_FD_192413 | JGI IMG/M metagenome (GOLD analysis project Ga0255343, IMG submission 192413) | Wastewater microbial communities from Lulu Island WWTP, Vancouver, Canada - plant16 | ecosystem: Engineered > WWTP > Wastewater > Unclassified | place: Canada: Vancouver, British... | reverse complement strand
TGCTGTTCCTTGGCGCCGGGCGGAAGGTTCGGAATCAGATCATAGCGGGCGGCCGCCTCGCCCAAAACCCGGCCGGTGCGCGCTTCCACGACCAGGGCTTTGGTGGATTGTGTGCCGCTGTCAATGCCGATGAGCAGTGTTCGCATAACCGTCGTCATGGTGGTGCGCACAGGAATAACACCCCCGCATCATCTGTCCACTGCAAATGATCGGACTGTCATCACTGGTTTTGGCATTGAATAAAAAACTCACGGACGGCTTCCATATAACATGGCTCGTTTACGTGGTTTAATCTTCGGGTTGATGTCGGTGCTGATCGTTGGATGGGGCGACAGCGTTTCGGGCGCGACGGCGCCAGCCTCGGGAGCTTATCTGCCGTTGAGTAGTCCTCGCACTGCGGGCATTGCGGATTTGGTTCTGATTTACCAAGGCGGCACGCATCGGCGGGCCTGGACTCCGGATGAATTGGCGCCTTACGTCAGTTTCAAAGCGCCCGACAACCCGCGTGAACAATGGCTGTTTGACGGGTTTTTATTCATCGAATTCAAGGACAACCGCGGCCGCGAATACGCCCGGGGATACCAGCAAAAACCCGGGCGCAAGGAGGACTGGCTCTGGTTGATCGAGCGTCATTTCGAAAAAGGTCACGCGATTGACGCGCTGGATCAGGTCGTTGCCCGGACCGCGGAACGGATTGGCGCTCCGTTGCGACGGCGGCAGGTCGTGCTGACCCTTCCCGAACCGATCCATGATCAGCGGGATTGGGGCGAATTAGACGGTCGTCCGCTGGATTTTGCGAATCCCGACGATCGCATCGCCGCCTGCGCGTGGCATATCCGAATCGCGCTTGCCCGCTGGGAGACCCTGGCGCCGAGGCATCTTGATCTGGCCGGGTTTTACTGGGTCGCTGAACATTCGGCACACGGCAACGCCATCCTGCCCCGCGTTGCCGCCGATATCCACGCAATAGGCAAGCGCTTCTACTGGATTCCCTACTGGGCCGCAGCCGGCGCCGCCAACTGGCAAAAACTGGGATTCGATGCGGCATATCAACAGCCCAACCATTTTTTCAATCCAGAAATTCCCGATCAGCGGATTGATTTGGCCTGCGCCTTTGCGCGAACCAACGGCATGGGACTCGAATTCGAGTGTGACTGGCGCGCTGTCCAATCCGCGGATGTCTTTCGTCCCCGCCTGCATGCCTATCTGCAAGGATTTGAACGCAACGGGGTCCAGACCCAGGCGGCGATGGCCTATTATGAAGGCGGCGGCGCCCTGTTGCGGATGGCACAGTCCGACGATCCGGAAGCGTGGGCGCTGTATCAGGCTGTGGCGCGTTGGGTGGCCAGCCGACAGCAACGGATCGAGACCCGGCGATGATTCGGCGGAAACCATCGGTAGAAAAAGTTTGTACGCGTCACAGCGCCGCGGTCCATCAGCGGGTGGGTGAATTGCTTTTCTGCTGAGTGTAGTGAACCTTGCTGAGGCTGGTCTTGCGCCGCCGCCGCGCGCGCCGCTTCGCTGGCTTTGCTTTACATTTCCGGAGCATGACGAGACGGAAAACCAGTCGCGGCAAGGCAATTAACCGGCACGCCCGCAAAACTTTTCCAATGCTTCCCACCTCCACGTCGCCGCGCCTTTGGTTCACCTTCATTTCCCTTCCACCCCACTCTGCGAGGATTTCCGATTTGGCGGCTCCGGCCAGTTACGGTTACAGTAATGCGCGTACATAGATCATGCATGCATACCGCTTTCTCGCTGTGACGAGCGCGTTGCTCGTCGTCACTGCTGCCACGGTTCGCGCTTGGGATTACGAAGCGCACCGGGTCATTCATCAACTGGCGTTGGCCGCGTTGCCCACAAATTTCCCTGCTTTTGTGCAGACGCCCGCCGCGCGGGAACGCATTGCGTTTCTCGCCGGCGAACCGGATCGTTGGCGCAACACCCCCGACGAACTTTCCTTCAGCCACGCCACCAGTCCGGACCATTATTTCGACGTGGAATACTTGGAGGGCGTCGGCGTCGCTCCCGAGGCCCTGCCCATTTTCCGTCATGAATTTGCCGCGCAACTGGCGGCCGCGCGCGCGGCGCGTCCGGACCAGTTCCCGCCCATCAACGCGCGTTGGAATCGCGATCGCACTCAGGAATCCATCGGTTATTTGCCTTGGGCACTCGCCGAAAATGTGGGCCGGCTGAAGTCGGGTTTTTCCTGCCTGAACGCCTTCGAACAATACGGCGGGACTCCCGACGAAATCGCCAACGCCCAGGCCAACGTCATCTATGCGATGGGTTACTTGGGCCATTTTGTTGGCGACGCCGCCCAACCCTTGCACATCACGAAACATCACCACGGCTGGCTGGGCGACAACCCGAACGACTACACCCGCGACCGCGGCATTCACCAATGGATTGACGGCAGCTACTTCGCTCAAACCGGTGGTGTCCAGGTGGAACCTTTGTTGCCCCGCATCCGTCCGGCCAAACTGGTCGGCGCAACAGGAGACGCCGAGGAACTTTTCCGAATTTTGACCGCTTGGTTGCTGGAGCAATTCCAGCAGGTGGAACCCCTTTACCAGGTTCACAAGGAAGGCAAACTGTCCGGCGAGGGGGCGTTGGGATTGCAGGGCCGCGCGTTCCTCGAAGAACAACTGGTGCGCGCGGGGCAAATGCTGGGCGACCTGTGGTTCACCGCCTGGCAGCGCGCTCCGGAGGACGGATTTCTGGAGCGGAGATTGACCGAACGCCGGACCGCCACGGCCGGGCAACCGCGCGTTCTGGTGGTCACCGGGGGGCACGCTTTCGAGCGACTCCCGTTTTTGGAATTGTTCACCAGCCTGAACAACGCGACTTTCCGCGTCGTGCAGCATCCGTCGGCGCAGGCCCTGTTCCAACCCGAAGCCACCAATCAATATGACGTCGTGGTGCTGTATGATATGTGGCAACCCATTGACGATCGGGACAAAACGAATTTCCTCGCTCTCGCCCGGAGTGGAAAAGGATTTGTGGTGCTGCATCATGCAATCGCCAATTACAACGCTTGGGACGCCTACCACGACCTGGTGGGAGCGCGGTATTACCTCCAACCGGAAATTGTCGAAGGCCGGAAAAAAGCGCGTTCGCAATACCAGCACGACGTGACCTTCACGGTCAACATCGCCGCCCCCCAACATCCGGTCACGCGCGGCCTGACCTCCTTCGAGATTCGCGATGAAACCTACCAGGGCTTTGAGGTCGCCGCGGACGTGCAGCCACTGCTGACCACAACCGAACTATCGAGCGGCCCCGTGATTGGCTGGGCCAAAACGAACGGCCTGTCGCGTTGGGTATATGTGCAACTGGGCCACGACCATCACGCCTATGCGAATCCTCACTACCGCCAGTTGGTGCAACAGGCCATTCAATGGGTGGCGGGAGGCGAGTGAGTTTCGCGCCCGCACCATCGGTCTTGCCGCCGCCTTCATCCGGCCGGTTTTCATGCCGTCGTAATACGGGCAACTGAACCCCCGCTCGGATGACTTTTTCGGGCTGACGCCATTCCTCCGAACCTGCCGCGCCGATTCCTGTCACGCCGAAGATTGATCGCGTTCAACTGCGGCGTCACCGGTGATGCGCTGCTCCCGCGCGGACTTTACAGCCTTCGCCGGACGGTTACACTTCCCGCCATGAAGCCATCGCTACCTTCTGTTACACCAACCGAAAAGGAAACGAATTCAAGCCAAACTGCTCCGCCGTTAAACCGCCGTTCGTTTTTGCAGACGGTGGGTCTGGGCGCGGCGGCACTGGGATTATCCCCCGCCAACATCGGCAAGGCGCAAACGCCCGAAAAGCCCATCGCCGGATTTGAAGCCGCGCCAACCACGGCCGAAACGCATGCGGGCTGGCAGCCGGTTTCCGATCGGAAACTGCGCGTGGGTCTCGTCGGCTATGGCGTCTGCAAATTCTCGGCCGCTTTCGGTTTCCAGAATCATCCGAACGTCGAGATCGTCGCCGTGAGCGATCTCATCCCCGACCGTTGCGCGGAACTGGCTTCCGTTGTGAAATGCCCCACCACCTATCCGTCTCTGGAGGAACTGGTGAAGGACGACAAGATCGAGGCGGTGTTCGTGGCGACTGATGCGCCGAGCCACGCCCGGCATTGCATCGAAGTAATGAAACACGGCAAGCACGTCGGCACCGCCGTGCCGGCGGCCTTCGGCTCGCTGGAGGACGCGGACCGCGTGTTTCAAACCGTGAAGCAAACCGGATTGAAATACATGATGTTCGAAACGTCCTGTTTTCACGAAGACCTCCATGCAATGCGGCAGCTTTATCGAGCGGGTCAGCTTGGACGGATTGTTTATACTGAGGGCGAGTATTTCCATTACATGGAACAGCCGATTGATTCCTACAAAGGCTGGCGCATCGGGCTGCCGCCGCAATGGTATCCCACGCACTCGAACGCCTACTACGTAGGCGTGACGGCGGGCAGCTTCACCGAAGTGTCCTGCATGGGCATCCCGAGTCGCCTCCAACACCTCCAACCGCAAAATAACACTTACCGCAATCCGTACGGCACGGAGATCGCCTTGTTTCGTACCAGCGAAGGCGGCATGGCGCGCATGGGCGTCAGTTGGGACACGCCCACCAACGAAGGCGAGATGGGGCGCATCCGCGGCGACAAAGGTTCGGTCTATTCCAATCAGTTCCGCGGGCTCGAAAAATTGCAGACCGACATTAAGCGTCCGCCCTTGCCACCGGGAGTCGCAGCCGGCGGCCACGGCGGTTCGCACGGTTATCTAATGAATGAATTCGTCACCGCGATTTTGCAGGATCGTCAACCGCTGGTGAACGTGGCGTGGGCCTTGAACATGACCGTTGCCGGCATCGTGGCGCATCAATCGGCCATGAAGGACGGTGAGCTGCTCAAGATCCCGCAGTATCAATTATGAGCCAACCCAGCGCGCCAGTTCGGTTTCGAACGCGTCGTGGGCGCAAACTTGGCTGGTTGGTCTGCAACAGCCGACCGCCTCGCAATTCCAATCCATTCGCGGTCAGGTTGGCTTCCCTTTGCGTACTGCTGAGTCTTATTTGCCCTGACAATTTCATCAGTTGTGCAACCGCCGCTGAGCCCATCCACCCCGTGGTTGAAATCGAGGAGGACGTTTACGCGTTTGAACCAGCGCACAACGGCGCCGGGCCGATGTGGTGCAGCGGGTCCACCTGTCTTGTGCGTATCGGCGATCGAGTGTTTGCCAGCGGCATCGAAACCCTCAAGGACGCCAAGCCGCTGAACAACTGTCGTTGGACGTTGTATCAACGCGAAGCCAACGGCTGGAAACTCATGCGTGCAGATGCGACGGATCGCACGCGCGAACCTTCGCCGCTTGCCGGTTTTCTCGACGGACGATTGTTGCTTTCCGTCAACCCTACGCTGGTCACCAACCGTGAGGCTTCCAGTGGTCCGGCGCGACCTGAGATTTTGCAATTCGTCGCAAGCGACCTGGAGCATACGCCCGAAGTCATTCGGCCGCAATGGCGCGGCCAACCGGCTTTCACCGAACACTCCTACCGCAGCTTTGCTGCTGATGGTCCGGGTCGGGAATTCATCCTGTTGCAGAACATTGGCTACACGCACGCCGAGTGGACGTTTTGCAATCAAGCCGGACAATGGTTCAGCGGACAATTGCACTGGCCCGACGGTCGGGAGTATCCGAAGCCGCAACCCATCCGCGTTTGCTATCCCAACGTACTCCTGCAAAATCGCGCGGTGTATTTCTGCGGCGTCAGCGACATCACCGAACCGTATCCGGAATGGCGCGCCTTCAAAAAAGAACTCACCGGCCAGCAATGGGACTACGATTTCCGTCGCTTGTTTTTCACCTGGTGTCCGGACATTACCACCGGAAAATTCAGAGACTGGATCGAAGTGGCGAGCCGCGATTCCACCTGCGGCTGGATCATGCCCGGCGACCTTTGGGTTGGTCCGGATGGCACGGCGCACATCGTATGGACGGAACGGGCCTTGGACGAACGGTTGCGCGCCAAGTTTTTTCCTGAAGCCAAACAAAGCCATTCCATTGGTTACGCCACGGTGTATGGAGGCAAGCTGACCGGACGACGCACGTTGTTGATCGCCGAGGAAGGGGGATCAAAGGAAATTCCCTCCGCCCCGCGCTTCCAAGCCACTCTCGACCACCGCCTGTTCCTGATTTATTATGTGCAGGGCACGGACGCCAACGGCCGACGCGTTTCGGAAAACCGGCTGTTGGAAATTTTACCCGACGGAAAAACCGGGCCGTCGGTAAAGGTGAATTTTCACAAGCCGTTCACCAGTTATTTCACCGCCACCGTGCGCGCGGGCTCTCCGCTCTTGAACACCTTGGAACTGCTCGGCCAGCGCGCGGGCAGCCCTCAAACCATCAGCTACGCACGGGTCCGATTAAAGTAAGGCCATCCCACGCCAACCCGAACCAGACACGCGTTCAAACTTTGTTGCAGGTGCAACAAAGTTTGTTGAGGCGCGATGGAAGGGCCCTAAAACGGTAGTTGAAAGCGGTGCTGGTGACGACCAATCACCGATTGACACTGGGTTTGGGGAGCATTACTTTTCTGCCACCATGATCTGGCGACAATCAACCCTTGGCAACTGTCGCTCACTTAACGGTTAGTCTACTGCGGACGCGCTTATGACATCGAAGCATCTCAACATCGTTGCCGCAGTGTTTTTTGTTGTCTCACAGGTTTTCCTGTTCCTCGGCTTGGACAGCGAGAGGCGGTCCTCCACGATTCCATTTTGCACGGCTGCGATGATTTGTTTAGCTGCTAGTGTTGTGATTGCGATTTTCGGGCTGCGACGTGCAGCCCGAGAGAGGCGGCAGAGAGATATTTGATTTATGGACGAGACGTGGCCTCCCGACAATATAGGTCATCCGAAGTTATTCATGGGCTGGGAGCGGGCGTTGAGTAAGCCCGCGGCGCAGGCCGTGAATAACTTCGCCGCGAACCGGTCGGCGACTGGTATTGGAATGGCCTTTGGTTTTCATTTCCGTTATCGGTTCTCCGGTTTTCCCGCCCCGGCGGGCCAGGTCTGCTAACGACCCGTCGTCGCAACGACTTTGAGCTTATCGACCGGCCCGTCGGGCAGGGCTTGGCCCGCAACGACGCCTCGAGAGGGCGTCGCGCGATATTGCCGCACGACTCTTCTATATTGCCGTCGCCGGGTCAAGCCTGCGGGAAGCACGCCAACAAACAACGAAAGGCAACACATGATTCCTGCTCCCGATGACCTCATCATCGGCTGGGATCGAGCCGACCAAAAAGCGGACCTCTGCCTCATCGACCTCCGCACCGGCCAACGGCGCCGCGCGGTCATCGCCACCGCGCCCGAAGCCCTCTGGGAATGGTTGCGGGAACTGCGCCAGCACCATCCCACCGCCCGCGTCGGCCTCTGCCTCGAACAACCCGCCGTCCATCTCGTTCCGTTCCTGGAAGCCTATGACTGGATCACCCTTCACCCCATCAACCCCATCAACCTCCAGAAGTATCGCGAGGCGTTTGTGACCAGCCGCGCCAAGGACGACACCAAGGACGCGGAGTATCTGGCCGACCTGTTGCTGACCCATCACGCCAAGTTGCCGCGGTGGTCGCCGGAGGACAGCGCGACGCGGAGCGTGCAGCAGTTGGTGGTTCACCGCCGCGCGGTGGTGGACGAGCGCACGGGCTTGAGCAACCGCCTGATCGCCCTGTTAAAGCAGTATTTCCCGCAGGCCCTCACACTGTGCGGGCAAGACCTCTGGCGCCCGCTGGCCACGGCCTTCCTGCTCAAGTGGCCGAGCCTGCAAACCGTGCAAAAGGCCAAACCCGCGACGCTCAAAGCGTTTTACTACCGGCACGGCAGCCGGAGTGCGAAACTGCTGGAGCAACGCCTGGCCTTGATCGAGAAGGCGGTGCCGGTGACCGACGAGACGGCGGGGATCGGAAGCTTCGCGCTGCGGGTGCAACGGCTCGCTCGCCAGTTGCAGGCCGTGGTGCGGACGATCGCGGAGTTCGACCGGCAGATCGCCGCAGCCTATGCGGCGCATCCCGACCATGGGATCTTCGCCAGTCTGCCGGGAGCCGGACCGGTGTTGGGCCCGCGGTTGCTGGCCAGCCTGGGGGCGGACCGGGAGCGCTTCGCCGGGAGCGGCCGCATCCACCGGCGCTACTGCTGTCCCAAGTTCCACCGGCAAAGCTTCCACGAATATGCCAGGGAGAGCATCCGGTGGAGTCGGTGGGCGGGCGCGTTCTATCGGCAACAACGGAGCAAGGGTTGTCCGCATCACACGGCGGTGCGGGCGCTGGCGTTCAAGTGGCAACGGGTGATCTGGCGCTGCTGGCAGGACCGGCGACCCTATGACGAGGCGCGGTACGAGGCGGCGCTGCGCCGAGCGGGCAGCCCGGTGGTGGCGTTGTTCGACCGCGTGGACTTGGGCAAAAGCCCTTGCAAACATCCCGCGAAAAAATCCTAAAAAAATCCTTGTCGGACGTCAGAACTGAACGACCGCCGTCGACGGCGAGGGTCGAGCGCACGAGACGCGTTGGAATTGCCGCCCCGCTCCGAACGGAAGAGCGGGGCGGCTGTTCGCTCCAGTGACCTTGTTGGGCGATTCTGGTGCGCTACTGAATGTCCTGTATGTCGTCAATGTAGAACTGCTCGGTCTGCCCACTGCACAGCACGTCAATCGTGCCGCTATGCGTGGCGACGAGCGCCGGACTGACAGTGACGACACGCTCGCACTGAATACGCCTCCCGTCCTTCAGGATGACGGTGCATGGCCGACCCTCTAATGACACCTGCTCCGCCTTCTGGCCAATGGTGGGCATAGTTGCCTCTCTCAGTGAATCTCAACTGCGTTGATGCTGCTGGCGTTGGGATACTGCGCCTTGATCATCGTGATTGCCTGGGACTGCGATGGTGCATGGATGATGGTCTCCATGCCGTGTCCGTTCAGATAGAACGTTACTTTCCATTTTCTCATTGTGTTGCCTTTCTCTTGCGCGGGCGTTGTTGCGCCCAACGCCAGAACTGAGCGACAGCCGCCCCGCCGTGATAACGCCCGTGACTCCCGACCACCAGAGCGCGTGGCCGAAGCCCGCGACTCCCAAACTGCGAAGCGGGGCGGCTGTTCGCTCCAGTGATCTGGTTAGCCCCTTGCTGCATTTCGTTTCCGTCTGCACCAAGCAAACAAACCTCCTCCGAGAATCAACAATGCCCATGTCGAAGGCTCCGGAACTGCCCCAGCAAGAATGGGAACGCCGGGGCGCGTCTCGTAGGCATACTCGTAAACGATGCCTCCTCCCGCCAGTCCTGGTATCTCCTGCACCTTAATCCAGCCGTAGTGGGTGTTCGCACCAATGGAGAATTGTAGCCCAGCATAGGCGGTCATGTTCACGAAAAGACCGACGACTCCCGCCGAACTGTAACTGCTGAAACCGGGGCCTAGCACACCAAAAGGGCCATGCTCGGTGAGAGTCCACTCGTCGGAAGAAGGTAGATTGCTCCCAATTTCGGTTCCGAACTGTAACGGGACAATCAGTGCGCCGATGTCAAAGCCTCCGGTGGGACGGGACCAAACAGCATTGAGGCTGTTCCCCTCCATCTGGAAACCGTAAGTCACCGTTCCTGTCGCCACTACGCGAAAGTCCTCTGTGCCGTCATGATTCAAATCCACGGAGAGGGTTGACCACGGACCTCCGAATCCAGCGTTGTAAACTGGGACACCCTCCGGTCCGAACAACCCGCCGTGGGTGTTGCTCAACACAGTGTGAACGATGGTGCCCTGAGCGTCCGCCTGCGGGCCACACAGCAGCCCGCAGGCGAAGACGCTCAACCAAGAAACCGTGCGCAGTGCATTCATGGGACTTAACGCACGCGCACCAGCCGGTAGAACCGGCTGCTGCCAGTCAACGGCAGCTCCACCGCCACGTTCGTCTTGGTCGCGCTGATTTCGCCCGTTGCTGGCGACCATGTCCCGGAATCCACATTGTCGCGGTGCTGCAACTGATAAATGCGGCCTACGTTGGCCACCCAACGCAACGCCACCGTGTTGGTGCTCGCCTGCGCAATCCGCTCAATCGCTAGCGGCGGCTCCGACTGCGGCACAATGCCGCTGGCGAAAATGGAAACCCACAAGTCGGCGGTCGCGCCAGTGTGATCTTTTAGCGTGCCCTTGTGCGTAATGCGCACCAGATAGACCCCGTTCGTGACGGGGTTGGCGACAACGACTTGCTCGCCGTTGTCCGTGTCGTTGTCGCCCGTCGTGGCCGCATTGGCCGGAGCCGCCGGGTTCAGCCGCCACGGGAAATTGGTGACGCCGCTGCGGAGGACGCGCAAATCCACGTCGTTGACCAACACGCGATTGGTCGGGTCCAACGCGGTGGGCTGGGGGTTCCCCGCCGGGTCTGTCCACCACACGTCAATCTTGAGCGGTTCTCCACCCTTCGCTACCACCGGGAACTCAATGGAATCGCCGTTGACAAGTTTGACCTCTTTGAGGAATGGAAGCGAGCCGCTTACGAAATTGTTCGTCAGCAATCGCGCGGCCTTGAGCACGTTCAGCAAGCCCCAACCAAATCGGTAGTCCGGTCCTGCCGTCGTGCCCGCTTCGTCCGCCGTGTGAATCGCCAGTCCGCGCAGCGTCGAGGAGAGCATCGGCTGGTTGGTGCCGGCGTAGCGGTTGTGTAACTGCACCAGCAGATTGAGCGAGCCGCACACATTCGGGCTGGCCATGCTCGTGCCCGAGTCGGTGTAGTAGTCGCTGTCGAACAGCGAGCCAGTCGAATACACGTTGACGCCCATGCCCACCACGTCCGGTTTGATGCGGCCATCGTCCGCCGGGCCGAAGCTGCTGAACGTGGACATGGCGACGGTGTTGGAGCCGGCGTAGCCGCCCACGATATTGCTGACCGCTCCGACGGTCAGGGCGTTCTTGGCCAGACCCTGTGGTGGGAGCGTGTCGTAACCGGTGGCCCCACCATCATCCGGTCGAGTGACGCCGGTGAATAAATAGGCGACTTGGTTGGAAAAACCGATATGGCCGTTGGCTTGGCTGATGGCGGGTTTGCCGCGGGCACCGCGCTCGTTGCCCGCCGCCCACACAGGCAGGTAATAGCGGCTCGAATAGGCAATGCGGTCAATGCTCTGCGAGTTGGTGTCGTAAAGACCGAATTTGTAGTCCTCGCTCTGGCTGTAGGCAGTGTCGCCCCACCAGACAGGGTAATTGGTGCCCAAGTAGTTGAACGTGCCATACCAACCAATGTTTGCTCGCCCGTAGGAATGGTTCGAGAGACGAAAATAATTGGTGGCGAAGTGTCTGGGCATCTCGTCATAGTCCCCACGCTGGTCGCTGTAGAGAACCACCCCCCGGTTTGCCATGCCTTTGGCGGCGGCGGTTACGCCGTAGGCTCCCGCCGTCCCGGAAACGTGCGTGGCGTGGTCTTGCATCCCATCTGGACTCGCAGCGTCCAACTTCACAATGCGGACGCCGTTTGTTGTGAACTCCCGATGCGTGAGCCGAGCATCGCCGATGTCCCAAACGGCGACCTGCGTTCCCTCGCCATTGAGATTCAGACTGGAACTCCCGTTCGTCCACAACTCGTCCGTTCCAACCGTGTCTGCGGCGGCGGCGTTGTAGGGCGCGATATAAACCGGTTGTCCATTCTCCACGCCCACCAAGATGGCCAGCGTGTTGTTCTCGTTGGTCATGCGCAGCGGCCAGCCGTTGGCCGCCGCGAAGTTGGTGGCCTCGGCGGCCTGCGCTGCCTGCATGTTGCCAAGGGACTGCGCCAACGAAAATAACTGCTGTGTGGCCCCGCCGCTCTGCCAAGCGGCAAAACTGGCGGAGAGGGCCAAGCCCTCCTCGGTCATCTCGTTGGGATGCAACCACGGCGCGAAGTCGTTGGTGAACTGCGTCCGCAGTTGGGCTTGGATGGCCTCCCAGTCAATGGGCGTGTTGTTAGTTGAGCCGCCGCCATCCGGTGGGTTCGGCGGCGATTGTGCGATGCTCGCGGTGGCGAGAGCCAACGCGATGAGTGCTGTGCTGATTCATGTCGTTGTTCTGGTTTTTGTTTTCATTTGGTGGTCTCCGATTTCTTGTGCGTGTTCGACTCGCCCGCGACGTCACGGGCTAACGTCAAAGCTCACCGGCGGCAATGGAGCGCAGCGGAATTGCCGTCTGGTGGAGCGCCTTGTTAGGCATTTTCTGCCTTTATGACAAACGTTCCTGCAATCATATCATGAAGCCCCTGCTTCTTTTTGGTCCATCCGACCATCATGTATCCGATGCCGAGAATCAACGCCGAAAGGAATTCAGCGAAATATCGTCCAGTAGCTCTGCCAAACGAAATTCGATTTCCGTTCTCATCAACAACCTTCAACCCAACCGCCTTCTTACCAATAGACGCCTGCCATTTGGATGAGTGCAAGACAGCAAAATATACCCACCAAACAACTAGCGACAAAATGGAATCCATAATCTCTACGATCGCCTGCTCCATTTCATCGGCAGCGGGGGTCACAGAGCGGAATAAAAATGAGATAAGCAAGAGAGGGATAATAAGAACTACCACATCAATAAAGTAAGCCCCGACACGTACCAAAAGCCGCCGAACTGGGTTGCTTCGTTCATTTCATTGGTGGGTTGGTGGTTCATTGTTGCTCCTCATGGTTCGATGCCTAACGCCAGAACTGAGCGACAGCCGCCCCGCCGTGATAACGCCCGTGACTCCCGACAACCAGAGCGCGTCGCCGAAGCCCGCGACTCTCGAACTGCGAAGCGGGGCGGCTGTTCGCTCCAGTGACCTTGTTAGGCCAGCGTCATAGTCGAAAGCTCGCGCAAAGATTCTGCTCTCTGTCGAACCGAATCTGGCGTCCGCACTCGGCTGCCACGCCGGACCGGGCAAGCCGGTACCCGAAGATTTCTATTTTGGCAGAGATGCCGGAGCGTTGGTGCGGATAAACATGGAGCCAAGCTTGTTGCGGTTCTTGTAGTCGCTTTCAAGTTCCGGTTCCACACTCAGTTTCGGCGGAGATTTCCAGAGCTTTTTGCTAATCGCGCTCAACCCAGCAACGGTCTTTTCTTCCATATTGATTTCAACCGTCACAACATCATTGCCCGCCTGTTCCTCTGCCGTTTTCGGTGCTGGATAACGCTCCCAGCGTATTTGACAATGCGGAACATGGTGGCCGTCGTTTGTGTCATGTGGGCCAGTCACCGATTTGGGTGGAGCATCGCAACCCAAAAGTTCGGGCGAATAGCCGAGTTTGTTTAGTGACTCTCGTGCGAGTGCAATTGCATCGTTGGTCGTCATGTTGTCCTTGCCGTAAGCATACTTCGGCCAATGGGCAGCCGGGTCTTGGTCGCAAAAGACGTTATCGGGCGAGCGAAAACTGTTTACATAGCCGTTATTGAAGGCAAACCAGTACCCGTTAGTCAGCATCACGCCGCCGCCGATGAAATCTTTGACGGGCGACGGCCTGAATTCCTGCACCTGAGCAGCAGTTATCGGCTGCGGTATAGGCAAATCCAATTTCTTTGCGAAATCCGAAATGTGCGGGAGAATGGCCACAAGCATTGCATTTGAGTACGTGGCCGTCATGTGAACCAGTTCCATCATAATTACCTCAATTGTTGTGGCCCCAGAACGTCAAGTCCCAGCAGCCGAAAATCTTCAGTTCGCCGGTATTGACGAAGGTAACGTCTGGCATTCCGGCAGCGGCGTCCTTCGCCGCTTTAATGGTGTAGCCTTGTGCCAAGTAATACTGAATCCATTGAATGAAATGAATGTGGCCGTAATTGGGGGCAGAACCATTCAGGAACCCAACCCATTTATCCGCACTCCAGCCAGCGAAAGCAGAAAAACGCATTGACGCATTAACGTAATCAATGCTCGGAACATTCTGTTTGTGAATAATTCCAAAACTTTCGGGCAAGGTTCCCGCTGCGGTACTACAGCCGTCCAGAATCACCATCCGGTAGCCATGCCGGTTGGTTAGACCCTTCGGGATTGTCGCCAATCTTGCGGCAATTTCGGATGCCAGAATTGAACGGTTCGTGTTGCTTTGATCGTAGCCAAGCCCATTTGGTCCGCCGTGGCCGAAATAAACGAGATTTCGGGAAAGCGGGTGAAACAACGCCTGACGAAATGTTGCCCAGTCTCCATCCGCCCCCGTTTCCCTGAAACGCAGAGCGTAAGCGTGACCGTCTTGCGGGTTTGGGCGCACGGTGTAGCCAGAACCCTGTGCCAATCCTATGAAGCCGTCTATTTCTTCGTACAGACTCTCATGGTCAAGTATGTTGTCAAAAGCGTGTTGAGCAACGATTACCCAGCCGCCGGGAGAGGGCCACGGGTCGGTTTGCTTGTAAGTTTTTATGGGCGGGTCGGCGTAAGGCGTGCTGACCTTGAATTCAAACCACGGTTCATTCGTGTACTGGATAAAATTCGGCGGCGGCCCCACCAAATCCCACCAGCCATAAATGGTGCCGTCAAACGTGTGACCCGCAAAAGTGCCGATGTAACCCGCATTGGCCCCGTAAATATCAATCCACCAATCCGTGTCGGTGTGTGCCGACTGTGCCGAAATCAGAAGCGTGTTGTCCAGTTGCCCGAAATAAGGCATCCAGTTCGGAAACGAGATTTCGTTGGAAACGACGATTGAAACTGACGGGCAATCCGCTTCAAAAAACCCGCCAGTTTCCTCGTTTGTGCTGCCGCCGATTTGCCATCGGGCAATGGCTGCGACTTCGTGAACGCCGTTGCTCATCCTTGTAGTGTCAAGTGTCACCAGCGGAACCGGCAACTCAAAAGGCGAAACATGAATGGAATCTTCGCCAACGGGCGAGCCGTTTTCAGTCAAGGTCACGGTTACAAGTGTTCCCTCTGGACTGGCGACTTCCACGGGAATTTGCACAACGCCGGAAAGAGTCATGCCGTTTGTAATGCCAATCAAATTCGGGCCGACTCTCACGACACGATAAAATCCGGTTTCTGGCGGGTCGTTTGTGCCTCCGCCGCCGTCGCCGTCCATCGGGCCGGGGTCAAGCGGCCCGTCCACTGTTCCAACCTCTTTCACATACCCGGTGCCTTTCAGCCATTCAGACGTGGCTGGGTCAAAAATCAAGAAATCCGAAAATTCAAACCCCGGCGGATAAAGGGCGAGCGGAACAATACTGCCAGTTCCATCCGCTCGCATCGCAAGCGGCACGCCCCAATCAAAGAAACTGAACGCTTTGCCAGACATGTCCCCGCTGCCGCTTTCCGCCATTGCAGCAAACGAACCACCGCCGCCGCAATTCGGATTTTGAACGACGTTTGAATGAATGTAGTACGTGACATTAGTTCCGAACTCGGCATAGTGCGATGTAGTGAGCGTTTGCCACGGCGTACTGGGGTCAAGCGTCTGGCGGTACTGAACAATGAACGTTTCGCTGCCGTCATCCCGGCACGGCCAAGACAAAACGACGTTGCTGCATTGCACGGAAAGTTTTAAGCCTTCAATGGCGTGAGAGTGAACAGGTTCAAACAACAGGCACGCTGCGATAAGGATGACTCCTCGAATGGTTGCTTTCCTATCCCGTGCGAAGGTCGCGCTGGTGAGAGCCAGCGCGACGGTTGCTGTTCCGATTCTGACGGTGTTTCTGATTTTGTTTTTCATTGTGTGTGACTGTTGGTGGTTGCTGAGTGACCGAACGCACCATGACGTGCGCGGCCTAACGACCCAAGCTCAGCGACCCGGCCCACGGGACGCTCCGCTTGCAACCGCGACGCTCAGGCCGGGTTCGCTGTAGCGCATGGTTAGGCGCACGGTTTCGACTCATAGAATGTGTCTCACAAACAAGAAGGTCAGCCATCCCGTCAATACGATAGCACCGCACGCGATCAGCAGGGGAACGACAGAATATGCCAACAAGCATACCCAGCCCAAGGCAGCTCCCGACTGACGACCACAGACATCAAGTAGCCGATATGCCAGCTTGTGAACTCCGAAAGCGAAGCCAAAACCAGCAGCCAATCCGCCAGCGACGAACAACACTGTGAACCAGCCCGCTTTTTCCGACGCAGCGACGAGACCAGCAATACCAGCACATCCGAACACGGTCACGAGAGTAGCAAAGCCAGCGGCGTTCAACATAACGGATGCGTAGTGCGCCTAACGCCCCGGCTCAGGCACGCCGGGCCAATGATGTTCGATTTCCAACTGAGGCGCGATCCCGGCGTTCGGTGCAGCCGGTTTGTTCGCCGTTCTTTCAGAGTTCATAGGCTTCAATGATCTCCTCGC
>Ga0255343_1003576_pt1 | contig 16356 bp, 12 predicted proteins | sample wastewater_treat_4_FD_192413 | JGI IMG/M metagenome (GOLD analysis project Ga0255343, IMG submission 192413) | Wastewater microbial communities from Lulu Island WWTP, Vancouver, Canada - plant16 | ecosystem: Engineered > WWTP > Wastewater > Unclassified | place: Canada: Vancouver, British... | reverse complement strand
CATTCACACTTATATTTTCTACCAACGATTAGCAGAAACGACGTTAAATCGGGCGTAAACGAAAAAATTTACAGTCAAACTCATATAATAGAGTAGACAAATGCACGATTTTATGGTATAATAGGTTACAAGAACCGAAAAGGTGCTATATATGGGATAGAAAGAGATTATCGACAGGGAAACTTATCGAAAAATCAAGAAAATGAACCGCGATGAGCTTACAAAGTTCATTCTCCAGTACGGGGATGAGCTGCTCGGTGAACAGGGAAAAACGATTGATCTCCCAGCTCTTGAGACAGAGCTTAGTAAGATCAAAGGTATCGGCGGTAAGCGTCTTGAGGAGATAATGACAGTTATAGAGAAATTCTTAGATGTTGAATAGGGGGTATATTATGAATTGTAAAAGAATAGTAGCAGCGTTGATGTGTGCTGTAATACCGTTGGGAATAGCCATTAGTCCGGTTGGTGCGCCTGCTGTTTTATCAGCAGAGGCAGCATCAGTAGTTGACAGCGGAACTTGCGGAAAGAATTTAACATGGAAGCTTGACAGCAGCGGTACTCTGACCGTAAGCGGTACAGGAGATATGAATGAAGATTTAGATTCAAATCCGTGTCCATGGAAGGAATACAGTGACGAGATAAAAAATGTTATTATCGGTACTGGAGTTACAAGTATAGGTATGGGTATGTTTGATAACTGCAATAACCTTACCTCATTATCGCTTCCGGATACGCTGAAGACTATTAGCGCATATTCGTTTTCGAGCTGCAAATCACTTGAATCAGTAGTCATTCCGAACGGAGTAACCAATATTGGTACGAGTGCTTTTTCGAGCCGTAAAAAGCTTAGCAATGTTACTATACCCGCATCCGTGACGAATATAAGTGCGCTAGCGTTTTCTGGGACGCCATGGTTTGAAGCTCAGAGAAGCATTGATACTCCGTTCGTAATAATAAACGGTTTGCTCATTAATGTGTTCTATAAGCTTTCGGGAGACGTTGTTATCCCATCGACCGTGAATAAAATATGCGATCAGGCAGCATGGGGCTGTTCAGAGATAACCTCGCTGACCATTCCCGAAACCGTGACCGAGATAGGTCATAATGCATTCAATGGGTGTGAGCAATTGAAATCTGTAACTATACCAAGCTCCGTGGAGAATATCGGTATGCAGGCGTTTATCAAGTGTACTGCTCTTTCTGAGGTGTTTATCCTAAATCCTGACGCTAAAATATATGACAGAGCCAATACCTTTACCAATGAAAACGATAAGTTCAGTGGAGTAATTAAGGGATATAAAGGTTCTACGGCTGAGAAATATGCTCAGAAGTATAACTATACATTCAAAACATTAGCTCAGCTTGGAGACGTTAACTCTGATGAGTATATTAATGCGGTTGACGCTTCATCAGTTCTTGCTTATTATGCAATGACTTCAACAAATCAGAACGGCGGATATGACGAAGATCAGAAGACAGCAGCAGATGTAAACCATGACGGTGATATAAATGCCGTTGACGCATCGAATATTCTTGCGTACTATGCTTACACTGCTACTACAAAAGAAGAGATCATGTCAATGGAAGAATATATGAAAAAGAATTAAGAAAATGCCCTAATATGATGATCGCCCTTCATCGATGTTAACGATGATAAATCAAATTGGCGTAGTCGCAGATTTTTGGCTTTTTGTCAATACTTTTTTGAATATTTGCATTATATACAAAAAATAGTCACAGGTTCGTTTCTGATTCCTGTGACTATTTTACTTTTTCTTAGCTTAATGACATTACGCAAATGCGGGGGCTATGACGATTATAAATCAATATGAAAACACATTTTCAAAGCTCAGAGAATCAATACTTTCCCGATTTGAGCAGCTCTTTTACCTGATCGGGACTGTACTCAGCTAATAATGTACCCATAGATGATGTATTGGCATCACGGTAGAAGCGTACCTTTACAACCTGATCAAGCTGATCTGATACCCATGTACTTCTTTTCAGTGTATATCCATAACCGCACTTCAGCATTGCATCAAGCTGCTGGTTTTTGCTGCTGGAAGTCCAGCCCGGTGCAGAAATACCTGTGTTTTTCTTTCCGAGGCAGATGTTGAGTACATTTCCGTCTAACTTAGCAGCAAAGAATTTATTATTCAGGAAATCCTTCTTTGTATTTCCCTCCAGAAGGGTTATATGATATGGAGAAGAGCCAGTGATAATGCAGGTGTAGAAGTTTCTGTGATCAACAGTCTTGTCCAGATCCAAAGTCACGCTGCTTGCAAACATTTTAGTCTCCAGTGTTTTGATCCCGCCGCATACGTAGTTGATATTTACATTGTTTAAAATGTTGAAGCTTCTCTTTCCCGGCGCGTATCCGAATGAAACATACCTGTCATAGTAAGGATTTTCAGCACGGAATCTTATCCTTGTACGGAAACCGATGCCATCGGGATTTCTTTCAAGGACAGGAGTATCAAAGGATGCTGAGCCGTCGTTACTACTGAGGTACATACCTGCTATGTAGTAATTCTTCAGATATATATCGCCTGTGATGTACATCTTTGTGCTGTCAAGCTTATAGGTACCCATAGAGAAATTTTTAAGCACATCGTCTTTTATAGATTGCTCATCGATCATTTTGAGACAATAGTCATATAAAGGATCAAATCCATCTTTTTCATTTTCATCTTCCTCAATAATATCATCCCATGAAAGGTAAGGATCAGTTTCTTCATCTTCCACAAAAATATCATCCCATGAGTAGTTTTGATACTCAAGCATTATTCCGCACTTAGCATTTTTGAAATATAACTTATCCACATATTTCTTTGTATCTGCTATTGCAGGGGATATTGCTGCACTCTTTGAAAGAAGACCGAGAACATGGTTGACACCGGTGTTGGCATAACCGTCCACATTCGGCAGAGACAGCGGGATAGTCGTTTGTGTGTCAAAGAAATCCTTTGTAAGTACAGGCATTTTCTTCTGATAATATTCAGTATTCCACGCATATCCCGATGAACCGTTTGATAAACTGTTTGATGGATCTTTTCTGGTGTCATAATCGAAATGATAGGTATTGTCATTCTTATAGTAGTCGCTGTAATTTGTTTCATCGACTTTATAAGCAAATGCGGTCATGCCTGAAGATAACGGTATCATTGCGGCAGCTGATAAAGCTGCGATAGCTTTTGTAATTTTTTTCATAGTGATTCCCTCCATGTTTTTTTCAGTTTTATTGATAGTTTGTTTGCTCGTTTGTAACGTCGACGTTGTACTTTTTCAGTGCAACTTTATATTAGCACATTGAAAAGCTGAAATCAACACTTTTCGACAGAAGGTCGTTTTTTCAGGACGAAATGCACATATACGCGACGAACTGCACATATACGCGACGAACTGCTGACCGCGTTCCTCACAAAAAGAAAAAAGGAAGACGTAAAGGGATGGATACGCCCTGACGGAGATCCCAGTTCCATAGCTGAGAAAGCACTGACTAATATGGTATTCGAGAAGGCTGTGGAGTATTATAAATCGCCAACTGAATTCATTACAATGTAAGGTAAACAGAATGCCGCCCTTCACTTCAGGGCGGCATTCAGATATTTTACACTAAGGCACATCATTACGACTTTTTCGTATAGCAAATAAAATACACGCTCCGATCAAAACACCGCTTGTATTTAGTATCACGTCATCAATATCTGTATGCCTTTCGGGACATAGCAGTTGGGACAGCTCAATAAAGATAATAAAACAAATACCGGCAAACACAGTTTTTTTGATATTATCAAGCTTTCTAAAACATATAGGCCATACTATTCCTACCGGTATAAACATTGCTATGTTCCCTATAATATTGATAAGCCATCCATCATATCTGTCAAAGAGAAAAAAGAACGGGATCAAACTTATCATGTCAGACAGTGTCTTTGAAAATCCAATCGTTAGAGTACCTATTTTCCCATCAACAAAATGTAACGGGAAGTATACAAATCTTGCAATAACTACAAGGCATATGTATACAAGAAGCATCTGAAGTTCGCGTTTTACCGAAAACTTCTTGAATCTGATCGCAATTATGAATCGCACAAGTATCCAAATGAGAGTTATAAAAATAAACATCTGTAGATAGGAAATCTCGATCATAGTCACTACCGCATCCTTCCTTTAGCAGGTAGCTGATAAATCCCGTGTTTATCATATTAACCTGCTTACTATCCATATTATAACTGCACTATCGCCCAAAGTCAAGGGTAGCATTTAGTATTCATCCTTAACAAGATGACGGATTCTAACCATCATCATTGACAAAATAGCGCTTAACTGGTATAATTAAAATGGTAAAATATACGGTCAAGAAACAGATTAAGATCAAAATATTTACATAAAATTCAGGAGGTGCTGTATATGAAACACAAACGACTATCTGCAATTCTCTCAGCCGTGTTGATGCTTCCTGCGATGCTGCAATTCTCAATGCCGGCATCAGCAGCAAAGGTCAAGACGCTGGGAGACGTCAACGCCGACGGTACCGTGAATATATCGGACGGTGTGGCGCTCTCTCGCTATGTCGCTAAATGGGACGGTATCACGATCGACAAGGACGCTGCCGACCTCAATCAGGACGGCGAGATAAAAAAAGAGGACGTCACGATCCTCTTGCGCTATCTCGTAGGCTGGGACGGCTACGACAAGTACATCAAGCCCATATCCCTTGCCGAGGAGGACCCTCTGCGCATTGACGCACAACCGGAGCCGTTTTCGATCGACTACGGCGAGGACGCAAAGCTTTCCGTCAAGGCGGCAGGCGGCACAGCTCCCTACACCTACCAGTGGTCGTACAACGGTGAGGACATATCAGGGGCGACAAAGGCGGAATACGTCCCCGAAAAGGGCGGCAACTACCGCTGTATTATCACCGATGATGACGGTGCTGTCATCAACTCACAGACGGCAAAATGCTCGATCCACCCGATCATCAAGACGCAGCCGATCGACGGCGCCGACACCTTCCATGTGGAGGTAGCGGGCGGTACAAATCTCACTTATCACTGGGAGAAAGAAGTGCTTGGCGAATGGCGCGTTCAGCGCGAGAGCTACGGTGCGGGCTACGGCGCAACGAGCGTCGGAAAGTACCGCTGTGTCATTACCGATTTTGACGGCTATGAGCTGACCTCCAATGTGGTGCGCTGGTACGGCAAGGGTGAGCTGACGGTCAGCGATATTTACCTTGACCCGGACGAGGACGCAAACTACGGACTGACGATCGACTTTACTCACCATAAAGTGGAACATATGCGATATCCTGTCGGTTACTATACAGACTGGGCAGATCAGGGCTACATAGTCCCGATAAACTTTGTTCGTTATACACAGGAAGAACTTGAGGCAGGCGTTCAGATTCCGGGTGATGTCTATATGATTTCGTATTATGATTACAATACGCCTGTCTGCGCGCCCTATGCTGCAAGCGGACTTTACGGCGACTACCTTGACCTCTATGTGGATGCAACCGGTGAGGGACCGCTGTTCTTTGACTGGCAGCTTTCTCCGACCTTCGATCAGGCACTTGCCGGCAAGGGCTTTGTGTCGATTTCGGAGAAATCCGGCGCTCTCGGTCTCGGTACGGAGCATCTCCGCTTCCCGATGAAGGAGAATGAGGATATTGTCCACTGCTACGGTTATGTGCGCTGTATCGTCACCGACCGGAACGGAAATTCCAAAACCGCTGTCTTTGGCAACCCTTGGGATTTCAGTCATGAAATGTTTATGTCGGAATCGAGATTAACAATCGGCGGCGGTGGACCGGCTGGCGGACATGTATCTAGAGGTAAAGTGGGCGGTATCACAAACTATGCGTATTACTGGTATCGCGATGGTGCGAAGGAACTGGCGCTCTGGGGCTGCAAAGCACCGACTTTTAAGGAGCTGCCGGAAGAACCGGTCAGCGGTGCCGAACTTCCGCTGAATCCGCTCGCAGATGTTCCGACTGCTCCGGTCGTCGATGCAAATTATACGGGGGAGATCGTTGGCGACAGAGATATAATGTGGGAGTGCGGCTATCTGAAGCTTGATGCGGAGAGCAAACCGTCCGGATTTGCTGAAGTCAAGACGATCTTGCCCTATACTGCTCCGTCTATTGAAGAATACGTCAATACACGTGCCTATCAACAATACCCCGGATACCGTTGGAAGGAGCTGGAAGATGCAGACGGCACCGCAACCAACTGCAGTATGTATCCACGCGACTACGCCGGCAGCGACCCCTATGAAATCTGCCAAAAGGACGGAACTTATCTGCCCGCCGTGTCCCTGAATCTCTATCTGTACAATATGCACGAGCCCTCCTGCCAGCTGCCGCACGATAAGCGTAATTGGTTTGGATCAGAGGGTGGTCTTGCATACCGAGGTGCGAAAGAAGGTGGGCAAAGCACCCCATATCTGTATTATGGCGCTCGTCCCTATTGGTGGGGTGAATTCTGTGAGCCATTATATGAGCCGTGGTATACCGAAAAGGTGCGTTATCTCTATGCCTATGCGGATCACCCGGTCACGGTCAGAAACCCCGAAAGCTTCATGGTCATTATTGACGATATAGACATCGAACAGGCTGAGAACGGCGACCCGAACAACATTGTGACCTACAACAAAAATCGTGGTTTATTCAAGGATCTCTCCGCAGAAGAGATTCATGCAATGCTGCCTATCAAACTCGAAGGCGGTGATGTCTGCGAATGGACGCGCTGTTATAATTGGGACGGCTTGTTTGATAGGCTATTCTCAAGAACCGGAGGTCATATTTACTGCGTACGCGAATATGCGGACGGCACAAAGGAGTATTACCACAGCACGCCGCTCGACATCGGCTGTACGGTCACGCTGAACGGCATGGGTACCTACAAAGCCAGCGCTTCCGATAGCGCGGACCCGATCGCACAGATCCTCGATCTGGACGATTTCTCCCTTGAAGACGCCAAAAAAGCGCTGCCCTATAAGCTCAGAACCGGCATGGATTCATATAGCGCACTCCTCGCCGCCGAAAAGCTGAAAAAACTCGGCCTTGAGGTTGTCGTCACATGCGACGGAGCAGCTCTACCCGAACCTCCGAAAGAGCCCGAAAAGGATGAATGGACGGTGACCCTGGAAGTCTACAGCCAGGAGGATCTGATAGACATAATAAAAGCGTACAAGGCTTTGATGCCGGAAATCACAGGCGAGAGCATTTCGCTGGCTACAGCCAAGCAAACGGTTGAATCGGCGCCCTGTGTCCTGATGGAAAAGGCGACCAAGGAGCAGGCGGAGCAGATCAAGACCACTCTGGAAGCTGCCGGTGCTGTTGTGACATATAAGGCATACGAAGGGGGCGGCACCTGATGCGAAAACGTATTCTTTCCCTGCTGACGGCAGCAGCACTTGTGTTCTGCTGCCTGCCGCAGCGGGTCCACGCGGCAGCGGCGCTCGATTTTGAGATCGGGCGCGCCACCGCCGAAGCAAAAGCCGGTGAGACGGTCAAGGTGCCTGTCACCGCAAAAACAAATCCCGGCTACGGCTCGGGTGTCATCAATGTAAACTGGGACAGTGATGCGCTGACACTCACAAATGTGGAGTTCAGTGCTGAACGCGCTCCCGACAACGGCTCTGCGGAGATCGTCAGCGACGGCAGTTATTGCCTGTCCTTCGGCGATGATTACGCGACGGAGAATTTCATCGGCACAGGTACTTTCTTCACGCTGACTTTTGAAGTCGCTGCAAGCGCAGGCGCAGGTGATTATATGATCTTCCTCGATCAGGCAGATGTTATCGATAAGGACATCAAGCGAATCGATGTAACTCAGACAGCTGGTGTTGTCTCACTCACCGGCGACGCGGTAAATCCTGCAGCACTGACTATGGAAATCGGCAGCGCAGAAGCAGCACTCGGCGAGGAGACTGAAGTCAGCGTACCTGTCAAGGCGGTTCAGAATCCGGGGTATATCGTTGGCTTTGCTGATCTGACATGGGATCCCGAAGTACTGACGCTCTCGAAGATCGTGTATGCCGACAAAGTACCAAATGCCGGTTCTGCGGCGATCAATAACAGCGGCTGGTATCGTATTGCATTCGGTAATTTTACCGCAGCGAAGAATTATGCTGAGACCGGCGACATGTTCACACTGGTATTTACGGTGAATAAAAGTGCTGCAGCAGGAGTATATGAGATCATGCTTGGCAATCTGCAGGTAGAAAACTTTGCAGAGGCATCTGTACCGGCGACCGTCAAGTCAGGTAAGATCACAATTGCTGAGCATATTACGACTACAACATCAACTACCACAACTACCACTACCACTACAAACAAGACTACCACTACATCAACCACTTCAACTACGACAACTACCACTACAAACAAACCGACTACAACATCGACCACTTCAACTACGACAACTACCACTACAAATAAAACTACGATAACATCGACCACTTCAACTACGACAACTACCACTACAAACAAACCAACGACAACGTCAACTACTTCAACTACGACAACTACCACTACAAATAAAACTACAACATCAACGACTACCACTACAACAACCAAGGATAAAACCACTACAACATCATCAACTACCACTACAACGACTACTTCCAATGACAAAACCACCACAACAACTGTTACAGACATAAATGAAACTACTTCAACAACTACATCGCCAGTAACTCAACCAGATTATTCTCTCGGAGATGTGAATAATGACGGAAAGATCAATGCGGTCGACGCTTCAGATGTTCTTGCATATTATGCCCGCATATCCACTAATCAGGAAGACGGATATACCGAGGAGCAGAAGCTTGCAGCTGATGTAACTCATGACGGATCGATAAATGCTGTAGATGCATCAAATATTCTTGCGTACTATGCATATGTATCGACTACAAATGAAAATCCGATGTCAATGGAAGAATATATGAAAAAGAAATAACCTGCTAACTGACTGATGAAGGCTTAAACAGCTGACATCAGTCAGTTTTTTATAAATAAAAAGAAGCGAATCGGGGCATTATGCCCCGAAAAACGTAAGCGTCAAATATAATACGGTTTTAATACAAGAAGGATCGCCGAACTCTGCCCAGCGATCCTTGATGTTAACATTGGGGTTACTGTGTCAGAAACTGCCGTTTCAGAACGGATTGCCCAGGGCATATCTCCGAATCGTCATCCGCTGCCGTTCAGAGGTTGGTTACGCTGCATCTGATTAGTTGAAAGCAGCACAGAAACCGTGCACAGCGCACTGATCTCCGTCCTGCCTGATTGTGCGATTGCCGTTTGTCAACAAATGATATATAAATATATTGACATATCGTGAATCAAATGGTATAATAAGTACAATTCAACATAAAATGATGTTGAATAGGCTAACAAAAATAAAGTATTAGAGGTGGATTTATGAAAAAGTTCGTTAAAAAGCTTTCTGCTATTACAATGGCACTCACACTCGTCATCACAGGAAACGTTTTTGCATTGTGTTCAGCAAAAGACAAAACCACCACTTTGATTGCTTCTGCAGCAACGATCAACCAGAATCCGGGCTATTCGCCCCATCATTGCGGGGAACATATGGTTTATGAGTTTACCGGCTGTTCCTTGTTTTGGATAAGATATGACAGAAAATGCTCCGTTTGCGGACAGGTTTACGGATATAAGCTGGTTGATATATTTGGCCGCGTGACATACTGCTGATAAAGATCCGATCAAGCACGCCACTTTGAAAGAGATTATTTAAGAATGCACTGATTTCATAACACTGATGTCCAACGGACTCCAATTTACTACATGGAGCTTTTTGGAGTTTTTTGAATGTCCAATTTAATCCGTCAAGTTTCTTGTAGTATATTATACATCATTGGACAGCGGGAGGGAAGACGCGGAACATTTTACCCTTACGAATAGATTATTAATCAATGAAAATGTTAATAGTAATTAACAGGGATGAATATAAATGATATGAAAAAAGTCCTCACAGCCGAAACTGTGAGGACTTTATTGTATTATTCAGATAAACACTTTAACGTGAATATCACGCCAGCTTAGTATCCTACACCTGGTAGACTTTGCGTAAAGGTAAATATAATATCTAATAAAAAAATATGTCTTCTCTGGCGTAAATCATTTTTGTGGGTTATTCTCATTATCAAAAAACACTGATAGAATATTACTTACATTAGGAGAAGACAAATTTAAAAATATTTTTGCTACTGTCTTAACTTCACTTAAATCTATAGCGTTTACAATTTTTCCTTCCCTATATCTACCTTTAACAATAACATCGGAACCAGTATGATATAGACGTATTGTTACATAATCTTTTTTTCAAAAGTTACAAAATCAACTTTAATGCTATTATCATTTGTTAAAAGCTTGGCTTCTATAGTGTCAGACGATTGTTTAGAAATATGAGAATCGATGATCTTTCCGTTCTCTACCGTTATAGTAAGTTCTTTATCTTTATAAAAGTCTTTTTTATCTATTAATACATTTCCATTATTAAATAATTTGATTATAGTTAAATATAAACACTCTATGTCATTATCTTTATATTTAATCGATAATCCTTCAATTTTGGCCGTATTGGCATCAAGAATTGGCTCAGTCTTTATTGCATATCCTAAAATTTTTTTCTTGCGCTGTAAAATAGGTACTATAATAGCAATAATCAGACTGAGTAGTGTGGCTAAAAAGCCAATTGCTGTAGCTAGTGGATTTTTACAAATCCAATCGATAACAACATTCATATTATTTGGCTCCTAATAGTTTTAGTGATGGAATGTTTAGAAATTACGCAATATTCTTACATCTCGTATAGACATACTCAAAAGTCTTCAATCTGTACTCTGAAATCCTAATTTCATCATAGCATTCCGGAAGTCCCATCCAGAGAGTATTTGTTTTTTTGGAATATTGCCGTTTTCACGCAAAAAGAGTATTCAGTAACAAAAAAGTTCTCAGAGTCAAACTGTATCTGCGTGAAATTTTATTTAATTATACCACAAATCCAGAATTTATTCAAGTCAAAATAATGATTTTACAGATGCGTTTTAATGCCACAGTGTAGATTACTGCGTTCAACTACAATGGCTCCTCCTTTCGGAGGAGCTTCATTCTTATGTATTTACTTTGCATCGGTAATATGCTATAATAGGTTACAAGAAACAAAAAAGGAGTTATATATGGGACAGAAAGAGAGCATCGACAGGGACACTTACCGAAAGGTCAAGAAAATGAACCGCGATGAGCTTACAAAGTTCATTCTCAAGTATGGAGATGAACTCCTCGGTGAACAGGGAAAACCATTGATCTCCATGCTCTTGAGATAGGGCTGAGTAAGATCAAAGGTATAGGCGGTAAACGCCTTGAGGAGATAATGGTCGTTATAGAGAAATTTTTAGATATCGAATAGGAGAAAATATATTATGGATTTTAAAAAGATAATTTCATATCTCATAGCTGTTACTCTGCCATGCAGTGCTATACCGGCATTAAATCATTCTATCAAACCATTTAATGTTGTTGCAGAAGACAATCAATCTGAAGCAACAGTTTCTTTTGATGCGGTAACCGGTACTCTTTATTTATCAGGTAATGTTAAACTTAATGAAGTGCAGAAATACAAAGGAAACGAACAAGTCAAGACCGTAATAGCAAAAGATGGAACAATTCTCCCTGCATACTGCAGCGGATTATTCAGTGAATTCAAAGCAACTGAAATAAACCTGAAAAAAGCTGACAGCAGTCAGGTTACTAATATGGACTCTATGTTTTTTAACTGCACATCTCTGAAAAAGCTTGATATTTCCAACTTTAATACATCAAACGTCACCAGTATGTATAAAACATTTGCATGGTGCTCTGCTCTGGAATCTCTTGATGTAACAGGATTAGATACATCAAATGTTATTAAAATGAATAATATGTTCGCCGGGTGTAAAACTTTAACATCTATTGATGTATCAAAGTTCAATACATCAAAAACTACTAATATGAAAGGTATGTTTTCAACCTGTTCGGCACTCAGGTCAATAGATATTAAAAACTTTGATACGTCTAATGTAACGGATATAGGAGGAATGTTCGGCAGCTGCAGTTCATTGGTTGATATTGACTTATCAGGTATCGATACTTCAAATGTCCGTTCTACAGGAGGTATGTTTTCCGGCTGCGATGCTCTGAAAAAAATTGACATGACAGGCTGCGATACGTCAAATATAGAAGATATGGGACAAATGTTCGCAAATTGTCCTGTATTGACAGATATTGATCTTTCAGGCTTTGATACTTCACGAGTTGAGGACTTTGGCAGAATGTTCATTGGCTGTAAATCATTGAAGGAACTCGATCTTTCAAACTTCAATACTAACAATGCAAAACAAATGAACGCAATGTTCAGAAATTGCTCTTCTCTTACTACTATTGATCTTTCGGGCTTTAATACTTCAAATGTAACAGATATGTCTGAAATGTTTCTTGGCTGTACAGCGTTGAGATCAGTGAATGTTTCAAGTTTTGACACTTCAAAAGTCACATCCCTGGGAAATATGTTTAATAACTGTATCGCTTTGACATCTGTCGACCTTTCAAATTTTATCACATCAAATGTTAAGACAATGACAGCAATGTTTTATCAGTGTTCATCACTGACAACTCTTGATCTTTCTCGCTTCGATACATCAAAGGTTAAGCTTATGCAGGATATGTGCAGAGAATGTAAATCATTAAAGACAGTAGATATCTCAAATTTCGTGAAATCAGCAGACTGCACTGCGTTCAGTATGTTCAGATCCTGTCCCGTATTAACGACTATCTATGCAAATAATGATTTTGAATACAACGAGGATGACATATATATGTTCATCGATTCAAAAAGTTTTGTAGGTGGCAATGGAACCAAATATAATGACAGAATATACTATTCAGAATATGCCTGCGTAGACAGAAATGGTAAACCGGGATATTTTACTAAAAATCCGAAAGCGCCAAAACCTAATACTACTGTAACAACGACTACTACATCAACCATGACCACTACTTCGACATCAACTACAACTACGACTACGACATCAACTGTTATGAATACGAACACTGATACAACTCTGTCCACAACAACGACAACAGCTCCAGTAAAACCTGTAACCTATACACTTGGAGATGTGAATAATGATAAACAGATCAATGCTGTTGATGCTTCATCAGTTCTTGCATATTATGCTATGATCTCAACAAATCAGGATGGTAGATTTGATGAGGAGCAGAAGCTTGCAGCAGATGTTAATCATGACGGAAGGATAAATGCAGTTGATGCATCCAATATACTTGCGTACTATGCGTATGTATCAACTACAAAAGAAGATATCCTGTCAATGGTAGAATATATGAAAAAGAATTAAGAAAATGTCGTAATATGATGATCGCCCTTCACGGGCGGTTAAGATTAATGTCTTGAAATAGTTTTTGATATGTGCTATAGTATTGAAAGAATATGCGAATTTAGGTGTTTTGTTTGAGTAACACGTTTCCGTTATATTTCCGTTATTGCATTAAAATTTGATATGTATTTGAAACAAACCATGGAACGACTACTATTTGAAAATGGCTAAATATCGGGACTTGTGAACTGTGAGCAACATAATGAAATTAAATCATTCTATTCTGGCAGTGTGGGGGGCAGGGGTTCAAGTCCCCTATGCTCCACCAAGCAAATATGGCTATAAATAAGCGCTTCTTCTATATGAGGGAACGCTTATTTATTTAACCAAGTCTATTTAGGGCACTACGAGGGCACTATTTCATAAAAAAGAGGGACTTTCCGCAAAGGATTGCTCTCATACAGAAGTTTTATCTCAGCTAATGCTGCGTTTAAACAGGATCGGCAGGTGCTTTTAACGGGCTCTGCTCTCCTGCGATGAGATACTTCATAGAATGATCTTCGCATAGTACTATAAAATAGAATGATAAGCGGTTACGGGAATTACAAAAAAACGAGCTCGCAAATGGTTATTTCTGAGCCATTTGCGAGCTTTGATATTGTGACAGTTTTTTTGAGGGCATTGAGATAAACAGCAGTCTTTTGATCATATCCGTTCATTAACAAGAAGCTCAACTCTGTTTTGTATATTCTCAGCGACTTCCTTTGAAGTCTTTTCACCTGCAAAAAGAGCGAATATCTCATCATTTATTATCTCAAATATATCTCTTTCCATAGCAACATTTACCTTCTTTATAGTAGGTATAAAGTCAGCGAGCTTCTGATATTCAGCTTTTGTAAGGTATACGCCCGTCACCTCTTGACCTGTGAATTCATCTATAGCTTTCCCGTCTTCATGGCTATACTGATCTTTGCCCATATCTTCAAAAGCTTTTTTATTTATCGGCAGTGCAAATTCACCATCATCTCCCAGTACACCAGTGAATCCATTGCCATACTGGCAGTCATAAGAGACAAGCATACGGATGAACTCCCATGCACCTTTTTGCTTTTCGGAAGAAGAAGTTGCGCTGACAGCCACCTGATCATTCTCGATATTAAAGAATGAACCACATCCATCATCAGAAGGATATCCGATAAAAGTAAGCTCTTCAGCAGGATATCTCCAGAACATCTGATGATACTGCTTGAATCCGGATATAGCAAATTCACTGACAAACTCCTCACTTGTGCCATTTATTTCCTGTTTGAATCCTGTGAGATCCTCAAAAGAATTCAAAAAATCAAGTATATTTATGAACTCATCTGAATTAAAATGACATTCAGCCTTATCATAATCTATGAAACGGCTAATATTTCCCCTAAGGAGTGCATAATAAACATAGTCCTTTGTTGTGTGTCCGTTAATGGTTGAGCCTTCAGGCATTTTCTCCCAGCGCTCTTTCATTTCCTCAAAGGTCCAGTTTTTCTCGTTACCAACATACTTTGATGGTCCGGCAAGAGTATCAATAGTAAAGCTTATAGGCATATACCTTAATTCGTCATTTATCTCACAGGCTTGCAGTACTTCGTCAAAAAGCTCACTGCGGTCTAAATTCTTATCGTCATCGATGAATGGATTAAGGTCAGCAAAAGCGCCCTTTTCAGTTAAAGCATGAAATTTTCCGGGATCAGTGAAAATGTTAGGTATTATGTCAAACTCTCCACCCTTCATAATGTCCATGGTCAGATCAAGATTATAATTATCCCAGTCTGTTTTTTCCGAGATGTTTTCCATATTCAGTCCCTCAGCATAATTTTTTAAAACTATCTTATAGCCGTTATCAGAATCATTGAATTCTTGCACAAGGTCTCTTGTATCGAAATAGAAGGGATGATCTATCATTATAGGCATAGTAAGGATTATATCCTCATTTGAGCTTTTAGTATCATTTTTTTCGGAAGTATCGGAAGTATTTGTTCCTGATGCAATTGTTTTGGAAACTGCTTTTTTCGATTCACTTTTAGTCTGACTGTTACTGCATGAAAATAACGAAAAAACTGTTATTACACATAAAGCTAAAGGTTTTCTCATTATGATCCTCCTTAGATATTATTCTTTTGCGAAAAAAAGGGTGCATTTTAGCCAATACAAAATACACCTTTTCATATTATCCGTAAAAACATAACATTGATAGTTGTGTTGTAATTGGTAAAATAGAATACTGAGACTATTATAAAATGAGAACATATTACCTGTATTTTATCATAATCGTTTTATTCATGTCAAGTTCTATGTTGATATGGTTTATTAATATGCGTATATAATAACTGTAACGGAGCTTGTAAAGTCTGTTACATACAAGAAATACAGTTCACTTAAATGGTAAACAAGAGCTGCGCAGATATTTCATTGACCAGATGTCCCGAAACATCCTAAAAATCAGGGAGACAGTTATAATGCACTGCTCTAAGATGTAAGAATTAACACAAATCGTATAAGCAAAATCTTTACTGCAGACTTTTAAACAGAACAGACAGATACTCCGTTTTATTGAAGTATCTGCTTGCTTTCGTCATAGAAGTTTATATTCTCATACGATTTCTTTAATGTACACTGAATTCTTACGTTATGATGATCATTATCTTACAGCTGTTATCAATTCTGATAATGTGGTCGTTTCGAGAAACATCTACGATGATAACGGAAGGCTTATCAAAACTATAGATGCTAATAACAATGTTATCATCTACGATCATGATATTGAAGGACGAGAGGAAACTGTCACCGACAGAAACGGTGGAGTTACCAGATATGTTTATGACAAGAACGGTAATATCCTTTCGCAGACAGACCCAATGGGCAACACTGTAAAAAACACTTATGATATTAACGGATATCTGAAATCAAAAA
>Ga0255343_1003566_pt1 | contig 16381 bp, 22 predicted proteins | sample wastewater_treat_4_FD_192413 | JGI IMG/M metagenome (GOLD analysis project Ga0255343, IMG submission 192413) | Wastewater microbial communities from Lulu Island WWTP, Vancouver, Canada - plant16 | ecosystem: Engineered > WWTP > Wastewater > Unclassified | place: Canada: Vancouver, British... | reverse complement strand
ATATGGCTCCATTCCTTCGAGCATCTACGACGCGCAACGGAACGATTATGTTACATTCATTGCGCGGGTAAAACGCAGCAAATCGGACAGGTTGTTTGGCTTTTATTCACGCCCGACAAGCGCATCCTTTGTTGCGATGGCGATTGACCGGCGGGACGGCTGAGCATTACGTTGTAGGAGGGTATATAACGGGGTACGTTTAAATCTTTGTCTGGCAGGTTGTGGCGGTGCCTACTTCCTTCCAGACGCATAGGGCGGGCGCGTTATATCTACCCTCATAACGCATGCTCCGCCCGGTTAGCGCGTGGTTGTTGTGCCTCGGCAACCACGCGTTTTTTTGTCGCTTGACGAATTCTTAGCGCACTGGTAAACTTCATCGCGGACGCATTTGCAAAAACCTGTGAGGTTTTTTTGGTATGAACAACCACGATGAAGTCATCGCCGGTGTGGTTACCGATAAGGGTAATTTCGTCGATGCCGCCGTGCTCTCCTCCAAAGGATTTATATTCGAACGTTCAGAAAACGGGGGAATCATTTTTGAATATATAGGCGGCTCAAAGAATGATGACTCGGAGGATTCCATTGTAAGCGGCAGCAAACGTGTCGATGAAACCGGACAGCAATTCGATTACAGTTACAGTGCGGACAATGTTATCGAGCCTCCTTGGAATTTTACGTTGTTAAAAGCGTTGCTGGTAACAAACGCTATTCATGGCACGTGCATTTCATCCAAAGCAGAAGACTATGCGCTGAACGGATGGAAGCTACGAAAAAGGGATTCAGTTATTTCTGGCATTGAAGATCATAGAATTTCGGAGGAAATCGTAGACGCGGATTATGCTGCCACTATCGAGTTTTTGGAAACATGCTACGATGGCCTGCCGATTGAATTTCTATGCCGTGATTTGGCGCTTGATTATGAAGGGCTTGGCTGGTTTGCTTGCGAAGTGCGCAGGACGATTACCGGTAAGGTACGCTTGCTGAACCCAATAGATACAAGTTCATTGCGCATTATCAATGAAGTGCGTGCGAAGGAATCAAACGTTTTTGCATCCTATATACAAAAAAAGGACGAAAACAAAAAGGTATTTTTCTCAAAGTTCAATTCGATGATTCGGTTTAACGGTTTGCCACAAACGTTCGATCCCTCCATATCGCACTTCAGCGAATTCCCCAAGACGCAAGAGGAACGAGAGCGCGTTATTGAATTCGATCCAGAAAACATTATCGGGTATGCTGATGGAAAACTACTTGGTGAAGATGCGCCGTTTGACAAATATGCGAATGACCTTATTGTCTTTAACAGACGGCCATTCACTTCCTCGCCATATTACGGAACGCCGTCAGGCATACAGGCGTTGCCGCACATGCTTGCGCAACAGCGCATAAGCGAATACAACCTGCATTTCTTTTCCTCGAAAGGTGTGCCGCAATACGCTGTGGTTATTGAGGGCGTTTCTCCAAACGTTGCGACTCAGGTTGTGGGTACGAGTGCAGATGGCGAAGGCGAAGTAAAAACGCAGCAGGATTTAATACGGGAAGTTCAGAAAACAGTCGAGACATATTTTACGCGCCATCTTACAAGCAACCGCCGTTCTATCTTGGTGCTTACAGGTTATGGCGACGCAAAAATACGCTTTGAACGTCTTTCCTCCGAGACAATAGAGGCATCGTTTGATGAATATGAAAAACGGTGTACCCGTTTGATTTGCGTTGCAAACCGCGTCCCTGAACATCTTATAGGCATTACCGAGGCTGCAAATCTTGGCGGCGGCAGGGACACCGCTCAGATTGAACGGTACAGGGACCATATCATTTCACCCGGACAACGCATTTTTGAATCCTTTGTCAATAAAATCATACGTGAAGGCATGTTGGTGCCTTGGTTCAATTTTGATTTTGATCCCATGCCTGTTTCACAAACGAATGAGGAATTGTCCTTCGCATTGGATGCGTTTGTTGCTGGCGGCATTTCGCTGAATCAATTCCTTGAGAGAATAGGCGAGCAACGGTTAAGGGAAGAAACCGGTGCTGATGCTTATTACATCAGGACTTCAAACGTGACGGCAATAAACCAAGCCCTTGATAACGCACTTGCTGCGGCAAATATCGCAAAATCTCGGCAGGATGAACTTGTACGTTCAATCGCATCTCTTGTCGAGGAACGCGTAGAAAAGGATGAAAGCACTGATGCGAAGAAATCACTTGTTAAACGTATTGAGAAAATCAGGGGGAAGTTCGGAACAGGATGATGGGTTGGGTTATATTGCTGAAGGCATACGGCATCTTGCTGTACCTCTGGAAAGCATAAACCTGAATCCAGAGAATGAACGTTTCCATGATTCGCAAAGCATCAATACGATCATGTCCATGCTTGAGCAGTTCACGCAACGCGTTCCCATTGTTGTTCAACGTCAGGGGATGATAACGCGTGATGGCAACGGGCGCGTAGAGGCTGCACGCAAACTGGGATGGACGCATATCGCGGCGCTTGTCGTTGATGAATCTGACGCAGAAGCTATTGCATACGCCATTGGTGCAAACAGAACACCCGAGCTTTCTGAATGGAATATGGAAACATTGCGTGAAGAATTCAACGAGCTTTCTGAACTTGGCTTTGATTTATCATCACTTGGGTATAACAACGATGATTTGGAGAACCTTTTAGGTGAGTTCGAGGTTGAGGAGGTAGAACCACCGGTTTTAGACGGCGATAAACCTCCGTTTCAGCAGGTTACACTCACATTTCATAATGAGCAGTTTCCCGTGTTCGAAGCCGCAATTAAAAAAGCATTTGAACTTGGGTATGATAAAAGCAAACTCAACTCGCACGCAAATGCAAACGCTATAACGAAAATCCTGAAGGCGTTTCTTGATGGGTGACTTTCATGATATTGTATTTTCGTTTTGCTCAAAGAACACCGCGAGAAAGGTGTGCAAGGCGATGCATTATATGAAAACCTATCCTGCGGGTGCGAAAATAGATATTGCGATGGTAGACAGAAAAAAGGTGGTAGGCATTTGCGTTTTTGGTTATTCTTCAGCAACGGATGCTAAGGCGCGGCGTGTTTTATATGACGTGCCAAAGTCGCAGTATATTGAAATGCAACGTTTATGGATTAGCGATGATTACGGTAAAAATACCGAGAGCTTTTGCTTGTCCAAGATCATTCGTTTGCTTGCTGATACTTATAAAATACGCGTTATCTTGACGCACGCAGGGGGATGCAAAAATGATTGTGGCATTGTTTATCAAAGCAGCGGCTGGTTATATTTTGGCGCATCATCCTGCGACGACTTTTATTTGACTCGAAACGGCGAATACAAGAGCATCGTTGCCGCCTTACGCTTTGGTAGGGTGTCGCAGAAAGGAAAAACAAAGGAGCAGATAGGCTATGAGTTATTTGGCGAAGGGCACGTTATAAACGCAAAACGTCATTTCTACGTTTACCCTATTGATAAAGCAATACGTCGGCGCTTGACGAAAATCGCATTGCCTTTTCCCAAAGACTCATCTATGTTTCGTAAGGATCAAAAATGGGTAACAACATAGCAAATAATTGGGGGGTCCGCAGGGGCGGTACGCGAAAGCGCAGGAGGTTCAATTCCTTCACCCTCCACCATTTATTTGCATGGTGATTTATAAGATGGGTAGTGCGAAAAACCTTATCGTGAAACCAATACGCGCAACAGATGCAAACCGCATAATAAGGACGTTGCATTATAGTGGTAAGACTGCCCCTAATTCGCAGGTGCATCTCGGCGTATTCATGAACGGTAAGTGCGGCGGCGCTATTCAATTCGGGCCGCCTCTCGTTAAAAAGAATATACTCCCTCTTGTTGAAGGCACTTCATGGAATGAACTTTTCGAATTGAACAGAATGGCATTCGCAGATTGGCTTCCTAGAAACGGCGAAAGCCGTTGTCTTGGGTATGCTATGCGCTGGCTGAAAAAAACATACCCAAATCTAAAATGGATTATCAGTTTTGCTGATGGTACGCAGTGCGGCGACGGCGCTATATATAGGGCAAGCGGTTTTGTTCTCACGGATATACGAAAAAATATGGCGCTTTTTCGCAATAAAAAAACGGGGGAGCAACGGCACCTGATGCAGTTCTTTCATACTGGCACCCGTTTTGAAATCAAGAAGGGGTTGTGGGAACCTTTAAAGGGGTATCAATTCAGGTATATTTATTTTCTTGATCCTTCAGCAAAGGCGAAGTTAACCGTGCCTATAATTCCGTTCTCTCGCATAGATGAATTGGGAGTCGGCATGTATAAAGGGCAGTCGAAAAAAGGCGCTGGAAGCGTAGAAAGCGACGCGTTTGCTCACCAAGCAAAAGAGGGCGGTGCGATTCCGACCCCAGCGCTCCAATCAAAATCACAAAGCAAGAAATAAGGGTGTACGTATGCGAAAAGGAAATCTCCTGAATTCTTTGAGAAAAGCGAGCAGCGGCGCGAGCGGAATGTCCTATATCGCTGAAGGCATACGGCATCTTGCCGTTCCACTGAAATCGGTGAACGTGAACAACAAGAACGAAAGGCTGCATGATGCACGGAGCATTGCTGCAATAAAATCAATGCTTCAGGAATTCGGGCAACGTGTTCCCATTGTTGTTCAACGTCAGGGGATGATAACGCGTGACGGGAACGGGCGCGTTCTTGCTGCGCATGAATTGGGATGGACGCATATCGCGGCGCTTGTCGTTGATGAATCCGATGCGCGGTCTATTGCCTATGCCATCGGCGCAAACAGAACTCCAGAACTTTCAGAATGGAATATGGAAATCCTGAACGAGCACTTCATGTTGTTGCAGGAGGAGGACGTTGACCTAGAAATGCTCGGGTGGAGCGATGATGATTTGTCCGATTTTCCATTGACTCCAATTGCAGAAGGCGGTTTGCAGGATGGCGCTGGCACGCAGGATGAAGATGTCGATACTGACGGTGTTGAAGGAATACCTGATGAATACGTAACCGAGGCGTGGCGAATGTGGAGTGGGGAGGTTGCAGACCAGATAGACGCGTTGCTTAAAGCAGGTCTTGCGTCCTACCAAGGAGTAACGAAAGGGTATGCATTGCTGTGCTTTTTGAAGGCGCGTTATACCGGCGTTGATTATCCGCGTCATTGCTCGTTTGTATTTCATCCAGAACAGGTAATGACGGCGGGTGATTCTGGCTCTCCATACGATGCGTTAAGGAAAACGCAAACTGGAAAGATTGATGTCGCACGCATACGTTTTTCCACGGCAGATAAAATGCGTTTGAATTTTCTGTATTCGGGTTCATTGCCGCTTGCCGGTAACAGGATTGCGCTCGATTTTCCAGCCGCGCTCGCTAAACGTTTGATTAATGAATATGCACCGGAGAACGGGCGCATTCTTGACCCTTGCCACGGTTGGGGCGGGCGTTTTGTCGGGTTCCTTTTAAGCAAAGCGAAGCATTACACCGGCATTGATGTTTCGCCAAGCATGCACAAAGGCGTTTCTGACGCGCACGATTTGTTTATGCCATACGCTGAAAAAGGCAAGGACGCGAAACTGCTTTGCATGCCTTTCGAGGATTGGGAGAACAAAGGCAAAAAATACGATTTCGCGTTGACCTCTCCTCCATATTTCGATGTTGAAAAATATCAGGGCGGCAAGCAATCGCATTCCGCGTATAGCAACTACGACGCATGGCGCGATGGCTTTTATACAACGTTGATTCAAAAAGTGTTTGATGCGTTGAACGACGATTCCTTTTTTGCGCTTCAGGTAGGCAGCCAACGGTATCCTCTTGTGGAAGATGCGAAAACAATCGCAAAAAATGTTGGCTTTGAAGTCCATTCTGTCCTTGCGAGCGGGATTACGAATAATTTTATGGGCACGGATACCGAATCTGGCGAAGTAATCGTTCTGCTGCACAAACCGGCAAAATAATTCTAGAAAATCGGTAACGCCCATGGCAGGGCAAACAAGCGCTCAAGTTCTCCATGGCCCTTGCGCCATGGAGACGACCGAATGGAAAGCGCAAAAGCCCTTAGGAAAGTAGGGGCGTACCCCAACATACCCTCAAGAACAATAGGAAACCGGGGGCGTACCCTCACGTACCTTAAGTAACCATCGAGAACATAAGCACGCATTTGACTTTGAGTTAAATAGTATGATATAATGCGCGCTTCGCAAGGGTAGGAAAGGCGAAGTAGAAAAACAGGAGGGATGCATGATGCACGAAATAGAACTTAAACACCGCATACACCGTCAATTGCCGTGCTTTCAATCTGAACTTTCCTTCACGGATGCGAATGGAGACCCCTTTTATTTTCCTTGTTCAGAAATCAACGACGCGGTAAATGAACTTATCGCTACGGGATGGGCATCAAGGAGGGAGGACGATTGTTTGGTTGACGAATATCCCAGCCAAGAAGTGAAACACGTTTTCGATATTGCGTGCGCATTGTCCGCGCAGGATTCGTCAAGATGGTACGCGTTGCCGTTTGATGATGTAACCATCTACCGGTTTGTTTTCGTGCGTGATACCTTGGGTAAAATACCGGCAGCAGACTATATACATAACCCATATTTTGTACTCCGGGAGGACATTCGATTTTTCGCACGTTTCGAAAATAAAGGACGCATTTCGTTTCAACCTTTGAGTCCGCGTTCCACGTTGAAATTAAACGCAGGGCAGGCACGTACCTGTCCCACCACGTTCAGTTCAACGGACGGTATGGACATCACTTGTTCGCTTGAACGTGCAGCAACGGCGATTGCACGTGCTTTGTTGCGGCGTTTTATTACGCCCGCTTCTAGATTTTGGGTGCAGTCCGTAGATGACCTTGAAAAGCAGGACAATACTTTGCTCGATGTTGTGGCCGCGATAAAAAATTTTGTTGAAACATGCACCGGCAAACCGTTGGAGGAGGATCTTTTAAAAACGATGCGCAACGAAAGTTATTATTTCAGTTTGTGTAACAACGCTCACGCAACCGTTGAAACATTGAACGGCAAATTATTTTCGATAAGGTTGACCTCCATTGATTATGACAGTGCGATGCGTGTTGCGGCTGCATTGCAAAAACCCATTTTTTGAACAGAAACGATATTTGAACGCGATAAGGCAGTTTACAATGCCGGGTAATACGCCAAAACGCAACGACACGACGTTTTCTGGCCTTGGGTAGTGGTTGTACCAGCAAACGGCGTTATCGTTGCGTAGCGGCGAAAATTGAAGGTGTTTAAAAACAAAGTAAAAAGGAGGCAGTAACATGCACGACGTAATTACGCTGACGTGGCAGGACGTTATCACGGAAAAAGGGGAACGCACAAGTGAACTTTACCGGCGCGTTGATCTTGCGGGCGGTAATTCACCGCAAGATGGGCCGGGGGTGTTTAAAATACGAACCGAACGGCTTTTGCTTTTGTCAGGAACAAAGGAAACGGAGGAAAATGAAATCACGCTGTCGTATTATGAAGCGATACGCCTTGCACGTGAAATACTTTTCCCGCTGGATACGGACATCAAGGCGGACGACCGGCAATTGGAATTCCCGTTTTATTACAAGACAAGAAGGAAGTAAAAATGCCGTAAAAAAACGCGCACGCTGTCTACACAACAAAACAACAACCATGCGGCAAAAAAGGAGGGTGAGTGACATGGCGGAGGATCAAACAGAACGTAAACTGCTTATAAACGTAAAAATGAAACCATGCCCGTTCTGCGGCAATACGGAAATAAGCATACACAAAAATCTGGTGTTAAGTTATTTCGCGTATTGTACGCGGTGCAACGCGCAGGGACCGCCGGTGATGGTATATCACGATTATGAAAACGACGGAGAAAACGGTGAGAGAAATCTGGCAGCAAAACGGTGGAATGAACGTGAATCGCCTATAGTGGAAACGGAGGAGAAAAAGCAAGCAGCAACGTAAACGTGCTTTAAAAAAAAACGATGGGAACGACCACCAGCACAAAAGGAAAAACATACCCATGAGCAAACGAGAAATGTTGTTCGCGCTGAAAGGAAAGAAACCCTTTAAAACACAGCGTGTTTTGGTGCATAGCGCCTTGTTGAAAGCGTTGTTAAAAGCAAGTGATAGACTGAACCGTGGTGCGCATTCGTTGTTCGACCGCGTGTTCTTTACAGCAAGCAACAAAGCACAACGCATTATGGCGACAAACGGCAGTTCATTGTTGTGCGTAGAGAAACCAACCTTTGGCGTGGCACCGTTGGAGTGCGTGATTGAATCACGCGAATTACAACGCGTTGCGCGACAGATGAAACACGTTGATGATTTATTGTTGATCGAAAAGCAGGACGATAAAAATGTTTTGCTCGATTTGAAAAGGGTAAACGCGCACGAGATAAGCACCGTGCCTGTCGTACAGGAAAAAATACAATTGCCCGATATTGAAAACAATCTGTTTTCGAAAACGAAAAAGTATCAAGGGTTCTGGGTAGATGGCGCGTTGCTGATACGCCTTTTGCAAAACGTATTGGATGCCGTTGATGAGGAAACGCCAAACGCAAAGGTGAACAGGTACAGAATTTTTTTATGGATGCCTTTAAACGACAAAGATGAAAAAGACATTTCGCCTCTGGTGATTTCACGCGCATCTGAATATTGCACCACGACGGCAACGGGGTTCATCATGCCGATGCTTAAACCAGAACCCAGCGATGATGGCGCTGCGCGTATCTTTCCAAAACTTGTGCTCGATGCCATGTTGAATGTTACCAAGGAGCCGTTCAAAACTTATTCTGCTTGACGCAATGTGCAAACGACGGTTATAAAAGTAGCGGCAGAAAAGGAGGGGCCGGACATGAAACGCATTGCGTGGAAAACCGTGCTTGGGTTTTTTTCATACGCCACATCCTTTTTGCTGATGGCGTCTTTAAAACCCAGTAAGGATGTTTTAACAAACGCGTTCGCATTCGTGTTCACGCTGCTTGTTTTGTACGTTGTTTCAACAGCGCTGGAGGAACATGAACGCACAATCAAGCAAAAGCGTTTGTATGAAATGCTGAAACGTGCGCGCAATCATGGGCAGTAAACAAACGCACAGTAACAAAACAAAAAGGGAAAGCGTTGAAATGTATGCAAACGTGTTTACAAACGAATGGACGGTATTGCGCATGCCGGGATGGGAAGCAGGCATCGCCGTTGGGGAGGACGACGCGCTTATTGTTGCACTTAACGAGAAGGAGGGCGAGTGATGGCCTACGACATGCTAGAGATAACCCTCACATGGCCGAGGGAGCCGGGCGAAATTCTTACTCCAGTAAGCACACCGACTGAATATGACTATCGCGTGCGCCACGAGCAGGTGGCAGAGACAGAGAAAGGAGTGTGAGTGATGGACACAGGTAAAGGCTACTTCGAGACGGCAGAGACAGAGGAACTGCTTCGCAAGAAAATGGAAGACTTGCATGCAATGAAAATTGAGAATCAGCCACCGATTTTTAGAGTGGGCGAGGAAATTGAATTGCGCGGTTCGCATATGCGTATTACCAAGATTGGCAAGCACTTCATGACGTTGAAGCTGTTGCCAACGAGGGGTGAGTGTGCGCTTCCGCCGGAGGCCCGGGCGGCTAAGGGCGCGCCATGAAGCGCACGACGGCGTGGGACGTATGGTGTCCGTACTGCCAGCGCTACTGGTACATGTGGCGCTGGACGGCGACGGGCAAGGCCAGCGAGTACGCGCCCGTGAGGGTGTGCCTGAAGTGCGGCAGCCATATTGGTGGCACTAACGAAATGGTACGGGAGGGCGAGTGATGGATGTGACCGAGTGCCTGGCTGTATTGCATGAGGAAAATGTGGCGATGGTGAAGGCGTTACTGCGCCCGGTTGGCGCGGCTGTCCAGTGTGCTACGTTCGCCGTTGGGGAGGACGACGATAGCGACGAGAAAGAACTTGCCATGACTGGCTTTTTGCCTACCAGGCGTGACGCACTGCTTGAACTTGAAAAGCGCCTTAAAGAATTGCTGCATGTTGTTCAGGTAGAGATTGACCTTGATGCCAAAGATGATAAAGCGAAGCCTGAATGCTCTAACACGTTTGAATTTTACCCGACAAGTTTGAACGTTACAAAAGAACGCCTAGAGGACTAAGCAACATTGGCGCACGCGTTTTGGTTTTGATTTATAGGAAGGAGCAACATGTTCATGAACAACAAAAGCAAACGTCTACCACGGGCGCACATTACGAAAGGGAGAACGCGCCACGCGTACAATACACTCACCTTTGATTCACCACGCGGCACGTGGCCCACGTTTACCAAAAAGCAGGTAGAAAACGCAACGTGCTGGAATTGCGGCGTTGTTGTTGCGCCGGATTATCCCGATCATCTGCCGAAGGATGATATGCCTGAATTTAAAATCATTGATGCCGGTTATCCCGGCGGTGAAGGGCGTTATTATGTTGTATGCGCGCATTGCGGCTTTAAGAACTTCTTTGATTTGAAAAAGGAGGACTGATGTAAAAACGCCGCGCGCAATGCGCAAAGGGAGGTTGTGCTCATGCCTATTCAACGTTGTACGTTAAACAACAAGTCGGGTTTCAAATGGGGTGAACGCGGCAAGTGTTACACCTACGATCAAAACGATGCCGCATCGCGTGAACGCGCAAAGCAAAGAGCATTACGGCAGGGGCGTGCAATTGAACGTGAACGCAAAATAGCCGAGCAAAGCAACAATGGCGAATAGCATTTCAGCAAAGCACCCTATTGACAAAAAGGCGTTTGCTGCCGGATACTGCATACAACGTAATTGAAAAAATGGAACGATGAATCATGGAAAACGTTGAACTGCGTGTCCTTTGGAGCAAACTCGACCGTTTGTCCAAGCACATTGCGGCAGCAGATGCAAAAAAGAAACGCAACGTGCCGCGTAAGATTGAAAACACAAACAACAACAAAGCAGAATTGCTTGCGCTTGAAATCGTTGAATTGCTTGGCATTGATTATAAGAAACTACCGTATGCAAAATGGGATCGTTTGTGCGTGTTGCTGGGCGCCGATGTTCTGCCAAAAAACGTATAGAGCAAATTTAACTATGAAGGAGAACGAAATGAAAACGCACGTCGTGATGCTGCTGTCCGCACTGCTGCTTGTTGCAGGGTGCGCAACAACGCCTGATGCCGTAAGGCTGGTTACTGAAATGCAAAGCCAGACCATCGCCGTTGTGCAGGACAATACGTTCAACATTCTTGAAGCGTACAATGAGGAAGCAAAGGCGTTGTCCGCGAACAGGTATGCCGCAGAGTTCGCTTCAGCAGAAGCGGCGTTGACCGGCACGGACGGCAAAGTGGACATTGCAAAATACAAAGCCGTTGCGCTCGACTTTGCGAACGAATTAGACAAGTCGAACGATTATTACGATGAGCAATTGCTGAAATTCAAAACGAAACTTGCCTATCAGTTCATGGTGGCGGGACGATTGAACGATGCGATCAAGTTATACCAGAACGCAAAAACGGTAACGCCAGAAACGGCGAACGAACTGGTGGATGCCATCGCTTCTCTTGCTGCCGAATCCATAAGCGCATCGCAGGCGGCAAACGAAATTGAATCGGACGATACAGCAAATTCGTGGAGCAACCTGCTTGATATTATCCGTGGCCGGATTATTACAGGCATTGAAACCTATACGTTGAACGAAAACAGCGGCGGATAAAATCAATGAAGTGATTTGCTTCACGGTTGCGGGGGTACGTAAGCCGTGAACTTACTGAATTGGATTTTGCCAAGGACGTTCAACACCTGCTATTTCGATTTGCAGGGAAGGAAACATCAATGCAAATGGCGTTCGTGGTTTGGAACCGCGACGCGAATAAGCGACAAGGTTCTCGAAATGGAAGAACGTGAACGCACAAACAGGAGAACGGTAACCATGATGAATAAAGACGACATGCTCAAAGTGCTTAGCGCAGTGCGCGCATTGGAGTTCGAACTGTCCTCCGCTGTGGATACGTATGAGAAATCGGAGGATGTTCTTAAGCCCACACCGTTTGCGCCTGCTTCTGACGAGTTTGCAAACGCGGCAGATGCCATGAAGGATTTGCCGTTCACCGAGGACGACATCAAGGTTTCAATAAAACGTGTTTATGACGTGATTGAACGGCAAGAGCAGGCAGCAGGGGTGACCGTGGTGGCGTTGAACGTTCTGAACAAGCTCAAGCAAATCGTTCCTCTGCTGTTCGCGTTGTAAATACCCGCTTGACAAAATCAGGCAGTCGTGCCAACATGATGGACGCATACGCATGATACGTTGTGCGATGCACCTTGAAAAATTGAATAGTGGATACCGTAGCGCTTACTCCTTATTACGGTATTCTGTTCCCGCTAATAGGGGCGCACTTCACCGCGTTGTGCGCCTTGCATTCAAGAACGCCATCAACGGCGTTTTCGGCACATAACATACGCCCCCTAAGAGCGTGCGAGCGCATCATGGTGTTTGAGGGTCACAAGGTGCCGTGCCCAGCGGGGTTTTTCCCCCCGTTGTTTTCCCTGCTGGGCGCGCACCAGCCAACCCGCTTGCGGTGTACGTTTCCATAAAGCGCCTGTGCTGTGCATCCCCCACAAAACGCCATAAGCAAAGCCCACCAAACCGGCTTTATGTGAACGCATACTGCGGTGAACGTATGCAATAGACTTCAGCAACGTATCTTCCCTCCCCCTTGGCTTGGTATGTTGCTGGGTTGCCCGTTACCCTGCCGCCGGGCATTCGAAAGAACTATTGTGTGCGTTCGCTTCAGTGCTGCAAGCGGTTAGTGGTCAGGCTCTTGATAAACGTTATGTGCGCTCGCACGCCTCGCCTTTTTGATTGTTAAAAACGATGTGCGCATGGTACGCTTTGGTTGTTCAGCCAAGGCGTATTTTTTTTAGCAGGTGATGGAACGATGGCAGACCTTGATGCAGTAGGCAACAATAACGAATGGGTGAACCGCGAACGCAAGAGCGAAGATATATGCGACGCAATGCGACGCATCAATGCGCTCGAAAAACTCACCGGCATTATTGTTCCCGACGAGGAAGAAATAGACGATCCCGATGCGTATGGCTTTGGGCGCGGCACCGGGTTCTCTATTTTTTCAAACAAAGAGTTTCAACCGTATTCACTTGCGGTGAAAGACCAAAGTGGCGGCCTTGTTGTCAGTTATAACCCCTATCAGTTTGCGGGCTACCCCGTAAGCACGCCCGCCTATCCGAAATACTATACGATGGGCGTGTCGCATTTCTCAGCTACTGGTAAATTGCTCGATGATTTTACAGAAAGCATTTACAACGCAGTAAGCAGTTCGAACGATAACCGGATTTGCCTATCGTTGAAAAACGTTGGCAATTACGCATTCTCCTATTTGTTCCCTGCAAACAGGTATTCATATTCAGCCGCGTCGCCTTACAGCAACATGCGGAACCTGAAACAGAAAATACAAAACATATCCGACATTTCATACTCCTCTGAAACGGAAGCCTATTCGTTCTACCTTACTGCGAACAATTTTGATAGCACTGCTGCGCCGCGTTTAACAGGACCGGGCGGTATTTCTTATGTGGGGTCGTTTGTTTATAAAGTGACGATGTATAGTGCGGGCAAGGTCATTTCGCACATTGCGCCGAATGGCCTTACGCACAACGGACATATCGTGTGCTGCCTTGAGCAAATGAAAGTGTTTAACGACGGCACTGCGTTTGTGCTTGGGCTATACGATTACGTCACGCCGTGCGGTGTGTTTTTAAACGCGGATTATAGTGTGCGTTGTATCTACCGCTTGAATCGTTTATCCGGTTCAGAGGAACACCTTGACTGGTTAAAGGTGGTGTATTCATGCAGCGTTGCGCACGATAGAAATACAGGCGATGCGTTTGTTGCGCTGGGCGGGTATCGCGGCGAACCGTTTATTACGGTGAACGGCGTATTGAAATTTGAACCGAGAAAGCCATACGTTGTGCTGTACCGTTATCATATTGCGAGCAGCATGCCGATGATTGAAGCTCCTTCCAACCGTTCTGTTATTGATACCTCTGAAGCGTTTCCTCCGGGAGTGGATTCAAACATCGGCGAAATTCACACCGCGATTGCATGCGATATGAAGCACAAGAAACTGCTGGTTTCGTTTGAAAGCGGCGCGTATGTTTCCGAACAGTTCACAACGTTTGGCGGCAAATTAAAACTGTTCAATTACAATACGCTGGTCACGACGCAGAAGTATGTTTACCTGCGTTGCGATAATAAAACGACGTACCCTTATAACAATGCGATGGCTCCGCAGCAAGTTCAATTGTACGCAACGACTGATTATCAAAACTTCCGCTACCTGATTCCGTCGCTTTCATCCTCGGTGTTTCCTCAGCATACCGGCTTATGGGAAGGAAAGATTGATTATGTCCAGGTGACGCCTTATACGTCGTTTTATTATTCGATAGCATGCGATGAGGAAGGGTACCTGTACATGCTGTGCAAAATGCGCGGCGTGATATTGCGTTATAAACTTTACATCGATCCCGATGATACGCCGTCGTTGACCACGTTTTATACCGGCATGACTGCGCTGGGAAGCGCTATTGCAAATTACAGAATAGGCGAAGCAACGGCAGTATGGACGCATTGGGGCGATTTGCTTCCACCTGATAGTGCATATGACCCTGATAATCTGCCAGAAAACATATTGCCGGATTATGCAGACCCTGACGAACAGGAACCGTCCGTTGAGCAAACCGTTTCGTTGGATTACGACCAGACTGAATGGTACGTTTACAATTCAAACGGCACGAAAACATCAATGGGTACGCCGAACGGCGGTGTAAGCACGCCAGACTTGGGCAGGTTGTCATATCAGATACCGCAAACGCTGCGTTCACCAACCGAGGAGGGGATTTTAAACGACCACGCATATATACGTGATATGCGTAACGCACTTGAACGTCTTGCGCGGAATGGGTTGTATGAAGATTCGCAAGGCGTGAAATACAATTGGATACCGGGCAGCCCAAACCATTTGTTGTATGCGGCGATGAAGGATAAATGGCGTTTTTACGGGCGCGCAACGGCGGGATACGACTGGACAAATTCAATCGGGCAGCTTGCGAATGCGCCTTCAGAGGATGTGGACATCGGCGAGATATACGAATGCATACGTTTGCTTGAGAACGCATCGGCATCATTGATTGAAGTTTCGGAGTAGGAGTAGCGGCATGATGACCGCTGATGAACGGTACGAACAGTATTTCAATACGCGCATGTTGTTTGATACTCGGCATATGGCTGCTGAGCAAATACGTGCAGTTAACTCTGAAATACGCATGTTGATGCCGTGGCTTATTTCGAAACGCATGCAATTGGAAAAGTACGCAACGCGCGTGCTGCATTCTTATTTGCGCGGTGAACGTTCCCGTTTGCATGAACGTATGAAAGCACAAGGCGCGTGGGATGCCATTGCGCAGGACGCGGTGCAGTTATATCTTGATGTCCGGTTGCCTTCAGACAGCGATGCGCAGGTGCGCGCCAAAATACGTGAGGAAATGCGCGATGATGGCGCATCGCTTGCCGTTGTTGATGCTGCCATTCAAAACGCGTCGGATTCTTTGGGCGATTTATATTCCGACTGGGAACGTTTGGTTACCACCTACCATATTTTGATTCTGGAATCCGTGGGCAAGTTTTTCAAGATGATTTTTAAAAAGATAAAGCAGGAGGATTACGTGGAGGAGTATCGCTTTGCGTCGCACTCCTCCTCCAAATATTCAGACATAGATTCCATGCTTGCTGATATTGTAATGCGGCGTGAGCCGCGCCTGCTGAAAACAATTGCGAAGCGGCAGGATATGGTCAAGGTGGTCAACCTGACGAAAAAGGAGTTCGCCGACTTAAAAAAGATTATACGCAAGGATTTGTATGAGAACATGAAGGGTGGCCTTGGCGCACGCGATATAGCGCGGGACATCCTTAAACGTTTCGACAGCATCATCCCTGACCTTGATAAACGTTCCCGTGCTATGTTGTGGGCGCGCACTGAGGGCGCAATTGTTCAGAACGATGCCTTGATGCAATACGGCGCAGAAGCAGAAATGGAAGGGAAGATTTGGCAAAGCGTTGGCGATAGCCGCGTGCGTGATGCGCACGCAATGAATGATGCTGCTGGCGTTATCCCGGTTAATGAGCCGTTTCCCGATGGGTCAATGGATGCAGGCAGTGGTTCAGTTTCTCCGTTTAATTGCCGTTGCGTCGGCGGTCCTGCTTTGCTTGAAAAAACCAAACGTGAACGTCCGAAAACGCCTAAGCCTACAACGACAACAACACCGCCCACAAGATGGGGCGGGAATGGCGGTTCGACGCGGAGGAGCTGGACGAATGGTTGAAGGCGGGCAAATTGGCGTTGCTGGAGCAAAGGCAACAAT
>Ga0255343_1003563_pt1 | contig 16399 bp, 11 predicted proteins | sample wastewater_treat_4_FD_192413 | JGI IMG/M metagenome (GOLD analysis project Ga0255343, IMG submission 192413) | Wastewater microbial communities from Lulu Island WWTP, Vancouver, Canada - plant16 | ecosystem: Engineered > WWTP > Wastewater > Unclassified | place: Canada: Vancouver, British... | reverse complement strand
TCAGGCTTCCATCCGTGGTCCGCGTCGTCGTGGTGTCATGAATGCAAACGATCTCATTGTCCGCTGTCAGATAAACATCGCACTCAAATCCTGCCGTCTGACGGGCCACCGCCAAACGAAAGGCAGCCATCGTATTTTCGGGCGCATCATAAGACTCGCCGCGATGTGAAATAAAACGGATCGGCGACTGCGCAACACATGTCCACCCAGTCATCATCATCCCGACCGCTATCACTAATAAGATCCGTTTCATTCTAATTTTCGGGCTAGGCTCGCGGAGCGCCGGGAGGGGCAAGCGTCGCTCGTCCCAGTGAACGCCGAACGTCCAACGTAGAACGCAGAAGTAACAAAATCCTAACTCCTAACTCCTAAACCCTAAATCCTAAATGCCGCGCGCCGCGCCGCGGCGCGTGTCAGCGCACTACTTCGTACTCCGGAACAACGCCCACACCTGCGCATCTGTGAGCGGCTCCCGGTACAGCCGCACATCATCCAGATCGCCGCGACCTTTCTTGTTGCCCGGATGGCCGCCCCCGAAGGTCACGTGACCGCCGGGTTCCACCCAGTTCGGCATCGCTCCCGACGCGCACGCCGCACCGTCCACAAACAACCTCGCCGTGCGTGCCGACGCAAAGTCCCACACCACAACCATATGATACCAGCGTCCAGGCCCCCCGAACTGCTTCAGATTGCACGCGACATCGCCCGTGCCGTTCGCTACCCTGAACTTCAGAACCCCGGTTTCGTAGATCCACATCTCCCACCAGTCGGCGTTCACTTCGTTGTCCAGCACGGTGTTGTAGTTGTAAAAACTCTCTGGCTTGTACCAGAGCGCAATCGTACCCTGTTCAGGCAACCGGTAGTCCAGCCGTGCGGCGTCATCCACGCCGTCCAGACGCAGCGCCTCGCCCCGCACGCCCGCGACGCGCTCCGGCGCACCGCTCAGCTTCGCGTCGTAAGCCGCCCCACCGGTACCGCTATTGGCGGACGACCCGCCGTCAAAGGTCCAGTGCACCAACGGTGTCGGCAACGGCGGCGGCGGTTGGGTCAGAAGTTCGGCCAGGCGACCGCCACAATCCGTAGTGATCGTCTCTGCGCCCAACTCGGCAAGTTCGGCCGCGCGTACCGCGCTGTTGATCGTCCACACATGGAAGCTGAATCCCGCATCCTTGATCGTCTGGACATACGCTTTGGTGATCAACTTTTGCGCCGCCGCGCCGTGTCCCTGCAAGTCGATGCCGTGGGCGCCCATCTTTTTCAGGGCGGCTACCGCCTCCTGTGCGCTGGGCGTCAGCGTGCCATCCTCCTTCTCCCTTACTCCCACCACCCAATACGTACGGTAATCCGGCAACAGCTCGCGCAACTGCGGGATATTTCCGCCGCCGCCCAGGAAAACGATCCGCTCCGCCGTCGCCTTGGGCTCCGCCTTGACGATCTCGACCAGACGCGGGATGTCGGCGCGCTTGATGTCGATATAGATCTCGCTGCCCTCGCGCGCCAACGTGAGCGCCTCGGCCAACGTGGGGATGCGCTCGCCCTTGAACTTCTCGTTCTTCCACAATCCCGCATCAAGCTTGCGCAACTCGGCCAATGTGAAATCACCCGGCTTGCCGCTGCCGTCGGTCGTGCGATCCAGCGTCACGTCGTGCAGGCAGATGATCTCATTGTCTGACGTCGTGTAGATGTCGCACTCGAAGCCGAACACACCGCGCTCCTGCGACAGCCGGAAGGCCGCCATCGTATTTTCCGGCGCATCCATCGATTCACCGCGATGCGAGATGAAGCGCATCGGCGGCTGCGCCGCACACGTCCATCCGGCCATTACCGTCATTGCCAACAGAATTCGTTTCATTGTCCTTGTCCTTTTATTGAGCGTTGAGCGGTTTTTGGCGGTGCTCCGCAAGCGACACTCAATCGCTACACACTTCGTCGCTTACACTTCGTCGCTTACACTTCGTCCCAACACTTCGTCGCTTACACTTCGTCCCAACACTTCGTCGTTCACACTTAGTCCCAACACTTCGTCGTTCACACTTAGTCCAAACACTTCGTCTTTCACGCTTCGTCCCTACACTTAGTCTTCGTCGTTGGCGCAATCGACGAGGTGTAGCGACTAAGTGTATTCGACTAAGAGTGAGGACTAAGAGTGCCTCCGCGCGTTGCGTGGAGGGAAAGCGGTGCCGCGACCCGCGCGCAACGCGGCTCTTGTCACCGCACTCCAAATTTCGCGGGGCACAACCATCATGTCAATCATGTCAATCACGTCAATTATGTCCCCAAACGTCCCGCTGCCACCAGCCACCGCGTTCAACGCAGTGTGAGCACCGTACCACCCGGCGGCAGTTCGGGCGGGATGACCGTCAGCGCGGCGATCTCGTCATCCGTCAGGGCGCGGTCGTAAACGTACACCTCATCCCAGATGCCGGTGCCTTTGACGTTGCTCTTATGCCCGCCCGCCAGATTCAGCGTCGGATCGGGGTCAATCCAGCCATGGCCAGTCAATCTGCCAGTCGCCCGACAGACACCATCGATATACAGCCATGTCTGGCCCATGCCAAGATCCCAGACGAACGCGATGTGATACCAACTGTTCGGTCCGCGCAGATTGTCGAGATCAAACCTGACATCACCGCCGCTGCCGGCAACGCCATCGTTCTTGTTGCTGATCCGGGAGGTCAATACGCCATCATGATAGATCCAACACTCCCAAAACTCTTGGAAAACCAGATTGTCGAATATGGTCTGATAATTGTACCAAGGACCGCGCGCGTAGTACCACAGCGCGATCGTGCCGACTGTCGATCCCAACACGTTGGAGATCGAGGCGTTGTCGTTGATGTTGGTTTCCGGCGTCCCGCAACTCAGCCCCTTGTAGAAGCCGCCCTGCGTCTTGACGTAGGACGGCGAACCGCCCAGCACCACCGCGTTGCCGCCGGCAACATCCACCGCCGCACCGTCGAACGGCACATAAGCGATCAACCCGCCCTGCCGCGTGCGCTTCTCGTTGAAAATCTCGGTCACGCGACTGGCTGAGAGCGGCGTATCGAAGATCTGCAACTCCGATGCCGCCCCGCGCGCAGGCGTGTTCCCGGCGTTTCCGCCGCCAATGTAAAAAGTCGTCCCGGCGAGCGGCCATGCCACGCCGTTGGTGTTGACGGCACGGCTGCGCTCGACGCCGTTGACGTACAGCACCATGTTGCTGGAGAGCGTGTCCCATGTACCGACAATATGATACCAGCGATTGGTTCCGTTACCCAACCCGGTCCCGGCTCTTTGTGGCCACGTATTCCCCGCAGGACGAAAACAGAGAGTCCCCCCACCATCGATCCAGCACTCGTAGTGGTTATCACTCACCGAATTGTCGAAGACAGAGTTGTAGCTGTACCACGGCCCGGGAACATAATACCACAACGACACCGAGCCGGAGGCGGAGAGCCGGTACGGTATGGACACATAATCGTCCACGCCATCCAGCGCCAGCGCCTGGCCGAAGTTGTTCAGCCCGTTTGTCCAGACGGGATCGCCGACGAGCGTCGCGTCAAACTTTTCGCCGCCTGTACCAGTATTCGTCACGTCGGCATCGAACGACACCTGCACCGGCGGTGCCTGTTCGGCGACCAGGGCGTGCACCGCCTGCACCTGCGCATCTGTCAGCGCCGTCGTGTAGATGCGCACGTCGTCAAAAATACCCTCGGCTGGCTTGTTGCCAGAGTGCCCGCCGAAGTAGACCTGTGTGCCGGGGTCGAGCCAAGAGGTAATGTTGGCGCGTGCGCACTCGCAACCGTTGATATACAGGCGGGCGTGGTTCGTCGCCGCATACTGGTCCCAGGTCACGGCGAAGTGATACCAGACGTTTGTGCCGTTGTGCCTGCTGTTGAGGCTGCTGTAGGTGATATCCCCCTGCCCGCCCGTCAGCCTGAACCGCACGGTCGCGCCTTCGTCGATCCACATCTCCCATTGATTGGGATCCTTGGTGTTGTCAAAGAGAGAGTTGTAGTTGTAAAACCGGAACGGCTTGTACCAAAACGCAATGGTACCCTGATCGCCGAGGGTACACGGCGCCGCCGCATATCCCTCGCTGCCGCCGAGCAGGCAGAACCCGTCCCCGGCGATGCCGTTTGTGTACGCCGTATTGCCGGACACGATCGCGTCATACGTGGCCCCGCCGCTGCCGCAGTTCGTCGCCACGCCGCCATCGAACGTCCAATGCACCAGCGGCACCGGCAACGGATCGGCGCGCAGGCCCGACGACCCCAACACCACCGCCACCAGAACACCCACGCACCACACCGCACCCTTCAAGCACCTGTTCATACCACTGCTCCTTACGCTCTCTTCACTCATATCCCGTCATCCGTGCCTGCCCCGATCAGGCCCAACACCCCTATAGTACCTCCGTGCCGCGAGCATCTTGTTTGGCCCGCGTAAGAATCTCGTTAGAACGGCCCAATACCAACTTAATTTTCGCAACAGGTTACCACGATTTGCCGCATACGTGAACCTTAAAAACCTTAAAAAACAATCCCCTTGCTCACCCGCCTCAAAAAAACCTACGGCGCCTTTTCTGTTTGACGGACCGCGCTCCGACTGCGCACACACAAAACACGCGCTCGACTCGCATGCCCCCTGTCGCTTGCCTATAATCATTTACATTCCCGTGCGAAGCGCGGGCGGCGGGCTAACCGATTACCCCTCTCCGTTGCGCGCGGCTTGAAACGTTTGTTCCGGCATGGTACACTCTCGCCGTCTCACACGATTGGCGTAAGGAGGATTCTATGAGAAAGCGCGAACTTTACATCACGCAAAGCGATCTCACGCAACTCCAAGAGCTGTTGGAGGGCGGTGGTGCCGTGCACGACCGCGACCGTAAAGATCTTTCCGTGCTGGCGGAGGAGTTGAAGCAGGCCACGATCGTGGAACCTGATGCGATTCCGGCAAAGGTGGTGACCATGAACACGCACCTGCGGCTGATAGATTTGGATGCCCGTAAGTCCTTTGAGATGACTGTGGTCTTCCCGCAGTATGCCGATGTTGACACCGGCAAGGTCTCCGTGATCTCGCCCGTCGGCACCGCCGTGCTGGGCTATGCCGAAGGTGACACGATCGAGTGGAACGTGCCGGCCGGCAAGCGACGATTACGGATCGAAAAGATCCTTTTTCAACCCGAAGCCGACGGAAACCGTCACCCGCAGCGATGACTATCGACGGTATAGCCGTCCCCCTCCTTGACGCGCCTACCGTGTACGACGCAGCCGCTCGCGCGGGCATCCAGATACCGGTTCTCTGTCATCGCGAAGGGCTGCATCCCGTTGGCGGCTGCGGCGTGTGCACGGTTGAGGACACAACCTCCGGGTGCCTGCTGCCAGCCTGCTCAACGCCGCCTTGTGAGACAATGGCGATCCTCACCGCTTCACCGGCTGCGTTGCAGGCACGTCGCGACGCACTGGAACTCTTGCTCAGCAACCATCCTGCCGATTGCGAGGCACCCTGCCAGTTGGCGTGTCCGTCCGGCCTACCCGTGCCGCAGATGCTTGAAGCGATCACCGAAGGGCGCTGGCACGAAGCATCGCGTCTGGCCCGTCTGCATCCCGTGACGTGCGGCGATGCCGCGCCTTGCGAGAAGGCGTGCCGCCGTCGACCGTTGGGCGGCGCGGTGGCAATCTGCGCCCTGCACCGCTGGCTGGCCGGCGATGCGCCGCCGGCCGCCACAACGGACCGGCCGCACCCGTCGGCCACCACCCCCGCGCGTTTCCGTTCGCGCATGCCGCGTCCCGACGAGGCGACGATGCAGGCACTGTGCGCCGAATCTGGCCCCCGGCGCATTTCGGACGCGGCCACGACCGACCTCACGCATGATGACGCGGCCTACGAAGCGGCGCGCTGCCTGCAATGCGGCTGCCGCAAGCCGGATGCGTGCCGTCTGCGTGACCTGTGTACGGAAACCGGCGCACGTCAGTCCGCCTTTGCCGGAGAGCACAGCACGATGGCGCGTGACCGCTCGGGCACGTTTCGCTTCGATGCTGCGCGCTGTGTGCTGTGCGGCATCTGCGTGCGCGCGGCACAGCAGCGGCAAGCGTCGATCGCGCCCACCTTTCAGGGGCGCGGTTTTACCATGCGCATCGCGCCACCGCTCGGGCGCACTTGGGACGAAATACCGCCGGACATCCTCGCGGCCTGCGCCGACGCCTGTCCCACCGGTGCCATGGCGCTCGTCCCGGCAACGGAGATGCGGTTTGGGACATGATGTCCCGCCGCGCACGGCGCGGCAGCACCGGGCAAGTGTCCGCTCGCAAAATTTGGAGTGCGGTGACAAGAGCCGCGCTGTGCGCGGGTCGCGGCACCGCTTTCTCTCCGCGCTGCGCGCGGAAACTCTTAATCCCACACACTTACTCGATTACGCTTAGTCTCCACACCTAGTCGATTGCGCCAGCGACTAAGTGTTTGGACTAGGTGTAAAACGACGAAGTGTAAGGACTAAGTGCGGCTCGCGGCACCGCTTTTGCGCATCACCCTGTCACCGCACTCATGCTCGAAAAGCGGCGTCGCGCGGAATACCGCTTGCCGCCGCAAATCCGTAGCGCTAGTACGCCATCAGGCGGCGCACCGCCGTCGCGATGTCCTTGACGCGCTGGTTGCCGGCCTCACGCTCGATCGCGACTGCGCCCTCGAACCCGCACTCAGCCAGTGTGTCGAGGAAGGCAAAGCTGTTGACCTGACCCGAGCCCCACACCACTTCGCTGCCCCAAGTCCCAGGCTTCGTCGTGCGGATCGCGTCCTTGATGTGGACGTGGCGCACCCACGGTGCCAGACGGCGGAAGGCCGACAGCGGCTCATCCTTGTTATAGAGGATGAGATTGGCCGGATCGAAGTTCAGCATGACGTTCGGATGGTTGAGCGTCTCGACGAACCGCTGGAGTTCCTCAGCCGACTCCTGACCTGTCTCCATAAGAAGCATCACACCGGCTTCGCCTGCGGCATCGCCGAGGTAACGCACGCGGTCATAAAACTTCTTGGCATAGGCCTCCTCCGAGTGATCCAAGAAGCCCACGTGCATCTGGATGGCGGATGAACCGAGTTGGGCGGTGATCTTGGCGGCCTTGGCGAAGGCTTCGCCGCTCGCAGGCCAATGCTCGTCGGGCGCGATACCGCCGGTGACCTTGATCGTATCCAGCGTGGAGTAGTCCTCGTAGTCGTAGTTCATCATGCCGGCCGTAATCACCCAGCCCTGACGCTTCACCGCTTCCAGATAGGCGTCGCCATCTGGCCCCAGTGCCGGAGCGATGGCCAGATTGATGTGATTGATCCCCATCGCCGTCATCGCGGTCCCGATCTCGTCGATACCCTTTTGGAACGACCAGCTACACACGCCGATCGGCCACTTGTTTCCGCACAGCTTCATTGCATTTCCCTTTCGTTCGTCTAACGCGGGCGAAGCCCGCAACCTAATCTAATCTCACACAAAGGCACAAAGGACACAAAGGTTTTTTCATGGCAACCCATTCCCCTTCGTGTGAGAAACAACTTGTTTTTATTGGCCTTACCGGCCGGTAAGACACTAACGTTACGGCGCCAGCCGCACGGTCTTACCGCTCTTGGCCGACCGTTTCTCAGCATCCACGATCTTCACCGAATCGCGCGACTCTTCCGCCGTGATGACGGGCGGCACCTTCTTACCCTTCAGCGAGTCGAGGAACCACTTGATCTCATACTCGTAGCCCTCGCCTTCCGGCAGCGCCGGCACAAACGCCTCACCTTTGGCGGGATAGACACAGAGCGGCTTCTCACGCTTGCCATCAAGGATCACCACCGCCTTCTCGAAGGTCACGACATAGCTGGCCTCGAACCCCATCGTGGTCGTCATGCACCAGCTCCCCTCCGCCGTTACCGCAGGACCGCCCACGTCATACAGCGTGGAGATGTACTGCATCGCGCCATTCTTATCGTAAGCCGCGCTACTGGTGACCGCCTTGGGCATGCCAAAGAGGAAATTCACCATATCGGTGTCATGAATGTGCAGGTCGAGCGCCATGCCGCCGCTCTTGCTCTCGTCCGCGAACCAGTTCGTGCCCTTCTGCCATCCGGGGGGCGCACTGAAACGACGGAACGACGCCGCAATCACCTTGCCGTACTTCTTGCTATCGACCAGCTTCTTGAGATAGACGTATGACGGCCAGAAACGCAGGCAATGCGCCACCATCAGCTTTGTGCCCTCAGGTGCACGATTCGCGGCCTTGAGCATCTTGTCGCACTCTGCGGCATTCAGGGCCATCGGCTTCTCGCACAGCACACTGACACCGGCCTGCAACGCCTTGATGGTCAGCGGCACATGCAACGGCGTCGGCAACGTCAGCGAGATGGCGTCCAGATTGGCCTCAGCCAACATCTTGTCAAAGTCCTCATAGATCACCGCATCGCCGTAATCAGTCGTCGTATCCGCACCGGCGATGTTGCCGCCGGCGGTAGGCGCAGTGAATTGAGCCAGATTTTGGTCGCACAACGCAACCACCCGCGCCCCCTTCATCTTTTTCCAGTTGCCGTAGTGCATGCGCCCCATGAATCCGAATCCAACGATTCCAACGCGAATCTCACCCTTCTTTGCCATAATCGTCTCCTTGTGTATGTCTCAAAAACCAGACTGTGGCATTAGCGTCCCAAATCCCCCGCCGCTTGTCAACCTCCCGCAGCAAGCGATTTCCATCAAGCCCCTTCATCATCAACAACAACCATCAGTTGTAGACGATTTTCCAGACCGTGTTGCCCTTCAGGCCACCTAACGTTGGCATTGTGACCCAGGGCTGCGCTTCGCTTGCCCTGGGCTAGGGTGAAGCCGCCCCTTCGGGGCTTAGGCACCGCATGCCCGGCGTTGCGCCCAAGGAACGGGAGCACGGACTTTCCAGACACGGGTTGGAAAACCCGTGCCCCCATTTTGCCGCGCTCCGAAATGCGGTGGTTCGTGGAACGCCGGCCTAACGAGCCGATTCAACATGGCCCGAGGCAAGCGAAGCGCAGCCCCGGGTACCGTCGCCCTGCTTTTACTCTCACAGTTGCGAGCCACTGCGTGGTCGCAACAGAGAGGTTGACCCGCGACATTCGACCCGCGACCTGCGGCTTGCGGCTCCCAAATAACAAATCACAAATTCGCATCAGCACAAATCCCCAATCTCAAATCCCAAATCCTTCGTGCCCTTAGTGCCTTTGTGTGAGAAATCAAAAACCACCCTCTGCGTCTCCCCGTCTCTACGTTAAAAAAATCATGAAATTGGTCTTGATTCGGATAATCCGAACCTGTATTATCTCGCCCCATTCAACCCGGGATAGGCCCGGTAAACCATGAACGTTGACAATGAATCTTAAGCCTATTTTTCTTTCTTTGATCGTCCTCACATGGTGTGGATGCAAGACCTATGACGCACAGCAGACGCGGAGCGAGCATACCGAAGATTTCCGGCATGACCTCGACGCGCAGACCGCCGCCCTGTTGGCGCAGCCGCTCTCTTTGCAGGACTGCGTGACGATCGCGATGACAAACAACTACGAGGCCCGCCAAGCTGACCTGCGGCACGAACTCGCCCGCCTCGGCAAAGATATCGCGTTCTCGGAGTTCCTGCCGAAAATGACGTTGGCCGCCTCGGCCACGCGCAACCGCTTCCCCAACACAGTTGGTGGCGGCCTCATGGCGTTCGAGCGCCGCTCCTACAGCGATGCCGCGCTCAATGTCGATGTGCCGATCCTCACCCCTTCGGTCTGGTTCCTCTACGCCGCGCGTCGCCAGCAGACGGAGATTGCCGCAGTCGCCGCGCACTACGTCCGGCAGGTCATCGTGCTGGAGACCACCCGCGATTATTACACATGCCTCGTTCAAGAGGAGATCATCAATGCGCTCACCGCGCAGCGGGATGCCGCGCAGGAGACCTTCCGCCGCATCGACAGCTTGGCCGCCGAGGGCATGAGCACTACATGGGAACGGGAGCTGGCGCGTGCCCGCTACGAAGATCGCGCCGCCGCCCTGTCGCAGGCGGAGCGCGGACTCGTCACCGCGCGCGGTGCTTTGCTCCTCACACTGGGGCTTGCGCCGGATGCCTCCATCACGCTGGCGGGTGCCCCTGACGAATCCGCCCTACCGGACACCACCCTTGAAGAGCGTGTATTGCAAGCACTTTCCAGCCACCCGGAACTTGCGATGGCTGATCGGAATGTGGTCGTGCGCAACCATCAGGTCCGCCAAGCCTTCTGCGATTTCCTGCCCAATGTGATGGGATTCTGGACCGGCACCTATGCCGACAACACGTCGATGGACCGCCTGCACAACTGGAAGCTGGGACTTGCCGGAACCTGGAAGCTCTTTGACGGCTTTGCCAATGTCGCGCGTTACCGCTCGTCCAAGGTCGAGCGCACGTCCGCTGAATTGAGCCGTGAATCTCTCTTTCTCAGCATCATGCTGGAGGTGACCCGCGCGCATATGGGGATACAGGACGCGACGGACGCCTACCGCGTCGCGACCCAGAACCATCGCGCATTCGACCTCAAAAGCAACGACTACCGCGAAAAGATGCGCGCCGGCCTGATCCCGGCCAAGGACAGCCTCGAGGCCGAAGCCGAACGCGACACCGCTCAGGTTATTCTCGTACAAACACGCTATCAGGAAGCGATCGCCCGCGCCACTTTGGACTTGGCCATGGGCACGACCCTCCTCCCCGAAACCGATTTAAAGAAGGAAGAATAAATCATGCACGTATCCCTACCTGCTATCAAACCTATGAATCTGCTGTTGGCGTCGGTCGCGCTCGCCGCTACGACATCGCTTGCGCAACAAGTGCTGCCTGTCAAGGTCACGCCGGTCGCGGCGCGTAACTTTGAACGGCGCTTTCTGGTGCAAGGCTCGCTCCAGACCAAGAACTTCGCCAATGTCGCCGCACGCACCGGCGGCAACCTGGATGCTATTTGGGTGGATGACGGGGATCGTGTGGAAGCGGGAAAAACCGTCCTGTTTCAGGTCGATCCCGTCGCACAGAGCAATGCGGTCACCGCCGCCGAGCAAGATCTGGCCGTAGCGCGCGCCGCCTGTGCGGTCAGCCGTGCCGCATCGGAAAAAACCGCAGCCGAAAGCCTGAAGGCCGAACGGGACTTCAAGCGTTACAGCCGCCTCCATGAAAAAGGCACCGTGACCGACAACGAGTTTGAGATTTACGAAACTGCGTATATCGTCACTCAGGCAGCCCTGCGCCTGACGAAGGCCGAAGTGGAACTCGCCGAAGCGCGGGTCGTGCAGGCCGAGGCCGCCCTGCGCATCGCGCAGAAGGCATTGGACGACACACGCATCATCGCGCCGATCTCCGGCATTGTCAACAAACGTGCGGCCGAGCCGGGCGAACATCTCGCCGCCGGACAGGTTGTCCTGCGCATCGACGATCCTACCGTTGTCGAGGCCGTCGCCTATCTGCCGGCTACGCTTTACCCCGAGGCCGAGCCGGGCAAAGCCACCTTCAAACTCTCTGCGGACGGAAAGGATCTAGGCTCCTATCCCGTCACCTACCGCAGCCCGACGATCGATCCCATCCTGCGCACCTTTGAAGTGAAAGGTCTGATCGAGAACAATCCCGCAGCGATCCCCGGAAACATGGCCTCATTCTCCTTCGTGTTCGAGAAACGTGAGGGCCTGTCCGTGCCGGATGCCTCCATTGTGGCGCGTCTGAACCGATCAGTCGTCTTTGTCGTCAAAGACGGCAAGGCCAACATGCGCGATGTGAAAGCCGGCCTGCGCAATGACGGCTGGACCGAAATCCTAGAAGGCATCGCGGAAGGCGAGCAGATTTTGGTCGAAGGCCAATCCCAAGCCACTGACGGTGTCGCAGTAGACATCCGCTAATCGTACCTCGTTTCCGGCACCTCAATCTTAAACCCTTAAACGCCCCTATACTTATGTTCCTTGCCAATGCCTCCACCAAACGCCCCGTCGCTGTGAGTTGTATGCTCATCGCGCTGATTGCGCTGGGATTAAACACCTGGCGCAAACTCTCCCTCGAGTTCCTGCCGAGCGTGGATATTCCCTATATCACGATCCAGACCACTTGGCTCGGCGCATCACCCGAGGACATGGAAAAAGACGTGGCGAAACACATCGAGGACGCGGTATCGGGCTTGGACGGCCTGAAGCATGTCTTCTCCTCCTGCCAAGAAAACATCAGTCTGGTGGTGCTCCAGTTTGAAATGGGCGTGGACGTCAACGTCGCCGCTGACGACGTACGGGAAAAACTGGATGCCGTCTTGCCCGACCTGCCGGAGACCGCCGACCGTCCGATCATTGAAAAGGTGGACATCAATGCCGTTCCCGTGGCCAGCATGTTCCTGACCGGAGACATCCCAGTTGACGAACTCTATGACTACGCCGACAACACGCTGGATGACCGTTTTTCCACCGTGCGCGGCGTGGAGAAGATCGAACTCACTGGCGGCAACGAGCGCGAAGTCTGGGTGGAACTGGATCGCGATAAGGTCGTCGCTGCCGGCCTGACCAGTTGGGATATCGTCACTGCGTTGCGCAACAGCATCGTCAACGTGCCCGGTGGACGTATCCGCGAGGCGGGCAGCGAGTACAACGTACGGTTTTACGCGGAATATGACACGGTTGAGGAGATTGAGACGCTGGAGGTTGCCACGCGCGATGGCCGACGCCGCACCCTCAAGGATCTCGGTTCCGTGCGGGTCGCGCCGGAAGAGGTGCGGGAGCGCGCGTTTCTGGACGGGCGCCAAGGTGTCGCAATGCGCGTGGTCAAAAAATCAGAGGGCAACACCGTTACCGTGGTCAAAGAGTCCCGCAAGCGTTACGCAGAGGTGATCAAAACCTTGCCGCCGGGCATGGAGTTGATCTGGGTTGACGACGACGCGCGCAACGTGCAGGCATCGGTGGATGCGACGATCGAAGACATCCTCTCCGGCATCCTGCTGTGCGCGGCGATCTTATTCCTTTTCCTCGTCAACATCCGAGCCACGTTTGTAATCGCGCTGACCATGCCGGTCACTATCATCATTTCGCTTTTCTTTATGGGGCTGGCCGGATACACGCTCAACCAGTCCACCTTGCTGGCCATCGGGCTCTCGGTCGGCATCTTGGTCTCGAACTCCATCGTGGTGCTCGAGAACGTCGTCAAGCGCCTAGATGACATACCGGACCGTTGGGAAGCGGCGCGCGTCGGCACGTCGGAAGTCGCGGTGGCGGTGCTGGCATCGGCCGGCACGAACGTAGTCGTGATGTTGCCGATCACGATGATGACAAGTATGGTCGGTCGTTTCTTCGCGCCATTCGCCGGAACTACCCTGATCGTCAATGGTGTCTCCATCCTCATCAGCTTCACCCTCACCCCGATCCTCTGTGCCCTCATCATGCGGCCGGCCTCGCAACGCAAGCAGAACTGGGCGACACGTCTCGGTGGAGGCTGGGTCAACCTAGTCCAACGCTACGGACGTCTCCACGCCGTGCTGCTGAGGCGCGTGATCGAGCGCCGCTGGCTAGCCGCACTGATCGTTCTGGCCGGCGTCCTCCTGTTTGTCGGCACCTGGAAAATCTGCGGCCAGCGCATCAGCATGGGGTTCGTCGAAAACAACGACTACGGCAAGATCTTTGTCCGCATGGAATTCCCCCCCTACTACAACCTTCAGAACACCATTGAACGTGTCCACGAGGCCGAGAAACTTTTTGAACCGTTGCAAGGGCGGCTGCGCACCTTCTCGCTGGTCGGACGTGCCGAAGCCCACAGCGGACAGGCCAACCAAGGTGTCTATCTGGCGATGTTCATCTTGCTTTTCACTGACAAGACTGAACGCGACTGGACGATCTTCGAGCGCGTGGATGAAATCCGTGAACTATTGGCTCATGAAACCGATGTGATCGCCACAGCCGCTGTCCCCAGTGCCGCAACAGGCACCCAAAGCCTCCAGCTTGACATGGTGCTCAAGGGTGACGACTTGGACGTGCTCGACCGGACCGCCCTGCGCATCCAAGAACGGTTCCTCGCCCTTGACGGCGTGGGCATCATCGACACTAACGTGCGCGACCCCAAGCGCGAGGTCCGCGTCTTACCCAAACGCGCCGTCATGGCAGATATCGGCGTGACCCCTGAAATGCTCGCTTGGACAGTCCGCGCCAACGTCGAGGGTATTGAGGCCGCCGACTTCAAGCGGGGAGACCGCACCTATGACATCCGCGTCAAATTCGACGAGATACCCGGACGCGAACAAGTCCGCGAATTTCTGCTGCCTACGAAAGACGGACAGGCCGTCACCCTTGAAACCGTGGCGGAGGTACGCGACGCTCTGATGAAGGTCATGATCTACCGCCACGACAAACAACGTGCCGTCAAAATTGTCGGGGACATCACCCAAAACGCAAAACTCGGCGATGTCCGTAACCGCCTCATGCGGGCCGTCCGCGAAGAAAACTTGCTGCCGCCAGGTTATACGCTTGAGTTCTCGGGAATCAGCGAGGACATGGGCGAGGCCATCGCTGACTTTTCGGAAGCGATCCTGCTCGCCACCTTCTTGACCCTGCTGACTCTGGCCGCCATGTTGGAATCCTTCCGCCGCATGTTCCTTGTGCTCACCACGTTACCGATGGGACTCATCGGTGTCATGTGGGCCTTGGACCTGACCGGTTCGTCGGCCTCCATCTTTGTGCAGTTGGGTGTCGTGATGCTGATCGGTGTGGTGGTCAACCCCGCGATTCTGATCGCCGACAAGCTCGGGCAGAATCTGGCTGCGGGCATGGCACCGCACCGTGCCTTGCGCAACGCCATGTCCGAAGAGTTCCGCGCCGTGCTCATGGTGATCCTGGCCTCCGGCATCGGCATGATCCCGCTGGCGACCGGTACGGGCATCGGTTCCGAAAACCGCGTGGGGATCGGCGTCGCCTCGGTCGGCGGCATCTTCATGGCGGGTCTGCTGACCCTGACCCTCCTCCCTGTGACCTACGCGCTGTTCACCGGCTGGCGGCGCAAGTGGAAAAACATGCAGTGATTCTTTCAACACCCCCCACCACGGAGGTTCAACATGCACAACGAAATGAAGGACGAAACAGTCATCCAGTTGGCTGGTGAGATGAAGGAGGTTTTTCATAAACTTGCCCGTCAGGTAAACCTCTTTCTCCTCAAATGGGGCGTCCCCCTCAACACGTATATGCTGCTGGATTATCTCGACTGCCACCGCGAACATGCCGAGGCGGCCGAAGCGGCTGACGAACTGACGATTCCCCGCCAAACCGTGACCGCCCTGCTCGACGGCCTTGAAAAACAGGGGCTGATTGCCCGCCTGCCGCATCCGCAGGACCGCCGCCGCAAGATCATCCGCCTCACACGCAGAGGGCTCGACAAGGTGAAACGCTTGAAAGCCGAAATTCACGCTGTAGAAACCAGCGCTTATAAAACCGTTGGTGAAACTGACCTGCGGCACCTCATCCGTATTATGCACAAACATACGGAGGCGCTCCAACAGGCTTGCGACACCTATACCGGACCGATCACACCGCTTTAGATAATCGCACAATAAATATCGGTTTTTCTTGACCACCCTCCCACTCCTTTTTTATTTTAATCGGTATCCGCACGTGATAGGGTCGTGTTCCACACGCCACCAAGGCTCAAGCGGTTTAAGGTGATGCTATGACACAAGACTTGCAAGAACTTCTTGAAAAAATCCAGCGCGACGGCGTCGGCAAAGCTCAGGCCGAGGCCGATGCCCTGCTTGCCGACGCAAAGACTAAAGCCGCGTCGGTCCTAAACGCCGCTCAGACCGAAGCGATGAAGATCAAGGCCGATGCGCGCCAAGAGGCTGAAAACTTCGGACGCCGCGCCGAAGAGACCATACAGCAGGCCGCGCGCGATACCGTGATGAAGGTCGAAAAGGCCATCACGAGTCTTTTGCACCGGCTCTTGATTAAAAACATCAACGCCAGCTTTGACGCGGATCCCGGACTGGTCGCCGAACTGGCCGCCGAAGCCGTACGCGCCCACTTGAACGGCAAGGACGGGATCGAGGTGGCCGCCGCCGCCAAGTTGACCGACGCGCTATGCGCGAAGCTCGCCGCAGAGGCTGTGGACAGCGGCGTCACGATCGTGACCGATGAAACGACCGGCAGCGGCTTCCGCCTGCGTCTCGACAATGGGCATGTGGAACACACCTTCACCGGCGATGCGATCGCCGAGGCTCTCGCCAAACAGCTCCGCCCGCGTCTGGCCGCCCTGATGAAACCATGAGTGTCATCTACCTACTTTCCAGCCTGCCCACGTTGCAGCTTGATGCGCCGGCACCGATCACGACCGAGGCGTTCGTGGCGGCTTGCCGCGATCAGCTCAGTGCCGCCGACGCGGCTGCGGCCGAGGCCCTGTTCACCGATGCCGCATGCGACCAT
>Ga0255343_1003550_pt1 | contig 16445 bp, 13 predicted proteins | sample wastewater_treat_4_FD_192413 | JGI IMG/M metagenome (GOLD analysis project Ga0255343, IMG submission 192413) | Wastewater microbial communities from Lulu Island WWTP, Vancouver, Canada - plant16 | ecosystem: Engineered > WWTP > Wastewater > Unclassified | place: Canada: Vancouver, British... | reverse complement strand
TTTTAAAAGATGTTCCACGTCACTTTAATTAAATTTTGGGTAAAGTTTCATTTTCCGGACCAAATATGGTCAGAAATTAGCTTGTTTAAGATATTTTCCTGCTCTTTTAAACTTAATAATTTGTGGTTGTATCTCCAGACATATTCTCCAAGGTATAAATGTAACCTAGATTTCCTAATTCCTCCCTTGGCAGTCATCTTCCTTTTTAGGTATCCCCAGAAGCCTTCGAGTCCGTTAATATGATTTCCTTTACGATCAGAATATTCATGTTTGCCATGATTTACTAAGCGGTGAACATAACCTTTAGCGGCAATACCGGTATAACCTCTCCACGTATCAGAACAAACAGTCGATCCTTTCTCAACTTGTTTTTCTATCCTAGGTTGCAAATCTTTGGCCTCTACTTTTTCAATCAGCTCTGCCCAAACTTGTCCGCTTCGACAGAGAATTCCAAAGACTGGTTGCTTGCTGGTTCCTCTGCCACGCTTTGATTTTGACCGCATTTTAACGTATTTTCTCTTGTTTATCCATTTTCCTCCCAGGTATGTTTCGTCTACTTCTACAATGCCTGAAAATACTTTCGGAACATCCTTGGTCATAACTATCCTCAAGAGAGTTAAGAATTTCAATAGCTTGTTCTTGGAAATCTTAACTCTGCTGAGAATAACCTCGGTAGAATGTTCTAGCACAAATTCAGAAATTACCAACCTGGAAATTTTTGTCTCAATTTTAAATTTACTTTTGTTGGGAGAAATTCTGATGCAACACCTGGAACATTTAATCCGTTTGTCTTTTAACTCGTAAAATTTAGTACTAGTTTTGCATTTCGGACAAAGGTATTTCATGCTACAATAATACCATAATTTAGTCCGAAATTCAGGACTTTACCCAAATTTTTTAAACTACTAGTAACTAAATATAGATAATTCGTGATGAAAATCCTATATTATTTTTATTATGCAACAGAAGAATAATTTGTCAATAGATTGCGTCTGAAGCATATTGCATCCAAGCCGTTTTGTTGCTATTATGGCTGTATATGGACAAAAACTTGGAAAAACAAATTGATGAAATTCTCACGCGAGGAGTGACAGAGGTGATAGACAAAGAAAACCTTAAAAAAAGGCTTCTTGCCGGAGAGAAACTCAGGGTGAAGCTCGGAATTGATCCCACAAGTTCGAATATTCATCTCGGCCGCGCCGTTACGCTTTTAAAACTTCGCGACTTGCAACAACTTGGACATCAGATAGTATTCATTATTGGAGATTTCACCGCTCAAATTGGAGATACTTCCGACAAGGAAAGCGAAAGGCCCATGCTTTCAAAAGAAACGGTCGAGTCCAATCTTAGGACATATCTCCAGCAGGCTGGAAAGATTTTGGACATGAATAAAGTTGAATCACACAGGAATTCCGAATGGCTTGGAAAGCTTACGTATTCTGAAATATCTGAGCAGGCAAATATTTTTTCTCTTGCTGAGTTTTCCGCGCGTGAAAATATCAGGAAAAGATTGACCGCGGGAAAAAGAGTTTCTCTCAGGGAAGTTCTGTATCCTCTTATGCAGGGATATGACAGCGTAATGATTAAGGCGGATGTTGAAATAGGAGGAACAGATCAAAAGTTCAATATCCTCGCAGGCAGGGAAATGCAGAAACATTTCGGACAAAAACCGCAAGACATAATATTAAATGAGCTTATTGAAGGTATAGACGGACGAAAGATGAGTTCGAGCTGGGGGAATACAGTCAACATTACGGACGATCCAAACACCATGTTTGGTAAGGTGATGAGCGTGGGCGATGATCTTATTGTGAAATATTTCATAAGTTGCACCAGAGTGCCACTTGATGAGGTGGAAAAGATAAAAAAAGAGATGGATGATGAAAAACTTAATCCGCGCGATGCAAAACTGCGCCTTGCAGGAGAAATAGTGAAGCTTTATCACGGGGAAACGGAGTCTCGCAAAGCTCGCCAGTATTTTATCAATACTTTTTCAAAAAAAGAAATTCCTGCTGAAGCTCCGAAATTTGTTGTCAAGGGCGATTCCATAAAGCTCGCGCAGCTCATTTTGGAATCAAAAAATGCGAAGAGTCTTAGCGACGCGAGAAGAAAAATAGAACAAGGAGGCGTATCATTAGACGATGAGAAAATAACCGATGTGCAAAGCGTCGTCACGAAAGAAAAAGACCAAAAGGTTTTAAAGATAGGCAAAATGGGATTTGTTAGAATAAAATTTGAAAAGTAGTATGCACTTGAAAAATAATAAACCGTGTCCAAAATGCGGAAGGTTTGCCGGCAGAAACGTTACTGTGGATGCCGTTATTATCAAGAACGGCAAAATCTTGCTTATAAAAAGAGGAAGCGAGCCGTTCAAGGGATATTGGGCTCTTCCCGGGGGGTACATAGAATGGGATGAAACGGTTGAAGATTCGGTAAAGCGTGAGGTATTGGAGGAATTGGGCGTATCCGTAAAATCTTCAAAGATAATTGGAGTGTATAGCGATCCAGGCAGGCATCCCGATCAGAATATAAATGTAGCTTTTGCCGCAGAAATTGAAGGGAATGTAAAAATAGGAAGTGATGTTGATGACTATAAATGGGAATCACTGAAATCTTTGCCGCGATTGGCGTTTGATCATAACAAAATAATTGAAGATTATCTCAAAAATATTTAATTTTTTCTATGCTTAGCGAAAAAATAAACAAAATCAGAAATGAGGCGATTTTGCAGATACAAAGCGCCGCCAATGAGGATGAAATAAACGCCATCAGGGTGAAATTTTTGGGCAGGAAGAGTGAATTCACATCCATTCTGAAAGGGCTTAAGGATCTTTCGCCGGACGAAAGAAAATCCGTTGGACAACTTGCAAACTCCGCCAAAAGGGAAATAGAGGAAGCTTTAGCGCAAAAAGGCCAGGAAATCAAACAGAAAAGTTTTGATTTTGCGGCTGAAAAAATCGATATTACGATTCCTGCCGTTAAAATGAAACGAGGGCATCTTCATCCGCTTACGCAAATTCAGAACGAATTGGAAGATATATTCATTTCGCTGGGATTTGAAATTGCAGACGGTCCGGAAGTGGAAACCGATTTTTACAGTTTTGATGCGCTCAATATGCCTCCCGATCATCCGGCGCGCGACAAGTGGGATACGTTTTGGATCAAAAGCGACGGAGAACAAAAAGACAAAATTTTGTTGCGTCCGCATACTTCCCCGGTACAGATAAGACATATGGAAAATCACGAACCTCCGCTTCGGATAATATCTCCCGGAAAATGCTTCCGCAATGAAGCTACCGATGCCAAACACGAACACACTTTTTATCAGTTCGAAGCTCTTATGGTTGGCGAAGATGTGAGTGTGGCAAACTTCAAATTCATTGCCGAGCAATTTTTTTCCAGATTTTTCAAGAAAAAAATAACAGTGAGACTGCGGCCAAGCTTTTTTCCGTTCACCGAACCTAGTTTTGAATTTGACATAAGCTGCACCGTTTGCGGAGGAAAAGGCTGCCAAACATGCAAAGGCGGAGGATGGCTTGAGGTCGGAGGCGCGGGCATGGTAAATCAGAATGTTTTTGTCTCATCCGGCTATCCGAGAGGAAAATATCAGGGATTTGCGTGGGGATTCGGACTGGAAAGACTTCTTATGATGCGCAACAAAATTACCGATATCAGATTTTTTCATAGCGGTGATATAAGATTTATAAAACAGTTCTAAGATTGACTTTGTTAGCTTTTAGCTTCTTCGGTTTTTGGGAAATTCAAATTTCTAAATTCTGGTGAAGCTAGCGGAGCTGGTGAAGTTATAAGTGAAATGAAATACAGTTACAATTGGCTCAAAGAATTATCAGGGACGAAAATGTCGGTTGAAAAACTGGCTGACAATTTGATGTTGCATTCTTTTGAAATCGAAGGGATTGAAAAGTTGGAAAATTTAAAAGACGTGGTCGTGGGGGAAATCATGGAAATATCAAAACATCCGAATGCCGACAAGCTCAGGATCGCAAAAGTTAATATTGGCAAGGAAGTGCTTCAGATCGTTTGCGGAGCGCCGAATATCGAGGTGGGACAGAGGGTTCCCGTCGCGTTGGTTGGAGCCAAACTTCCCGCTTCGCCCTTGGGCGGATCGAAAGGTTTTGAAATCAAAGAGGCCGAAATTAGGGGAGTAAAATCGTTCGGAATGCTTTGCGCGGAAGATGAGCTGGGTCTGGGAACCGATCACAGCGGAATAATGATTTTAAAAAAGAACGCCAAGTTAGGGCAACCCATCGCGAAAATTTTTGGACTTGACGACGTTTCAATAGAAATTGATGTTTTGGCAAATCGCGGTCATGACGCGCTCTCGCATGTCGGCATGGCGCGCGAAATAGCGGCTCTCGAAGGAAAAAAAGTTGAATATGATTATGACGGACTCGGCGTTGCAAAAAAGAAAACGGAAGCGCTTTTAATTGAAGTGAAAGATAAAAATCTTTGTCCTCGCTACGTCGGGGCCGTGATGAAAGGGATAACAGTGGAAGATTCGCCTCAATGGATCCAAAATCGGTTGAAAATGTCAGGAATCAGGCCGATAAACAACATTGTTGACGCGACCAACTATGTGATGCTTGAACTTGGGCAGCCTATGCATGCTTTTGATTTTGATAAAATTTCAGACGGCCAAAAAGCCAATATTATAGTACGAAAGGCTGCAAAAGGAGAAAAGCTTAAGCTTCTTGATGAAAGCGTTAAAGAACTTGGTGAAAATGATATTGTCATCGCTAACGAAAAAGAACCCATTGCTCTTGCCGGAGTAATGGGCGGACTTGGAAGCGGAGTTTCGAAAAATACAAAAAGGATCGTAATAGAATCGGCGAATTTCAATGCCAGCTCCATAAGGCGCACAAGGATGCGTTTGGGAATAATAAGCGATGCGGCCTTGCGCTATGAAAAAGATATTGATTCGAACATCGCCGAGAAAGCCATGGCAAGGATTATTGAAATTCTTGAGCACACTGCAGGCGCCGAGCTGGAAGGCGTCAAAGACGTGTATCCCAAAAAAGTCAATCCTTGGAAAATTAAACTGAGACTTGATTATGCAAACAAGCTTCTTGGGGAAACTGTTCCGGCCGGCACGGTCAAGAAAATCCTGAGATCTCTTGATCTAAAAGTGGCGGGTTCCGGAAAAAATATCAGCGTCGGCATTCCCACGTTCAGGCTTGATCTCAGGACCGAGGAGGATTTGATTGAAGAAATAGGAAGAATTTACGGATACGAAAAAATCAAATCGCGGGCGCCGCTCGTTTCACTTCAGCCGGCGAAGATAAACGAAAAGAGGATTTTTGCAAGGCTCGTGAAAGACGTACTTGTTTCGCAGGGATTTTCCGAAATGTATAACTATTCTTTTTATTCACAGCGCGACGCCAATCTTGCTCAGCTCGGTTCGCTCAAGCATCTTGAACTGGAAAATCCGGCCAATCCCGATCAGGCTCTCATGAGAGTAAGTCTCGTTCCCAATATTCTCAAAAATACCAGAGAAAACCTCAAATATTTCAGGGAATTTGAAATTTTTGAAATAGGAAGGGTATATTGGCCTGCCCAAAACTTGGCCATCGAACAAGTTGCGCAAGAAATTTCGGGAAAAACCACAAAATCTTCCGCTGCAGGCAGACTGAAGGAAATTTTACCGGAAGAGAAGGAAATGCTTGTTGGCGCGATTATTCTCGAAAATAAGGGCAAAAAAGGAGAAAAGCGGGAAAAGAGGCATGAATCAAATTTCTTCATCGCAAAATCCTCGGTAGACAACCTTCTTTCGCGGATCGGCATAACGGATTATTACTATGATAACTTCAACAGCAGTCCTGTCGACACGCCGAGATCATTATGGCATGAAAGCAGGAGCGCCGAAGTGAAAATTGAAGGGCATGAAGACGCCGTAGGTTTTATGGGAGAAATAAATCCGTTTGTTCTTGCGCAGTTTAATATTCATACTCGAGTCGCTATGTTTGAATTTGACATGCAAAAACTTTTCAGTTTCGTGCAGCAAGAAAGGGAATACAGTCCGATTAACAGGTTTCCGAGCGTCACCAGGGATGTCTCAATGGTTACGGACGGCACAATAAAAGTTGATGAAATATTGCAGACCATTCAGGCGGCCGGCGGGAACATCGTGCTCGATGTAGATTTGTTTGATGCCATTGATTTTGATGACGGCACTTCAAGCTTTGCTTTTCATATAATTTTGGGCGCCGATGACAGGACCTTGACCAGCGAGGAAATAGATGATGTGGTAAGCGCGATTACAAGAGCTCTGGAAGAGGGCCTTAAAGTAAAGGTGAGGCGGTAAGGAATATATTCCTTACCTAAATAAGTATCAAAATTCAACGCTTGCTTTAAAATTACGTAATTAATTACGTAATTTTTTGCTTTCCGGTGTGCATTTATTATGTGTGCTTTCTGTATGCGAGTTGCGGTCGATTTTTGGGCTTTCGAGAGCTTAAAAACAGGAGAAAAATCAAAAGTTTCAAAAAGCTGTTTTGGGGTTGACAAAAATTTAATATATGGTAATATAATATGAAGTGTCTAATATTTATTTTTGTGTTTAAAAATATGGAATCCAGCTCAAATCAGCCACAAAAAAATATATCCGAAAACTTCTTTTTTTCTGATGCGCTAAAAGAGATTATTTCCGGTTTGTCAAAACGTTCCCAGGAAATCATTTTTATCCGCTATGGGGTTCACGGCGGCAACGCTTTGACATTGGAAGAAATCGGAAACAAATATAACATTACCCGGGAACGAGTGAGGCAGATCGTACATGAAGTCGTGAGAAAAATCTGTGAAAAAAAAGATAATCCATATCTTGTTCAGGCTAAAACAAAAATCACATTGGCTATACAGTCAAACAGTGGTATAATAGAGAAGAAAAAACTCGCTTCTGAGTTGGGAAAAAGTGATAAAAGCGAAGAAGCTGCCATAAGTTTTTTTCTGGAATGCGTGGACGGGATAAATTATCAGGAAATTCCCGGCGTGCTTAAGGCGTCATATTCAACCGCGGAATTCAATGTCAAAAAATGGAAATCAATAAAGGATGCCGCTGTTGAGATGCTTGAAAAAAAGAAAAGCACTTTGCTTCTTGATGAATTATTCAAGTCCATTGTTGAAAATTATTCCTTCTCCGGTTTCGGCAAAGAAAATCTTTCGCATTATCTGGATGTATCGGAAGAATTGGCCAGAAATTCTTTTGGAAAATGGGGAATTGCAAAGTGGAAAGAAGTTTCTCCCAAAGGAACAAGGGAAAAGGCCTATCTTATCCTCAAGGAAACAAAGAAACCGTTGCATTTCCGGGAAATCGCGGAAGAAATCGACAGGCACAGCCTTAACAAAAAGAAAACGCATCCCCAGACCGTGCATAATGAGCTTATTAAAGATGACAATTTTGTGCTGGTGGGAAGAGGCATATATGCTTTGGCAGAGTGGGGGTACAAAAAAGGTACGGTAAAAGACGTTATCGAGGAAATCATCAAGGCGGCAAAAAAACCACTCAAAAGAGATGAGATTATAGGAAAAGTCCTGAAGGTAAGACAAGTGAAGAAATCAACCATAGTGATCAATCTTAACAACTACTTTACTAAATCGAAAAGCGGCACATATTCAATCAAAAAATAGCCGTATTGCGAAAAAATAAAAATCATGTCTTGTTTGAAGGGCAAAATTGCATCCGGGCGGGTTTAACGAGACAAAAATATGGAAATAATTTCAAGCGCATTTATCCAGATCGGAAATTCATTGGCGTTATCGGGCCAGGTATTGGAACATACTTGGTTTATCGCTCTGCCGCCCATCTTTTATCTGTTTTTCAAAATCCTTTGGCTGTATCATATACAGGACAAATATTTTTCTTCCCTTACCTGGACGTTGCTTGAAATCATTCCTCCAAAAAATATTGAAAAAAGCCCTAAACCCATGGAGGCTCTTTTTGCTGGTTTTGCCGGAGTTGAAAAAACATTCAATCAGCTTGAAATAAATCTCGACGGAGCGCTCACAGACATAATGAGTCTGGAACTAGTAAGCGATGAAGGCAATGTGCATTTTTACATTAGAACGTTGAAAAAGCATCGCAGTCTTGTTGAGTCGCACATCTACGCCCAGTATCCGGATGTGGGGATAGTCGAGGTTCCCGATTACGTGGATGATATACCCAGAATAGTTCCCAACAGCCAATGGGACTTGTGGGGAGCAGATTTGGAATTTACCAAACATGACGCTTATCCCATAAGAACCTATCCGAAATTTGAAGAATCAGTCACGGGAAAAATGATCGATCCTTTGGCCGGACTCGTCGAAACAATGGGAAAAATAGGTCCCGGCCAGAAAATGTGGCTTCAATGGGTCATTTATCCCGCCAAGCCGAGTTGGGGAGTGACTGAAGGAAAGAAAATATTGGATAAACTGAAAGGCAGGGAGGAGAAAAAGGAAGAAATTCTAAAAAGGCTTTGGAAAGATATTATGGATGTATTTTCCAATTTGATAATCGCGCTTACCAAGCCGGTTGAATTTAAGGAAGAGTCAAAGAAAGAGGAACAGCCGCTCGAATTCAGACTGTCACCAGGGGAAAGAGAGGTTCTTAAAGCGATCGAAGATAATCTGGGTAAATTGCAATTTTTCACAAAGGGACGTTTCATTTATGTGGGACGCAGGGAAAATTTCGACAGGTCGCTCGGAGTCACTTCTTTCTTCGGTGGAATAAAGCAGTTTAATGACGAAAATTTGAACGGTTTCAAGCCGGGGAGTGATACCAAAACTGTCTCCGCCTATTTTTTCAAGGAATCTCGTTTGAGATACAGACAAAGGAAAATTTTGCGCAGATACAGATCGAGAAGCATGGATGGATTTAAGATGACTTTGAGCTCGGAAGAACTTGCAACGGTATTTCATCTGCCTGATATGAGCGTGGTTGCTCCTTCGATTACGCGCGTTGAGGCAAAACGCGGAGGAGCTCCGGCAAATTTGCCCGTGGAATAAATCACCGATACGAAACCACGAATCACACATGAATCTATGAAAAACATAAAAAATTAAACGACGAAGCCAGTGATGAATAATGATATAACTTTTTTTGCAAAAACAAATTTCAGAAACCAGGAACGGGTCTTCGGAATAAAAACCGATGACAGGCGCAGACACATTTACATCATCGGAAAGACCGGAATGGGAAAGACAAATCTGCTTGAGAATATGGCCGTGCAGGATATTCGAAGAGGGAACGGAGTTTGCTATATTGATCCTCACGGAGACACCGCCGAGAAGCTCATAAAAGCGATTCCGTCCGAGCGCATCAAGGATGTTATATATCTCAATCCAGCGGACCAAAAGTTTCCGATAGCTTTCAATGTCATGGAAGCTGTCAATCCGGAATACCGACATCTAGTTGCGTCCGGTCTTATCGGTGTGTTCAAAAAAATATGGGCGGATTCGTGGGGTCCCCGTTTGGAATATATTTTGCGCAATGCAATTTTGGCGCTTTTGGAATATCCGGGCAGCACGCTTTTGGGCGTGACAAGAATTCTTGTGGACAAGAGATATCGCGAGAAAGTCGTGGACAAAGTCACGGATCCCGTTGTGAAACAGTTTTGGAACGAGGAATTCACAAAATGGAACGACAGAGTTCTGCAGGAAGTTATTTCACCTATTCAAAACAAAGTCGGGCAATTTTTATCAAGTTCGCTTATTAGAAACATTGTCGGCCAGACGCAGTCGTCTTTTGATATCAGGGAAGTCATGGATTCCAAAAAAATTCTCATCCTGAATCTTTCCAAAGGAAGAATTGGCGAAGATAACAGCGCTCTTTTGGGCGCGATGATGATAACAAAAATTCAGCTTGCCGCGATGGCGCGTGTTGATATTCCCGAAGAAGAACGCAATGATTTCTACCTTTATGTCGATGAGTTTCAGAACTTCGCGACGGAATCTTTTGCCAATATTCTCTCGGAGGCCAGAAAATACAGACTTAATTTGATTTTGGCTAATCAGTATATATCTCAAATCGATGAAAAGGTGCGCGACGCGATTTTCGGCAATGCCGGAACAATAATCTCATTCAGGGTCGGCGCGGTTGACGCTGAATTTTTGGAAAAAGAATTCGCGCCTATCTTTACGGAAAATGATATTGTCAATCTCGCAAAATACAACATCTATCTTAAATTGATGATTGATGGAATCGCGGGAGACGCTTTTTCGGCGGTGACTCTGCCCCCCATATTTATAGAAGACACGCTGGAAAATGAACAGAAAGTTATACAGATCTCTCGCGAACGCTACGCGTCGACAAAAGCTGAAGTGGAAGATAAGATTGCACGCTGGTCTGGAATCATGCCTTCGGGAGGATTCCAAACGGTCAACAAGCTGCAGCAGGAACAAACAGTCAGCGAGCCGCGGCAAAAACAACAGGCGCAACAAGGGACAAAACCCGAGGCGGAGGTAAAAAAAGAAACTGCCGGAAAAGATTCTGTGAAGGCTCCAAAGGAAAGTGATGCTGAACCTGCAATTTCAAGGCCGATGTTCGACGCAATATGCGACATGTGCGGCAATAATATTCAGGTTCCTTTCCAGCCGGACGGAAAGAGGCCGACTTTCTGCAGAGAGTGCCTAAAAGACTACCAGCGCATGATGGCGAAAGAGAAACTTGCCCAGGAGAAGCGCGCCCAGCACGAAAGAGAAGAAGCGGGATCTGGGAAAAGCGCGGATCGCGGAGAAAAAACTAGTAAACGCGCGAAAGAGAATCGGGAAAAAGAGGGAGATTTCCAAAAAGATTTTTCATCTCAAAAACCCTTCGAAAAACATGTGGAGCACAAACTCTATGCGCCCGATGAAAAATCGCTAAAACTTTCACAGATGAAATATATTGCTCCGAAAAAATTCAGATCGCAAAGAAAAAGACCTCAAATAAATCTTGACGAAGTTCGGAAGCTGATAGATAATTCAAAAAATAATAAAAAACAAGAATAATAGGCGAAATGTCAGATAATTCCTTGAGATTGTTCGAACTGTAAGCGGTATTTTTAATCCGTTTTATCACCAAGCTTGGCGACTGACATCAGTCCCGAGTTTTTATTTTTCTGAGGATTTTTATGCAAAGGAATAAAAAGAATAAAAGAAAAAAAGTAATTGTCGGCATGTCAGCGGGAGTTGATTCCTCCACCGCGGCAGCGCTGCTCAAGAAACAGGGATACGATGTCGTTGGAGTGTTTTTGCGTTTCTGGAAAGAGCCAAAAGAAACGTCCGGAGAAAGCGATGACTACTTCGCGGAATCCGAAAAAGATGCGAAAAATGTGGCAAAAACGTTGGGCATCGAGTTTCATGCGGTGGATGTCTCGAGAGAATTTAAAAAACACGTTGTGAAATATTTTATCGATGAAATTAAGGCCGGCAGAACCCCGAATCCCTGTGTGACATGCAACAAAAAAGTGAAATTTCACGTGCTTTTTGAAAAAATGCTTGAGATGAAAGCCGATTTTGTTGCTACCGGACATTATGCCAGAATAGAAAAAAAGAACGGAAAATATCGCTTGTATATGCCAAGTGACGCGCAAAAAGATCAGACATATTTCTTGTATAATCTTACTGAAAAACAGCTGGCTAAAATTCTGTTTCCGCTGGAGTCACTCAAGAAACCCGAAACGAGAAAGATCGCCAAAAAAATGAGCCTTCCGGTTTTTGACAGGGATGATTCGCAGAATATTTGTTTCATAAGAGGCGAGAGCCCGGATGGATTTATCAGGCGCAATGTCAATCTTTCGCCCGGCGATATAGTTTTTGCGAACAGTTCACTTTGTGCCGGCGCACAAAGCACCCTGAAGTCCGGAGCAGGAGCGAAAATAGGAACCCATGAGGGACTTGAGCTATACACAATCGGGCAGAGGAAGGGCATAAATATAGGCGGAAACGGGCCTTATTATGTTGTGGAGCGCGATTTTAAAAGCAACCGGCTTATTGTCACCAATAACCCCAACGATCCCGGCCTCTGCAGAAAAACGATGCTTGTTGAAGCCGAAAATTGGATCTCGGGCGAGCCGAAATTTCCTCTTGAAGCCAATGTGAAAATCCGCTATAAGAATCGGGCGGTTCGTGCTATAATAAAAAAACAGGCGGAAAAAGGGCAAAAATCGAAAACAATCCTGAAAGTGGAATTTTTGGAGCCTCAGAGAGCGGTGACTCCCGGCCAGTCCGCTGTGTTCTATTCTGACGACAGCGAGGTGCTGGGGGGAGGAATAATCAAATAGGCATCAGAATGCGAGCTTGAAGCAACTGCAAAATATAGAAGCTAAAAATTAAAAACCTAAAAAGCTAATATATGAATCCTGAAATTTCGGCACAAAAGAAAAAAATGCAGATGGAAATTCTGCTCAAGGAATCTGATGTGAAAAAATTCGAGCGGGTTAAGGTTGAGCTGGAGATTGCGCTTCGCGATATCAAGCAAAAGGAAGCGCAGCTTCAGGCGGATAAAGCATCAAAGGAGAGCAGGCTCAAAAGAACTGAAGAAGATATTACTCAGCTTCGCAACGAAATAATAAAATTGAAGCGCCAGATGAACATGCTGGGACATTAATATTTAATTTTACTCATATGATATATTCGAAATTTGAAAAAGTCGTGAAAGAAAAAATATCGGATGAAGATGTCCTTGGGAAAATTGGCAATAAGTTACATGATATAGAACGTGAGATTGACGGCATGGCCAACAGGAACGATGCGGATTTGAACGAAATTTTGCGCAGGACCAAAGAGTTGCTTGAAAGGGCTTTCAGAAACTCACTGGGAAGTTCGATCTGGGTGGGGAAAAACTGGAAAGATATTAAGGAAGATATCGAGCATAATCTTAGAGAATTAAAAAATAGATTGTAATGACGGCAAACGAACTCAGAAAAAAATATCTGGATTTTTTTGAATCAAAGGGACACACAATAATCCCTTCGGCTTCTTTAATTCCGCGCGAAACCGACGCTTCGACTTTGTTTACGACTGCCGGAATGCATCCTTTGGTGCCGTATCTTCTTGGCGAGGAGCATCCGGGCGGTAAAAGAGTTGCGAACGTTCAAAAGTGTATCCGCACGAGCGATGTTGACGACGTCGGAGACAACAGACATCTTACTTTTTTTGAAATGCTCGGAAACTGGAGCTTTGGAGATTATTTCAAAAAAGAAGCGATCGAGTGGAGCTTTGAATTTTTGACAGACAAAGAAAACGGGCTCGGACTTGATCACGAAAGGTTGTACGTCACTGTTTTTAAGGGCGAAGATGGCATTCCGCGCGACGAGGAATCGATTTTGATCTGGCAGGATGTTTTCAAGCAAAAAACCGGATTTGACGCGGAAGTGGCTGGCGATGATGAAATGATTAAGGGCAACATAAAAATTATACCGCTCGGAGAAGACGATAATTTTTGGATTGCGGGGAAAACGGGACCGTGCGGTCCTGACACCGAAATGTTCTATGATACAAGACCCGAAGAAGGGCAGATGAACGGAAAATTTTCCGATCTTGTAAAATCAGGACGCCTCATTGAGGTCTGGAACGACGTTTTCATGGAATATGAAAAAAAGGCTGACGGAACATATGAAAAATTAAAGAAACACAATGTTGATACCGGAATGGGTCTGGAAAGGACGCTCTATGTCATAAGCGGAAAGCAGAATGTTTTTGAAACCGAATTGTTTCAACCGATTTTTGCAAAAATTTTTGAAATTGCAGGAAAAAATTGCGAGTCCGAAGCCAAAAGCTGTCGCATCATTGCGGATCACATAAAAGCCGCGACTTTCATCATTTCCGAAGGTGTCGTTCCTGCAAATGTCGGAAGGGGATATGTTCTTCGCAGATTGATCCGTCGTGCTGTGCGATACGGAAAACTTCTTGGAATTGAAAAAAACTTTGCTAAAGAAATTGCCCAAGTTGTGGTTGATATGTATAAAGATTTTTACAAAGAACTTAAAGATAATAAAGAAAAGATTTTTGAAGAGCTGGAGAAAGAGGAAGAAAAATTTAAAAGGACTTTGGAGCAGGGATTAAGAATCATGGAGAAAATCAAATGGTTGCCAGTAAGGAAGAAGGGTGGGTGGAAGAAAGGGGAATATATGAATAAAGTTGACGCAAAGATAGCTTTTGATTTATATCAAACATATGGATTTCCCCTGGAACTCATCCAGGAAGAATTAGAGAAAAAGGGGATGTTTGTTGAAATAGAGGAATTCAAGGAAGAATTCAAAAAACATCAGGAGCTTTCAAAAACTGCTTCTGCCGGAATGTTCAAAGGAGGGCTTCAAGATACTAGCGAGCAGACAGTGAAACTTCACACAGCTGCTCATTTGATGCTGGCGGCGCTCAGGCAGGTTTTGGGGAATCATGTCGTTCAAAAAGGTTCGAACATTACTCCCGAAAGGCTCCGTTTTGATTTTTCGCATCCGGAAAAAATGACGGAAGAGCAAAAAACAAAAGTTCAGCAGCTTGTTAATGCCGCGATCGAAGCAAAGCTGGACGTTATCAAAGAGGAGATGACACTGGATGAGGCTCGAGAAAAAAATGCAATGGGAATTTTTGATTCAAAGTATGGCGAAAAAGTGACGGTATATTCCATCGTTAATGACGCAGGTGAAATCGTCAGCCGTGAAATATGCGGAGGCCCGCATGTGAAAAATACAGGAGAACTCGGACATTTCAAGCTTGTAAAAGAGGAATCGTCAAGCGCCGGAGTAAGAAGAATTAAGGCTGTTTTGGAATAGCTTGTTGAGGAACGGCATTGAATTTTTAGGGAAATGAAAAACGCAAGGGAATAGTCCTTGCGTTTTTATATTTCACATTTTTTATTCTTCGGTTGCTTGCGGTTCAACATTTTCTCCCGCATCCGAATTTTCCGCCGTCGGATTCATTTCAAGCTTTGTTTTTTCACTGCCTTGATTTTCTTCGTCTTTTTTCTTCTCATCTTTTTTGTCTTCTTCTTTCGCTATTTTCTGCTCCATGATTTCAGGATCATCCGAGTTGTCAGGTGAAAGATTTGCCTTGCCGGGCGTTCCGAAATTCAGTCCTTCATGGCGCCAATAGGTTTTGTTGTTACACTTGGAATTTATGCAGGTATGCCAGCTCGAAGAGGAAGTTCCATCATCCGGCTTTCCGTCTCTCGCCATGGACATGTGCAAAAAGATTCCATGCCATCCGTCCGGCCAATGTCTGTCATTCTTCCATACTTCATCTATTACATTTTTATTCTTATCCTCAAGGACCAGTTTTTCGCCGCAATCCGCAAGGTTCATTCCTGAAACATTCGTTCTTCCTTCGTCCTTTTCAAGATCACTGGAAAGATCAATCTCGGTTTTGTTCCATTTGTTTTTTGTCAAAAGGAAATATCCGTTCGCTTCAATCGTGTAGCCATTCGGTATCTGGATGTGGGCGTTTTCTCCCGAGCCTTTTCCCGCGCCCAGAATCCTCCAGCCTGAAATATCGATATCTTCGTCCGTCATATTCCTGAGCTCGATCCATTCGTCATCTCTATCGCCGAAGCTTCCCATCCACATCAGTTCATTGATCACCACATCGCCTTCATCGGCTCCGGTCTTTACCTTGAAGTCTTTGGAAACAACCTCGCTTTTCCAATCGTCATTGTCTTCATTAACGGCTTGCGCTTGAAAATGAGTCGGATCGCCGTCCGGAATTTTCACGCATTTTCCTTCATATTTTTTGCCTCCTTTGATCGGATTTCCATCATTTGAAAATTCATAGAATATGTCTATTCCGTCTTTTTCTCCATGAATATCGGCTGAAAGAGTCACGCAAGGTGTGGTTTTGTAAAACCCTTTCTTGCCATCGGGTTCTTCAGGTTCGACGCTCATGCTGATATCGGGAATCCAATAGCCGGCTTTGAAGGTGTTTCCCTCAAGCAAGGCTTCGTCGCTGAAAAACGAATTCGTTGTTCCGATTTCGCATGCGCCTATGGTCATGGCAACGACAAAAGACGCTGCTGACACGCGCAGAGCGGAGGAAAACATGCTGAATTTTGGCTTGCTTTTGAAATGAATCATAATTTTTTATTCAAATCTTATTTTTCCTTTTTCTTCAATTTTCTTTTGCCTAATCTTCTTGATCTCAGCGGCAATCTTGTTGAACTCGTCATAGATGATGATTATCGCGGGGATTATGATTATCAAGATTATGCCAGCCTGTGTTTTGGCATAGCTCGTGAGATAGCCGAGGAAGGGGATCGTGAGGAATTTCTTTCCGATGATCATGTCTTTGCCAAACTTTTCTCCGTCCGAAGAATCATTGGCGTCTCCTTTCGTTTCAAAAACGGTTTGCCCGTCAATTTCTTCCTTTGTAACAACGCGGTGCGTCACGGTCATTTTCGGATCATCGGTCTTTTTCGTCACAATATCTCCGACAGAATAATCAGCGAGAGGCTTCACGAAAATCAGGCTTCCCGTGTG
>Ga0255343_1003548_pt1 | contig 16455 bp, 10 predicted proteins | sample wastewater_treat_4_FD_192413 | JGI IMG/M metagenome (GOLD analysis project Ga0255343, IMG submission 192413) | Wastewater microbial communities from Lulu Island WWTP, Vancouver, Canada - plant16 | ecosystem: Engineered > WWTP > Wastewater > Unclassified | place: Canada: Vancouver, British... | reverse complement strand
ATATCCCATTCCCCTTTTTCAAACCATGATGGGATCCTTTGATTTTTCGATGAAAAGATATACGCCAAAGGTTTGCCCATTGCCACAAAATGGGAATATCCGCGCACATCGAGAGCTGTAGAAGCACTAATATGAGTCCTTTTATCAAGCTGAGAGTTATAGGATGAAAGTATTGAGTATACAGTAGGGGTTTCCCCGGCGAACTTATATACACCTTGAGAAATTCGTTCTATCCAGCCACTGCGCACATATGAAGTTTGCTCCTTCCTGTCTATTCCGTTGTCTGAAAGCCAGGAAGAAAATAACACGGCATTACGTGGTACCTTCTGAAGGATTAGTTTAATTTTTGTTGCCATAGCGGTAATAATTACCGCAAAAATACATTAAAATAAACAAGGAAAAGGGTATAACGAAACGTTATACCCTCTCTCCCCCGGCAATCAGACATTAACCACCGTCAAATTCCCGACAAAGACGTTTTTCCTAGTAGATAACGGTAAAAAGTTGATTATTTCACCAAACTCATCAACTGTTTGTAGTTGGACACCACATCAAATTTTACCTTGTCGCTGCTGATTGCCTGGAAGTGTTTTCGGGCGCAAGATATTTTTGCTGACTCCACCTCCCTTAATTCCATTGTAGATATATCTCCCTTGGTCTCTGCCACGAAATAGACATGCTTCACGGTACCCTCGTTGAATGCGATGGCCCAGTCGGGATTGTATTTCCCCACCGGTGTGTTGATGTAAAAGCCCTTGGGAAGCTTCACGTAGACGCTCACCTCGCTACTGATATCCAATTGTTCGGCAAATGGTTTTTCCACCGAGGGAGAGTCGAAGATCACGTAATCGTACAAGTGTTTATTTGCCGCTATTGCGTTCACACCGAGCTTACCTTTCAGAGTAGGTTCCGTGAAGATCTCCGTGCCGAAGCTATCGTTGAGCTTGTTGTAAGCGATATGCTGGATGATCACTGTCGCCTTCTCCTCGTTGATCAGGTTGGAGCATTTGAGAATAAACTCCTCTGGATTGAGCATGAACTGGTCGAACACCGGTTTCTCGATACCGGTCAGGATCCGTACCACCGTATTGCGGGTCAGTCCGGTCTCAGCCACCACCTTGCCAACAAGGTCGTACTTCACGTTGCCGTTTACTGCAGAGTGTACATCAATATGACTCGACGATTGTTGCTTGAAACCCTCACCTATTTCTAACGATTCCTTTGACTCAATCTTTTCCAAAGCTCCCGAGGTGACGGTAAAAAAGATCTTCGACACGTGCAAATGGTTGTTCAGTCGCTGAATCGCCTTGCGGACCAACTCCTCTGTCTCGAAATTCACCACATAGGCCGTCTTGGTGTTGATGTTCGCCCACAGTTTCTTAAACTCCTCCCGGTTGAACTTTTGCTCATCGAAACGGAGTTCCACGTTGTTGCCCCGTGCATTCTCGGGAGTAAGCATCTTCTGGTTGTAGACCGAATCAAGGATATTCATCACTGATTCGCTACTTACTTCCACCTCCTCTGGCAGTATGAAGCTGCCGCTCTCTTTGTCTTCGTAATACTTATCGGTTAGGGTGCCCGCTTTCACGTAACCATAACCCGCCAGGCTCTCGTAGAGGACCAGCGCCGCCTCCTCGCTCACCAGATAAGGATTACCCTGTTTGTCCGAAAGCACCTTATCCCGAAACAATGAGGGAGAAACCTTCTGTGGACGGTCGGCGATCACCTCGGCAATCTCGGTCTGTAGTGCTTTCGCAAACCGGTCGTAGCTCTCGCTCGCGATCACCGTCAGCTGGTTGATTTGATGCACCTCGCTTCCCAGAAAATTGGTATCCATGCGCTCCCCCTCCTGGTTCACACACAGGCGGAGTCCCCGTCCCACTTCCTGCCGTTTGCGGGTTTCCGCATCGCTCTGTTTCAGCGTACAGATCTGGAACACGTTCGGATTGTCCCATCCCTCGCGCAACGCAGAGTGAGAAAAGATAAAGCGTACCGGTTCGCTGAAAGAGAGCAGTCGCTCCTTGTCCTTCATGATCAGGTCGTAGGCATCGGTGTCCACGCTCTCCCGGGTGCTTCTTTCCACTTTACCGTCCACAAACTGATTCTTCTTTTTGTCGATCGAGAAATATCCTGCGTGTGTTTTTTCTGCCGCGATCGATTTCAAGTAAACGATATAGGCATCTTCACCAATCTTCAGTTGCATGCTATTCACCACATCGTCGTACTCCTCCTCGAACATATCCGCATAGCTGCCGTTGAACGCTGTGCCGGAAGCATCGTACTGCTTGTATTTGGCCACTTCGTCGATAAAAAATAGACTCAGCACCTTGATACCCCTGAAGTAAAGCATTCGTTCCCGTTCAATGTGCGACAGGATGGTCTCCCGGATCTGGATCCGGCGAAGCTGCTGCTCATTCACCGCCCCTTTCACATCGCCGGCGAATAGCTTGATGCCATTCCGGAATGTGATAGAGTTGTCCCGTCCGTCGATAGCTGTTACGGTGAAGCCATCCCGGTACTGTTCAAGCGATCCTGACCGGTCGTACAGGTTGTGACCCATCTCAACTTTCCTAACCACCGCCTTCACGCCACCGGCTTGTTTCACTTCAAATCCCAGGTTTGCGGTGGGACTTTTATCCTTGAAAAGGTTAATGCCCTCCAGATAGAGATACCCTTCTGTTGCGGTAGTACCTGTCTGGGCAATCCCTTTCACCGCGATCTTCTTCACCAGCTTCTTGTTGTAGGCCTCCATCGCATCCAGCCGATAGATCAGGTTATAGAGACTGTCCTTCTTATGCGTGGCCGAATAACGCAACGTGAACAGCGGATTGAATCCCTTCAGGTTTTCTTTGGTTTGTTTTCCTTCCACCGATTGCGGCTCGTCGATGACCAGGATGGGATTGGTTTTGGCAATCACATCGATCGGCCTGCGGCTGCGGAAGCTGTCCAGTTTCATGTAGATACGCCTGGCATCCTTCCCCCGGGCATTGAACGCCTGGGCATTGATGATCATCACGTTGAGCGAGTTGTCGCTGGCAAAACGGTCGATCTCGGTCAGCTGTGAAGAGTTATAGATAAAAAACCGGATCTTTTTCCCATAGTCCTCGGTGAAGTGTTCCTGCGTGATCTGGAACGACTTATATACCCCCTCGCGGATGGCAATGCTTGGCACCACGATAATGAACTTGCTCCAGCCATACCGCTTGTTAAGCTCGTACATCGTCTTGATGTAGGTATAGGTCTTTCCCGTACCCGTCTCCATTTCGATGGTCAGGTTGTACCGTCCTTCCAGCGCCGACGATGGCGGGATCTGGTGTGTCCGTTGCATCTTCCGGATGTTATCCAGGATCATCTCGTCCGTCAGTTGCGGAACGATCTTATGGTTCTTGAAGCCGGTAAAATCGTATATCTCGCCCTGTCCCAGGGTGTCGCCCCGGTCGATCAGGTAATTGATTTCCGATAAACAGGGCTGTCCGGCAAACACATCGCATACCGCCTTGGCTGCCTCCTCCTGGAACTTCTGGTGTTTAAACTTTAACTTCACCTTCTATGTCTTTTCTATGTTAATTATAGCTCAATGACATGCAAATTGGATATATTTTCTCATTAAAATTTTGCATATCCATTTTTATATATTATATTTGCATCATTCTCTACCCTTGGTAGGGAACCTACAAAGGTTTTAAACGTTGAACCCGAATCAACGTTTTTTTATTTAGCCTCTCCCAAGTACTCCTCACTCCTTTCAAAATCAGGTCCGGACAATATGTTGCTAATGTCTTCTTTTTCAAACGCAGTAACAAACTTTGCTTTTAATAGACCTGTAAAACGGATGATCACCACATAGTTGCCTTTGACAATTGCAACTCTTCTGTCTTTAAAATAGGCTTTACCCTGATTATCCCATCCTTTTTTCAGAATTGCATTTTCATCTTGTAATGCTGCCTTAATCCAGTAAATCTTTTCCAATCGGTTGTATGAAAGGATTGACTTATCTTTTCTTTTTCTATTCTCGCTTTCATAGAAGGCATGATCAAACATATCTTCATAAAATCTCACCAGAGCATGATCGAATGTATACACAGATTGCTCACAATATTCAATCCGCCACAATTCGCGTAATTGTTCTTCGGTATAGTTCTGGGGTTTGATTCTCCTGTAATCCATCTTACCAGCCTCCGCTCAAATTGATTACAAAAACATTCATTTTCTCCTCACCTTTAGGCGTATGAGCAATCTCTTTTTTTAAATGAAACCGTTCAACATGCTGAATAAGATTTGTTTTGGCCGTTCCGGTAATCTCTTTGTTGAATTTAGCAGCAACAAGGCCTGTGAGTAAGTCAGCCAATTGAATACCCAATGATTGTTCAGACGGTAAACCTTGGACCTGATGAATAACGGAAGATAGATTCGCGTTGTTTAAAATCTTACACAATTCATTCAATCTGCCTTTGTTTCGATTCTTTTTCAGATCAACGAAAATATTGTAGCTGTTAAAATCGAAAATCCAATGATGAAGCAGTTGGTAGTAAAATTTATAGAATTCCAACTCCTTATCTCCCTTATGAAACCTTATATCGTCGGTTTTATCAGCTTCAATTAATATTACCCGGAACCGTATATAGTCAGAGGCAAAAAAATAATCGATCACCTCTTTATAGAACAGCTCATAAGCAGGTGACACCTTATTCCATTTGAATTCACCATTAATTTTGTGTTTCGATTTAACAGCAGACAGATCATTTTTCAACCTGTTCCTATCAGAAGCATTGATCCATATACCCCCAATGGCCGTATAGAGGTGCGCTTTCTTGTTGGTCAGTGCCTCTAAACCACTTTCATCGCAATACACTTCAAAGTCCATAACAGATCTAATTAAATTATTGACCTAAATCACCTTAATGGTTGTTTCGGGAGAAAGTGTTTTAAATATCTCCGTGACGTTGATCTTGTCCGGACTGTTGCGGAACGAGCTGTCGCGGAACACCACCCGCAACGGTTTCCGTCTGGCAATCTCCCGGATCACCTCTTCCGGCACATGCTCTTCAAAGCAGGCCACCAGATCGGTGTCGTTTACAAAGTGCACATCCTTCCCGTCAATATTTTCAGTGCTATGTGGCAATGATAGCGGCACACCCCAGTCGAGAAAAACCCCATACAGCAGGTCGATATCGGTACGGTCATCCTTGATGTTGCTTTCCAGGTCCAGAAGCATCTGCTGGTTATATTGAGAGGGACTGTAAAAGACATCCTTCATATTGGTGCTGTCCACTTTCAGTACCCGGAAACCGGTGTCCGGTGTTTTGTGTTCCTCATCCTTGAACAATTCACCCTCTTTTGATTTCGCCTTCAGCTCCTCCTCAATCTTTTTCCCTGCCCTTCGGATACGCTCTTTCCCGATTTCGCAGATGTTCTTGTATCCCGCCTTGTAAGCCTCTGACTTGGGATCGGTCTCTTCCGGCAGCTGAACCATAATAAACTTACGGTTACCCCCATCTTCCGCATTGAGTTGCATGACCGCATGGGCAGTAGTTGAAGAACCAGAGAAAAAATCTAAAAAAACATCTTTCTCCTCATAAAAAAGCATAGATGCTAATTGTTTTACTATATAGGTTGGTTTTGGAAAGTCAAACATTTCAGAATTTCCAAATAATGCATTAAGTTCATTCTTAGCATTCTGATAGTTTATTTCTTTTTCTATCCAGATTGTTTTAATTTTAGCGGTTTTCAAATTCCCCAATTCATCATCAATATAATCCTTCCTAAAAACATCCCATGCATCGTTATCCCCTATTCTTCTAATTGGCTTTCCAATAACCTTATCAATTTCTGTTAACAATTTTTCTTTCCCCCATGTCCATCTACTCAACTCACCTGTTGGTCTCATTGGTATTACTTCGATACAATACTCCTTATCTTTAGTTAATGAAACTTTACCTGATATTGGGTTAACATATATCGAATAATGCATTAAAGGCCTGTCTTCTTTTTTCCACGCACCACCTCGTTGTCTTAATCCTAGCAACCGGTACTTCCTTCCATTTTCATCTTTTTCAGAATATGCTATTATACTCTCTTCTGATTTTAGAACCCCCTTTAACTCTAATAGGACGGAGTTTTTTGAATACATTAATATGTATTCGTGAACATTAGAGAGATGCTTGCTAGCTTGAGAACCTCTGGGATTACTTTGTATAGTCATCAATCCTATTTTGTTAACTTCCCCAAAAATCTCATCGCAAATTTTTATTAAGTTATTTAATTCATTATCATCAATTGAAATAAAAATCACCCCATCATCCGTTAGTAAGTTGCGAGCCAGTTGCAAACGCGGATACATCATGCTACACCAATCGGAATGATAGCGGCCGTTGGACTCTGTGTTCTTGAACAGCCGGTTTTCCTCCTCATCGAACAGGCCCAACTCTTCCTCGTAATCCTCTTTCGAGACCTTGAAGTTGTCGCGATAAACAAAATCGTTCCCGGTATTGTAGGGGGGATCGATGTAGATCATCTTCACCTTGTTCAGATAGGAGTTTTGCATGAGCTTTAACACATCGAGGTTGTCGCCTTCAATATAGAGATTCTCGGTAGTGTCCCAGTTTTTGCTCTCCTCCTTACAAGGACGCAATGTTTTTCGGATGGGACGGTTCCCCTCAATGATGGATTGCTTCTTCCCCACCCAGGTGAAATCGTAGCATTCATCCCCATCGACCACCTCATCGGAGAGCAGCTGCTTTAACTGATCGAAGTTCACGGCTCGTTTCAGTTTACCGTCGGCATCTTTTGTTTCTGTAACGACGCTCGGGAAAAGAGCGGCTATCCTGTCTATATTTTTCTCCGTAAAGTTCACGGTTTCCTGTGTTAATTTTTCCATTGCTGATGATTTGTATCTCTATTGTGTTAGTTGCATGTTTGATTCTTTTACACCCTTACCAGACGCATCAGAGGTTCGAATGAATAAAGGGCAGCCCTTCTGCCGGATGGTTCTTCTTTCTGAACCAGGTATCCTGCATCCAGTAATCTCTTTATGATATTGCCCGCAGTAGCAGTAGGAATTCCTGTATTCCTGATAAATTTGTTGTTACGGAAAACCGGGTTGGTGAAAAGAAAGTCCAAAATCTCAAGGTTCCATTTTGAGGCTAACAGGGTGACAAACTCCGACTTCATCTCCTCATACAGGTTGTGTATCTCTTCCGATATCTCCAGGTTGGATATTGCCTGAGCATTCACTGCTTCCAGAAAAAAACGGATCCAATCGTTCCAGTCTCCTGTCTTGGATACGTTTCTCATTGCTTCAATATATTCTTCTTTGTGCTGATCAAAATAATCACTGATGTAAAAGTAGGGTTGTGACAACATTTTCTCCATCCACAGATGCAACGTGATCCACATCCTTCCTATCCGTCCATTTCCATCCTGAAAGGGATGTAGGGCTTCAAACTCTAGATGGATGATGGCCGTTTTCACTAGGGACGGGAGTGGACTGTCGGATATAAAGTGCATCAGCTTGTCCAATCCTTCCTGCAAATGTTCGGGACTGATGGGAACATATTCAACTTTCCGCCGTGTTTTATCGGCAAGGTAATTCTGGGTTGTTTTGAACTCGCCGGGCGATTTACTGGCACCTCTGCCCGCGTAAAGCAATTGCTGGTGGAGCTGTTTGATAAAGTTCACCGTGAGTTGGTAACCAGAATCCAGAACCTGTTGCGCGTTCTTCAATGCACGTTGATAAAGCACTATCTCAATTACATCTGATTTTGCCTGTATTGAAGCGGTTCCGTCATCATCTGCCTCATACTGCAAGATCTCATCCATTGTGCTGATGGTCCCTTCGATTCGCGAGGAGAGCAGAGCTTCTCTGTTACGCATCGGAGCCAGCAGAATCTCATTGTTATGCATATTTTTCAGCATCTGGTCGTAACGTGCCAGTGCATCGGTGGCACTTAACAGTTCACCGATAAAAACAGAGTAATCAATCTCCTTCGGCGGAAATGCACCGTAATGATATTTGATAGCACCTTCTATATTGTATTGCATAACAAAGAAAATCTGCAGTTTGACTACAAAAATAGCGTTATTTATGTAATGTACGTGATTTCTTTACAAAAAAATACCGTTAAATTGTTGTCTAACGTTGTATTTGTAACTTGTGTACAAGCAAGTTTGGTTACAGGATGCAACAGTTTGTTGTAATCTACAAAGTTTGTTTGCAGAAATTGTACTCAAAATATTGTATTTACATATTAACGTTCACGTTTCATCTGACAATTGTTTCTTCAACTCTTTTATCTCAGCGGAGAGTTGAAGCTGGAGATTGAACTGTACCTCCTTTCGCATTTTGGCTTCGAGCCGGGCAATCTTTTTTCTGATCTTTTCCGCTTCCTGATGCTGTTCCACTGCTTTGCAGAGATCCCTACCTGGCTCTTTTGTCAATTTATTGCCAGCAATCTGATAGACAAAGTTGTGGTAAATGCGTTCCAGATCAAGTCCGGAGAAAGACAAAGAGATATCCTCTTCGGGTTGCCAGTTGGTTGAATAAGTTTCCACAATCCGGTATTTCCCTATCACGTTCTCGTAGGCTTCCTTGTAGTGAATCAACAATCTGCATTCGTTTTTAAACCCGAGGACAAAAAGGATATGCCGGGGAATGGCCTTCTCAATCACCTCAAAGATTTTCTCGTTACACTCCCTTTTTTTGAGGGTGACGGTCAGCACGTCGATCTGCCGGACCTTATCGCTCGCGTTCACGTTGAGGGTCCCGGCTGTAAGGGTATGGCTCCAGACGATCTGCTCAATATCATCTACCATCGCTCTTTTGACAGTCGATGTCAACGTAGCATGGGTATAAAAACTCTCTTTAGGGAGCCGGATATCCTTACGGGTAGATGAAGGAAACTCTATCATAATCAGGATGATTTTTGTTTCACAACCAGAAAGCAGATCAGTTCAAAGTCATGGAGTCCCTTGATGGCTGCGCCCGTAGGGATGGTGTCGGCAGCCGTGAAGAAGCTTTCAATTTCCTTTTCATTTTTCACCTGAATGATGGAGCCAATAGCAGCTTCCAGGAGACTGGAGTAATGATCCATTCTTCGACCATCGTGAGTTTCTGAATTGAATTTGCGGCATAGATCCAGGATTGGCTCAGACTGACCCTTGCAGAGGTGACGCATCAGGTCCAGCATCTTCTTCGGGGAAAGATGATTGCAGATCACCTCCTTATTGGATGAGATGTATACCATGTAGAATGGATGCAACCGGTTCTGGTTGTCAATGTTCACGCCGTTGCTAATGTTCTTCAGGATGTAAAACACCCCTTCGGGTACATCGTCACGAGCCTCAACAATAGCATGCAATCCAAAGGGAGCATGGTAGATGTCGGGATCAGATTTCATATAATCGAGCAGATCCAGGCGAAACTCATTCAACCCAAGATCCATGATGGATATGCCGCTGCTCATCTCTTCGATATCAACCACCTCATCCATCAGACGCCGGAGTTGCTGCTTGCGGTATTCCAGATCACCCTTCTCCTCCTCGCTGATGGGATTGTCGTCGCCGGTGGCGGTCATCACCGAGATCTTCATGCGTGTCTCTACCCTTGCTTTCAGGTTGATGTAATCATCAAGCGAGAGGTCGGGCCAGAAGTTGACCAGCTGGATCACCTCGTTGCGGCTACCGATGCGATCGATGCGACCGAACCGCTGGATGATGCGCACCGGGTTCCAGTGTATATCGTAGTTGATCAGGTAGTCACAGTCCTGCAGGTTCTGTCCCTCAGAAATACAGTCAGTAGCAATCAGGACATCAATCACCTCGTGATTCCCCGGCATCACAAGCTCTTTCTGTTTGGAGATTGGGGAGAAACAGGTGAGCACGGTGTTCATGTCGTTCCGCAGACGGGGACAGGTGGAACGTCCTTCAACGGAGCCGGAGACCAGTGCGGTGTTGAGACCGTATTGTTGTTTTACGTGGGCGCTGACATGCTCGTAGAGGTATTCCGATGTATCAGAGAAAGCGGTGAAGATCAATATCTTCCTGTTATCTCCATTGATGGGATGTTCCATCTTATTGTCGATAACAGAGAGCAGGGTCTGCAATTTATAGTCGTGCTCAGGAGTAATATCATTGACAAAAAAAAGTAGTTCGTGCAGGATAGCACTATCGTGCGACAGCTCGTTAGCCCAGGAAGCGGTATCCATATCGGCCAGGGATATCTTCACTTTTCTTCCCACAAAAAGATCTGTATTCTGGTCATCGATCTCCAAATCGCTCTCACTGACCAATTCATCCACCTGTAACGATTCGGCATAGCTCTTTGAATTTATAGTGTCGAGGGTATCATCAATCAGCTGCTTGATCTTGGTTACGGTGAGACGGAACGAGTGGACCGAGCTTTCCAGCCGTTTCAGCAGGTTGATATTCATCAGTCGCTGGATGCCCTTTTCACGGTCAGATTGACGGAAAAAGGTATTACCCATATCTCTTCCGTACTCTTTCTCGTACTTCTCCTGCCTGCTGGGGAAAACATATTCCGATGGGGTATAGATGCTCAGGTTGAGCTGGGTGAGCAACTCATATATTTCATCGTAGTTGATGGCCCCGTTCTTCTCGGTTAATGACGGGCGGATGGAAATCGGTTTCAGGCGTGTAGGGAAGTTTCCAACCGCGGTTGTATCGTAGTATTTCTGAATGTGTTTCCGGGAGCGGGCGATGGTGACGCTGTCGAGCAGTTCGAAGAAGTCGAAGCTTAGCATGCCAAGCAGCGTACTGGTTGTTCGCTGACTGACGTCCAGTTTACTCCACCGGTTATAAGCAGCCTGCGCCTGACGGAAGATATCGTCGATGCCCTGATTCGTTTCCAACAGCTGCTCAATTTTTTCGGGTTCACCTTCGTAGGCAAGCGCCAGTTGGTTGCGCAAGTCAAAGAAGCGATTGTTGACGGGAGTGGCGGAGAGCATCAGCACCTTGGTGCGAACGCCTGTCCGGATTACCTTGTTGAGCAGCTTCAGGTAACGATTCTCCTTCTTCTCTTCATCTCCGTAGATCTGACCTCCATTGCGGAAGTTGTGACTCTCATCGATCACTACCAGGTCGTAGTTGCCCCAGTTGATCCGGTCGAGCGGCAGCCCATTGGACGTGCCATTGTCGCGGGACAGATCGGTATGATACAGCACATCGTATCGCAGGCGGTCCTTGGCAATGGGATTGTTGGTGAGGTTGCTGCGGAAGGTGATCCAGTTATCACCCAGCTTCTTGGGGCAGAGCACCAGCACAGACTTGTTCCGGTTCTCGTAATACTTGATTACCGCCAGGGCGGTGAATGTTTTGCCCAGCCCTACACTGTCTGCCAGAATACAGCCATTGAACTTCTCCAGCTTATTGATAATGGCCAGGGCGGCATCTTGTTGGAAGTTGTATAGCATGTTCCATATCTCACTCGTTTTGAAGCCGGTTGCTTCGTTGGGCAACACATCCTCCGAAAGATCTTCAAGAAACTCATTAAAGATATTGTAGAGGGTGATGAAATAGATATACTCAGGGGCATTCTCACGATAAACGTTTGAAATGTGTTCCACCACCTGATCGGTCACCTCCTGCATCCGTTCTTCATCCTCCCATAACTCGTCAAATACTTCTAGATACTGCGTACTCAATGGAGCAGCAATGCGGTTGATAAGACTAAACATCTGATTCCCCTTCTCTTTTCCCAGATCAACAGTGGTAAAACCGTTCACCGGGGCATAAGCTACCTCTTCCTCCTGACGGAGATGGATAAACCCGCCCATCTGATCGTGGGTAGTATTGGTCTTGAAACGTACCCGCTGACGGATCCAATCGGCACACTCCCGTGCAATTGCCTTTTGTGACAGTTTATTTCTCAGTCGCACCTCAAACTCTGTTCCGTATAGGCTACGCTCCCGGTTTAACTGCGGGATGTAAAACTCCCGTTTTTCCTTGGGCGTTTTCTCCTTCAGAAAAGTGGGCGAGGTGAATATAAAACGCAGCTCATCAATCTCCTGCAACTCTTTCTTCAGTTCCTGATAAGCGAAAATGGAGAAACTGGCCGACGCAACAGAAAGCTTGCTAGCCTTCTCAATCGTTTTGGTTAACTCATCCCCGAGTTTGCAGTTGATATTGTCGATCAATTCCATTTCAAAACAATTTAGTCAACATCCTCATTCTCCTCTTGATCATTGATATATATACCCTCCTCTGCGATTGCTTGTTCACGTACAATTGTTTTGCCCATTGCCTTCTCAATTTTATCTAAGATACGCTCTTTTCTGTCGTTGAAAAATCCATAAAAATCATCCTGATACATAAATGCAGGGTTGACAACATGAGATTGTAGTATTTCAATGAAGTCTTCATCCGAAACACCCACATTTTTCTTTACACGATCCAGATATTTACTGGGAGCATCTCCGCTAACAATACGATTAGTCCTGCCTGACAAAGGCGTTTTGTTGATTATGGAATCGTAATCGCTTCGGGAAATGGCGTTTTCTTTTTTTTCACACCATGCAACAGGAAATATATGGTGAATGTCAATAGACTCAGAAAAGTACGTGCTGAAATCTATCTTGGTGCCCGATAACCAATCACGGGTATTATCATCCATTAAAATAGCATAAATTCCTTTATAGGCAGCACTATTACGCGTTCTCAGTGTATTAAGCCGGGATGGAATAAAATTGGCATCATAGATCGTTTTCGGTTCAGGGCCACCTTTTTTAATCCAATCTACAACCTGTACTATATCCAAAGCATATCTTGTTTCGTTAGCAGAACCATATAGTTCACCAAAGACACCGCACCAGAACCATTGCATTAGTTTATTCTTATTTCCTACATTCTCTATTTCCTTGCCTAATTGTGAGAGAATAGCTGACATAGGAACCAGTTGAGTTGTGTATGGAACATCTCTGGAGTGGAATATATGGTTCTCAACAAGTATTTTTGATGCTTTGATTAATCCTTCTGCAACCTGATCTTTGTACTTCAAATAATCTGTAAGCTCTAAATTCAACATTTCTTTTCTTTTTGCACTTACTGCAGGTATATTGTCTTTCAGACCCAACGAATCCTGATCTACTTTTTTTCTGTATGTAGAGACTAAAGTGACAGCTTGAATGAAATCAATTTCGCTGGTCTTATCCAATACTTTATATGGTTTAAACTGAGATTTAATGTTGGCCCAGTCTTCTTTTAAGTCGAATTCTTCAGAGGCAAATGTAGCAGTAAGCAGTTCAAAAACCGAAAGGGATACACCTCCGGTATTCACTTTTTCAAACACCTGACAAACTGCTTCTTTCGGATTTTCCTTAGTCATTTGAATAACAGGTAGCGAGTAATTGTTAAATCCCAGAATTATTTTTTTGTGAAACTCATTCCAAAATTTTATTCTCTCCTTGTCATACTCCCAATATTCGAAAAAAGAGGGAAACCATGTCTCATACTCATCTACCAGACTTACCGGGTACATTAGATTTTCAAATTCCTTCTCCTGTGTAGTCAAATCCAATACGACATCGCGTCCAATGTTCTCAGTAATAATTTTATTCTCATTGATTGAAAATATTGCTTCTTCAAGATCGGTTCCCGGATCCAAGGCTTTCTGCATGTCGATATAGTACCATCGCTTAATTTCATAACCCTTGGTATTTCTGGTTTTTACAACTTTATTGGACATTATAGCCTGATAGAGAGAGGTTAATCTTTGTTGTCCATCTAAAATCAATAGTTCCGGTTTATTTCCATTTGCAGATGGAGCTCCTTCCACCACTTTTGTCTTGAATCGAACTGATTCATTTCCTGTTTCAAGTAACATCACAGCACCAATTGGAAATGACTTAGCAACACTTGCTAATATGCCTTTTATTCTATTGTCGTCCCAAACCCATCCTCTTTGAAAATCTGGCAATTGGATCTTTCCCATCTCTATGTTCTTTAGTATTTCATAGAGATTGGTTTTTTTGGAGTCAAACGTTTCCATCAAACATCATTTATTAGTTAACTTAAAATAATTCATCTTGCAACTGTAGAAAAATGAGACTATACTTAACAAAGATAATCAACACATTCATATTAAAGACATTATTCAAAGCTTATTACATGTTGCTTATCAAACAAAAGTGTTCTATTGTATCACATTGCCTGACACCTTTACCATGAATAAGCAATTATTCAATACTTGCGACATAGTCCAGCACCTTGCGGTTTGCCCGGTCAATGATTGACCAGTCCGGATCAATATAGGTGTCTGTTGTCTTCAGCACTTGGTCAATATGATTCAGGGACATGGCCACATCATCCTTTGATACATCACACTTGTTCCTGGCAAAGGTTGCCCAGGTGTGTCTGGCCATGTAGAAGAACAGGCCAGGGGCAATATGTTTGATCCGTTTGTTTAGTATGTTGTTAAATTCCTTAAAAGAAACAAAGTCTTTCAGATCCAGGAGCGTTTTCTTGCCTTTGTACTTATCAAGAATCGTCTCCGGAGTGTCCGTCTCTGTAGAGTATATGTGGCCACCGGTCTTACGGATTGAAGGGAGTACATCTGAAGTAACCCATTTCCGGAATAGTTTTGCTTCAGGTTTGCGGCTATCCAGGATCACATCATATAAGCCATCTTCATTAATAAATGTAACCAACTGAGGACCACCGGGTGTTTGAAGGGTATAACTTGAAGTTACCCCCTTTCCAAGGCGTGTTTTTACCTTTGCCGGGTTAGATAGAGCAAGAACCTGGCAAACGTCACTGAGGCAAAATGCCGGCTCTCCGTTGTCGTTGATCACCCGGATCTGGCCGAGTGAATCGTGCTTGATAATTTGGATTAACGAGTATTGCTAGAATACATATTTGCCCATGCTTGCTTCATAAGTTTTGCATGTTCCTCTTTACTTACCCTTAAGTATTTTAAAAAGGACTTTTCCGTACGATGGCCTGATATCGCCATAATAGTGTAAGTAGGAATGCCGCGGAGGTACATGTTCGTACAAAAAGAGCGACGACCTGTATGACTTCCTATGAGGCTGTATTTAGGCACCTGTGTTGACGTAAGGATGCCGCCCACTGTTTTAGTTATTGTTTCCATCTGATCGATTCCTGCGACCTTTGCGACCTCTTTTATGTACTCATTAAATCTTTGGTTACTTAATGGTTTCGGCATTTGATAATTGTATTTCTCCAGCACCTCAATAACTGCCGGATGAATAGGAATCGTGACCTTTTCATTGGTTTTCTGTTGTCGGAATGTTATAAAACCATCCTTAATATCAGTATTACTTATCTTTTCCGAATCGGAATAACGGCAACCGGTCCATGCTAACAACAAAAACCAATCGCGAACCTTTGCAAGCCTTCCACTCAAACTACAAGTACTTAATTTATGTAGCTCCTGTTCATCAAGGAACACAGAGTCAACATCTTCTGTAAAAACCTTAAATTTTGTAAGATCAGCCTTGTTTTTCAAAGACAGTGGGGCTTCGTTTATGAATGTCTTGAGAACTTTTATATGTTTGCCTATACTGTTGTTGGTAAACCCCAAGCTTTGTAAGTACGAAACAAAACCCTCGTAAAACCTTGTGTTAACATCCTCGAATTCAAAGTCATCTATCCTTTTCTTTGAGGCAAAATTTTGTAAATGCTTATATGTTGCTTGATATTGCTGTAATGAATTTTTAGATAAAATACGTCCCGTATCTTTGTCTTTTCGCCGATGTGCCATCTTGATAAATTCATCAATATATTGAAATAGAGTACTTGGCTTTTCCTCCTTTGGTTTGTATTGATCGGGAAAATAAAACTTATCTATGACCTCCTCCAACCATTGCTTAGAGAATTGCTCTTTTGGAATTGCAATTGAAGCATCTAAAATGACACCTCTTAATTTATCCAACTGCTTTTGAGTTTTGATTAATTCCACCTTTTCCTTGTTCTGTAACCTGGGAAAAATTATTCTATTGTCTTTCCATCTCTCAGGGGATATGAAGATCCTGGTCTTTGCTCTTAAAGCCAAACCATTTCCATAGACCAATCTTATTAACACTTGACTTTTAGACAGTGTTTTGTCAATTTTACTTGATAGGTAGAAGTTGATTGTTGCCATTAATTCTTGTCTCTTATTAGTATTGAATAAAACAAATATAACATTAAAGAATGACAAAAACATCAATTTTTGTCATTCTATTTGCAAGCAAGCAATACTTCATGCTATCCCATGCAATATATAATCAGATCTTATATCATTGTTTTTCTGCATTATATATGCCAAACATGTCGATTTAACGGATTATTCAAAAACAAAAGAATTGCATTTGGGCAGTCCCGTCCGGACCGCTCCATAGAAAGCCAATTGACTTTTTTGTCAGTTGGCTTTTTTTATATGTCGGAGCTGCTACTATTGACTACTGGCAGGAATAATGTACATAATTCCTATATTTAAGGTAC
>Ga0255343_1003520_pt1 | contig 16554 bp, 14 predicted proteins | sample wastewater_treat_4_FD_192413 | JGI IMG/M metagenome (GOLD analysis project Ga0255343, IMG submission 192413) | Wastewater microbial communities from Lulu Island WWTP, Vancouver, Canada - plant16 | ecosystem: Engineered > WWTP > Wastewater > Unclassified | place: Canada: Vancouver, British... | reverse complement strand
GACCGAGCTCCAACGGGCACACGCCTTCAGACTCCTTTCACCACATATCAGACCTGCGCCAGGTACGCCCGCAGCATGGACTTGAACAGGGTTGAATGGTTTGGAACTCTCAGATGGACAAGTTCCTTCACGATAACGCGCCAGCAAGACTCAGCGCGGCGTCATGCTAGCCGCCCACTTCCTGGCTGGCAACGCTAGAAATACATGACCAACCCGATTGTCTGCGGCATAGCCGATTTCAACGCGCGCTGGATATCGGGATGTCGGGAAAGCTCATCAATCCACCGCAAGCTCGGTAGTGATATCGCGCAGAGTGGCGGGATCCAGATTCCAGCCGGAGGCGCGGACTACGCGAAAGCCCTGCGATTCGAGACTGCGGACTATCGCATCCGTTACAACCTGCCCAACAGGGCGCGCGGTCTGGTAATGGACTGCACTACCCAGCGGATTCGAGTAGTCGGCCATCGCCTGGCCTACATACACCTGATTCTGCCGATCGTCGCCGAACTCGTAGACGGTGACAGAGGCAGGCGATCCAGCCTTCGGCTCCATAGTCGCCGGCGCTGGGGAATAGGAGAATTAGAGCCGCGTGTTATCAGGTGCACAGCCAGCCAGCAGCAATCCTGCCGTTAGAAGGCCCATGCAGACCACCCACTGGAACAGGCCTTTTATCCTCCTGGCGATATTCTCAGTAACGAGCTTCACAGCTCTGACACCCTGCAAGGTCGCCCGCATCGGCAGATAGTGCCTTACGTATCATTCCTACTTCCTGGGCACGGTACTAATGTCACAGCCGCTGGCGTACCCGCGAATCGTATCCCGCATGATGAGCCGCGCGCCCGCGAGCCCCGTGACGGATAGCGGCACCTCAAAGAACAGATCGCCGCGAACCGTTTGCCCTGGCTGGATATCCCGCGACCATTGTAGGCCCCCTATGGGATCATCCCAATAGAGCTGATTCACGTAGTGTTTGCCCGATAGAACGAGTTCGAATTCGTATATAAGCGGATTCAGATACTCAGTCTTGTTCGTTTTGTTGCCCACTGCCACTTCTAACAGCAGCCATTGATACCCCGGCGATGGGATTTTGGGATCCCACGTAGTCTCCACTTGCGATTTGACGTCATAGCTATAGATGTTCACCGCCCACGGCAGTTGAGATAGCGGATTACCGCTACACCCCGAGAGGACCATGCACAACACGAGGACCAATGGGATCAGAAGTTTACGCACTGAGCTCCCTCCTCCAATTTGGTTATTCGCAGGCGTGAAACACCTGCCGCATTATCCTGCGAGCCTGTCGTTCGGGCAAGCACATGGCGATGATGAATGTTGGTTTGTCCTATGGGATGTATGCGGCGTCGATTGCGCCGGTGCCGGCGCGAAGCATGTTGAATGGCGCGGATGGACTTGTGGAGAAGATGGCGCATATTAGCGACCGTGTATCATGGGACGCTCTATAGTCTGCCACACGAATACCGAGTTTTCGACAAAATCGTGCCTGACCGTTACATCGATACTTCGCCGTGCAGATGCAGTATCCTTCGACAAATTGCAAGCGCCGATGCGACATTATGAGGCTCTGCACAACGCCAGGCGGGCGCTTGAAGGGAGGCGCCGCACCACCGTCATTCGCCAGTCGCCGTCTGCATCAGTGCCCGCAGATCATCAGGCGATATGAGCGCGTTATCAGCCTCATCCACTGGACCTGCGAGGGTGTACGTCTGGCGGCGCCCATGCCCGTCGCCTGCGTGGATAGCGAGGTATCCCTTGTCGACCAGCACCGGGACATGATCCTTTAGCTGCTTTGCCGACCATCCCGTCTGCTCGAGGTCAGCCCTTGTGAACTGAACATCCTGAGGCAATCCCTCACCCGCATTGGCGCGAGCGTACTGGCGCACCTCATCGAGCAGGCGACGCTGCGTCAGAGTCAACGCAGGCCCGTTGTTCAGGTCGAAGGCCGCTGTGGCAAGGCCATGGGCAAGTTCATAGTCAGTAATGTCGGCCTCTATGTAGCGTTCAACGCTGCCGGGCTCTGGGCCCAGTGTCAGGACGGGTTTCTGATACTGCCTGAGGAGCGCGATAGCTGAGATCAGATTGAGGAAGGTTTCGTTCTGCCGTCTGTAGGTCACTGATTGGGTCGGAAAGCGCAAGTGGGTTGCATACGGTATGGCCACCTTCAATGGCTTGAGAGCCTGCTGCACGATGTGGTGGGCTGTCACTATCTCGGAGCGCCGCTGGCCCCGCTCAAGCCCCTGAGTCGTTCTGCCAGCTCGCTGAGTCTCGTGGATCCGAGCCGTCTGAGCCTCGCTCTCGTCGACCCGCAGGAACAACACCCTATTGATTAGCTGTTCATCCACCTTGTCGGTGGTCGTGGTTACGTACGACACTGGGCCCTCAACGACGCGCAGCTCCGAGCGGGGCCCATCCGCAGACATCATCGTAACCCTCGATGTCAGGGTTTTCTCAGTTATGAGCGTGCGTATGGAGTAATCGGCATCGTCCGCGCCGGCCTTCTCCATCACGATCACGAGCTTGTGCTTCAAGGCGTCCTGGTCCATATTGAACAGAGCCTTCTTACTGACGCGGGAGAGGTCCTCGACCTGATCCATCGGCATGAGTTCGGCAGTGGCCTTGACCAGCTTCGACTTCCCTGCGGCAGATGAGCTCTTGATGATCACCGACAATGGATCGGCCATGATTCTGGACGTCGCCGCCAGATACATAAGCTTCTTGTTTGCCGTTTCGCCAACGTAGCCCAGGTTCTCATAATCTGCGGCCACCATGTTCAGCACGTTGGGACTTAGGAGCATATCGACCGCATGATCGTAGGCTGCCCTGTGGTGGATGCGCCAGGTAGCCATGATGGTGTCCTGCTCCAGCTCGGCAAGCCTCCCACGAAGAACATCATCGCGGAGGCGTCTCTCCGCTTCCTCTGCGTCAAGAATGCTCCGAAATCTTGCGATGGTCGTATCTGCAATGGTCATCTCACACACCGCCAGTACTAGTGGTTCTTTCGAATGCATATAGCGTCAACCGGGTAATCCGCAATACTTACTGTTCGGTCCCATTCACGTACTAGCACCTCGGTCACGTGCTGTCTCTCTCATTGTCGGACGTACTAGTACGGTATAGGAACCATTATGTCGCCAAGGATTCGGCCCATGTAGAACCCGGATTGGCATGGTGGTACTACTGGTACCGTTCTTGCTTGCAAGATGTCGCAGCAAGCATTTCACACCTCATCCGCGCGTGTAACCACATCGAACGACACGCCCAGCTCCTCGAAGTGCTTTGCCCCGCAACGGACTTTATCGGCCTCCTGAGTGCGCAGCTTGAGATAGTCGCGGGTAGATTTCGTCTCCCGGACCAGGTACAGCACCTGGCCGTCATGTTTGACGATGGCCCAGTCAGGGTTATAACCGCCCACCGGCGTATCGATCTCGAACCAGCTCGGCAGCTTCACGAAGAGCTTGATGTCGTCCCGCTCATCCAGCCTCTGGGCAAATCTGCGCTCGACGTCGGACTCATAAACCACGTACTCGTAGATGGACTTGTTGACCTGAAGAGCAGTCAGGTAGTTGATCAGCTCCTCATTCCTGAATAGCCGCATCTCCCACTCAGCGCCGGTCTTTGTTGCCTCGATGCGCTCGTACTTGATTCCGTCCACCAGTAATCGGTGTATCTCATGTTTTATGACGGCGGCCACGGAATCCATGAATCGCTGCGGGTTGTTGAAGATCTCTCCCAGCCGACCCGATGCCTTGAGGATGCGTACCAGCGTGGAACGAGTCAGCTTGGTTTCGTCCTGCAGGTAGGCCAGCACGTCTGGCATCGGGCGCTCCAGACGTTCTACTTGTTCCGTTGTTGCGCTGCCACCCGCTATGGCGATACCGCCTTTTTCAACCCTCAGCTGCCCAGCACGCACTTGGATTAACGGTTCCCCTATGCGCTCCATCTTCTTTATCGCGTCGACGGCTTTGCCTACCAGTGTCTCCGTCTCAAACTCAACCCTGTAGGTAGTCCTCGGCTTGATGCGTTCCCAAAGGGCTCGAAATTCAGGGGTAAGCGTTACTTCCTTCTTGAGCCGGTTCTCACGGTTATCGCGTTCCCGACGGATATGGCGACCTATCTGATAGCTGGAGAGCAGGTCAATTACGGCTGGCGCCAGATCGCGCTGAGCTTCAGGCAGTTCCAATTTGAAGCCCTTCGCATCAGGATCAAAAGCCGGCTGAATGCGCCCCTCATGGTCGAGCATTCTCTGGGCTATCAACGAGTCGCGAATGGCTTCGCCGGCAGCGAGCCCGATAGGCATCTCCTGGCCGTCAGCTATGCGCGTTAACTTGGCAATGGCTGTGATAGGCACCTTTCCGAAGATAACGCCGCAGTCCTCCTCATATTCGACCTGGAGGGCCTTGGCGAACTCTTCATAGCTCTCGTTGGCCATGACGTACAGCTGGTTGATAGACTCGTCATGAACCCGTTTGCCGTCCTGGTCCACTGGCAACCGCAGGCCTCTGCCTATCTCCTGTCGCTTCTTCATGGCGCTTCGAGTCTCGTTCAAAGTACAAATCTGAAAGACGTTGGGGTTGTCCCATCCTTCGCGCAAAGCGGAATGGCTGAAGATGAAGCGCAGCGGCTCGTCCAGGGAGAGCAGTCGCTCCTTGTCCTTCATGATCAGGTTATAAACCTCGTCGTCGGCCTGGCTATTGCCGCGTGTATCCTTGAGTACACCCTTTTTGTCCTGGGCGAAGTAGCCGTTATGAAGCTTTTGCACCGGCTCCTTTAGCCACGCCAGCTCTCGATAGCGCTCATCTCTGGCGAAGGCCGTGAGCTCCTCCTCGAAAGCTCTGGCAAACTTGCCTGGTATGGGTCTTCCGTAGTCATCGTAATCACGGTAGTTCGCAACGCGGTCGATGAAGAACAGCGATAGCACCTTGACGCCTCGCCCTTGAACTTGCAGCTCCTTTTCCAGATGCCGCTTGATCGTGTGTTTGATCTGCGCTCGCCATACGTCCTCGCGAAGCCCACCGATCTCTTCTCCGAGCCCCAATGTGCGACCGTTAGCGAAACGTATGAACTCATTGCCTGGCTCGGCGCTAATCTCCGCCACCTCGAAGCCCTCGCCGTAATGGAACCGATGTTTGGAGAGGCTGAACAGATCCGAGCCGAGTTTCGCAGTCACGCTCTTCTCCTTAGGCCCGTCCGACGTCTGCACGTGAATGCGCAGCTTTGCCTTGATGCCGTTCTTGTAGTCTATCCGCTCGACGCGCACGAAAGCGTCGTTGGCGTCGTTATGGGCGGTGGCGCTCCCGACCACGATCTGCTTTACCAGCTTGAGTTGGAATGCGCGCACAGGATCGAGTCGGTAGACCAGGTTATAGGGGTTACGGTGAGTTGCCGAGTATCGCAAGGTACACAGCGGGTTAAGAGCCCTGATAGCCTCCTGCGACTTGTCGGTGGAATCCACGCTCTGCGGCTCGTCTATGATGACGATAGGTCGTGTTGCCTGCACAAATTCGATTGGCGGACGCCCGGAGAGCTTATCGCTCTCTTTGTAGATGACGTTGCTCTTTTGCTCCTCCTCGGTGCCTGTGAAATTCTTGCGGAAGGCATCGATGTTGATAACCATGACCTGCGGCGTATTGCTGACGGCGAATTGCCGCATCCGATTGGTTCTCCTGGCGTCATATACGAAGTGCTCGAACGGCATGTTGTTATAGAGGGCACGGAAATGGTCGGCGGTGATCTCTATGTTCTTCAACGCGCCCTCGCGAATGGCCACGTTCGGCACGACGATCACGAACTTGGAGAAGCCGTAGCGCTGGGATAGCTCGGAAATGGTCCTCAGAAATATGTAGGACTTCCCCGTTCCTGTCTCCATCTCGACCGAGAAGTGCGGGCAACGCCTCATCTGGCCGGCAGCGACATCGAAGAGCTCCCAGGCTTCGAGAGGCGCCTCAGGGTCGTTCACCTCAATGTCGTTACGCATCTGGACTAGGCGAGTGTTCCGGCGTAGTCCATCCTCATCCAGCAACAGCCTGTTTCCGATCCCCAGCTCCGTGCGCTCTCGCCCGTCGAATGGCAACCCTGTACTACTGAAGATGAGAGCATACTCCGGCGCGCTCTTCGGCTGGCCGTCGAAGAGGTCAGTGACCGCCGATATGGCATCAAGCTGGAACTGCTGATTGGCGTCGAATTGGATCCTCATACGCGACCCGCCCCTCATACCGTCTTGAAGCTGATTACGCCTTCGGTTCTGAAGAGCTGCACAGCATTGGCCTTCAACTGGTCGTTACCATCCAAACCCCTATCCAGGCACACCACGCGCTGCGGTTTTCTCTCGGCCATGGCCCGGATCAATTCCAGGGTTATCTCCTCTTCAAGGCACACTAAGAGTTCGCCCTCACCCACGTTGTACACCCTTTTTCCGGCGAGCTGAAGCTCCTCCGCCGATACAGTAAGCGGGAAACCGCTCTTGAGCAGGATCTCATACAAGATATCCTCTTGCGTTCGACCCTCGAGGATGTGATCGATGTGCAATTCGAGCTGATGGGCCAACTCTTCGGCATTGCGAGGACCATCAGCATCCCAAGGCCTGAAGTTGGACTCGGCCAGCTTGAATACGCGGAACCCACGGTCCTGCTTCCGTGTATTTTCGTCGAAAAGGCTTGGTTCGTCGGCATTGTCCTCTTCCTCTAGCCTTCTGCCAATCCGACGGATACGTTCCTTGCAGATATCAGCTACGGTGTGATAGTCTTCACGACCCGCTGGCTCGGGAAGCTGAACAAGAATGAATTTGCGCTTGCCTTCGTCCTGCTTGTTGAGCTCGAGCACAGCATGTCCGGTAGTACCAGAGCCTGCGAAGAAGTCCAGAACGATCTCGTCTTTGTCTTCCGTTCCTTGATCAATGAGTGTTAGCATAAGGCTTATCGGCTTAGAGAAAGGGAATACCTTCTCGCCGAAAAGACCCTGGATGATTCTGGTTCCTTCAGTCGTCTGTCCGACATCCAGCCATGAAGAAAATCCAGTTTCATGCCGCGTGACTTCATTGAGATATTTTTTGAGCCGCGGTCTTCCGCTTGGTTTGGAGGGCCAGATTATGCGTTTCTCTGCAATCAATTGGGCCATTGTTCCGGGCGCACAGGACCAGCCACGTGTTGGTGATGGCGGGTAGACTATGCCTGTCTCTGGATCAACCACATCATAATGAAGATTAGGGCGCTCTTCCTTATTGGCAAGACCCGTAAGGTCAGCACTAAACCAGGGGCCACGGGGATCATTATCCGGGTTGGCGTATTTTGTCGTGTTTATAGGATTCCCTTTGAGTCGTGTCCTCTGCCGTCCGTAGCAAACAACGTATTCATGATCGGTAGACGCTCGATCCTCATTCCGACTGTCAGCCATCTGCCTGCGTTGCCACACAAAAGTGATCAAGAAGCTCTCTTCCCCAAAAATCTCATCACATAATCGGCGAAGATTCTGGAATTCGTGATCGTCTATCGAGATCATGATCACTCCATCCTCACGCAGCAGGTTTCTCGCCAGATACAATCGGGGATACATCATGTTCAGCCATCTGGAATGAAAACGTCCATCCGTATCTGTGTTGGTGCTGAATTTTCTGCCTTCTGCATCCGCTTGCCCCGTGTACTCCAGATAAGTCTGCAATGATTCCGTGTAGTTGTCGGGATAGATGAAGTCGTTTCCCGTATTGTACGGAGGGTCTATGTAGATCAGTTTCACCTTACCCAGGTAGGACTTCTGCAAGAGTTTGAGCACTTCGAGGTTGTCGCCCTCGATGATTAGGTTCTCAGTGGTATCGAAGCTCACGCTTTCTGCTCGACACGGCAACAAGGTCCCGAGGTTCGGGGCCTGGATTGTTTTGAGACAGTCGGCCTTGCCTGGCCAGTTCATGCCGTAGCGTTCTCTGCCGACATCCACCACTTCGCCTAGAGCAAGCTTAAGTCTGTCGAAGTCGATCTTGCCACCCTCGGTGCGTACCTCGGGAAATAGTCGCAGTATCTCTCTTCGCTTGTCATCGACAATGTCAAAGGACTGCAGGTCCATCTTCTCAGGCTGATCAGCCACGGGCTCTCCCTCCATATGTCACAAAGGACTCGTCACGGGCAAGGTCCAACGCATGCTGTGCCAAGGGCTCCCACAACCCGTAGGTTTTCTGCGACGTTACGCCCATTCCCGCGGACAGGCGTATCTGGGTTGGTTTCACGTCCGCAGAGCATCATGCGTCCGTCAAGCAATAGAAAGAATCGAGTCAAGAAGGGCCGCCATACCGGGCCAGGATGGCCGTGTCAACCAGGCCGCTGATGTGATCTGCTCTGGCCTTCTCGTTCTTTGAGCGTTTGAGCACGTAGTCGCCCTCGGCTTCGGCGCGGGCCTTCACCTCCTCGCGCAGCCGAGCTAACCCTTCCTGTCCCAACCGCTCCTTCTCGGCGGCAAGCCATACAGCTTTCGCTTCTTCCTCCCGAGCCGCTGCCTCCTGTTGCAGGCGGGACTCCTCCGCTGCGGCTGCGGACTCTCTCGCCGATTCCCCCACGTTCCAACCGTCTTTGAGCGCCGCCACGAGTGCGCCGTCCTTGTCTTTGATGGTGCGCTTGCGTTTGATATAAGCGATGCATTCTCGGATTCTCTGCGGGCTTACATCCACGCCAGCATCGGCAAGTGACTGGATAGTGTTGAGGGTCACATCGTATCCCGACTCCGAGAGGAGAACAACGACATCTTGTTTGTTGTTGTCTATATCAGTACCTTTGTATTTGTTGGTATTCGTGGTGAGTATACTCATGGCGACTACACCTGCGTTACGCTGGCCTTTATCAGGTGTATTCGTGGTGAGTATACTCGCGGCGACTACACCTGGTGTATTCGTGGTGGGTATACTCGTGTCGGGTATACTCACAGTGGATATACTCGTCTTGGGTATACCCATGGTGACTACACTTGTTGGCACTAGTAAGGTAATCTCTGTTCCAGTCTGGGTAGTCTCGCCGGTCGCCAGTAGCCCCAGTTCGCGTAATCGGGCGACATGGCGAACCACGGTCGCCTTGCCCAATCCGGTGCGCTCGGCAAGGCCCCCATAGCCTATCACGCAATCACTACGATTGAATCCCACCGTGAGCCTGTAGAGATGTGCATACACCACCCACTCGGTGGGAGAGAGCAGAGACGGCAGGGAATCCCACAGCCAATTCCCAGCCCGAACAAACTTGTCGGCCGGCGGTTCCACTGGAACGCTAGGCGTAGTCGTGGCGGGTATACTCACGGCGGGTATACTCTTCTTGGGTATACTCGTAGTGACTACACTATCACGCTGCGGTTTGGATGCTCGCTCGACAATGGGGTTTATGTATCGGTCGAGCAGAGAGTCGATGCTGACTTCACTCTTCCGCTTGCTCATCGCCCGGTTCCTCCGCCTGGTCGCCGCACTTCCGCATTACCTCAGCCGCCAACTGCTTGAAGTATTTCACTCCTGGTTGTCGCGGGTCGAACTGGAAGATGGTCATCTGCCGCGTTGCCGCCGTTTCAATGGCGGCATTCACGCCCACTACGGTTGCCATGACGCGGTCGCCAAGCTTCTTTCGAAGGTAATTGTAGATTGTCACTGCGTTTGTCTTACGGCGGTCGAGTGCATTGATGAGGATGCCGATCTCCGTCAGGTCAGGATTCACTCGGCGGGCCGATCTGACATAGCTATCCGTCATGTCGACGCCGCGCACTGAGTGTCGGTCACAGAGCACAGGCACCATATAGTGGCTGCTGGCGATCAGGGCATTCATCGTTAACAGGCTGATTTCGGGACGGCAGTCGATGATGATATAGTCATAGGATTCATGCAACCCCACTGCCAGCCTGCTGCGCAGCAACAGCATTGCGGCCGGATTCGTCAGTGGATTGATGACCTGCTCCACCTCGAATAGACGCAGATCGGCGGCGATTATATCCACATCAGGCACCACCGTCTTGTATACGGCATTGGTAGGGAGGAACGCTTCGTCGGTAAGCAAGTCGTAGATGGAGTAGGTGATTCGCTCAGGCTCAGCGACGCACATGTCGGTGAGGTTGCACTGCATGTCCAAGTCCACCAGGAGGACACGTTTGTCGTTGCGCTGAATCCCATGGGCGAGGTTGAACGCAATAGTGCTTTTGCCGACGCCCCCCTTGATATTCAGAATGGATAACACATGGGCCATGCCCGATCCCTCCCTTCAATGATATGGGCATAAATCTTCAGGTTTCCTTGTGCATACCATTCGCGATAGGAAAGGGAGTTCCTGCTCGAAAAGAGAAAACTACCGCACTCCCATGCCACGAGCATTCTTGCGAAGAGAGTGCAGCTGTGCAAGGCTGGGGCAGGGTATGATCCCACACTGAGGGCTAGGCATCCATCCGTCCTGCGCGCCAAACGAACCAGTTCAAGCCAGGAGATGATTAATCATGAGCAAGACAGGGCCTCGCACCCCCGATGGTATCGCAGTAGTCACGAGGAACCTCCCGCCTCCAGAGAAGTCAGGTCCACGAACCCCGCGGGGCAAGCGCATCTCTGCGCTCAACTCACTCAAGCACGGGCTTGCCGCTAAGGGCTTCCTCAGGTGCAAGAAGGAGACGTGCTACTTCTACGAGGTTTGCCTCCTCCAAAACACTGAGGAGGGCATTAGGATCCTGGACTCGACAGACTACGGCGATCCATGTCCAGCTGAGATGCTGTGCTACTACGATGTCCGGCATGGGCTCGCTCGAGAGGGCATCGGTGACGAGTCCTGGTCCCATGCGTGGGCGATGAACGAAGTTTACATGATGCGCAGAAGAATGTTGTCAGCCGTCGACGTCCATCTCGTCAGGCAGGTGCCTGCTGGCTGCGCCGGCTACGTTCGACCGGAGCCTGCTGTCGCATTGCGGTATCAGGACAAACTGCACAATGAACGGGATGTCCTCGTCGGCATGCTGGCGCAGCTGAACAAGTAAGCCATCCCGGATTGGTCTCATTTGCCGGCGCTCTTGAACTTGCGCTGCCTATACGTCTGGGCGATGGCCTGAACCTGCGCCAGCAGAAGATCCAAGTACTCCTCCGGCAGAGCCCGGCACTCCTTCGCGATATCGGCGATGATCATGGTCCTCTGGTCAGCGATGTCATCGTCCTCTCCGATTTCAGGGCTGATACGCCCTATGGCGTCCACAATGAGCTCGGATAGGGGAATGCCCAGCACTTCGGTGAGCTTCCTGATCACTTCCATATCCGGTGGCCCCGCCGCTGCGTTCTCGAGCTTTGAGATGTAGCTTCTGTCCACCCCTATCTTGCTGGCGAGCTGCGTAACGTTGTAGCCCTTCGCGTTTCGATGCCTCCTCAGCTTCGATCCGAACAGCAGCCTGTTCGCGACTGTTTTCGCGTTCTGAATGGTCTTGTAGATGGACATAAGGCTGTCCGTCGGCAGTTGACCATCGTCGGCCATCTTCTCAAGGACCATCACTACAGTGCGCAATTGGCGTATGGCCTGCTCGACGGCCTGAGCATCGTCTACGTTGATTCCTGGCGTACCGACGATTCTGTTGGATAGGTGTTCGAGCTCGGCAACCTGGCTCCACGACAACTTGGTATTTTCCTTGAAGTAGTCCAGGCTGCGCTCCCACAACGCAGTGATAGACATGATTCCACCTCCGTGAATAGAAATCTCGCAGTAGTGGTTGACACGTTCAAACACCCATGCGATAATAGCCGTGAACGGTACTATCACGTACGGGGCCGTTGCATTCAGCATAGCCGTAAAAGGGTCACCTGTAAACACCCTGATCGCGGTATTGGATGAGGAGGCTACTGCTTGTCATCACAGGCTGGCGCGTATAACCATAAAGGTATTCTTTCTTCAGTCCTTACCCCAAACAACCATCATGCTGGGCTTCCCCCATCAATCAACAGTATTCCATACGATAAGGTCACGATCTACTCCTGTAGTGTTCCGCGAGCGTGGATCGTCCGCGGCATTGACAACGAGACGGTTCGTATAGTCTCCCATCGCTACATTCCCCACGAGTGGTCCAGGGAGCATCACAGATGCCTTTACGCCCATAGCGCATCGGCCAATGTCATCATAGGCGCTCGTAGCTGCAGGGCCTTTATTGCATGGGATCCCAACTATCGCAGGATGCTCATGACGCGCATCAACCTAAGTATAGCGGCATCTGCTCTTACGCCTGCAGATCTGCTCCAGGTCGTAGATAGCATTGTTCCAGCTCAGTGCGCACGTGTAGGTTGTGTGGAGTGCAAACTCGACCTTCAAGGGATAGGCGCAGGCGATGCGATGAGAATGCTGTACTTGAAGAATGGCCGGGACATGCGTCGGTATGGTGAGCCCGCCGCCTACTACTGTGGTTCGTCCAAAAGCCCCAGGCAGTTCATCTGCTACGACAAAGGGGCGGAGCGAGGGCTGGATGAAGGGCAGTACACACGACTCGAGATGAGACAGCGTATCGAGAACGCTCAACGTCCCACGGTCGAGCAGTTCGCCCGGGGGGAGTGGAGCCATAGGCATCATCCATTCGGGAATATAAGGGTGGCGGATGAGCAGGAGCTTCAGAAGCTGCATCCCCTTACTCGCAAGGCCTTCATGCGAAAGGGCCTACATCAAGGCCTGCGTGACTACCAGCGCCGTCACAGCGTATCCAGAGCCAATCGCATGAAGAAAGACCTGCTCAGGCCCTTCACTGAGCTCATGGACGCTTGGGACGATCTGCGGGCTGCATGGCACGCCAGTGCGCCCGTACCGTGCCTGGTCTACGAAAGGCCGTCCACATGCTCATTCACGAGGCCCTCTGCCTTTGTATGCCCGTATGCTGAGGCGTGGGCGGAGGTGTTGGCCTTTCCTTCGGCGCACCTCTCTGCGATTAACGTCAGGCCCTGCGCTGTATCGGCAGGGTCCATGTCCTCTGGCCGATGAGGCGGCTCCATGCCACGTGGGGAGACAGGCGCTACTGACAATGGTCGAGCTGTGCTGATCAGGCACGATGGGCATGGCCATGCTCGATTCGCATCGTGGAAGCCCCTAGGAGCGTCGCATAGGCATGAGTGGGTACAATCACCTTACCCCATGCCTTCACGTGGCTTGTAGAGTCTTCTGCCGAAAACACGAGTCCTCTAGCTGCACCTTTGCGGACACTTTCTCGCACATCAACCCCTTGGTGGACGCTACCGGAACTGACAAAGGAGACGGGATACTGGATGACCCCGCAGATAAGGTTGTATTATTATTCATGTCCACAGTGCTCGTCGCACATCACTGCCCTAAGAGCTGACGTGTGGTGCAAGTGTCACACGAAGATGATCAGAGAGGATGAGTGGCGGCGCATACGCTACCATCGAGGTAAGTCAACGCCTGAGCCATCGAGACAGGCTCCTGAGACATGAGACGCAGCACACTATGGATTGCAAGGAGGCCCCTGGCAGACTACTGATGGAGTCCAGTATGGGGCCTCCGCTACGGAGCGACGCCCAGTTTTGAGGTAAATTTCGCGAAGCGTAGTCATCACTTCGATGTGTGTTTCAGTGTCTGGAGCAGGTATTATTATAGTAGAGGGACGTTCTGCGAGGGATGCCGACTTGTCACTGCCCGATGGGATAAAACAGGGGCCCGCCAGGGCCCCCACGAACGTACCGGGCTTATCGGCGGCTAACCGGCCTGAGACCTGCTGAGCCGGCGATTAAGATCGCTGATGGCATCGGAGGCCTCGCGCTTGGTCATATCTGCAAACCTAGCGCGATCGTCCTGAGGCAAGCCCAATTTATCGGCCTGGATCCTGAGCACTCGAAGCTGTGCTTCCGTGGCCTTATCCTGGGACTGGGTCTCGGCAGAAGTGCGTGCATTCGAGACCTCTGGCTGCGGGCCGCCCAGCGCCAGTTCCTCCACGGAGCAGATGGATATGCGGAGGGCGTCCCTGAGCGCCCTCGCCTTAGCTCTCGTGGCTGCGATCCTGATGGCGTGAACACTGAGCCTGGAGTCGCCGATGGATGCTGGATTGGCATCGCCGATCTCGATGTAGGTCTTCTCGCGCGACCTTGTCTTGATCACTGCGGTGGCCTCGCAGACGGCGGTGTAGCCGTTGTCCCTGCTGGGCGACTGGATCAACTTGACCTGTAGGTCCTTCAGCCCAGCTCTATGGGCCGCCTCGAGCAAGCCTGCATACTTAACGAACGGCTTGCCATCGATGGTGATGATGTGCTCGTCGTTGACCTTTGGCATTATTATTTCTCCTTTCTTTCATGGGGAATAACCAAGAGCGCCAGCATAAGCGCCAGCGCCTAGCAGCGCGCTATTGGGACATGAGGTCCTTGATGGAGCAGTAGTAGCCGTCACCAATCACGACGTGGTCGAGAACCTCGATGCCGAGAAACTTTCCAACTTCCATTAGCCGCTTCGTGAGGGCGAGATCCTCGGGGGAAGGGGATGCCAGCCCTGAAGGATGGTTATGGGTGAGGATGATGGATGCGGCGCCCTTCACGATCGCGTTCTTGAAAATCTCTCGAGGATGTCCCACGCACGAGTCTATGGTGCCAATGGACACGATCTCGATATCGATCACGCCATTGCGGATATCGAGCATGACCACCCTGATCTGTTCCCTATCCAGGCGGCCCATCTCATACCCAAGCAGGTTGTAGATGTCCTGTGCCGACTTGATGTAGGCTTTGCTCTTGGGCTCAGTGAGACAGCGCCGTCCAAGTTCAATGGCGGCCTTAAGCGTTGCCGCCTGCTCCTGGCTGAGGCCAGCCGTCTCCATCTCCTCCACCGAGGCCTCATCCATTGCCCTCAAATTCGGGAAGCGATTCAGGATGCTGGCGGCATCGTTGTCACGGAGCGTCATCGCGATGAGCTGGGACGCGCTCAGCCCACGGAAATCGGGATAGCATGCACTCATGAATCAATCTCCTCCTCGCATGATTTTGGGAAAGCAGAGGAGGACGGCAACCGCTGGTAATGCGGCACCGTCCTCCGATACACCCGGATCTGACAATAAGAAAAGCCCCCTATGGGGCTGTGTGGATGCGCTTAGTCAGCCAATTCCGACCTAGATGACCTTGGCGTCGACTACGACCGTGCCGCTAACGCCCTTGACGGTGAACTTACCGAGCCACGGGAAGTTAATACCGTGGGCGCTCACATACCTATGGAATCTGGCCTCGTACGGGTACCCTCCCGCCGCCTGCTCCAGGGCCTCGCACAGGGCACACAGGCATGCGTGCTGGTGATGAATGCTGCCGGCGGGGGTGAACCCCAATCTGCGCACGTAGGCCAAGGCCTCATCGATGTTCGCGATCTTCTTCATGCCACCACCTCCTCCACTATGAGCTTGGTCTCGATCATGTCGATGAGCGACGCCGCCACATCGCGGATCCTCTGGAAGGCCTGTACGATCTGCTCAGGCTGCGCATCCCACAATGCAAGGTAGTTCGGAGCAGCGCTATCGAGTCCAAAGTGAGTGCACACAACGTAGGCCGTAGATTCGGCCTCGGTCTCCCGCTGCCGGCTGCTGAGAAGCATACGGTCGGGCCCCTTATGCAGGAGCTCGTGCGCCAGCTCGTGCGCTATCACGGAGGCCTTGCCCGCATCGTCAAGCCCCGAGTCCACTTCGATGCTCCCCCCATAGCTGGTGCCATGGTGAGACCCTGACATGCTGGTGTACTCGAGCTCGATACCCAGATCGGAGGCGATACCTTCCATCACCGGTAGGAGCTCACGGCCATCCCCCTGAGCCACTATAGGCGCTTGCGGCAGGGGCTTGCCCTCGGTCTGGCTCACATCAAAGACATATACTATCTTGTAGCCGATCACCCTCCGGGTCTTCTTCTCGTCCTCGTCGTGACCATCAGGAACTGCTTGCGTGCAAGGTGCAAAGATCGGAATGCCCGTCTGGCCCTTGAGGACCTGTCTCCCGAGCTTCTGCCACGCCTTGTAGCCGGCAACGTGCGTTGCATTGGGGCAATGGATCCAGATGGCCATTGTGTTGTGCAGCGAGTACCGATGGAACCTCGACAGAAACCCGAGGTACTGGGTCACCTCATCGGAGGTCTTGGCCTCCTCCGCTCGGGTCGCGAGCTCCTTGATGCGAGACTCGATCTGGGACATCAACTCACTGGTCTTCATGATCACGTCACATCCTTTCAGTGTTTTCGTACATGCCGGCACGCGCCCTCGGCTGACGTAGCGGGCGTTCACCACCTTATATGGGCGGTGTCAATGGGCTAACGCGAGGCAGCAGCGTTAACTTGGCAGGGCACACAAAGCGGGCGCTTGAACATGCGCGTGGAGAATTCGTAGTGGCCATAGGTGAGAGGAGCGCCGCACTCCGAACACGCCTCGTCTGGGACGGGCTCTGGGGCCTTACGCGATTGGATGGGCACCAGAGTCACTTCCCCCACGTGCCGCTGCGCTGGCGCAGGCGCATCAAGCTTGCACTCGAGGCCTGTGAAGGCTTCCAGGACGTGCACCTTGGCCTTGATGCAGGCGCATTCAACCGCTCTGGCCTGCGTCTCTCCAGAGCTTGATA
>Ga0255343_1003516_pt1 | contig 16569 bp, 15 predicted proteins | sample wastewater_treat_4_FD_192413 | JGI IMG/M metagenome (GOLD analysis project Ga0255343, IMG submission 192413) | Wastewater microbial communities from Lulu Island WWTP, Vancouver, Canada - plant16 | ecosystem: Engineered > WWTP > Wastewater > Unclassified | place: Canada: Vancouver, British... | reverse complement strand
TCTTTATTTAGTGGTTCTTCTTTAGAATATAAGACTGGAATATCTTTTATTTTTAAATCCCTAACCATTTTTCTATATTTTCTTGCTAGTGGACAAGTATCTGTTTTAGAAATATCAACAATCTTCAAATCTTTGATATTTACTTTATTAGCAACTCCCATTGAAGAAATAATTGGAATATTTAATTCCTTAGCTTTCATAAGAATTGCTAGTTTCGCCTCTAAATCATCTACCGCATCTACAATATAACAAACATCCTTTAAATCAACCTTATGGATAGTATCCTTATCAATCTTTAAATCATATAACTTACAACTGAGATTATTATTAATCTTCTTCATTAAATGATAGGCAGCATCTGTTTTCTTTAACCCAAGTGTTGAATAATTAGCAATTTTTTGCCTATTAAAGTTACTAGCTTCTACTTTATCATAATCAACTAAAACAAAACTATCTATTCCCGTCCTTACTAAACTTGATAATACATTACTTCCTATTCCTCCAAGACCAAAAATAGCAATTTTCTTGTTTGCTAGCTTGTTATAGTTATCAATGCCAATTAAAGCAATTAGTCTTTTGAATTCTTCCATAAGTTTATTCTCCTATTAATATTATAACATAAAACATTATAAAAAAAGAATAAAAGATAGTCCTTTTATTCTTTGATTTTAACTAATAATTCATTTTCATCTGCAGGGGCAAAACCTAAGTCAAGGTAAACACTAGCAGTTTCTTTTGATCGGTATTTTAGATTACAAAAAATCTTTTCAACTTTCGCATACCTTTCTAATACTTCCTCAATTAATAGTTTCTTTGCATCGGTATTAGAATACTCATCTAAAGTAATCATATCTTCAATGTAAATAACATACTGAAAGTCCCCAACAAGTCTTATCAATCCTACCATCTTTTTACCATCAAATAAACCAAATGTTACTGAGTTTCTAAAAGTATCATATAACCTATAGTCATTAAATAAGTATCTTTCATATTGTTTTTCTTGATAAATTTTCTTTATATTAATTACTTCACCTACATTAATCTTCTTTACTTTTAATTCCATAATCTACCTCTTTATACAACTATTTTACCAATTTATCCTTAAATTATCAAGATTTACCCTAAAAAACATTCGTTTTTAGCCTTCTAAACAACTTTAGACAACTATTTCCCTATTAAACCTAAATAAACCGCTCAAAAAGCAAGTTTTAAGGGCTTTTTGGACTAAAAAAGTCCATTTTAGCTTTTTTAACACTCTTTTTCTCATATTTTATTACAAAAAAAGTATAAAAAAGGCTTGGCCTTGGCCAAACCTTTTTATCTTTATTATCTAGCTAGGATCTACTAACTCTAAATAAGCATACGTATAATCTGCAGGAAATAATGCAATCTTAGTAACTACTTCTAAGTATTTTGGTATTACCCTTGGATTTGCTGCTAGGATAGACTCTAATGTAGCACCGCCAGCAATTTGTAATGTTTCTTGTTTTGTTAGGTTATAGAAACCTGCAAGCATTGCAAGTTGACCTGCGTTTGCTTGTGGTACCCCATTACTCATTAAGTAAGTAACTAAATCTAAGAATCTTTCAGGTGGGCTGTATGTTGCGATAGCTGGATATAAGAATCCTGCATTACCACTTGGATCTCTTGGGTCTTGATAGTTTGTTGGGACTAAGTTAAGATCATAAGTTCTATGCCTTGCTTGTGTTCCAGTATCTAAACCTTCTTGACCAATATGGATAGAATACTGTGCACTAGATACAGTTGTATTATCTTCTAACTTTAAAAATGCATTATTTACAGATGGTGCTAAAATAATTAGATTCATCTTTTCGCTCATTTGTCCTGTTAGTTGATCTTGTTCTTTCTTTAGAATACTTCTTCCAGCTCCTGATACATGCCCTTCAATTGTAGATTTCATAGCAGCTACCATAGTTGACATAGCATAAGCATTAAACCACGCTTCATTACCGTTAACCCAGTTATTGATTGTAGTATTCGCATCAACTGTTACATGAACATCGAAAATTTCACCTACTTCTGGATGAGCATCTTCAATATGAATTGCAGCTCCTCCTGATTTACCAATTTTAGAATTAGTAATTGTAATACCAGTACCTCCATGCATGTAAACACTATTAGCCCATGAATCATCTGCTTGAACATAATCAACTTTCATTAACACTTGTTCTGCTGATGCATCGTTAGTCTTTAAGCCTGAAGCATCGTTATATAAAGCAATTAAAGCATTAGTAATGTTTACATTATTAACACTTGCTGCACCTTCCATCGCATAGATTCCATTATAACTACCTGAGTTTTGTGTCATCTGTGCTTCTTGTGACTTAATCTCTTCTGGTGATAAGTTATAGTCAATATATGGATAAGATGTATTACTATTAATAGTTAAATTATTAATTGTCATCATATTATCATTATAATGAACTGCAGCACTTGGATTATATCTACTACCATCACTTAGAATCTCATGTCCATTAATTAACTTATCTTTAAACATTTCCTTTACGAAATAATGTTCTGGAGAACTGTTATAAACATCATATTTAAAGATTGATAAACCAACTCCAAATACTGGAAATCCTGTACTTAAAGGTAGGTATGATGAATATGCAGCACTCATATGAGGTAGGTTAGAACCATTAATTGTTAAGTAGTTACCATTAATTACAATATTATCTCCACTTGTGTTATAAGAAACACGGCGGTAAGGATCACCAGTAACTGCACCACGGTGATAGTTAATTGGTGAGCCATCTGGATTAACTTGATTTGGCAATAACTGTACTTCAATATTGTTTTGAATATTGATAGTTTGAACACTCATATTTCCAAATAATGTTTTAAGCTGACTACTTGTATAAGCATTATAACCATTATTTACATGAATATTATATTCTAAACTAGACCAAGTATGTTCATTAGCTTGATATTTAGGCTTTACAATAACCTTAAAATCATGACCTACAGCATTATTAGTAAACTTGAAAACATTCTTTTTACCTGTAACTTCTGCTAGATAATGCTCTAAAGCTGATCCTTCTTCTAAAGGAGTGCTAGCTCCATCTAAGTAGAATAAGTATTCTAACTCTAACTTTTCTAAAGATACGTTATTTAGATTAGTATCTTTAATTGCATAAGTAAACTTAAAGTCATTACCAGAACCTACTAAGAATTTCTCAGTACCAGTTAATGGTTTTAAATATTTTCTATCGGGTGATAGGCTATTTGTTTCATATTTAAACTTAGTATAGGCTTCACCTAAACTAAATTGACTAAAGTCCTTTACAATCTTAGCTAGATATAACTTGGCAACATCTTCTCCTGGCTTTTTAATTGTCATTTGGAAATCACCAATTAAACCTAAGTTAGTTTTAATTACAGGAGCATTAGTTCCTTCTTTAAAACTTAAACTTACAATATCTGCGTTCTGTACAATATTAATTTCATAACCTTCAGGGAAGTTATATGTCATATTTTCATATAAAATATAACGTTGTGAAGGTGCTCCTAAAATTGTAACATCTTCTAGAATATAATGATCATAAGCCATTGAAGAATCTGGTGTAATATCAGCATCTACTTCAATAATATAAGCATCTGAATATGGACTATTTAGAGTATTTAAGTTATCTCCTAATGCTCTTACAGTTAGTCTATTAGTACCAATTGCGATTAATTCTGAGAAGAATGAATCTAAACTTGATACTTCTAACGTAAATTCAAAACCAGAGATACTAAAATCACTAATTAGAACTTCTTCATATAGTTGTCGATAATACTATGTAATTCCTTATCAAGAAGTCTATTATTTACCTCATATGTAGCATAAATTCTAAATGCAAAAGGTGTACACTCCGTTGTATTTAATTGTTTAACTCTCTCCTCAACATTATCTGCATATCCTATTTTAACATACTCTTCAAATGAAGGGTTTGTTAGAATATAAATATAACCAGTTGTGTTTTTCTTCATAATACCTCCTATTTTTATAACTATCTGTCCTTTTAAAATTTCTACTAATATAGAAATATAAGTACACTATAAATCTAATATCATTATAATTTAAAAAAACATTTATTGCAACAAAATTTCAGTTTTTGTTCTAAACCTATATTTTTATGATACAATATTTTTATAAAGGAGAAATAAATATGAAAATAATTAACACAAACAATGCACCCAAAGCAATAGGCCCTTATAGTCAAGGAATTCTAGCTGGTAACACACTATATGTTTCAGGTCAAATCCCAGTAGATTTAGAAACAGGAAAGAATATTGATGACATCTACAAAGCAACTACAAAAGCTTTAGAATACATACTAGCAATAGTTAATGAAGCAGGATTAGAAAAAGAAAATATTGTTAAATGTTGTGTATTCTTAAAAGATTTAAATGACTTTGAAGTTATGAATAAAGCATATGCTGATTTCTTCAAAGAGCATAAACCTGCAAGAGTTGCCTTAGAAGTTTCAAAATTACCTAAAGATGTAGTTGTAGAAATTGATTGTATTGCAGTAAAATAAAAATATATTTTATAACAAAAAATGGCTTATTTATTAAGCCATTTTTTATTGTGATCTTTATATCCTACCACTTATCAATCAAACTATATAAATAAACATTTTTATATAGCTTCTCTTTTCCAACTTGTTCTTCAATCAAAAATCCTTTATCAACTAACAAATTCAAATATTTAGAAGCTGTATTTCTAGAGATACCTAAAACATCTCTAAAATACTCATTTTTAGTATAAAAATCATAAAATAGATAATTCATAAGCTTTTCCGAATAAATACTAGGACACTTTTCTTTTATCTTCTCTGTTGCTTCTTTCATTAAAGTTAAAAAGTTATTAATGAAACTAATAGTAAAGTTAGAAGTTTCTTCAACTCCTTTAATCATATAAAGTAAATAATCTTTAATATTCTTATCATCTTTTCTTATACCACTTAAATGCTTGTAGTATTCACTTTTAGTTTTGTTTATGTATTTAGATAAATACAATATTGGAAGATCAATTTGTTTTTTTAGTATTAAATACAAAATATTCAAAACACGGCCAGTTCTTCCATTGCCATCACGAAATGGATGAATTGACTCAAATTGATAGTGAATCATTGCCATTTTTAAAATTGGATCTATTTCATGCATTTCTGGATAGTTAATATATTTTTCCAAATTATTCATATACTCCAATATTTCTTTTTCTGATTGAGGCGGGGTATGAAGAATTTCTTTTGTTTTTGTGTTCATAATAACAGTCCCTGGTATTTTTCTAATCCCACCAACGTTAGGTTCTATTATTGAATGTATATTTACAATCATGTTTGTAGAAATAAATCCTTTTTCTTTAAGATCTGAATAACCTTTTAAAATAGCCTGGCGATAGTTTACTACTTCTTTTGTATTTGCATCTTGATTTTTTAATGTAATTTCTCTAAAGATCTCATCAAAAGTAGTTACAATATTTTCAATAGAGCTTGACTCTTTTGCTTCACCTAATATAATTGCATTCAAAATAATCTTAGGATTAGGCAATAAATTAATTAAGCCATTTAAATTCCCAAGTTCATACTTAGCATTAACTAACGCTTTTAAAATTTCTGGATCTTCGTAGTTAAATTTTATTGGTAATTTGTGCATGTTTTTACCTCCTGCCCAAATTATAGCATTTTTTGTGCACGTTGTCAATATATGCCCAATTTAATTTGCAAGATATAAATTAAAAACAGTTTAAGACTATAATGCCTTAAACTGCTTTATTTATTACTTACAAAAGTTAGAAGCAACTAACTTATATAAAGTCCTAACTCCTACTCCAGTAGATCCAGCTGCATAATATCTCTTAGCATTGCCATAAGATGTACTAGCTATATCTAAGTGTACAAAAGGAAGTCCTTCAGAAAAATGTTCTAGAAAAATACCAGCTGTAATTGTACCAGCTCCTCCAGGAATTGAGTTTCTTAAATCTGCAAACTCACCCTTAATAGCTTCTTTTAATGTGTCAGTTATTGGCAGTCTCCAGCTTGGTTCCCCAACATGTTCACCTGCTTCAAATACCTTACTATAAAAATCATCATTATTTGAAATAGCACCAGTAATATCTGAACCCAAAGCTACACCGACTGATCCAGTTAATGTAGAAAGTTCAATAATGTGTGTAGAGTTTAGTTTAGTTGCTGCATAATAAATAGTATCAGCTAAAGTTAATCTACCTTCTGCGTCAGTACTACCAATTTCGATTGTAGAACCTTTCATTGATGAGATAATATCTCCATTTTTATAAGCATGACCACTAACTAAGTTCTCAACTAACCCCGTAACAGCAACAACATTAGCCTTTAATTTCATATCAGAAATAGCTTTAATTGCACCTACTACTGCAGCTGAACCTGCCATATCACTAAACATATCAAACATACTTCTTCCAGGTTTAATATCATATCCACCTGAATCATAAGTTAATCCTTTCCCTACAAAAGTAATATGTTTATCAGTTTCACTATTACCAAAGTATTTCATAACAACAAATCTCGGATCCCTATCACTTCCTGAACCAACTGCAAGTAGTGCATGCATTCCAAGTTCTTCAATTTGTTTTTTATCATATACTTCTACTTTAACTTTACTACCTTTAAATAATTTTACAATTTCGTTTGCATAACTTTCAGGATATAAATCAATTGCTCTTGTATTTACAAAATCTCTAGTAACATTTATTCCATTTAATACTATTTCAAATTCCTTTATTTTGTCTTTTAAAGCTTTAGGTGCATTTAAAAGTGATAGTTCTACTTCAAATTCTTCAGCTTTCTTAGTCTTATATTTTTCAAAGTTATAATTACTAAATAATAAACCTTGAACTAAAAACAAAGCTAATTTAGGATCTTCTTCTTTACAATCTAAATTAATTTTACTTACCTTTTCTTGAGTTAATTTTTTTGCTAAATTAAAACCTGCGGTTCTTACCTTTTCATGGCATCCTTCTAAGCCTTTCTCTAAAGCAAGATAAACTACTCCCTCTCTATCTAAGTTTACATTTACGAAAACTTCTCCTTGTTTACCATTAAATAACTTCTTTTCTAAAAGAAGCTCTAATTCTTTTGATTTTGCTTTGCCTTCTAAATCTAAAACTAATTTAGTATTAAATTTGTTATCATATGTTATTTTAATCATATTCTTCCTCCTTATTAAATATTATATCATATTAAAATTTTATTTTCATTAATTATAATCTATTCTAAAATAATCTAAATATTTTTTAAATTTATCTTGTGCCGAAAGACAAGTGTCTATTAAATATCCTCTTTCATTTTTCCATTCTTTTAATCCTCTATAATAAAACAATTTAAAACTTTCATCAATAATGAATGGAACAATATTATATTTCAAACATTCCTTAAACATTATTAATCTTCCAACTCTTCCATTACCATCTTGAAAAGGATGAATCGCTTCAAATTTATAATGAAATTCTAATATTTCTTCTAGTGTTTTGTTTTCTAAAGAATTATACCATTCTATTAAAGACTTAATTTCTTTTGAAACATCTTCTGGCTTAGTTGTTTCTAAACCGCCAACTTCATTTGGCACCTTTTTATAATCTCCAATTGCAAACCAACTTTTTCTACTATCTGAAGTTCCACTTTTTAGAATTAAATGAAGTTCTTTAATTAAACTTTCAGTTATATTAAAGTTAGCTTTATCAATAATTAAATCAACACATCTAAAGTGATTAACAGTTTCCACAATATCATCAACATTAGTAACTTCTTTTTTTAATCCAATTGTATTAGTTTCATAAATATATCTTGTTTGATCATGCGTTAACGTACTTCCCTCAATATGGTTAGAATTATATGTTAATTCTATTTGGATTTTATGGTAGATACCACCTTTAAGTTTAGCTTCTTTTTCTTTTTTCAATATTTCAAGAAGCGTATTCTTAATAGTTCTCGTTCCTTTTCTTTCAGGTTTTATTGCATTTTCAGGAATCAGCCATGTTTTTCCATTAAGGTATGCGCCTAAAACCCTTCCTTGTTTGCAATAGTTTCGCACACTTCTTTCAGATAATCCCCATTTTTTTGCAGTTTCTGATACGCTTAAATATTTCATATCAAGACCTCCTATACATAAATATTATATCACACTATCGGCAATATATCAATACTTTTTATATTATTTTTAGTTGTATTTTGCCGATAACAAAAAAAGCTTAATAAAAGCTTTTTTTATATTTGTATCATTTAACTAAAAATTATCACTAAGTTTAAGAGAAACTTTATCAATAGATATAATATAAATAAAATTAAAGTTATTATAACCTATCTAACTGTTTAGCGTAAATAATATTTCCATAATATTCTTTTAATCGATATGCCATAGGATCAATTCTAAAAATATACCCAAAAATATCTTTTTTAATATGAGCACCGCCAAATATTCCCATTACTTTTTCATTATTTAAGCTATCAAATTCTCTAATAAAATTTTGCGTCATCATTTCTTCACGATATTCCATATCAAAATCATTATAAAATCTAATACCTTGATTTATAGATTCTAAAGTTAACCTATATTCTTCACTATCCTTTAAACCATTTTCTTGTAAATAATTTAGATAAAACTCTCCAGCTCGATCGTGTTGATGCCCAACATCAATTCCATGAAAAATAGTTTCCGGACAATTTATTTTAATCTGAACATAGAAATTTCTAACTGCTGGATCATAAGAAAAAGATCCTTCCCATCCTTCGTATAAATAATCTAAATAATAATCATCTTCTGCTTGCATCCATAAATTTAAAATCCCACTATCAAAATAAGAACTTTCAATAAACAAATGTCTCATACCATGATTATGGTAAAAATCATACCAAAGTTCTAATTCTCGATTAATAATCTTTTTATCACCATGTGTTTCACCATACAAATAAATTGAATAATCTCTATTTTTAGGTGGGTTGTTTTCTATAAAACTTCTAATAGAAGCTGCCATAGATACTAATGTAATAGCAGCTATAATACATAGCAATAATATCCTTTTAAAGAAACTAATTCTATATAGAGAAGTTACTTGTTTCATTTTAATACCCCTTAACACTTTAATTATATTATGAGTATTATATCATTTTTATCTTAAGTATTCATTAAAAAACTGTAAAAAGTTATAGTTTTAACTTCTAACAGTTTTATTTTAATTAGTTAATTTATGCCTTTTTTATTTCATCTTGGCAAGTTCAACTGCTATTTTAGCAGCTAAAGTAGCATTATTATAAACTAATGCTAAATTTGCTTCTAAACTTTTATTACCTGTTAATTCTTTTATTTTAGCAAGTAAATACGGTGTAGTTTCTTTACCTTTAATATTTTGTTCTTTCGCTTCTTCAATTGCTTTTTCAATAGTTTTACTAATTAATTTAGGATCCAGACTATATTCTTCTGGAATTGGATTAGCTACAACTATTCCCCCATAAGTAACACGCCATTTACTATCAATTACTTTCGCAATTTCTTTTGAACTATCTAATCTATAAGTTACATCAAATTCACTACTACTTGTAAAGAAAGCTGGTAATTTATCTGTTTTATAACCAATAACTTCAACTCCCTTAGTTTCTAAGTATTCTAAAGTTAAACCTAAATCTAAAATTGATTTAGCTCCAGCACATACAACTGCTACATTAAGATTAGCAAGTTCTTCTAAATCTCGAGAAATATCAAAAGTAGTATTGGCCTCACGATGCACTCCGCCTATTCCACCAGTTGCAAATACTTCTATTCCTACCATATCTGCTATAATCATCGTTCCAGAAACAGTAGTTGCACCAGTTAAACCTTGAGAAATACAATAACCAAAATCTCTTTTGCTTACTTTTAAAACTCCTTCACTTCTAGCTAAATGCAATAATTCATCTTCTTCTAGTCCAACTTTAATAACACCATTAATAATAGCGATTGTTGCTGGTACTGCTCCTTCTTTTCTAATCAAATCTTCTACTTTTTTTGCCATTTCATAATTTTCAGGATATGGCATACCGTGAGAAATAATAGTAGACTCTAAAGCTACAACTGCGCTACCTTCTTCTAAAGCTTCTAAAACTTCCTTTTTAATGTCTATTTTCATATTTTTTTACCACGCTTTCTAATAAATTTATATTTAGTTTTTTATTATTTGATTCTTTTGCTTGTAAAGTAATACTAGCTAAAGCATTACCATATTTTAATTCATCTAATCCTTTTGCTTTCGCATAAATAACACCTGAGTAAAAAGCATCACCTGCTCCGGTTGTTGTAAGGACATCAGTTTTTAATGCAGGTAAATGATAGATTTTATTTTCCTTCATTAAATAACTTCCTCTACTTCCATCAGTTAAATAAACCTCTTTTACTCCTTGGTTTTTAATATTAATTAAAATGTCTTCAATAGCATTGCTTTCTAAATTATCAACTAGAGCTATAGCTTCCTTTTTGTTACATTTTATCGCTGTTAATTTGTTTAAAAAATCTTTAAATTTAGTAACTTTATTAACTGATATTGCCTCAGCATAGATTGGAATCTTTACATTATCACAAATATATTTAATAGCATCTTTAGATAAATTGCTATCAATAACTAATAAATCATAATTACCAAAATTAATGTTTTCTTTCATAAAATCAATATCTAGTTCATCGATAGCTTTCATATCATTAATACCCAGTTCTAAATCTTTATTGTTGTTAAATATTGCTAAGTATTTAGGCATATTAAGTTTTGATCTTTTAACAATCAATTTTATTCCTAGTTCTTTTAAATATTCTTCCGCAATCTTTCCATAATAATCACTACCTATAACAGTAGCAAAACTAACATCTAAATTTAATCTACTTAAGTTCTCTACAATATTTTTCCCTACACCACCAATAGAAGTTTCAACACTACCTATATTAGAGTCAAAAGGAATAATTTTGTTTTTGGAAACGGCATTTATATCAATATTAGTACCACCAATTATTAATATCTTCATTATTACACCTCACACTATATTTTATCATTTATTTAATCAACTTTAAAGAAAAAGTTAATTTCAAATAAAAAGAATAATACAAAAAGTATTATTCTTATTTTAAATTATGAGTTTGGTTTCACAATGTCAATTAAACCATCGTATTCTTCTAAACTTGTTTCACCGTTTAAAACTCTTTCTTTCGTATGACTTAAAATTGTTGTCATATCTCTTTCGACAATATCTCCAACTTTTTCACTTGTAAAATCATCAGACATAACTATATTTCTAATTTCATCATTAAGAACCATAATTTCAAAAACACCAATACGACCAACATAACCAGTCCTATTACAAAACGGACAGCCAACTGCATCATATATTTTATGCTTTTTCTCAAGTCCTAACAATTCCATTTCAGCTTTAGTAGTCATTCTTGCTTTTTTACACTTAGGGCATAATTTACGCACTAATCTTTGAGAAATAGCTCCTAACAATGAATCGGCAACTAAATACTTTGGTATACCCATATTAATTAATCTTGTAATAACGCCTGCAGCATCATTAGTGTGGATTGAAGATAACACAAGGTGACCAGTAATCGCTGCTCTTGTAGCTATTTGAGCAGTTTCTTCATCACGAATTTCACCTACCATTATAATATTAGGATCTTGACGAAGAATACTTCTTAAAGCAGTGGCAAAAGTCAATTGGGCTTTAGGGTTTACTTGAACTTGGTTAATACCCATGATTTCATTTTCCACAGGATCTTCTACAGTTATAATATTCGTATCTACTCTATTCAAATATCTTAAAAAAGTATAAAGAGTTGTAGATTTACCGCTACCTGTTGGTCCAGTTAGTAAAATAATACCATGTGGTCTCGTAATCATTTCCATAATTAAATCTGTTTGTTTCTTAGAAAAACCTAATTGAGAAATATTACCTGAACGAAATAACCTGTTATAAATACGAATAACTATTTTTTCTCCATGTAATGTTGGGATCGTGGAAACTCTAAAATCATATGCCTGATTATTAATTTCCATCCCAATTTTTCCATCTTGAGGGATACGTCTTTCAGCAATATTTAAATCAGCCATGATTTTAAATCTTGCTAGTAAAGAAGGAAACATATGAGGAGATAATTCTTCTACTTTCATCAACTTTCCATCAATACGAAAACGCAAATAAATAGTTTTTTCAAAAGGCTCCAAGTGAATATCACTAGCTCCTCTATTAATTGCATCTTTTAAAATCGAATCACATAATTGAATAATTGGTGCATCAACAGGTACACCTTCTGGTGCTTCAGTAATATCTGTTGTTGGTTCTGCATAATTAGTAAGAACTATGTCTTGTTGAATCTTATTGTTTGCATAATTCAAAATACGTTGCATTTGTGTCGGCGGACTAATAATAAAATTTAATTTTCTTCCACCATATACCAAAAACTCTCTAAATTCTTCAATTCTAAAAGGATTAGAGCAAAGAATAGTTAGAGTATCCCCATGTAAAAAAAAGGGCACTCCTTGATACTCAATCATTAAATCACGAGGATAGTTCTTAACAAAATCAAGTTGGATCTCCGACAAATGACAATAACGATATTCATATCCTAAATATTTTGCAAGATCTCTATAGATAGCCTCTTCTTCTAAGACTTCATTTTTCACAAGCTCTAAATATATTGGCGTACCAATAGCATTAGATTTCATAAGCCATTCATTTGCTAATTCTTTTTCTAATATTTTATTTTCTATTAAATATTTTGTAAATAAACTATTAAAAATCATAAGTTTCCATCTCCTTAAATACTACCCATAAGCGATATAATAGGCACTAATACCGATAAGATTGCAATAGCAACTATTCCACCTATTGCTATAATCATTACTGGTTCTAATGAAGCAATAGCTTTAGAAATACTAGATTCCACTAACTCATCAAAATAAGAACTAGTGACTACAAGAACATCTTCAATATTGCCAGTTTCTTCTCCAACATTAATCATTTCTGTAAGTATAGAAGGAAATAATTTAGTTGCCTCAATTGAAGGGGCAAGTCTTCTCCCACGCTTTACTTCTTCAATCGTAAAGTTAAATTTTCTACTAAAAACTTCATTACCCAACATCTTTTTTAAGTTTTCTAGACAATCAATCAAATTCATTCCACTGCCTAACAAGATAGCAAAAGCTTTTGCGAATCTTGAAGTGATTAAATTTCGTTGAACCTTACCTACTATTGGCAAACGGAACAACAAATAATCCCTAATATACTTTCCTTTTTTTGTTTTAAAGAAAAGTTTAATTGCAATAAATACAACTACTATAACAGGTATAATTATGTATATCTTGTTTTGAATAAAATGAGAAATACTCATCATAACTCTAGTAATTGTTGGTACTTCACCACCAAGCTCATTAATAGTTGACTCGAAACTTGGTAGAATAAATAACATTACAAATAGCAATACCGCAAATACTAATACTAATAATACTGTTGGATAAACCATAGCAGACTTGGCTTTCTTCTTAATCTTACGATCATTTTCATAATAATCAGCCATACTTAATAATACATTATCAAGTGATCCACTAACTTCTCCTATTGCTACCATGTTTACAAAAAAGCTAGGAAAAACCTTAGGGTGCTTTTCAAAAGCTTCGGATAATAATATTCCTGATTCAATATCATAATATATTTTTTGTAAAACAACACGAAGTGGTTTAGAAAACTTTTGCGAACGCAAACTATTCATGCAATCGCTAATTGGAATACCAGCATTAACCATTACCGCAAACTGACGAAGAAAATTAGTAAATTCATCAGCTTTTACTTTACTACTTAAAGCCAAAAATTCATTTTCTTTTTTCTCTTTCACAACTTTTGTTTTAAGAACGTGCATTTTATTTAGCTTTAATTCAGCTTTTAAAACTACATCATCAGCAGCTTCATGATAAATTACTTCCTTTTCTCCCAAGGTATTTAAAACTGTACATTTAAACAAAGGCATTAAGACATCACCTTCCAATATAGATCCATTATCGCATCTCCATATATAGCGAGAATACCAATACCTAATAATAAATAAGGACCAAAAGCAATTTCGCTTTCACGACTTTGTTTTTTTAGTTTAATTTTTGTAACTTCGATAATACTTCCTAATAAGGTAGCAATTAAAATAGCCAAAAGCAACGGGAAAATCCCTAACAAGAAACCAGCTATACCAACTAAATAAACATCACCACTACCTAATGCATCTTTTTTCATAGCTAACTTAGCTAGAACCTTAATTAAAAGAAAGAAGCCAAAGCCAAAAGCTGCTCCGATTATATACGGCCAAATATTTACCTCAAACATAAATACTTTATATAAAGTAATAAATAAAGCAAACACCGCAAATATAACTAAAGTAATACTATAAATATAATGTGTTTCATAATCAATATTTGCAATTATCATAAAAAGGAAAACTAACAACATTAAAACTATCATTATTGGTAGTTTCTTTAAATCATCTCCATACATAAAATATGCAGATGCAAATCCTAATCCTCCAAATATTTCCATCAATAAAGAAAACACACCTATTTTTGCTTTACAATTTCTACACTTTCCCCCTAAAATAATCCAAGATAAAATGGGAATATTATCATACCATTTTAGATGATTATTACAAGCTGGGCAATATGAACCTGGTTTTAAAATAGATTTACCTTTAGGTACTCTATAAGCAATAACACCAGCAAAACTTGCGAAAACAGAACCAAGAATAAAAGTAAATACTAAAAAAATAATCTTAAGTGTAGTCATACTCCACCTCATCAATAGTAATAATGATATTACTTAAATTGTTTGGATCTGGGTCATAAACGTCATTACGTAAATCTTCGATATGTATTTTACTTAATCTCACATATCGATAAACAATTGTGAAAGTAGTAAGAATAGTAACACTCATTAATAATGTTAATATTAAAACCATAGCTAATACATAACCTTCTTTTTTCTTTTTATGGCACATATCTCCTACCTCCATAATTTAATTGATCGATAATAATTCTCTTAGTTTCATTATGATAAACACTGATAATCAATTCATTTTTATCAGTATAATAATATTCTAAACAATACGCTTGTTCAGTTTCAGAAAGACAATAGTCAAAATCATAATATACTTCATAGACTCCATCGCCATTATCATCTTTTCTAGCTTTGTCGCCAAAATACTCTAAGTCCCAATCTTTCAAGTATTTATCGCTATAATAATCTATGTCTCTACAAATAATTTCAAATTCTAAATAATCTTTTTGTCTTGCTACCATTTTTTTCATAACTAAAAATGAAGTAAACATAGCTATAGAAATAATAGCAAAAACTGTAACAGCAACAAGCACTTCTACTAAAGTAGCTCCTTTTTGTTTTTTCATGGTACTACTCTTTCCTTGATACTAAATCATAAGTGTTAGCTAATTTTTTGATTAAAACTTTCGCTTTTAATTCCTTAAATTTAGAAGAAACACTCAATAAACAAGGTGTTGCCTCAAATCCTTTTTCATTAGCTTCTTTAAGTTTATAAAGCTTCGGATATTTTTCAGGATCTAAAGCAAGATATAAATCAACTCTTCCTTTTCTGATATCAAGTTGAGCATAAATGTTTTCTTCAATATAGAAAATAACAGAGTTATCAGTAATCTTATATGACATATTTTCATAAGCTAGCAATCTGTTAAATAATGACTTATATCTTTTCTTTATAGCTTTACTTGAAAGATTATGTCGTTCAGTAAAAGTACTATTATCAGGTTCTTCTTCAATAGATACTTCTTCACTAATTTTCTTATCTTCTAACTTCTCTAAACCTAAATCTAATGTAATTTTTTCATCTGAGTCTATACCATAATATTGAATTAATTTCCTTTCAAATTCAAACTCGTGTTTAGACATAACAAGTAAAAATTGATTTATAATATCCTTCTTTGTTTTAAATTCAAAATCATAAACACTTACTAATTCTTTATTTACAACTAAAAACAAAGTACAAACTTTCCTTCTAATATAAAAATAAACATAATTTTCATAAGGTAACATCTTTTTCAAATAAAATCCAAAAGGTTCTACTGATATAATTCTTGTTCCTAACATTTTCGCTAACTTTTTAAATGAATTAATAACATCCTTAGGCATATAATAAGTATTAAATATATAACCTAGACTGTGTTGAAAATAGTTTGACTTTTTCACATAATTATTATTAACTTTCTTAGCCTTTTGTTCTTTTTTATATAACGATCTTGCCTTATATTTATTCATCATAGGCAAAGACAATATTGTTTTATATGTTTCTTCACAACGTAATAATAAAACTACTGGAAACTTTTTCTTGAAAGTTACTTTTTCCTTAATCTTATCTGCAATAGAGTCAATATTTTTTATAACACCGTTTTCTAATAAATAATCATCAAGTTCGATACTTATTTCACTAGCTGGTTCTTCTTTTGTTTTAGGAATCTTAACTTGAAAATATCCTTTTCCATAATTGCAATATTTAAATATA
>Ga0255343_1003494_pt1 | contig 16646 bp, 15 predicted proteins | sample wastewater_treat_4_FD_192413 | JGI IMG/M metagenome (GOLD analysis project Ga0255343, IMG submission 192413) | Wastewater microbial communities from Lulu Island WWTP, Vancouver, Canada - plant16 | ecosystem: Engineered > WWTP > Wastewater > Unclassified | place: Canada: Vancouver, British... | reverse complement strand
GGCGTTCATTGACGATGTTTCTTATCCTCTTGGGGTTCCACGTAAGCCTCTGTACCGTGTCGTCAATGACCTTCTGACGCTCCATCTTGATGGCTTCCACACGCTGTGTTTCAAGTTCCGTTCCGGCTTTAACTAGTTCCTTAACGGTGTCCCTTATCTCAAACAGTTCCTTGAGAGTGAGGTCTTTATAGTTCCGCTTCAGGACTTTCATTAGTTCCTTTGGGTTAATCCTCTGTGCCACATCGGGGTTAACCTGTAGTTCGTGCATAACCTGTTCCCTGAATAGGTCGCGGTTCTTCTTGTCCACTTCTGTGCGAGCCTTCCAATCAAATATCTCCGTAACGTCGAGGATGGCACGGGCGAAGTCGCTACGCACACGGGCTTTCTCCTTGCCACCGAGAGCCTTCTGCTGTGCGGTCTTAATCTCCTTCAATGCCTGTTGCATCTTCCTCTTTACCGCAAGGTTGGCACGGAGTTGCTTGCGTTTATCAACTTCCGCCTGTACCTTCTCATCCTGCACTACCTTCTGTTCCTTTTTGCCCTGTCTGAATCCTTCCTTGGAAGCCTTCTCCGCTTTCTTCATCCCCTGCTTCAAAGCCTCATACTCGCCAACCAGTTCCCCTATGGGTTTATCCAACCACGCAGGAGCCTTTGGTTGCCCGAATAACTGCAAGTTGAAGAACTTCGCCAATGATTCAGGGGCATCCGTTGGGTCGATGATGTATTTAGTGGCGGCTTCTGGCGCATGTTCCTGTGATATTCCTGCCTCTTCAAGAGCAACATCAAACAGGTCGGACGCTGATGTACGCAAGTCGTCAATGAGTTTCTGCGCCAGGGTCTTCGCCCTTTGGAGCATGTTAGTCTGTTCCATTGTTCCGGCAGACTCACGGAAGGCGTTTATCTCATCTATAACGGTATCCTGAAATGAACCAACCTCTACATCTGCGTCAACGTCACCCATCTCACGGATGACCTGTTCGCTGATGAGGTTGTCCTCCGTGATACCGAGGGCGGTCATTTCAGTTTTGGCGGACTCCATGATTTCCTGTGCCCTTGCCGATACCACCTGTTCCGCTTTTAGTTGGATGCCACCAACGCTACCGAACACTCCTGCCGCCGGGATCGCCACAGCACCCTCGTACAACGCCTGCTTCCAATTGAGGTTGCGCACGTCACCGAATACCGCCGTGTCGCTTATTAGTGACTGAAAGGACTCTTCGGGAGCCTGTGTGACTATGGCTCTCAACGCCCCACCTAACGCCCCCGACCCCTCCGTGAAGAACGCCAGTTTGTCGGAGATGAAACTTATGGGCAGGTTAGCCATGAACGCCACCGTAGCGGATTTTCTTGCGTAGGTCTTGTCCTTGGTTAGTTCATAGGCTCTCCTGTATGTTTCCTCCGCTTCTACGGAGGCTTCCATTGTAGCCATCGTGCCTGCACCAATGATTTTGGCGAGGCTAGGACTGACCCCTGTCAATACCCCTGCTCCTGCTCCCACTAAACTACCAACAAGGATGAATGCCCCCATTGAACCGAATCCCCTTGCCACGTGGTCTAGGAAGTTGGGGTCTTCAGGGGAGGTCATGAGTACCATGTCCTCCACGTCCTCAAGATGTCTCTGAAAGGTGCTGTTATCGAAGAGCCTGTTCACCCACGAGCCGAGGGATGTGTAGATTGACAGCCCCCCTGCGGCGAAATCAATCATCGCACGTTCAGTCCATTGGGGGAGAATCCCCTCAAAGGCGCGCCGTTTCTCCGCATCAGGGATGGGCTTGGTGGGTCTTACCCTCTCTTCCGTGAGGGAATCGAGGACGTTACCCAACCCCATCTCGCCGACCTTTTTAGATACCTCGTTGTTGGACTCAAACCACTTGGAGAATGCGTCATAGTTCTGTAGCACCAACCCTGGATTGAGTCCGACCCTTTCGGCAATGTAGGCGGCATCGGCGGCTTTCTTCGGGGATAACCCTGTAGCCTCGTATATGAGGCTGTTCTTCTTGGCTTCCTTCAGTGCTATGAACCTGTTCTGCGACTCCGCCGTTACCCCTAGTTTTTCCCCAATCTCCCGTGCCGGCACATCGGCAAGTTTCATCATGTCAATCTGACCAGTAACGTAACTCTCAATGTCCTCGTCAGATATACCATTCTGTTTTGCCTTCTGTATTCCCTCTGCGAGGGCGGGGTACTTTACCTCAAGATCGCTGAACATATTATTTACTCCCTATCTGTGGAATATTCAGATATGGGGAAAGGTATGGTGCAGAGGGGTTCTCCGCATCTGGACTCTTAAACCAACCTAATACGGTCTTGGTGGCTACTTCTGCGGTAAAACCGGCATCCTCAAGATACTCTTCTGCCGCCTCTCTGAATGTTCTAGGCAAGTTTGTTCCCGTAATGTTCATCTTGTGTATGTTGTCTCTTAACACTTCCATACCGATTTTTTTAGCGTCAGTGTTTGACAGTTTACCAGAAGCTAAAAGAATACTCCCCTTAGTCCAGAACTCCCTTTTCATATTTCCTATAGTGGCAATGTCAAAATACTTATCTACTCCACTAAGAGTTTCGCTAAAAACCTTTTCCTCTGCCTGCAATACCTTGAGGTCAATGTCATCCTCTGCGCTTATCCTCTTGTTGAGTATTTCGTTAAGCACACTCTCTTCATCAGAGGTAATTAACCCCTGTGCCTGTGCCGTCTTTATCTCCAACTTGAGGGAATAAAGGCTTCCCTCTTCAGGACTGTTGACCCTTCCCATGAGAGTGTTGAAGTTTGCGATGGTCTGCTCCGTGGATACTGTGGGTTTCGGCGGACCCCCCACCTTGTTGGTGGATTTAATAAGTGCGGCGAAAGTGTTGAATGTGCTGTTGCTTATCTTCCGCATTCCTGTTTCGGGGTCAGCCTCGTGGAGAGCCAACAGTTGCGACATTGACGGGAGTTTTCCTGTGGAGTGATACTTGTCAAGGATGTCGCCAACGATGGCTTCCTCTTCCTGCGCCCTCTGTGCTTTTATGAAGTTCTGTTCGGACATCTGGTCTTGCCTCAATGCGTCAAGGTCTTTTGCGTCCAGATACTCAAACTGCGAAACATCAGGGATCTCGTAGTTAAACGGGTCTAGCCTCAACCCTGCCTTGACCTCGCGGATCTCTATGTCCTTCCCTGCGGACATCAACAGTTTTGCCTTCTCTTGTTCGGTATATGCAGTCGTGTTGGACAGAAGCATCTTCACTTCTTCCATGTTCCCCGACTTGATGGCTTCTTCTATCGCAAAGGATATCTTCGCCCGTGTGTCGTCACGCCGTCTTTGGACTACAAGGTTGGCGACATCCAAGTCCATGCGTACTCCGGCTTCCGTTGCCCACATGTCGAACTCCTTACGGGCATCGTCCATTGTTATGCCGGAACGCACCATATCGAAAGCCTTCTGCTTCGCCTTCGCCCATGCTTCGAGCATGGTGTTGAAGTCGCCGTTCTCCTGCAACTCTGCGTAGGACTCCCCCCATGCCTTGAGAAGGGATGCCCTTGAGTAGGCAAACTCTGCCATTTCCCTTTCCTGCTTGTCCTTCAGGGCGGCTTGCTTCAGGTCGGAGGATAGCCAGTACATCCTCTTACCAACCTCACCTAACGCCTTACCTGCGTCATCCATTGCGAAGGGTGTTTCAACCGCTCCGCTTTTCCCTGGCAATGTCTGCGTCTGTTCGTAAACGGGTATTTTAGCCATCGGTCATCATCCTATCAACGACGGGCTACCGCCCGGCATCCTTCCCGCAAAGGGTTGTACCTGCCACGATGGGACGGGCGACTTCTTCTTCCATATATCCAGTTCGCTCCCGGTGGCGTAAGCCTGTCCCGCTCCCGTGAGGATGGTTCCCCACAGGGCGGTCTTACCTGCGGACTCAACGCTGTCAGCCTTGGCACGGAGCAACGCCGCCTGATTAGTGAACCCTGCGGCTTCCACGTCACCGCCGTACTTACGCAAGAGTGCGTCCATCTCGCTCCTTCGTGCGGTAGCCGCTACAACGGCAAGAGGTGTGCCGGAGGTCGTGGCGAATCCGCTAGAGGCATACCCTGCCTTCTGTGCGGACATTACCCGTGCCCCCTGTTTGCGTATCATCTGCGCCTCGTAGGATGCCTTCTCCCTCACGGCCTGTGCGTTGAGTTCGTTCACCTTTGCGTTGAACCTCAACGCCTCGCCCTCTGCCTGCGCCCCCATGTAACTCCCGTAACCCCGCAACATGGTGGACATGGCTTGAGTTATCACTACCATTTCACTCAACTTCTCATCACCACCAGTAGGAGGGTCTCATCGGCGTAACGGAAGTATTCACCCAGCACCGTGTCGAAGCCGAGCCAATATGCCCATCGACACGCCTTCCTGTCGGCATAGTCCACCGATGCCGTGAGTTGCCGTAACCCGTACTCCTTTACCCACCTGTCCATGTATTCCTTAGTCGCCTTGCACAACGCCAGCGGGTGCTTCTCCGCCAACGGGCCTGCTATCACCCACGATTCGGCTACTCCACCGTAGAGGATACGCAACCCTCCACAGGCTATTACCTCGCCGTCATCCGTCATAAGAGTGATGGCAGGTCTTGCGTCCTCAAGGAACAGTTCACTAGGACACTTACCTAAACCCTTTATGTGGTCGGGGTGATAGTCCACCACCTTGGTCAATTCTGCACCTCCATGCGGAGGACTACGGCCGACACGCTGAACGGATACGGCTCATCCTGAACAAGAGTTAAGTATTGCGGTCTACCCGAAGATGTGGTGATAAGCACCGGATTAGTGTCACCCGTGAAAAGTTCGGGCGTGCTAACATTCGGGTTCCCCTCGTCATCGTACTCAATGTCATCCGCATCGCTTGCGTCGAAGCCAACCTTGCCCCCAACGGTGTTTACCAACCTAGCAATGGCGTGCACTATGCGCCTCTTTGCGCCCTGTGACGTGCCGGGAGGATTGGCGTGTTCTATGTTGATGGTCTTTAGTGTGGATGTGTATGGAAGCCCGACCCATGCGTGTGTGGTCGTGGCATCCAGCGTGATAGCACCACTATCAACCACCTTGGTTCCCACGTATTTCCCGTTGGAGATAATGCCCACGGTTTCGCCTTCAAGGTGACTCAACCCTGTAATTGTGGTTGTTGCCGTTCCGCTGTACTCTGCGGCACAATCCATGAACACGGAATTATTGAGAGTGCCGTCCCACGGGAGTATCCGTTCTATATACCTCACGGTGGCACTGTTGATAGTCCTCTTGACCACTACCCATATCTCGCCGGGGATGCACGCAACGGACTCAACGTCACCGCCGAGGTCGTGCCTGTGCCATGCGAACACCTTGTGTTCGGGAACATAGGTGAGTCCTATCAGTTCGCCGTCGTCACGGCATGTCCATATGGTTGACCACGGTGATTTGAGGTAGGCAAGGTAACTGATTCCGTCACCGGTGATGTGGTCGCTCATGGCAGTCAGGTCGATGGCGAGGTACGTGTCGGAGTCGTAGTCATACTGCATCTGACGCACGATCTTCTCGCCGTCCTGCACGAATACAACATATCCGTTGGCTATGACGGCCTGCCACTTGGCAGACCCGAAGTTAGTTTCCCTGCGTGCATGAGGCGGGTTGGTCGGGGTTATGTTGGCCCCGTCAAACACCCATTCATCCCCTGCCGTGCCTATCAGCAGGTTCCCCTTCGATGCCATCCAAATCACGTTGTTCACTTCCGAGGCTATCGGGGTAAGGCTTATTGCGTCAGCGTCCTCATCACCCTCGCCGGGGTCAAAGTTGGGATAATCGTCCGACACGGACATCCACACCTTGCTTGGCTCCGACGTGGTTCCGGCAAAGACGAGCCTGCCCTGATGGAATGTGACCGAAGAAGGCCACCCCGGCGTGGTCCCCCATGCGCCGAGTGCCCAATTGTTTGTCGGCACGTTGAACTGCGACATCCTACGGTAGACCTTAGCCCTGACCAATTTTGCCGTAGAGTAGGTGGTTATTTTGAGATATGCGGTGCGCGCTTCACGCAGTTTCCTCACTGCCCACCTGAATTCATGTGAGTCGCCAGATACCCAGAATTTTATTTTGGGTGTTACGTGGTTGTAGTCCTCTGACCGTAGTTCGTACTCTTTCCTAATCCTCGTGGTGCTAGTGTGGTCTGGGTATGTATCGAGAACCTTGTATGTCGAACCTCCGTTAGTAGAATATCGCAATTCTACATATCGGTCGATATAATCACCAAAGGAATACAAGACCTCAAACTTGCCGTCAACATTCCACGGACCACCACCAGGAATATCACCAGCACCAGAAGGGTTATATGAGTCGACATCAATCTGCTCCCCCTCATCGTAGTACCCAATCTTCAGCCACCTGCCAACATCAGCGGAGGTGAATAGGTCTGCGCTAGACGTGACCGTGACGGTCTGCCCGTAAAGCCCCCTGGAACCACCACCCGACGCTCCTTGTCCTGGGTACAGGATGTTTCCCAGAAAACTCCATTCCCCGGAGATTTTCATGAACACATCCCACGAGGTGGTGTTCAGGTAGAAATCGCCGTCAACGCCTAATGCGTCCGAAGGGTCTGACGAACCGCTGTACCAGGTGTTGCCGCCGGTGCCAAAGATAATGTCCCAATCGTCGCCGTCTGCCCCGTCGGAACCACCATAACTTGTGACCGTCAAGGTGTGGGAATCATCATCGTTATCCTTCATGAAGGGCCCGTTCTCCCACGCAAGGGCGGTGAGAGTCCACGTTGTATGGGCGGTTCTGGTAAGTTGGCGTGGCTCATGGGATGGATGCACTATATACAGCGTGTCCGCAGATTGGGCAAATTTAAGGTCGGGCAGTTGCGCCGTGGTGTACGGGGTGGCTATTTCGTAAGTGGTATCGGCTACCCACTTGTCCTCCCATGATTCACCCGTTCCAGGTTCGGTCGTCGCCCCCGAAGTGTGAGCGGAAATACACCTGTAGATCACATCGTCATTCTTCACGAAGTCCGCAACAACGTAGCCAGTCTCTGTCGCCCAGGCGGATGTAGTGGACGTGGTATGCAACACCTGTCCGCCATCGTAGTAAACCCTCATGTAGAGGTTGCCGAACTCAAGCATGTACGCCTGTGTGGTGGAGAAGACGAACGGCACAAGACGGGTGAAGGCACTTGCTGTCTTGACTGATGCCACGTAGCGTGACCCTGGTCGGCGGTAGGCTCCCCCCTGTGGAAGCACAAGGAAGTTCTCCATTGTCATGCAACCGTTGTAGTATTTCTCAATGTCCGTGCGACCGTACATATTTGGCGACAGTTCACCCGCCGTGAAGTTGGTCAGGATGCTGTCAACTGTACGCATTAAGACCTCTCCTCAATGTACGTGTGGTACTCGTTGACCTGATACCCTGCGCCGGAAGCGTCATCGCTCAATGCGTCCTGCAGTGTCTTCTGGTAGAGTTCGTATGCCATCCGTGCCCGTGAGTCCTCTCCCGTCAGGGCAACGCCCACCTGTGAAGCCACAAGGTAGGATAGTGCAGTCCTTGCCTTAGCCGTCCACGTGTTCAGGTCGTCGTTGCTGTAGATGTAGCAGATGTATATGGACGAGTCGTTGCAATGTATCTGGTCTCCTATGACGAGCCAATCGTCGGAGCCGTAAACCGCCTTCTCCCTGTCCTTGACGAGTCTCACGAAGTCGTCAGGGAACTCGAAGGCGTAGGAATAGTCATGGTTGGGGGACGTTGTTTCCGCCGTAAGGGTCGCGAGTTTCTTGGCGAAAGACCAGTCACCCTCGGAGAGAAATTCCTCAAGGCAGTCGTCATATACGGTGCTACAGACCCTCGCCCTCTTGTTGTCGTCAACAAGCGTGGATATCGTGTCCTGTCCGAGGAAGACCAACGCCTTGTTGCAAATGGTTACTGAATCCGCCATACACTACTCACCACCGTTCAGCCAATCTATTGTGGGTTCACCGAAGAACTCACCTGTCCAGCCGGACAGTGAGCGCACCTTCGGTTTGAACAAAGCCGTGTTGTCCGTCCAATGCCAATGTATTCCCCTAACCCCGAAGTCGAAGTGGGGATGCGTTTCAAGGCTGTCCCAATAGTGCCCACTGTCATCCTCTGGGCATCCTGCGAGGCAGATACGCCTGTAACCCATCGCTATCGCTATGACCACCCCGAAGTTGCCGGACAGGTTGGGCTTGAAGTCGCGTATCAGTTTCCACACCCTGTCGGCGGGATCTCCTGCGGAGTGCGTGATAAAATCCCTGTGGTTCAGTTTCGCCTTGCGCAAGTCCCTGTAGATGTTCACCCTGCCTATGTCGTAACATGCGGCGTGTGTGGCGTAGAACCCCTTTTTCATCGGGTAGTGGACTATGGCATCGTTGAGAAGCATCACGTCGGAGTGGACGTTCATAGTCCAGTACCGTTTCAGGTCTTCCCATACGCACCTGCCACAGCCGACCACCAACAGAGGTTTGTCGCCAGTGACCGTATGTGGTGGCGAGGCTCCTTCGCCAATGACTCCGTTGGAACACCATGTCTCCGCCATAAGATCTCCAATAAGTTGAAAGGGGGGCCGAAGCCCCCCATTGTCGTTAGTCCTGCACGTACCAGACGAACATCTTGATGGTGCCCGTCATAGCCTTGGTTCCCGTGGTGACTATCATGTACTCGTCCGCATCGAGCGGTTCGCCGAGGTTGTCCAGTACATTGAATGTTGCCGAACCTGCGGCGACCCCGACAGCGGTTGCGGTCATGTACTCGTCCGCATCGGTTCCGTCTCCGACTTTGAGAGTGCCCCCCGTAGTACCGAGGTCGTCAAACCAGACCTCGCCACGGATAATCCTTGCACCCTTTGGAACGAAGCACATGGAAATCGTGGAACCGGCAGTTATAGCCGAAGCCTCGTAAGAGTCGTAGGAACACTTCACCCTTGCCCCCCATTCGCCGGGGTCAAGCATTGTCCCTGCACGCTCAAGAGTCCTGTGTACACCGTAGTAAGTACCCATCAGTTAATCCCCCTTCCTCTTTCCTTAACTACGCCTCGGAACAAAGAATCATTCCGACTGCGTTCTCGTTCATGCGGACTGCGCCCATAGTCACGGAAGCCTGAATCAGCAGGGCGTTGCCCTTCTGGGGGATGGGGTCGATTGAGACCTGTATCTCCTGCCCCATGCCGAGAAGTAGTCCACTCTTGTGCCAGAACAGGCATTTACGGTAGTTGCTTGCGTTCGTGTCAAGCCTGTTGCTCATGAGGAACTTGAATCCGAGGAAGGTATCGACCTCGCCGGAGACAAGAGCCTTCACGCTGTTGTAGTCCGAAGAAGTGATGGCGGTAGCGGAAAGCAGTTCGCTCAACTGGAGCGGAGAGATGGCGATAAACCTGTCGTTCAGAGGAACATCCTGCTCGTCAAGGAGCCTCTTGGCGTAGCGGAGTTTCGCAACGTTCATCCCTGTTGCGCCGGAACCACTGTCACGAACAGTTACCGCCACGGTCATATTGCTGTCGTAACTGGTTGAGGTTGCGCCAGTCTCGCCTGTGTAGGCGGTGGCATCGGAGGCGGTGATTATCTCGTCGTCAATAGCCCTATTGAGAGCCATTACGTGGTTCATGGCATACTCGTTCATCGGGTTGTTGAGTATCCTGATGAGGTCTTCCTTGTCGATGTAGTCGGCAACGTACTTGTCAACCATCGACACCCGTCTCCTTGCATGGGGGGTATCGGTGATAACAAGGTCAGCGTGCCTTGTGGTCTTTGTCTGCGCTGTAGTCGCAGTTATCTGGTCAAAGAAACCGTACTTTGCGTTTACGGTCTCAACTCTTACCGCAGGCCGGAAAAGAGACTGACTCTGCTGAAACAGAATCTCAATGCCGGACTTATACTGTTGCACCATTGCTGTGGTTATCTGTGAACTCACTTTACGTCACTCCCAGTGAAAGATTTTGTGTTGCATCTTTCGCCAGGGTGTCCTCTTGAAAGGGCCTGACTGCCGTTTTACGTCCGTGTTAGGACGGCCTGACTTTCGGCTAGCAACGGGCCTTTAGGGGAAAGGGTGTCCGTGGTAAATGCCGTTAAATTGTATCCTTATCGAATGCACTTGTCAAGATCCAACCACTCCTTTCCTACTCTGTCGGGAACGCCCTTTCGTGGAGGATGCGGAACTGCTCTACAGCCTCACGGTGTCCCGGTGACATCTTGTCGTTAAGTTTCTGTATAAAGGATGCGTCGCCCTTGAGCCTTGTAATCTCCGCCTGCGCTGATTCGACAACCGTGGTTGAATCGGGAAGGGCCTTCAGCGTGTCTTCCCCCATCATCTTGCCGAGCCTGTTGAAGAGTTTTACGATGCGTGGGTCGTTGCCCAACCCCTCATTGAGCAATTCCATCTGCTCTTCATCACACAGCGACCTTACCGCTCTCTTGGCGACTGCTACCTCCCTGTCAAAGGCTGTACCCCAATCCTTCTTGAGTGCTTCCACGCCCTCCGTGATCTCCGCCTGCCATGAGGACTGCATCTTCTCAACGGCTCTTTCTGTGGCCTGATTCCAGAATGACAGAAGCCCGTCAACCTGCTGTTGGTTGAGTCCGCTCCTGTGAGCCGCATCCTTGAAGGACTTGAGGAAATCACCATCGGCGTTCTCCAACTCCACCTTGTATTCATCGGGAGTCTTCGGGCGACCAACGGCATCAAAGAAGGATTCCCATTCGGACGGGTCAGCGTCCTGCTTCGGGACTACAACCTTGTCCCTGCCTATCATCTTGACGGCGTTCACCAGACCCTTAGCCGCCTCTTCAACGGTCTTGTACTTCTGCACCGTTGGCTCGTTCTTCAATTCCTCCGGCAATGATTCGTACCAGGGGGTCTCCGCCGTATCCTGTATTTCTTCACCGCCGAGAAGTGTCTCTTCTGCGACAGGTGTCCCTTGTTCGGGGCTGTCAATCATTCGTCAATACCTCCGTTTGTATGTTTTCGTAACTGTCGCCAAGCATGTCTAGGATGTGCAACACCACCTCCTGAAATGCGATATTCCTGTCGGTATCCCGAAAGGACATGCCGTTGTATGGCGACTTACCCCACATGCAGTACTGCTTGATATCCTCAAGCACACGCATTCCAGCCTCGCTTGTGAACGCTACATGGTAGTCAACCCTTAGGTCGTCTAATACACGTTTAGCCATTACATGCCTCCGGTGAGTTTATCCATGTCCATCTGTGATGCGTCCTTCCCTGCCTTTGCCGCATCCTTGGCAATAGCCGCAATCTGCGCCATCTGTTGCATATTCTGACGCTCCTGCCTTATCTGCGCCACCTGTTCGGGGTCACGTATGAGTTTCTGCGGCAACCCCGTAGTCCTCCCGATGTGCCGTGCTATCTCGTCCGTGTCGTAGTTATCGAGTATGTCGGGCACGGCTTCGGTAAACGGCCCCACCAATCCCATGGCCTTCTGTATCGCCATGATGTCGGAAGTCCTCTGCGCCCTTGCCATCGGTGACTCGTACTCAACCTTCACGTAACCCCCGGCCTGTGCTATCTGCGGAGGGGGAGGCGGTATCTTCCCACGGCGGAGGAGTATCCCGTACGCCCTCATTACCAGAGGCTCAAGGAACTCATGCTGTAGCCGTGAATAGGTCGGGCCGAGTATCCGCATGTTCTCCTCTACCCTCTGCATTACCTCCGTGGCTGTCATCCTGTCCGCACGTATCAAGTTGATGGCATCGTAGAAGAATGTGTCGTTGATGCTGTTCTTAACCTTCTCAAGCAGAGCGTCCGTGACGGGGATAGACCTTCCGTCCACTATGTAGAGCGGTTCAAGTTTCGCCGCACCCCTCGCCCTCTGGTTGATATGGGCAGGGGATGTGTTGACGGGGTTCAGGTACGACTTGTACTCCATGTCGATGGGGGGGCGTATGATTATCTCCGCCGCTTCAAGGATGTCCTTGGTCATGGCGTTGGCGGTCTTTATGTCCGGCAACCCCTCCATGCCAGGGCCTCTTCCCCATATCTCTCCGCTAGCGGTAGCCCACCGTGTAACGTAGGCGGGGAACTCGTAGTACCCCGACTCCTTCAGCAGGTGCTTCCACTGTGTCGCTATCCACACGGAAGCGAACGGCTTGTCCAGTTTGTTGTACTTGTCGTAGTCATCCTTCGGGAACACGGCGTGTATCAACTGAATCGACTCTTCGGGCTTCTTCTCCGCAAGTTCACGTATCTTGTCGTTGCATGCCTCTTCCCCAAAGTATTTCAGCGTGTTCCTCGCCGACATCTCAAACTCCCTGTGAAGCACGTCGATGTACCCCTTGTGGTTCTCAAGGACGGCGCATTGTATCAGGGGGAGCGTGTGAAACACGAAGTCCGGCCCCTCGTCGCCGTCGTTCTCCTCGTGGAATAAAACCCCCGTCCCCAGAGAGGGAAGGTCAAGGTAGAACTCGTGCGCCTTCGTGTGGAAGTTGGAGTCGTTGATAGCGTCCATGATGAGTTCGGTCACATGCTCCACCCACATGAGTATGTTGTGATCTTCCATGAGGCTGAGCGGAGATATCTTCAAGGACAGCCACTTCTGCGAAGGGTTGGTGAGCATGGAGTGAAGGGATGCGGCAAGACGGGCATTGGCACGGGGAGCCGTGGAATCGTAAATCTCCCCCCTGCGCTTTGCCCCCTTGCTCTTGAAATAAACATTGTGCCGTGGAACTATCCTGTTTGAGATCTCGTCCCAATGGGATTCCCACGGTGCACGCAGTTCCTTTATCCTTGTGTGCCTCTCAAGCACCTTTAGCACTATCGGTTCATTCATACACTACTCCCCCAACAGGGTTTTCCTCTTCACCGTTGCGGAACCCAGATCCTTTCCGGCGGTGAGTATGGTGGATTCGTAACCCTTCCTCTTTGCCGCCTTGCGCTTCGCCGCAGACTCCGCCGCAAGTTCTCCCCCTGCCGTGTCCGGCTTGGCAGGCATCTGGGGTTCGGGCATCTTGGGCGCACTCTGCCCCAGCGCCGCCACCGCACTCCCTGCCCCCACAAGACCCTGTAACCACATCAATGCTGTTTCAGCCATTAAGCCTCACCACCTTCCGTAGTCTTCCTCCCCGAAGGGGTTGAAGTCGCATACCGCCTTTACCTGCAACTCATCCTCCGCAACTGGAGGCACAACACCGAGGTTCGGATGGAACATGTTAGCCATGCAGTCGAGCATGTCGTCGTGCATGGTGATGCCGGGAGCGTATATCCCGTACTCGTTGTTGATAAAGTCCTGTACCACGTCCACCTCCACGCCCTCCCAGTTCCGGCGCACTACGCTCTCCGGCAGGAGGATGCGCCCCTCACGGAACGGGGCAAAGAGCCACGCAATACGTTCAGCCTTCGCCACGGGAATGGATAGTTCCTGTATATTGAAGACGAAGTTGCGCTTCCTCTGGACATATTCGATATGCTCTATGTCGCTCTGCATAGCGTACTTCTCGTACCCCACAAGCAGGGGCCTGTACTTGCGCACGAGGTTGAACAGTTCATCGGTGCGCTCATCGAGGTTCATCTTGTCCTTCACCATGTCGATGACCCTGTAAACCTCGTCACTGCCTAGACCGAAGACGACCATAGCCGTGTAGTCCCGCCCCTTCTTTTTGGATCCGGCAGGGTCAACCACGAGATACAGGTTCAGGTCGGTCAGGTTGTAACGCCCCGTGGCGGGGTCGGGATGCCAGTGCTTTATCCAGTCGAGGTTGAAGGATGACTCCATCGCCGCCGAGGGATTCAGTAGTATCTGACAGGCGAACGTCTGTGGCCCCATCGAAGCCCTCTTCTGCTCCAATGTCTCTCTGTTCCAGAAGAGCGGTGTCCCGTCGGGCAAAACCCCCGGACGGTGGCGCAGTATTGCCGAATGCCTGTCTATGATGGTCTTGTATGTATCCTGGAAACTCCACCGTGTGCCGATGTATCTGATTCGCCCACCGGCGGAGGTGAGGTTCAACGAGTCCTCCCACGCCTTGGTGGTCTTGTTTATCATCTCCGCAGAGGTGACGGATTCCCTTGTAACAACGTCGTCATATACCATCAGGTCAAAGTGCCGTCCCGTAGGCTGGTTGTCCACCAGACCCCACGCCTCTATGGTGGCCTCCTTGGGGTTCCCTTTGCGCTTTACTATGATGTTCTCCTGCGTCCAGACGGGAGCGTCCTTCCTTGGGTCCCTCCACAGCACATCGGGGAAGAGCATCTGCAACAGTTCGTTCCCTTCCAATTCACGCTTAATCTGCCCGAGGAAGTCCATCGCTATCTCACGCTTGTGGGAGAAGATGCCCACGGTCAGTTCGGGATTCTGTAGTATGTTCTGTATGGTGAGTCCGAATGTGATCACGGAACTCTTGTAATGTTCACGGCTCCACAGGTCCAAGTGCCCGTCAGGGTCTGCCTGGACCTCCCTGCACCTGTCGAAGCACCAGTTCTCGTTGAACTCTTCATTTACCGGAACGTCCATGTCGGCACGGTTCAAGACGAAGACCATAAGAAAAAAGAGGTCGTCGAGGCATAACTGCCTCAAGACCTCCACCACTACCCTGCGGTTCTCATGCTCCAACGCCTCGGCTATCGCATCAAGGTAGAACCTGTTAGCCCGCCCCTTCGGTTTCAACCACGTCAGAGGCCCCACGGTACCGCTCCTCCAGTCTGTCCCTTATCGACATTGCGTAAGTCCTGACAAGTTTCACCCTGTCCTGTTCCTCTATCTCGTCCACCTTCGAGGCGACCTTGACCCTGAGGTCAATCAGTTTTGACAGGCTTGAAGCGTCCTTTTCAGTCTTCTCGTTGCGGTTCTGTATCGTGCTTATGGCGGCATCTATGAACTTCAGCGATTTCCTGTTCAGTGATGCCGTGTCGAATTCGGGGATGGAGTCGCCAAGGAGACCCATCGCCCCCAATTCATCCACCATCCGTGCGTCCCACATGTACTTGTCCGACCATCTCTTTATCGACACGTATGTCGGGGTCTTCCCCATGGAATGGAACACCCTGTTGATGTTCCTCTCCGGCCCCATGTCCCTGTAGCACTCGTAGTAGGGAATCACTTTCTCCGGCATGTCCGGGAACTTCTTCTTCATGAGAGTCCCTTTCTCAACGCCATGTCCGCAACGGCGAGGTCGAACTCGTCGTCTATGTCAACGCCCCTCCATGAGACCACGTAGGGAACCCACGGCTGTACGAAGGCGACCCCTCCGGCTTCCATGAAATCCGCCACCCTGTTGACATACACGCTCCCCGTCTGCTTGTAGAACTTCGGCAAAGACTGCCTTGGAGCGTTGAGATATTCCTCCCCGAAGTATGGCGTTATCCCGAATCCAGGCATCTCTATGAGGCTCTTCATGGGATGCTCGTCATGGATGGAGATGGTGCTACACGAGGCGGCATCCTTGTTGATGCATGTCGCAAGGCATCCGTCTATCTCCGACACCCTTCTCATGGGACACGTAGGCTGTAGTATCACCACGTAGTCATAGGCGAAGTCGAAGACGGAGAGCGCATGGAGAGCGACCTGCTCTATCTTCGCATCGTCCGTGGCGTACTCCTCCGGTCTCTCAACCACGGAGCACCCAATCCCACGGGCAACCCCCGCAATGGACGAGTCCTCGGTAGAGACCACTATGTCGTCCACGAACCTTGATTCCCTCGCCACCTTCACAGACCAGCCGAGAAGCGGAACCCCGGCGACCATGCGGATGTTCTTATGCTTCAGCCCCTTGCTTCCACCACGGGCAGGTATTACCGCCAGCACCTTCTGTCCCTCTATCAACGGCTAGTCCTCCCTTCCAACCTGCTGACTGCTGTTCACCACATTGGCGTTACATACTTCCCCACGTACCATGATTCCTCTGTCTCCCCGGCATCCCACAGAACACCGGGGAGTATAGTTGCGACTGTTTTGCCAGGCGGGGACAGTCGCCACCCCCTATTACATGACTAATGCCGCCCAGACTTACGCTCTAACCATTCCTCCCGCTGTCGAAGGGCCTTCTTGATCGCCGGATACTCGTACAACGCCTGTTCGGTCGCACGAAAATAAGCGCGGGGAATCATGTCGTCACCCCCGCAAACAGGGACGGAGTGGTTTCCGCTACACGCCTTCGGGCTATCTCGCAATACTCATCGGATATATCTATCCCGATAAAGTGACGCCCCGTTTTCACACAGGCAACCGCTGTCGTGCCGGATCCGAGAAAGGGGTCTAGGACAATATCGCCGGGGTTGCTCCAAGAAATGATGTGGCCTTGGGCTAAAGCCTCGGGAAATTGTGCGGGATGGAACCGGTTCTTGGATGATGTCTCTGGCGCCATGTGCCACACATTGTGCCGTTGCCCGAAACGTGCTACCTGTTTAACCCCTCTCCCTGAAATCGGACGCATCGAACCATCCTTTTGCCGAATAGACCCGTAAAGGATTACCCCATAATGTTTGTTGGGTTTGTCCTTTATCGGGTTGAATGTTGTGGGAGTCCCCTTGGATAACACGAACATATACTCGAATACCGGGGCATATCGTGACACTAAACTCCCAGTGGCGGTGAATGATGGCTTCTCCCATATCATCGTGTCGTGGAGGTTGAACCCGCAGACATCCCTGAAGTAAAGGGCTTGCCTGAACGAGGTCCCCGTTTCGCTCCCGTTCACCGTGGCGTCGT
>Ga0255343_1003484_pt1 | contig 16671 bp, 12 predicted proteins | sample wastewater_treat_4_FD_192413 | JGI IMG/M metagenome (GOLD analysis project Ga0255343, IMG submission 192413) | Wastewater microbial communities from Lulu Island WWTP, Vancouver, Canada - plant16 | ecosystem: Engineered > WWTP > Wastewater > Unclassified | place: Canada: Vancouver, British... | reverse complement strand
GAGCCGCTCGAGAGGATTCTGAAACTGCCTTTCCTTTACGAGCGAGTGAAGCACTTCTGCCATCCCAAGCTTGTGCCAGAGTCCATCTAGGAGATGAGGACCTCCGAGTTCCTTACTTGCATGAAAGGTAAAGTTGGCAGCACTACTCTTAGGAGCTTTCTCAATGAGTGGTACTAAGCTCTCGATGATCTCCTCGACAACCGCATTTCTGAAGGCTTTTTGTACAGTCACTTTTCCAATATTCCTTTATCCCTCAATGTGTTATTATCGTTTCTTTAAGATATTTTTATACCATGCACTGTACAATGCCAGTTGATGCGGTCGCCGGCTGCTATTCGCTTACACGGGATCTTGCGTCCCAGTTCAATTATCAGCTGCCAACCTCCTTCGTCGAAGGATACCATAGTATACCGAAAACCTCATCTTAATTATCATAACTTCGATTATGGTAGAGCCAGTATCCTCGGCACCGACCCAGCACGTCAAACGAATATTCAGTCTCGAAGGCATAATGCTGCTTCTCGATTGTGACCTCGCCGCGCGCGGGGATGGAGTTTATTTTATGGTTATAATAAAGGGGCGTCTGTTATCTTTCCAGGAGGTGAGGATGTTCATGCTGTCAGCATTCAGGTCCTGCCCGAGCACAAAATCGGGGTGCAGCCACTTTCTATGTCCGAAGGAAGGATAATCAGCGACGATGCGGCGCGGGCATTTACCGAGGATATAGGAGATACTAAGTTTTTTGTCTTTGTAATACAGATCGCCCTGAGAAGAAAAGGGCCAAAAACCCATCGTGCTCTGGCTCTGGTGAAGCATTCTAAGAATGCCGATGGGCACAAACTGCGCTTCACAAAATCAAGCTGGACGATTCTGGTCAACCCCGTATGTCTGAGATTCGACACCGTAGGTGCCATGGTATATCCGTGATTTTATGACAGCAGGCAGTAATAATCCCATTCATTGATCCGGTATAAGGCAGCTTTGATGCGCGACGTTTCGATGATAGCAAAGATAGAATCTAAGTCAGTGACGAAAAAGGACGAGCATAGAATTCAGACTGTAATCACCTTAATACCACGCCCTTCAAGAAGATGTATATTTTCCGGTGAAAGGCCGGAATCTGTGACTATTGTGTTGAATTCTTCGAGATCGGCGAAGAAGCATGAATTTACTTTTCCGAACTTCGATGAGTCGGCGAGGAGTATTCTCTCGACGCTGGAATCGAGTGCTGTCTTCTTTAATTCTATTTCAAATTGATTGGAGCAGGTTACGCCCATGTTGTGTCGAACGCCGCTGGCTGATATGAAAGCCTTATTAGCTCTAAGTCGTTTGAGAAGCTGTATGTTCTCCGGACTCTCGAATACGAGGGACGATTCGTGGTACAAACCACCGATGAGAATCACTTTTGTATTGGGATTGTCGACGACATTGAGAAAAGAGTTTAGGCTCAAGCAGATGATTGTTAAAGAGATTTTTTTAGGTAGTTCCCGCGCTAACATAGAGACAGTAGAGCCCGCATCAAGAATTATCGTATCTCCTTCCGTAATCATAGAGGCAGCTGCCTTCGCGATGCGCATCTTTTGCTCGATCATCACGTTTTGCGCCTCCAGAAGCTGATAATTAGAATATTTTGAAGGAATAATGACACCATGATATAGGGAAACCTTTCCTCTCTTGACAAGAGTTTCCAGATCGCGCCGTATGGTCATGGTCGTTACACCAAGCCTTGCTGCTATATCTGTCAACATGATAGCGCCATTTTCTCTGACAATTTCTTCAATCGAGGTTCGTCTTTGTTCCATTTCTGACATCTGATTCCCCTTAAAATAAGTTGACAGCATCAAAAAGATGATCTACAATCAAAATGTTATAAAAATTACACAAATGTATAATATAGTAACATAATTTGTTATCAAACACAAGTGTTTGATTATACTATTATTAACGGAGGTACGATATGGGTAAAAAAATGCTATTGGTCACAAGGACTCTGCTTATTGTGGCGTGCGCCATATTCATGGCGCTGCCCCTGGTCTCTGTTGCTGCACAGGGGAAAAAATACGAAATTGTCACGGTGGTCAAAATCACAGGTATTCCCTGGTTCAACAGGATGGAAGAAGGCGTCAAGAAAGCAGCCAAGGATTTTGGAGTCAATGCTTATCAGGTCGGTCCTTCGGATGCCGACCCAGCGCAGCAGGTGCGTATCATTGAAGATTTGATAAGCAAAGGTGTAGATGCCATCTGTGTGACGCCCAATGACGCCAAGTCGCTCGAACCGGTTTTTGAACGTGCCCGTAAGCAGGGAATCGTCATCATTACACACGAATCTCCCGATCAGAAAGGCAAGGACTACGACATCGAGCTCATCGATAATATCAAGTTCGCTCAGCACAGCTGGGATACGCTCGTGAAATATATGGGGCCTTCCGGGCAATACGCCGTGTTCGTCGGATCGCTGACAGTTCCACTCCACAATCTATGGGTCGATGAAGGCCTGAAATATGCGAAGACGAAATATCCCGGGCTTCAGCTCGTCACCGAGAGAATTCCCTGCGGCGAGGATCAGGAACTCGCAAAGCAGAAGACGATGGAGCTCATCAAGGCGTATCCGAACCTCAAGGGCATAATCGGTTTCGGGAGCCTTGGCCCTACCGGTGCGGCCCAGGCGCTCAAGGAAAAAGGACTGACAAAGCAGATTGCAGTTGTCGGCAACGTCATGCCGGGCCAGGCAGCCGCGTATCTGAAAGATGGCTCTCTGAAGCAGGGTATCCTTTGGGACCCCGCCAACGCGGCCTATGCGATGACCTGGGTTGCCAAGCAGTTATTGGATAAAAATAAATTATCTGATGGGATGACAATCCCGAGCGTCGGCAAGGTTTCGCTCTCCGGAGATATCATTACTGCCGATGTGGCTCTCGATATTACAGCCTCGAACGCCGAGAGTCTCGGCTTTTAAAACGCAGTAGTTCCAGCTTATCCTATGGCTCCGCTCACTCTCTGGTGAGCGGAGCTTTTCGGGAATTTTTATGAGCATTCCAATTTTTGACGGTGATATTATATGTCAGAGATATTTCTCTCTATGATAGTCTCAAAATCTTTTTCCGGCGTAAAAGTGCTGGACGACGTTGAATTCAATATACGGCGCGGTGAAATACACAGTCTCTGCGGCGAAAATGGATCAGGGAAATCGACGCTGGTGAAGATCATTTCAGGTGTGTATCAGCCAGATAGTGGTGCCAGGATTGAAATCGATGGAGCTTCTGTCCGCCATTTGTCCTCCATAGAGTCAATTCATCATGGCATTCAAGTCATTTACCAAGATTTAGCCTTGTTTCCGACACTTTCTGTAGCTGAAAATATCGCCATAGGTCAAATTTTGGCCAGGGGCAAATCTTTAGTTCGAAAAGAGACAATGCGCGCTCTTGCGACGCGGGCGGTGAATCATATCGGCGTAAAGCTTCCGCTCGATGAACCTGTGGGAGGTCTCTCGATGGCCGACCAGCAGCTTGTTGCGATTTGCCGGGCATTCATGAGCGATGTGAACTTGCTCATAATGGACGAGCCAACGACAGCACTGACTCGCAAGGAAGTCAATGCGCTTCTCAATGTTATAAAAGACCTCCAAAGAAACGGCACTGCATCTCTTTTTATTAGTCACAAACTGGACGAAATCTTCGACATCGCTGAACGAGTGACCATTCTCCGCGACGGATGCAAAATCGGCACCTATAATCCTTCCGAACTCGATACCAAGCGCCTTTCATTTCTGATGACGGGGAAGAATCTGGTGTACGAGGCTGTCTCACCCGTAGTGAAGAAGGATGTTCCGCTGCTACAGGTCGACGGCCTGTCGAAGCGCGGTAATTTCAGGGATATCGAGTTCAGCCTGGAGCGTGGAGAAGTCCTCGGAATCACCGGGCTGCTGGGATCAGGTCGCACCGAACTCGCCCTCGCGCTTTTCGGTCTCAATCCGGCCGATACAGGGAGCATTCGCATCGAAGGCCAAAAGATCGTCATTGACAGTGTCGGGACAGCGATGAAGAGCGGCATTTCATATGTGCCGGAAAATCGTCTGCTCCAAGGCCTCGTTCTTCGCCAGTCGGTTGGCAAGAATTTTCTTCTGACGGTACACAGACGTCTTACCGGCAGATTTGGACTCAGGGATTCCCGCAGGCAGAGGGCTGAAGCGGAAAAATGGATTCATGACTTTGAAGTGAAGACCCCGAGCATTGATTCGGTCATAGAAACGCTTTCCGGCGGCAACCAGCAAAGAGTTGTGCTCGCAAAATGGATCGCCACGAATCCCAAGATACTCATTCTTGACAGCCCCACCGTCGGCATCGACATAGCGGCAAAGAGTTCGATTTACGCGACTATCCATCACCTAGCATCCAGGGGAATGGGTATCATCCTGATATCCGATGAGGTGAACGAGCTTATGCACACGTGTAACAGGATTCTTGTCATGCAGAGAGGTCACATAAAGGCTGAATTTTCAGGAGACGGGCTCACGGTGCAGGATGTTTCCTCCGCGATTGTGGAAGACAATGGAGGAGACTGCCGATGAAGCGCATGTTCAAAAAAAGCGAAACATACCTGTTCCTGATAATTATTCTGTTTTCTGTCATCATCACTGCAATCAACAGGAGTTTTCTGACTCTCGAAAATTTTTTCGATCTTGCCAAGAGTTATTCGTTTATGGGGATTATGGCTTGCGGTGTCCTAGTCGTCATCATTTCTGGAGGTTTGGACCTTTCATTTACGGCCATAGCTACGGTCGCCGAATATGTGATGGCCTCGGTGGTCATCAGTCTTGGGGGCAATGGTCTGACCTGTTTTCTCATTGCCTCAGCCCTGGGAATTGCACTGGGACTGATCAACGCATGGCTTGTCTATTATGTCAGGATACCTGCGGTTATCGCGACCATCGCGACAATGAACATCTTTTATGGCATTCTCATCATGGCCTCCGGAGGCAAATGGATTTATTCGCTTCCGGAGTGGTTCAGCTCTTTTGCCCAGGTCCGCCTGTTTTCCCTCGTAAACGCCAACGGCATCGAGTATGGCTTGTCGATCATTACGGTTATATGGATCGTCGTGATGCTGCTTACATCCTTTCTGCTCCGCCATACGGTGACAGGCCGCGGAGTGTACGCCTTGGGCGGCTGTGGATCGGACAGAGGGCCTATCGAACGGGCAGGCTTCAATGTCAGGAGAATACATGCCTTTATATACGCGTACATGGGATTTCTCGCGGGCATCGCAGGAGTGGTTCAGGCGCTCCTAGTGCAGACAGTCGCGCCGAACTCCATTGTGGGCAAGGAGCTAAATATCATTGCCGCAGTCATCCTCGGAGGCGCGAGCATTTCGGGAGGCGCCGGCAGTGTGACCGGCACTATTTTGGGTGTCATGCTAATCGCTATTATGAATAATGGACTTACACTGATGCGCGTTCCGTCATATTGGTCCGACGTTCTCATAGGTGGCATCATCATTGTCAGCGTCGTGGTCAATGCGCTCAGAATGAAGAGGCAGAATGTCAAGGTTATCGACATAGAGGAACAAGAAGTATGGGCAGCCAAAAATTAAAAATACGGTCTTCTCTTGTCTGGTCCGGAGGTACTGCCATTCTCTTCGGGATTCTTGTGTTGGTGCTGCTTCTCATGTGGGGACTCAACCCAACCAGATTTCTGAAAATTAGCAATATCCAGTCGATGGCATTCCAACTCCCTGAGCTCGGCCTGCTCTCTTTCGCGATGATGGTTGCGATGATCAGTGGCGGGACGAACCTCTCCATCATCTCGACCGCGAACCTCTCCGGCATTGTCGCCGCACTCATCATGCAGGCCGCGCAGAAATCAGGCACTCTCGCTCCGGGTATCATTACCGCCTACGCCATTTTAGCAGCCATTGCGGCCTCGGCGATAATCGGGCTCCTGAACGGTTTTCTGATTGCATATATTGAAGTTCCTCCAATGCTGGCGACTTTGGGCACGATGATCTTCCTCAATGGAATCTCTGTTTCGCTTACGAGAGGCTATGTCATCTCCGGTTTTCCCGAGGATTTTCTGTTCATTGGGAATGGCCTTGTCTTGGGCATTCCGATGCCGATCATACTATTCGCGGCCGCGGCTGCTCTTATCGCTCTTCTATTCGACTATACTCCTTATGGATTTGAGCTCTACATGCTGGGAACAAACCCCGTCGCGACCCGGTATGCTGGTGTCAACAATCGCAAAATATTGATGAAGACATATCTTCTTTCGGGAGTTCTGTGTGGCCTTGCCGCAATCATTATGATCTCGCGCTTCAATTCCGCGAAATCCGATTACGGCGCTTCGTATCTGCTTGTGACGATGCTTGCGGCCGTCCTCGGCGGCGTGAGCGTCTATGGAGGATCCGGAAAAGTCTCCGGCATCGTGTTGTCCCTTATTATTCTACAACTGCTCTCGAGCGGGCTGAACCTCCTTCGTGCCAACGCATTTTTTACACGGGTGGTCTGGGGTGTGGTGCTTATTCTCGTGATGATCATCAATAGAATTTCATCGTACATCAAGGACAGGGGATAATCATGAGTGGCAACTATCTGTGCATTGATCTAGGCACTGCCGGCTTGAAGGTCTCCGTCATCTCTGAAGCAGGCCATGAAATCTGCAGTGCGTCGAGAGACTATAACATTGATACGCCTTGGGAGGGAGCTGCGGAACAGGATACAGACTCCTGGTGGAGAGCTCTTGTTGCCTGTTGCGGCGAGATTCGCGAACACAGCAATGACGCTCTTTCGGGAATTATGGGAATAGGCCTGTGTGGGCAAATGCATACACAAGTCTATATGGGTTCCGATGGGAAGCCTCTGCGTCCCGCCATAACCTGGATGGACCAAAGATCCCGTAGGCTGCTCGACGAGATGGCACAAGAGGCGGATGCGCTGAAACTCATATTCGACCAGACCTGCAACAGAGCCTCAACGACCTATACCGCTCCCAACTGTCTGTGGGTCGCGCGGAATCAGCCTGAAGTCTGGCGTTCGACACAGCACATCCTTATCGCAAAAGACTATCTCAAGTATCTTATGACCGGCGAAATGCTGACAGATTACACCGACGCGGCGGGCACAATGCTTTTCAATGTCGCGGCGCGCACGTGGTCGGAGCCCATGTTGAAATTATTTGGCGTCGAGCGTAGAAAACTTCCCGATGCTGCGCCGTCCAGTACAATCATGGGCAGAACTACCCCGGAGGCATCCAGAGCTCTCGGTATCCCCGAGGGCACACCCGTCAATAACGGCAGCTCCGACAATTCGGCGGCGGCTTTAGGCTGTGGCATGGCTGCACCAGGGCAGGCGACGCTGATAATTGGCACCGCCGGCGTGGTGAGTGTTTGCTCTGGCGAACCAAAGGCGGATGCACTTAATAGGATTGCATGCTGGAATTATTGTCTCGACAATACATGGATAAATCTAGGCGTCACGCAGACTGCTGGCGAGTCGTTGAATTGGTTTAAAAGATGCTTTGATCCCCGCGATGTCGGGGAAGCACTCTCTGAGGATGTGTTTCTGGCCTATGACGAAAGCGCGTCGAAGGTGCAGCCCGGTTCGGGAGGTCTTATTTTCCTCCCATACCTCAATGGCGAGCGGACTCCCTATTGGGACAGTTATGCGCGCGGAGTTTTCTTTGGTGCCAACCTGGAAACCAGAAAGCAACACTTCATCAGGGCTGTCATGGAAGGAGTGTCATTCTCCCTGCGCAGCAATGTCGACGCAATCGAATCCCTTGGCGTACAGGTCAGAGAAATCAGAGCAATAGGCGGGGGCCTTCGCAGCAGGACATGGTTGGGCATACTGGCCGGAATTCTCAACAAATCGCTGAAAACCATGCCAAACGCGAATCCGGGAAACATGGGGAATGCCATGCTTTGTGGTATGGCTCTCGGAATCTGGGACTCGGTCGGATCCGCACTTGATGCCTTCGGAGTCCAAAATGCCGAAACGGAGGTCAGCCCGATTCCTGACGAAGCATATGAAAAAAACTATAGAGTATTTCTGCAGCTCTACGACGATTTGAAAGCAACGTTCAAAGTTGCCGTGGAATGAGATCTATATGGAGGCACTATAATGAGTGACAGAATTAAGCCAGAGCTGAAACAGCTGATTGTTGACACTGGCGTGGAGATGATTAGAACAGGTATGACTGTTGGCACTTGGGGGAATATTTCAGTTCGTGATCCGGAAACCGATCTGATGTACATAAGCCCGAGCGGCATGGATTATATGTCGATAAGGCCTCGCCATGTCGTCGTCATGACACTCGGCCTTGAAATTGTAGATGGCGTCGCCGAACCGTCCATTGAGAAGCACATGCACGTTGAAGTCTACAAGACTCGCCGCGATATCAACGCGGTCGTGCATACTCACCCGATTTTTTCTTCGATTTTTGGCGTGGACAGAATGGAACTCCCCGCGGTGAGCGAGGATTTCGCACAGATTGTAGGAGAGAAAGTATGCTATGCTGAGCCATACGAGCTTCCAGGCTCCGAAGCTCTTGCGAAATCTACGGTAAAAGCGCTGAAGGACCATTTTGCCGTTATTTTGCCAAACCACGGCGCTCTGTCTGTCGGTGAAGACATTAGCAAAGCCCTCAAAGTGAGCATGGTGCTGGAGAAAAATGCCCAGATATATTTTTATTCCTTGCTTGTTGGAAACCCGACGCTGTTAAGGTCGGAGGATATCGCATTTATGCAGAAATTCGCGCGGGAAAATTACGGCCAGAAAAACAAAAATTTGGCGTAAAGGGGATTGCTGTATTCAAACTGAGTCCATACAAATGTATGTGCTGCAGCAACAGTGAAAAAGCAAAAAGGTCTGGCTTGCCGGGCTTTTTTGCTTTTTAAACAGGTCTCCTCAGAGATAATTCATGAAAAGCGAGCCTTTTTCAAAAGTTGTTAAGTGAAATACTCTTCTGACGCAAAGAGTGGATAAACCTTGTATAATGGAATTAGCAAGGAAATTAGAAATAGAATAAGTCTTGCAATGAAGAGTATACTGGAATTATGATGTGGTCTCCTGTAAAGAGAAATGTCCACTTAATTGCGTGGCAGGATTCTGTTGTTGATGTTTCATGAGCAAGCCTCCAGTAGTTCGATTGTTTGGTCCTTGAATCCAAAAGCCTCTTTGAAGCAGTGCAAAGGGGTAAAACCACCAAGGATCTTTCGTGGATAGGTATTCATCCAGTCTTGGATCTCTCTAATCCGCGTGTAGCTCACACAGCTGAAATCTGTTCCTTTGGGCAGAAACCTTCGAATAATGCCATTGTGGTTCTTAATGGTCTCCCGCTCCGAAGAACAATAGGGATGAGCAAAATAGAGCGTTGTCCGTGTGTCGTTCGTGAAGATCGAATGCTCAAGCTCCTTGACAAGGGAGAATTCAACACCGTTATAGAGTGTCTTCTCACAGATCCTTAAACCCGAAGGCTAGGAGCCTTCGTCATCGAGCTTATTGAGCACCGCATAGGGACTATAATGATTCTCACAAATCAAGGTGGCGATTCTCCGTACGAGTGCATAGTGCTTACCCGACTTCTGCTGCAGCCCCTTGTACCCCATCTTTGCTTCTGCTTCCAGCTGCGAATGCTCCGCATTATATTCTAATCGTACAAAGAGTAAGCTGCGTACGTCCCATGGAATCTCAGTCTATATTTTGATTTTTTGCAAAACCAAAAATGGCACGACTTCCATGGGACTTTTTTTCTCTCCTGTTTCTTCCCCTTTTAGGTGGACATTTTATGTTACTGCTCACCCCAATAATAGAAAATTCTCAAGTTTTTGTTGACCTATGCGAAATGATGTTGTATAATACGCAATAAGTCGAATATATAGCTTGAAGATAGAGAGGGGTAATTACTTAAGCGGTTTTAATTACATATATGGTAATTATTTGTAGATTACTTCGCCTTGAGTGAGGTCTTGCAACATGAGCATGTTCTGCAGTTGGCAAAATCCATATACCCAAAGCAAACAGAGGGAGGTGAGTAAAGGCATTATTATGGAGGCTTGATAACTAAGATCTTGGATGGATCTTAAGACTTATGAGGAGGCAGATAGATGAAAAGTAAAATGAGGACAACAGCGACTATAATGTTAATGGTAGTCGTGTGCTTGGGAATGGCAGGGGCAGCCCCAAAGAAGATCGTGATAGGAATCACGATGCAGGGAAACCAAAGCGGATTCATACAGTACATAACCGCGGGTATGTGGGAGTGGCAGAAGAGCAATGCGCCAGACGTAACCTTAAAGGTTGTCTTTGCAGATGACGATGCAACGAAGCAGCTGACACAAGTAGAAACATTCGTAGCGCAAAAAGTCGATGCAATAATCATTAATCCTGTGGATAAAGTACAGAGCGCTGCAGCCGTGGATATCGCAGCACAAGCAAAAATTCCGATACTAACAGTCAATACAACGACAGTGAGCAAGAATGCCACAGCCCATGTAGGTTCAGATGATGTAGAAGCAGGCTATCTGCAGATGAACAGAATCATCAAGGTGTGTGGTGAAAAGGCAAGGGTGGCCTATGTTGATGCTGTTCTGGGACACTCAGCTCAAGTAGGGCGGACAGAAGGCTACAAGAAAGCACTAAGTGAACATCCTGGAGCTACTTTGGTTGTTCATGATACAGGGAACTGGTCTGCGGATGATTCGATGAAGCTAGTTGAGAACTGGATACAGAGAGGATTGAAAATAGATGCAATAGCATGCATGGCCGACTGCCAGTTGATAGGGGTAGTAACAGCAGTAAACAATGCAAATCTGATAGGAAAGATTGTGCTTAGTGGAATGGATTGCGACCCACTTATAATGCAATACATAAAAGAAGGAATAGTCGATAGTTCAATATGGCAGGATGGCGTTGGGCAAGGGGCGAATGCCGTCAGATTAGCTATAGATGCCGTAAATGGAAAGAAAATTCAAGATTATTTGCTTCCATTTGAAGTATGTACAAAGGACAATTTAGACCACTATATGCAACTTGCCAAAGAACGCGAAGAATTAGCGAAAAAATATTTTTAAAATACTGGTCTGGGAAAGAATTGCTCGGATAGCACCGAAAATGCTATCCGGGCAATTCAATTAGTCAGAGAATAAAAAGAGGCATGAATTGAATAATGATGTTGTATTACAGATGCGCCATATCGCAATGAAATTCGACGGTGTACAGGTGCTTGATGATGTGAATTTAACCCTGCGATCTGGAGAAGTACAAGCCTTAGTGGGAGAGAATGGCGCTGGCAAATCAACATTGATGAAGATATTGATAGGAATGTACCAGCCCACTGCCGGGGAGATCGAATGCAAAGGCAATACTGTGCGCTTTCGGAATATTAAAGATTCCCAAGAACACGGCATATCGATGATATTTCAAGAATTCAATCAGGTAAAGCATCTGACCGTAATGGAAAACATCTATCTAGGACGCGAACCCTTAACTAAAGCAGGGCTCATGGATTACAAAGCAATGTTTAAACAATCCAAGCAATTGCTTGAAAGCATGGGTGTCGAGATTAGCCCCAATATGTATGTAAGAGAGCTCACGGTAGCAAAGCAACAGCTTGTAGAGATAGCAAAAGCCCTATCAAACAAGGCTGAAATCATAATCATGGACGAACCGACATCTGCACTGAGCAATAAAGAAATAGAGCATTTGATGAACATGATAGGAATGCTCAAGAGAGCTGGGAAATCGATAATATTCATCTCTCATAAATTGGAGGAAATATATAGGATATGTGATTATGTCACGGTATTGAGAGATGGGAAGCATATCTATTCTGGTTTGCTAAATGGCTTAGACGAAAAAGACTTAATAAAAATGATGGTAGATCGTGAAATTACAGAGATGTATCCAAAAGAAAAGGTAAATGCCAAGGATATTGTACTGGAGGTTAAAGGTCTAGCACGCAATGATGAATTCCAAAATATAAATTTTGAGGTCAGAGAGGGTGAAATTTTGGGGTTGGCGGGCTTGATGGGCGCTGGAAGGACCGAAGTAATAGAGACGATTATGGGGATTCGGAAGGCCGATAGTGGGGAAATCTTCATTAGAGGAAAGAGAATTCGGAATAGATTAGCTGCCGATGCAATAAAAAATGGCATCCTTATGGCACCGGAAGATCGGAAAAAGAACGGATTAGTTCTTAAGCTAACCGTAAAGGACAATTTGCTAATGTCAGCTCTCAGGAAGTGCGTAAAAGCAGGCTATATCAGACATAATCTCGAAAAGCAGTATGCCGAATACTATATTAAAGAACTAAACATAAGAGGAACATTGAATCAAATATGTTCAACGCTTTCTGGGGGTAATCAACAGAAAATAGTGCTAGGTAGAGTTCTGAATGCAGATCCGGATCTAATAATTCTGGATGAACCGACAAGAGGGATAGATGTAAAGACAAAAAGCGAGATACACAAATTGATGTCGGATCTAGCAAAGCGAGGGAAAGCCATACTTATGGTTTCTTCGGAAATGGGTGAAATATTGGGAATGAGCGATCGAATAGTTGTATTGCATGAAGGAGAGCAAATGATCACGCTAAAACGAGAAGAAGCAGATGCTAATATCATTATGCAATATGCGATGGGCAAAAAAGAAGTATTGGTGGTATAAAAATGGGCAAAATCGGAAAATGGCCAAAAAAAGAGCGAGCAATGCGCAACATTGGCAACTATGGGATAATAATAGTATTCCTTATCATAGTGGTCTTGTTGTCCATAGCAGCACCGACCTTCATGACATATAGCAACATAATAACAATACTTAGGCAGGTTTCATGCATAGGAATAGCCACTATTGGAGTAGGAATTTTAATCATCATGAATTGCATCGATCTTTCGATTGGATCGATGTTTGCATTATCTGGCATAACAGCTGGCCTCATGGTATCTACGGGTAAGGAAGGATTGGCTCTACCAGCTATAATTGGAATAATTGTCGGAATCGCAACAGGAGTTGTGGTTGGGCTTTTCAATGGAATAATAATTGCAAAAGGCAAAATACCTCCATTTATAGTGACAATGGGCTCGATGTCGATAACTAGAGGTTTGGCGCTGATATTGGCTCACGGAATGCCTGTAGGAAGCTTTCCTGATAGTTTTACATATCTTGGAACTGCATCGATCGATTCAAATAATCTGGTCCCTTGGTCGGTTTTGATATTTCTTTTAGCGATTCTCTTGATGGATTTTTTAATGAAACGTCGACCTCTAGGGCGCTATATATATGCGATAGGCGGGAATGAAGAAGCAGCAATGGCTGCAGGAATTGATACAGCCAAGATTAAGATAAAAGCCTATCTGTTAGAAGGAGGGCTTGTTGGAATTGGAGCAACTCTATTGGCTTCACGACTTAAGTCAGCAGCGCCTGCATTAGGAAGTGGATATGAACTCGATGCAATTGCCGGTGCAATTATTGGCGGAGTGAGTTTTTTAGGGGGCATTGGCAATGTATGGGGAATGGTGCTTGGAGCCGTTATGATAGGCGTAATCAATAATGGTATGGATCTCTTGGGTGTGCAGGCTTTCTATAAGCAAATCGTCAAGGGAACGATTATCATTATTGCAGTGCTTGTTGATAGGAAAAGAGCTGGTAGAGCATAGAGTTGGTCTTGAATAAGCGCTCATGCATCGAAGTATTCCTAAGGGAGGCTGTAAGCAAATAGGGTCTATTGACAGCTATTTCTGTATAGCAGATATAATGCAACCAGGTTGTACGATATGCAACCAAAAGGAAGTAAAATAAATCTATGGCTGAAATACAATCGTTGGCTCGCGGCTTAAAGATACTGGAAATTATGGCCGAGAGCGAATTTGGAATCGGTATTACAGAATTAGCTGAGCAACTGCAGGTGGACAAATCCACTGCTTCAAGGCTTGTTCAAACCCTGGTAAAAGATGGGTTTGTTCAAAGATCAGAGGATGGCAGGACATATACATTAGGACCGACACTTGTAAACTTAAGCCGCAGCGTCATTATGCATATGCCTTTGAGAGAAGCTGCAAAGCCATTCCTGAGAGAATTGGTGGAGCTGTCAGGAGAATGCGCGCACCTGGCTATCTATGCTCAAGGGAAAGCGCTCTATATAGATCAGATGGAATCGCCCTCTACGCTAAGGGTAAATGTAGAGGTCGGACATATGGCGCCGCTGCATTGTACTGCTTTGGGGAAGGCACTATTGGCTTTTGGAGATTATCCAATTCCATATGAATTAGAGGGCTATACTTCGAAGACAATCAAAGATCCCAAAATCTTGCAGAGAGAGCTTCAGCAGGTAAAAGAGCAGGGATATGCGATAGATGATGAGGAATTCGATCCGGATGTGCGCTGCATCGCCTCTCCGGTTTTTGATTATAGAGATAAACTGGTGGGGGCTATTGGCATTTCTGGTCCTTCTACCCGTTTGAGTCTTCCTCGAATAAAGGTATTAGCTCCACAGATCAAGAATATCGCTGAGCGACTTTCCTATAGATTGGGATTCAACGAAGAAAAAAGGACTGCTAAATGGAGTACAAAGAAATCGAGAAAGCGAGAATAGAGAGAGCCAAGATCCTTGCTGTCTTTGGTGGGCTCGACGATGCATTGGCAGCGAATAGAATTCCGCTCTATATAGATGCAACGCTCTCAGAACTGCTGATTCTAGGTCTGCTCTGGCAGAATGTAAAGACATATTTCACCGTGTTTGGCCATGGATCGACGGAGATAGGAGAGGTTTTGCGCATCTTTGAGAAGGCTGGGCTGGTAAGAGTATTTGGTTTACGGAATGAAATCGAAGCTTCCCATGCAGCTACAGCTCTCAATTGGATTACCCATGAAAAGGCTGCGGTAGTCACTTCCATTGGGCCTGGTGCCTTTCAGGCTTTAGCGGCTTCGCTTGTGCCCGCTTCCGATGGCATAGGTGTATGGTATCTGTTTGGGGATGAGACCACCGAGGATGAAGGCTACAATATGCAGCAGATTCCCAAGAATCAGGAGTTTCTATTTCCTCAGGTTCTGCAGACAATGGGCTCTGCTTATAGCCTCCAAGATCCTTGGTCGCTTTCGACGGCGCTTCGAAGAGGACATGCGAGAGTGGATCATCCCTTTCGCCCTGGTCCTTTCTACATGTCCATGCCGATGAATGTACAATCACGCATGCTAAAGGGTTTCAATCTGAGAGAGCTACAGTGCGGAGAAATATCTTGTATCGGAGCTGCTGTTGGAGATTACGAAAAAGCAGTCGCCTGGATAAAGGACTCTAAATCAGTTGCGATAAAGATCGGCGCTGGTGCCAAAGGAGCAACAGAAGAAATTCTACAACTTGCGGAATTACTTGATGGAGTATGTGTTTACACTCCAATAGCAGGTGGCATAGTGCCTTACGAGCATCCACGCTGTATGGGGGTAGGCGGATCGAAAGGGAGTATATGTGGCAATTATGCCATGGAAATGGCCGATCTTCTTATCGCTATTGGTACCAGGGCTGTCTGTCAGTCGGATAGCTCTCGTACTGGATATCCAAATGTGAAAAAAGTGATAAATATCAATGCAGATCTGGATGATGCTCTTCATTATCAGGATTCGCTTGCGCTGATGGGAGATGCAAAACTCACGCTGAAAGAACTGATCGGCGCATTGAAAAGGGCATCGGAAGAAGGCCCGAAAAAAGCGCTGAGAGAGGCATCTGAAGAAGCGCTGAAAGAGGCATCTGAAGAAGAGCCGAGAGAGGCGCCTGAAGAAGTATCTACAGAATCTTATAAGCAGGCTCATGCCGAATCGTCGGATTGGCTGCGTGCTTGTGCAGACAAAAAGTCAGAATGGGAAGCCTTCAAGCAGGAGCGCTTCGATAATCCAACGCTCGAGGATTCTTTCTGGAGAAGAAGAGTATTGACCCAGCCAGCTGCTATCAAAATTGCATTGGATTGGTCCGCAGACAAGGAAGTCATAAATATCTTCGATGCAGGCGATGTGCAGGCGAATGGTTTTCAGATTGCCTCGGACGAATGGCCAGGCAAGACTATCACAGATTCTGGAGCCAGCTATATGGGATTTGCTGTTTCAGCGATCCTTGCAAGCGCGGCGAATCCGGATTGTCCCTATATTCTGGCCTTTAGCGGTGATGGCTCCTTTACTATGAATCCTCAGATCTTGATCGATGGAGTTGAGCATGGCGCAAGGGGTTGTGTCCTTTTATTCGACAACAATCGCATGGCTGCAATTTCTGGTTTGCAGATGGCCCAATATGGAAAGGAATTTGCAACCTGGCATGAAAGGCCTATCGATTACCTAGGATGGGCAAAATCCGTGCCTGGAGTAATGGCCATAAGCGGAGGCAATTCACCAGAAGAGCTGAGAAGAGCTTTGGATAAAGCTTTCGATTACAAAGGATTATCTCTCATTCATATTCCAGTCTATTACGGTACGGATCCCCTTGGCTCTATGGGAGTCTATGGGCGATGGAATGTTGGCAATTGGGTCGAAGAGACCCAGAAATTGCGCCACAAGATAGGATTGTAGAGAGGATAGGATTGTAGGGAGGATAGGATTTTAGATAGGACAGGACTTAAAGATGTGGCACTTAACTAAAGAAGAGATTAAAGAACTGAACGAGATTGCCCGTGAGTTGCGATGCACAAGTTTACGCATGA
>Ga0255343_1003467_pt1 | contig 16721 bp, 17 predicted proteins | sample wastewater_treat_4_FD_192413 | JGI IMG/M metagenome (GOLD analysis project Ga0255343, IMG submission 192413) | Wastewater microbial communities from Lulu Island WWTP, Vancouver, Canada - plant16 | ecosystem: Engineered > WWTP > Wastewater > Unclassified | place: Canada: Vancouver, British... | reverse complement strand
ACCCGGTTACGGGCGACGCCGAAAGTTGGCTGGCGTCAATCAATATTCCGGCTTTGACGGTGGAGCTGTCTACTCACGAAACAATAGAATGGCAAAAAAACTTAGCCGGCGTTGAGGCCTTGTTGCGGCTTTACTCAGAGTAAAGGCTGGTGAAGTCAGGCTTTGCCTAAATAAGATCAAAAAACAGATAAACAAACAAAAAACCGAACTTAAATTGAGTTCGGTTTTTTGTTTGTTTGGGGAAAATTAAAAAGAAACTAGCGCTTTTTGCCCTTGCGGCTTTTTTTAGCCGTTTTGGCCCCCAACATCGCTTTTTTGACAGCCAAGCGTTTTTTGGTTTTTCTGGAGCGCGAAGTTTTGTTTTTAATATCCTGACTTTTTCGTTTTGCCATATCTAAGATTATAAAATAAAAACATAAAAAAGAAAAGCATATTTCAACTTGTTGTGTAACAAGCTACGTAACAGTTCCCTGTCAAAAAGAGGTTAGGCCTATTCCCACCTCTTCGTTCTGGCCAGAAACTTTATCCACACCTACTTGCGGAGAATCTATTTATCTCCTCTGGCTTGTGTTATACTTTAACCATGGTTAGACTGACTCATCCTGGGGTTAAGAGTTGGCTTATTTTGCGCAAGATAGTATGAGGCACTCTCAAAAAAAACCAAACTCCCTTGTCTCCTCCGTGCTCATTTTATCAATGACTCTGGTTGTTTTTCAGCCGGCCTGGGCCGCCACCTTCTCCTCTTTGCCCGCCGCGCCAACAGAGGAACAATCAGCCCAAGGCACTGGAGAGATAAATGAAGAAACCACCGAGCATTTAATAAACAGTTTGGCTGGCCGAGAATATCAAGTCACTTGGCAAGACAAAGATTATCAAGGTGATGATTTTGCCACTGGCAAGTGGCATTTTGCTAATCGGGCCAATAATTTACGGGCCTATTTTGATGAATCTGGTTTTGAAATGATGCCCAGAGTTATTTCCCCGAATGAACCAGCGCCTTGGAATTTTAAATATTCACCCCTAACCTTACAACGAGAAAATGACAATCAGCCCCAAGCTTTAAACCAAGTCACCAACCTCTTGGCTGAAGATAACAAAATCATTGCCACCAGAGGTGAAGGAGTGGAGGAATGGTATCTCAATACTCCCGCCGGTCTTGAACATGGTTTTAACCTACAGAACCGCCCGGCCGGCGATGGGCCAGTGATTCTCAAGGGCAATATAACCACTGACTTAGAAGCCACCCTGGTTGATAACAATAAAATTACTTTCCAACAAAATGGCAAATTAATCCTCAGTTATGAAAAATTAAAAGTCATTGATAACGAAGGGACGGAGTTGCCGGTTAGACTGGAATTAGAAAAAGAAGGTGACAGCAATACTTACCAACTTAATTTTTTCTTTGACGACACCAACGCTGTTTATCCCATAATTATTGACCCGCTCCTTGATTCAAGCTGGCAGGCCGAGTCAAACCAGGCCACAGCTAATTTGGGCTATTCCGTCGCCTCAGCTGGAGATGTTAATGGTGATAATTATGATGATATTATTGTGGGCGCTTATAAATATGATAATGGTCAGACAGACGAAGGCGCGGTGTTTGTCTGGTATGGTTCAGCGACTGGTTTGGGTGACAATGGCACCACGACTAACGCTGATTGGCAAGCTGAGTCCAATCAGGCCTCGGCCCAGTTTGGCCATTCCGTCGCCTCAGCTGGTGATGTTAATGGTGATAATTATGATGATATTATCGTTGGCGCTTCGATTTACGACAAAGGTCAGACAAACGAAGGCGCGGTGTTTGTCTGGTATGGCTCGGAGACTGGTTTGGGCGAGTCTGGCACTCCGGCTAACGCTGATTGGCAAGCTGAGTCCAATCAGGCCACAGCTTATTTGGGCTATTCCGTCGCCTCAGCTGGCGATGTTAATGGTGATAATTATGATGATATTATTGTGGGCGCTTATAATTACGATAATGTCGAGTCAAACGAGGGTGTGGTGTTTGTCTGGTATGGCTCAGCGACTGGTTTGGGCGAGTCTGGCACTCCGGCTAACGCTGATTGGCAAGCTGAGTCCAATCAGGCTTCAGCTAATTTGGGCCGTTCCGTCGCCTCAGCTGGCGATGTTAATAATGATAATTATGATGATATCATTGTGGGCGCTTCTAATTACGATAATGTCGAGTCAAACGAGGGCGCGGTGTTTGTCTGGTATGGCTCAGCGACTGGTTTGGGCGAGTCTGGCACTCCGGCTAACGCTGATTGGCAAGCTGAGTCCAATCAGGCCACAGCTTATTTGGGCCATTCCGTCGCCTCAGCTGGCGATGTTAATAATGATGGCTATGATGAAGTTATTGTTGGCGCTTATTATTACGATAATGTCGAGTCAAACGAAGGCGCGGTGTTTGTCTTTTCCGAGCCTCCCACACCATCAGCTTTTTCACCAGCCTCTGGGACAACCATTAATAATACCACGCCAACCATCACTTTTTCTTTAAACAAAAATGGTGATTGTAAATGTTCTTTAACTGACCAAGCTTACGGTGAGATGGAAACAGATTGTTCGGGTGACGGCACAAAAAATATTAGTTGTCCGGTGCCTGATTTGGGCCTGGATGGCGCCAAAACAGTCTATATTTCCTGTAAAGACACTATGAACAGCGCTGATAACAGTGAGACCAACGAACACTTAAGCTATACCTTGGACACAACTCCACCTTCAGTTTCGCTTTATTCGCCAGCCAATGATACAACAGATGTCTCCCTTACAACTGACCTAGAACTAACTTTTGACGAGGCGGTTAATGTTGATGCCGGCAATATTGTTATTTATAAATCAAGCGATGATTCGGTGATTGAAACCATTGATGTCACCTCGGATCAGGTCAGTGGTTCAGGCACCGCGGTTATCACCATCAATCCAACCACTGATTTTAGTTACGAAACAAAATATTATATCCAAATTGACCCAGGCGCCTTGGTTGACGCTATCAATAATAGTTATTCGGGAATAACCGAGGCGACGACTTGGACTTTCACGACTGAAGATGTGCCAATTTGTCCGGCGGTCGCTCACGCTTTGACTTATGACGCCTACCCAACCTGCAACCCGACCAGCTGTAAACCCGGTTATGTTTTGTCGGCCGGCGTCTGCAAGCTTTCCAGTGGCGGATCTTTTTCCATTCTCTCCCTTGGCCGTGACGATTCAGACGAGCACATTTCAACCAGCTCAACAGAGCATATTGCCCAAATCAAAACCCAGGGCACAGATATGCAACTCAATTATCAGTTTTCTCGAGACTTAAAGCTGGGTACGTCCAATGAAGAAGTTAGAGAATTGCAAAAATATCTTAATGCCCATGGCTTTACCGTTGCCACAAGCGGCCCTGGCTCTCCTAACCACGAAACAACATACTTTGGTCCAGCCACTCGCGCCGCTCTTAGTCGTTTCCAAGAAGCAAACAACATTACACCTGCCCTGGGGTACTTTGGCCCTCTGACCCGAGCAAAAATGTTTCTTGCCAGCGCCTCTTCAACCCAACTAGCGACCGGAACATTGCCAACTGCAACCTCAACCATTGCAACCTCTCAGCTCTTTCTTAACTCACTCTCTTTTGGTCAAACGCACTCCGATGTCCTTCTTCTCCAACAACTGCTCAATACTGACCTGGCCACCAGGCTTGCCCAAACCGGCGTTGGCTCTCCCAATCACGAAACCTCATATTTTGGCTCGCTTACCCTTGCCGCCGTTAAACGATTCCAAATTAAATATGATATTGCCCAAGCTGGCGATCGCGGCTTCGGTCATGTTGGCCCCAAGACCCGAGCGGAACTGAACAAACTGGGAGTTCGTTAGTCTGGTATAGGTTTGTTACGTAGCATGTTACGTAACAAGCCTTGTCCCAAAAGAGGTCAGGCCTATTTTGAGCAAAAGGGAATAATTAAAAAATAAAAGTTGCTTGTTTCTTTAGCTCTACTATTAACTCAAAATTCATTTTCAAAGTTTATAAAAATTAAAGACATATTAAAAAAGATATTGTTTTATCATTAAAAATTAACAGCTAACAATTTTTTCTATGGGAAAATTTAAAGCGTTAGATTGGCTCGCCATCGTTTTGACCATCATCGGTGGCCTCAACTGGGGCTTGGTCGGTCTGTTTGGATTTGACCTAGTCGCTTCTCTCTTTGGCATGATGACCGTGTTGTCGCGGATCATTTATGTCGTGGTTGGCTTGGCGGCCTTGTATATGGTCGCGTTAGCGCCCAAGTTTGCCAGTCGGTCGTCAGAAATGGGCTAACAAACAAAAGAGGGGATAAAAGAGGATTGAACCGGAGGGTTTTTCTGTTAGAATGATAGAGAAGATGACCGATTCAATCCTTTTTATCGTTCTAGGGCTAATTTTGGGCGCCGGAGGCGTGTTTTTGGCCTGGCTTTTGTTTGGTCGGCGAGGCTTAAAAGATGACCAAAATGGAGCCAACAATGCCTCAGCTGAATCTCTCTTGCTCTTGCAAAACCAGCTCAACACCTTAATCAAAACGGTTGATGACAAGTTGGGTGAGTCGGCGCGCCACATGCAGAATTCCATCCAAACGCAATTTTCCGAATCGTCCAAAATTATTCGTGACGTGACCGAACGTCTAACCAAGCTTGATGAAACTAATCGTCAGGTGGTCGGTTTTGCCGACCAGTTGCAATCGTTGCAAGATATTTTGAAGAATCCGAAACAAAGGGGGATACTGGGTGAATATTATTTAGAAACCTTGCTCAAGAACGTGATGCCTCCGGGCAGTTACCAGATGCAATACCCGTTCGCGGACGGCACGATTGTCGACGCGGCGGTGTTCGTCAAAGACAAAATAATTCCTATAGACTCAAAATTTTCGTTAGAAAATTATAATCGTTTGGCCGAAGAAAAAAACGAAACCGAGCGCGACCGTTTGGAGAAAGTCTTTGTCAACGACCTCAAGTTGCGAATCCAAGAGACGGCTAAATATGTTCAGCCCGACAAGGGAACGCTGGAGTTTGCTTTTATGTTTATTCCGCATGAGGCAATTTATTATGATTTGATTGTCAACAAAATCGGCGCGCTGAAAGATGAAAACACCGAAAATTTGATTCAACGGGCGGCTGCCAAATATCATGTGATTATCGTGTCGCCGACTTCCTTTTTGGCTTACTTGCAGACGGTTTTGCAGGGCTTAAAAGCGTTACAGATTGAAGAATCCGCCAAAGAAATCAAAAAGAGGGTGGAAGAGTTGGGCAAGCACATTGGCGCCTATGAAAATTATTTAGCCAAACTCGGCGGTTCGCTTGGCACGACGGTTAACCACTTCAATTCGGCTTACCGAGAACTGAAAAAAGTTGACAAAGATGTCTTGCGGATTGCCGGCGAATCAAATGGTTTTGAGCCGACCCTGGTAGAGAAACCGGTAATTGATGAGTAGCGGTTAGTTGGGAAGTTTCGCTTCACTTCTTAGTCTCTAGGTTAAAAGTCAAAAGTTAAAGGTTAAAAGTAAAAGTTAAAAGCTAAAAAGTCTGGAAATTAAGTCCAAGAAAAAAGCTATCAGCCCCGTACCGTTCAGTACAGGGTAAGATTTATATCTTTTTACTTTCAGCTATCAGGTTTCAGGAAAAATCTTTTTTCTAAAACCTAACACCTAAAACCCATAACCTAAGTTCTTCCTTACCAACTTCTTAAATCTAACTTCTAATTTCCAACTTCTAACTTCTAAATAAAAAAAATAAGCCGCGAAACGTGGGGGATGCACGTCTCGCGGCGGATGGGGCTGTGCGCCCCGGGTAGGATGGGTATCAGGCCTTGGCGGCCTGGAGGGGTCGGCGGAGGTACGCTACCACGAAGACGGCGAACTTGTGTGGGGTGGGTTCTTGATAGTTATCAAGTAACCCATCCTCCCAGGCGTCTTGCATCAATCCAAGATGCTCAAGACGCTTGCTTCGGCTTGCTTGTCCGAACTCTGCCTCTAAGAGGCGTTGAGTTCTTGCAAGCAGATCGCCCGCAAAGTTTCCCCAGATTTCCGACAGGGTGTCGGTCAATCGGAAGACAAATCTTTCCTCTTCCGCCGTCAGTTTGACGGTGGTGAGGTCAAAACCTTCTATAACCACTATTTACCCCTCCCAGCTCCGATTACTTGACCGGAGCAAGCTAAACCCAAATATTTAGAGAACTATTGCACCTATCTATCATTATATCATAAACAGGTAAAAAAAGCAAGCTTTTGGCCACTTATTAACAAAATACCCCTAAAAACTTGCCTTTTTTAAAGATTCCGGTATAATAAAACCCATTATGTTTGCAATCGTTGAAACAGGCGGAAAACAATACAAAATCACTGAGGGCGACGTCCTGAAAGTGGAGAAATTGCCGAAACCCGAAAACGGCAAGATTATTTTTGATAAAGTTTTGTTGATAAACGATGGTCAAAAGACTCAAATCGGCGCGCCTTACTTGGAGGGGGCGACAGTTACTGTTGATTTTATGGAAGAGGGCCGAGGGAAAAAAATAACCGTTATTCACTACAAAGCCAAGGTTCGTTACCGAAAAGTTTACGGTCATCGTCAGCCCTTTACCAAAGTGAAAGTTGGCAAGGTCGCTTAACTCCCAAAATTAAAGTTCACAAAATTAACCGCTCTCGGGGAGCGGTTAATTTTGTGAATGACGATTGTTTAAAGCGTTTTTGATGGTTTCCGGGTCGGCGTATTCCAGCTCGCTGCCGGTGGAGAGACCGCGGCCCAGCAGGGAGATTTTGAAGTGATATTTTTGCGCCGGTTCGGCCAGCAGACTTTTCAGATAATCAGCGGTGTTGTCACCTTCCGCGTTGGCGCTAGTGGCGATAATCAGTTCTTGCAAGCGGGAACCTTTTTGACCGATGAGTTTAAGCAGGTCGTTTTCGCGGATTTTTTTGCGCGGTTCTTTGTCCAAGATGGGAATGTTGCCGCCTAAGACAAAATAATAACCCCGATAGGAACCGGCTTTTTCCACCGCCTCCAGGTCTATGTCGCGTTCCACCAACATCAAACTGCTTTCATCGCGGGAGCTGTCTTGGCAGATTCGGCAGAGATTATTAGGCGAGGCGTAGCTGTTATTGAAGTAGCGAAAACAGTCAGCGCACTGACGAATATTTTTTTTCAGCGCTAAGATTTGTTCAGTTAATTTTTTAAGCGAGTCCGGGTTCTGGTTGAGCAGGTAATAGACAAAACGCTTGGCCTGTCTGGGGCCAATGCCGGGGAAGTGGCGGAATATTTCGGTTAAGGTGTTAATGGGGTCCATGGGTAAGTTAAAGGTTAGAAGTTAAAAGTCAAAAGTTTAAGATTAAAGAGAAAATAAGTATTTAATAGGGAAATTAAAAGTCAAAAGTTATAAGTCAAAAGTAAGAAAACGAAGAGAAAAAAGAAATTCCTTTAATATTTTTTGTTCTTAAAACTTATTAGCTTTTTACATTAACTTCTAGCTTTTAACTTTTGACTTACAACTTTCTAATTTCTAGCTGAATGCTCCAAAATCGCCCTTTTCCATATTGGAGAAACTGGTGCGCGCGCCATCAAAGACCAAGTCAATTTTGCCAGTCGGACCATTACGGTGTTTTTCAATCAAAATCTCGGCGATATCATGTTTTTCATTGGTGTCCTCATTTTTTTCACGGTGGATAAACATCACGACATCGGCGTCTTGTTCAATAGAACCGGAGTCTCGTAAGTCGGATAGGCGCGGTTTGCCGCCACGTTGTTCTACGGCGCGAGATAGCTGGGAAAGAGCGAGCACCGGCACCTCCAGTTCGCGCGCCAAAGCTTTGAGCGAGCGGGAAATTTCGGTTACCATCTGGACTTGCGAATCGGTTTCGCGGCGGGGGACCATCAGTTGAAGATAATCAACTACAATCAGACCCAAGCCATGTTCGGCTTTCAGTTTGCGCGCCTCGGATTTCATTCTCATGATGTTGTTGGACGGTTCGTCGTCAATAAAGATTGGCGCTTGAGCGAGAGTGTCCAAAGCGTCACGCAGACGAGCGAATTCTTCGTCTGCCCGAATAGCGCCAGTGCGCAGTTTCCAGGAGTCCACAAAGCTTTCGGCGGCCAACAAACGGTCGGTTAGTTGTTGCGAGCTCATTTCCAACGAGAAAATACAGGTCGGAGTTTCTTCACGGCAGGCGGCGTGGCGAGCGATATCCAGCGCCAGAGAAGTTTTACCGACTGATGGGCGCGCCGCCAAAATGATTAGGTCGGATTTTTGCAAGCCCGCCAGTTTGTTGTCCAAGTCATGAAAACCGGTCGGGACGCCGCGCATCGCGCCGTCTGATTTGCTCAAGCGGTCAAATCGCTCCCAGGCTTCGCCCAAGGCGTCTTTTAGGTTAATAACTTTCTTATTAGTGAAGGCGCCCAGGTTGAAAATAACTTTTTGCGCTTCATCTAAAACTTCTTCCACCTCGCGGTCTTCTTGGTAGCCAAGGTCAGAAATTTTTTCTGAAGCTTCAATCAGACTGCGCAGGGCCGATTTGCGGTGAACCAAGTCGGCATAATAACGGAGATTGGAGGCGGAGGGGACACGAGCGGAAAGTTCGGCGACATAGGCCGACCCGCCTGCCGATTCCAATTGTTTGTTTTCTTTTAGCCAGGCCGAAACGGAAATCAAATCAACCGGTTCGCCCTTTTCAAACAGTTTGGCCATGGCGGCAAAAATTTTTTGATTTCGGCCGGCGAAAAAATCTTCCGGGGTTAGAAAGTCCAAAACTTCCGCCAGACCTTTGGGGTTTAGCATCACCGAGCCAAGCAACGCTTGCTCCGCTTCTAGGTCGTTTGGCGGAACGCGTAGTTTGTATCCGACAGTTGTTTGTTTGGTTGCCATTATTCTTTATTTTAGCAAACTGAGGGGCGAAAGGAAAACACCTAAAAAACGTCCCAAACCATCATTTTGGGGACAAAATGTGATTAAAAAGAGGAAAATCCCGTTAAAATTGACGAAAGATGAACGGACCGTTTTCGGTGTCGGAAATTTCAAACCCTTGCTCGTTGATTTGCTCGCGAAGTTGGTCGGCCGTTGACCAATCTTTTTCGGCGCGCGCTTTTTCGCGTTGGGTAGCTAGTGAACGAACTTCCCCGGGGACGTCAAGCAGATTGGCGGCGCTTTTCAAATCAAGACCGAGGACTTGGTCAAAATCCAAAATGGTGGCCAGTTGGTCGGCCGGGTTGGTGTCGGTATAACTCAGAACTTTCCAGAGAACAGCCAGGGCGGAACCGGTATTCAAGTTGTCTGCCAAGGCGTTCATAAACTCTTCTTTGGCGGCTGACAAAATTTTTCCTTTGGTGTTATTTGTTTGCGTTAATAACCAAGCTGTCTTTAAAAGCAAGTCGCGATAAGCTTCCCCGGCCGCCCTCAAACTTTCCTGGGTGAAGTTGAGTGTTTGGCCATAACCGGATTGCAAAACAAGATAGCGATAGGCGAGAGGCGAGGCGTTATTTTGAGGCAAATCTTTTAAGCGAACAAAGTTGCCCAAAGACTTGCTCATTTTTTGTCCCTCCACCAAGAGGTGACCAAGGTGGAGCCAAAAATGAGAAAGCGGAGCGTCATTTAAGGCTCTTGATTGGGCCATTTCATTGGTGTGGTGGGGGAAAGCCAAATCCACGCCCCCGGTGTGGAAGTCAATTGTTTTTTGTTTAAAAGACAGGTCGTTCACGACCGAACATTCAATATGCCAACCTGGACGACCTTGACCTAAAATGGGATGGTCCCAATAAATCTCGCCGTCGTCTTCACTGCGAGCCTTCCAGAGAGCGAAGTCGCTGATATTTTCTTTGGTGTAATCATCTTGTTTTACTCTGGCCCCAACTTTTTTGCCGGCTAAAAAATTTTCACCGACCATTTGGCCATAATCGCCGTATTTTTCTTGGTACTTATTAACGCTAAAATAGGTGCTGCCATCTTCGGCGCGATAAGCAAAACCCGTGTCTATCAGTCTGATAATTTTTTCTTGGATGAGAGGAATTATCTCGGTCACTCTGGTGATTTTAATTTGTTTGGGGTCAATGTTGAGTTTTTCAAGATCTTCAATAAAACCAGTCAAAAAAACCTTAGTGTAGTCTGCCAAATCGGCTGGCTTCGCCGTCAAACCTTTTTGGTTGATTGTGCCGCGGATTGTTTTGTCGTCAACATCGGTAATGTTCATTGCCCAACTTGGTTTGTAGCCAAAATAGCCGAGGGTCCGAAAAAGCGTATCGGCAAAAATGAAACTGCGCAAGTTGCCAAGATGGGCAAAATCGTAAACCGTTGGCCCGCAAGAATACATTGCGATGGCTTCGCCCGGCGTCTTGGATAATTCATCACGCCGGCGGCTGAGACTGTTATAAAAAACTAGAGCCATTTTTTAAATTTAACAAACAAAAATGAAATGACGGCGGTGACGACCATCAAGCCGAGGGCCCACCAAAAACCAAACTCGCTTTTAATCAATGGCATATTCAAATCACTCCCGCTCATGCCGAAAACGGTGCCAATCATCGTGGCCGGTAAAAAGATAAAGGCCAGCACCGCCAATGTCTTCATAATCTCGTTGTTTTTGATGCTTAACATAGATTCGTTGACGGCGCGAATTTCCTTGAAGGATTGCTCGTTGTTTTCCAGGCTGTTCATCACTTTGTGGTAATCGCCGGTGATTGATCTCATGTGATAACCAAAAGTGTTACCATAGAATTCTTTGGTGGCTGCTTCTAATGATTGCAAAATTTCTTCGTGGTCTTTTAGGGTCCAACGAAAATCCAAAAGATACCGATTGATATCGGCCAAGGTTTTGACCATCTTTTCTTGCTGACCACCAAAAACTTTTTGTTCAGCGCGTTTTAAGTTGTTGTTTATGAAGTGGAGACCGGGTTCCAACGATTCATAAAGTTGGCGTATAATATAATAGAAAAGATAACCAGCATGCAAGTTTTTGCCTTCACGCCGACCCCAACCCTCGCTCGCTTCCAGGATTTTGGCGAATTCCTCTAAGGGCTGAATTTCTTCATAGTGCGCGGTAATCAGAAAGTTTTGTCCCAAAACAAAATCTACCTCTTGATGGTTGGTCTGGTTAGGACTGTCATTTTTGTTGGTTGAATTTTCATTGGGGAAGTGTAAGACCAAATGAATTGCTTCATCGTAGAGGTCTATTTTGGGCCGTGGCGAGGGATGGCGCAATTCTTCCTTAATAAGAGGGTGAACCTTGAAGTTGTCTGGCAAAGAGGCAATCTCTTCTTTGGTTGGGTTTGTCAAGTCCAGCCAAATCAGGCTTTTGTATTTGATTTGCTTAGTCATTAAGCCTATTATATACCTTTGTTGAGTTTGACCTCAAGTGGATATTTTGCGATAATTAAAACGAAAATACGAAAATGAACAAAAAACTCTGGTTGAAATTGATTTTGGTGGTGGTTGCTATTTGTGCTTTGTTTAGCGCTTTTTTAATTGGGGTTTATTATGGCTACGAAAAAAGACCGGAAGTGGAAAAGGTGGCCGGTCTAGTCAACAAAGAGCCAGGCGAAACCGTTGAAGTGGATTTCGCGCCGTTTTGGAAAGCTTGGAACATTGTTAATGAAAAGTATCTGATGGAAAATGGCACTACGACCGAAAAGGTCACCAACCAAGAAAAAGTCTGGGGGGCGATTAGCGGCTTGGTTATGTCTTTGGGGGATCCTTATACTGTCTTTTTGCCTCCGGCTGAAAAGAAACGTTTTGAAGACGACATTAGCGGCAACTTTACCGGCGTGGGAATGGAGATTGGTATCAAAGAAAATGTTTTGACGGTTGTTTCGCCTTTGCCGGATAGTCCGGCTAATCGGGCGGGGATTAAGGCTGGAGACCAGATTATCAAAATTGATGACAAGATAACCGCCAACATGAGCACGGACGAGGCGATTGGTTTGATTCGCGGGGAACAAGGCAAGCCGGTGCATTTTGTACTGTTGCGCGCAGGGAACGAAAAGCCGATTGAGTTGACTGTTATTCGCGACGTGATTACTATCCCGACTTTAAAAACAGAGAAATTGGAGAGCGGCATTTTTGTCATCAGGCTTTACAATTTTTCCGCGCCGTCGCCGGAACTGTTCCGTGACGCTTTGCAGGAATTTGCCGATGCCAAAACTGATAAATTAATTCTTGATTTGCGCGGCAACCCGGGCGGCTATTTGGACGCGGCGGTCAATATGGCGAGTTGGTTTTTGCCGGTGGGTAAACCGGTGGTGATCGAAAAGCATAGCAGCGGCGAAAGTGACAAGATTTACCGCAGTAAGGGCTATGACGTGTTCAATGAGAATTTAAAAATGGTTATTCTGATAGATCAGGGTAGCGCCTCAGCTTCCGAGATTTTGGCCGGCGCTTTGTCGGAATATGACAAAGCGATTTTGATTGGGGAAAAAACTTTCGGCAAAGGTTCGGTGCAAGAGTTGGTGCCCTTGACTCAAGACTCATCAATCAAAATTACGGTGGCGAAATGGTATACTCCTCTGGGTCATTCCATTTCCGAGAGCGGTCTTGAACCGAATATTAAAATATCCATCACTGACGAAGATTTAGAGTCGGGTCGCGACCCGCAAGAAGCGGCGGCGGTTGACTATTTGCTTAAACGTTAATTTAAATTTTAAATGAAAGTTATTTTAAAAAGAGATGTCGCGAAAGTCGGTCGCAAAAACGAAATCAAAAACGTGGCCGATGGCTATGCCAGAAACAGCTTGATCCCGCAAGGTTTGGCGGTTCCGGCTACCGCCGAAAATTTAGCCAAGATTGAAGAATGGGAAAAAGGAAAAACGGCCGCCGGTGCCAAAAGTGATTCGGTCTTTGCCGCTTTGCGCGCCAAATTAACTGATCAAACCATTAAGACAAAACAAAAGGCTGGGCCGGAAGGTCACCTTTTTGCCGGTTTGCGTGAAAAGGACGTGGCGGGGATTTTGGCTGAAGAAACAGGTGTCGCGGTCAAACCAGACTGGTTGTTGTTTTCCAGACCATTGAAATCAATCGGGGAACACAAAATCACTCTCCGCCAAGGGGAGAGTGATTTCACTTGTCTGTTGGTAATCGAAAAAGCCTAGTCAACCGAAACAACCTTTACTTTTTTGACTTGGCCGTCGTAACTGACTTTGCGCTTTTCGGAAAATTTTACCTTACCTTCTTTTTTAGCAAAGATGGTATGGTCTTTGCCCATCGCTACGCCTTCGCCGGCGACAATTTTGGTGCCGCGTTGGCGAATAATAATATTGCCGGCAATCGCGCGCTCGCCATCGTGGAGTTTGGTGCCCAGGTATTTTGGATTGGAATCTCTCAGGTTTTTAGCGGTACCGCCCGCTTTTCTATGTGCCATAACTTTTGTTTGTTAAATTTTTATTCTTAAAATAAGGCGGGTAAAGATTGGGAAAAGTTATAAAAGTCGCTATAATTTAAAAAAGCCAGTTTTAGGCTTTACTCTTGAACCAATTTTACCATGAACATTATAGATAAATTTACTAAAAAAGTAAAGTGGTTGAAAGAAACAGGCGAAAGCGAGTTTGTCAAATCGGAAAAACCGCTGTTTTGGGCTTTGGTCATAATCTTGACGGCCTCCTTGTCTTTTGGCTTAGGACGTTTATCTAAAATAGATGAAGTTCGCGCGCCAGTCAGAGTGGAAAAAACGCCTGCTTCAGCAATGGTGGCGGTCGTCGGTTTGGTCGGAGGAGAGCAGGGGAGCGAAGTATCGGAAAAGTTGATTGTGGCCTCCAAACGCGGCAAAAAATATCATTACCTATGGTGTTCGGGTGCCAAAACCATTAAAGAAGAAAATAAAATCTATTTCGTGACTGAAGTTGAAGCTGAACAGGCTGGCTATGTTTTGGCTGCTAACTGTCAGAAATAGTTTCGGGTTGGTATAAAAAACCCCGCAAAAGCGGGGCTCAAGCGGAAGAATCAATCCCACCAAGGGAGTGACCATTCCACCATGACCCAGAGGATATCCTCCGGGGTCATTTTGTTTGGGTTGGCGACCAGCCCTTTCTCCTTCATGTCGTTGACAATTATGTCAACAAGGTGGGGGTGGTCTTGGACCGAAGCCGCTTCACGCACGGCTTCCCAAAGGCAGTCATACCTTGGGGCCGGCTTGCGGACGCCAAGGGCGATTTCCTGCCAGGTATCAGTTAGCCTTGGATCGCTAACGATGTCCCGGCGTCGGAAAAAGAATTCGCCGAAGTCGTCCTTCAGCCAGGCCCGTTCCGCCGTGAAGCGAATTTCTGCCTCTCGCAAAATGGGGTGGGCCTTCGCCGTTCGGGAAGCGGAAGCGCAGACGATGACCTTCCCTTCCTCGTTAATTTCCCAAGCGTTTAGCTCGGGCGAAACCAGCCAATAGTAGCCGGTGAAAAGGTTCTCCGGTCTGTCGGTCGCCGCCAGACGTTGCTCAAGGTGGTTTTTCCAGAGAGAAGAAAATTCCTCTGACTTACCACTTTCCAAACCACCCAAACCACTTCCCAACCTTAGGACCACGACCGAGGCCCCGACCATAATCACCATAATCAAGGTGGCCGGCAATTTCAAACCCATGGTGCTCTCCCTTCTTTTCAAATCACGACCTGATGCCGCGATTCTTGTCCAAATTTATAATATCATCAAAGTCTATTTCCGTCAATACGATGTCCAGGTGGGTGTTTTCTTTTGGTCTAAGTCGGGGGAGGAGGGGAGATTCTGTAATAAATTTTAGAGAGTAACTCTTAAGCTTGAGGTTGAGTGGCGGCTCTTTCTTTGTAGAGAGAAACCGTCTCATTCTGGCTAAAAATTTTATTAAACACAAAAATTCATTTTGTCAAAAAAGTTTCACCGGCTTTGTAGGGAAGGGCCTGTGGATAACTTTAGCAATGTCGCACAACACAGATTTTGCGACATAATATATTTAAAAACCTATTAAAATAAGGCTCCACCGCTTTGCCCTCTAAATTTTCTCTTGCCTCTCCTCCTCTGCTGCTATTTTTTATTTTGGTATTTTATTTTACTTTATTTTTTAATTTCGGCGTGCGCCTTGCTTCTTTAAGTTTGGCCTCACTTTTTTTGGTTTTTTAATGTGTCTTTTAATGTGTCTTTTGTAGAATCTCGCAAAAATCGTCAATCCAAAGAAATGACTTGAATCACATAAATATGGCTTCTAAACGAGCCCCAAAATTGCTCTAGAAGGCCCCGTTAATTTTTGAGCAATACCTTTGGCTATCTGAAATTTGCTTATTGAACCCATTTTTATTTTTTATTATTTTTGTGGCGGTTTGGTTTTGCTGATGGGTTGAATTTTGAAAACAACTTAAGATGACTTCTATTTTTAATCGAGATTAAATGTTTTTTTAAATCGACGCCAATAATTTTATAAGTTGATAACTTACTCGAATTTTGGCCCATCATTTTTTGTCCCTCGGACTTTCTCAGGTTTCTTGAGAGTGAATAATTTTTAACCGGCTGTTTTTTTATTTTTTATTTTAAGTGGGCATACCCGCCAAGCCTGGCATAATGTCGCAAAATATCGAAACAGTTCCTTTAACTTTTGTCACGGGCGTAGGGGGTAGAGGCAAACAAAAAGCCCCGTTTGGAACGGAGCTTTTTGTTTCTTAACGTTGTTTTTAGAGTTTAGCCAACTTAGGACTCCAGCACGGTTTACTATAATTCCAGTGTTTGGTCCCCTCTTTTTTCATCAACCACATGGCGTAACCAACATTACCCTCTACAGTGTTGATGTTGTAACCCAATTCACGGCTTTTTTCCAAGTGGTATTTTTCGTTGATTTGAAAAACACCTACATCATTGGAGTTTTCGATACCGCGCAAGGAATTACCATTGCTGTCATATTGACGAAGGCTGCTTTCGCACATGGCGATACTGAGGGCTGTGTCCGGATGAATTCCGTACTCAACACTAGTTTTTACAATCTCGTCGTACAATTCTGACTTGGCTTTGTTCTCCGGTCTTTCTATGGCCACCACGATGGCGGGGGGCTCCGGAGGCTCGTCGGCGTTAATTAGTTCAGCGGTCGGATTAAGACCACTAGTCGCTATGAGGCTTACTAAGCCTATTTGTAGGGTTCTTAAAATAAGTCAAATAAAAACTACCTATTACTTTTCATAATACGTAGCCTGTTTATTTCTTAACTAATTGTCGACTCTACAGTTCATACTTTCAAGACTAACAACTAACAACTGTATTTACTCTTTTACAAGAGCAAGTTTAGCTTAGCATAGTTGAGCTTGAAAGTCAATCAAAAACGGACTGTCAGAAGCCAGTCCTTGGCCAAAAAACCCTTATTTTGCAACGTTTTTCGGGGAGCGGGCCAAAAAAAGTCTTTGTTTACAAAGGAAAATTGAAATACCAAAATATGGCCTATTTTAAGGCTTCTGTTACTGCCGGCGGTAATGGGATTTTGCCGAATATGGACATTGCTGGCTCTTTAAGATATTCGTTCCAAAAGTTCGTTAAATACTCCCAAATCACTTTTACGATGTTCCAAAGATAACCAAAATTGGCTTGACCGGTTTCTGACTCGGCGATTTTTTGGATATTTATGCCTAAATAACTCAAAATTAAAATAACGACGATAATTAAAATAATCAACTTAACCAAGCCGGCCTCCTTTCTATTTTTGAAATTGTTCATAGTTTTAATAGAAGAATAAAAAATGCCAATTAGCTAAATTATAACACAAATTAGAGATAGTTGAGCGGATTAAGATAGCTGTTGTAAGAAGCGA
>Ga0255343_1003453_pt1 | contig 16770 bp, 12 predicted proteins | sample wastewater_treat_4_FD_192413 | JGI IMG/M metagenome (GOLD analysis project Ga0255343, IMG submission 192413) | Wastewater microbial communities from Lulu Island WWTP, Vancouver, Canada - plant16 | ecosystem: Engineered > WWTP > Wastewater > Unclassified | place: Canada: Vancouver, British... | reverse complement strand
TGGTTGCACAAAAAACCAATAAAAGCACGGGAATTATTAATTTTTTCATGGCTATAAAACTAGTTGGCAATATTCTTAGGGTAATAATGATCACTTTCCCATTTGCTTTGAAATATTTCACCGTATGTACAATGATCGAGCAACAAATGTACGACAATAATTGACAATGCGGTTGATGTATGTTCCTTATTAATTTTTTGTTGAATATTTATGGCGAGATGTTAATTACAAATTGTATATTTGTGCGGTCAAGAAAACAAACACAAACCTCACAACTTCAAAAAAATGAAAAAGGTCACTTTTCTTTTATTTCCTATTTTCTTCACTTTCAGCACATTGGCACAAATAACTATTACCGAAGCTGGTGGATGGCAGGAATCTGCTTATGTCAAATGGACTCCTATGACTGATGCCACAGGTTACCATGTATACTATTCGAGCGAAAGTGTCACCGACCAAAAAATTGACAACCAACTCATACGTAATTATGGAAGTTATTATCGTGCCGATATATTGGGATTAAAAGAAGGTAATTATACTCTTAAGGTTGTGCCGGTAATTAACGGAATTGAAAGTAATGATTATCAGAAAACAACATCCGATTTGACGGTTAAGCCGAGTATCCGGGAAGGTTTTGCGTTCGTTGATGGAAGTGTGCCGGGTGCCTATAAAGCAGATGGAACTTTAAAAGATGGTGCAAATGTTCTTTACATCGACAACACTACCGCCAAAACCGTAACATTGGATATTATAATTGATAGAAAAGAAAAAATCCAAACTGTAACCGGTATTGCAAACATCTTGGCCACGAAGGGCAAAGGCTATGACAGAACTCCTTTGAGTGTCCGGTTTATCGGGAAGGTTGTAAAGGATAGTATTGATATTATCAAGGACAATAAGTATCTGGACTTACAAGGGGCAAAAAAACTTGCCGATGCTAAAATAAATGATAAAGGACCATTATTTAATACCACCATTGAGGGAGTTGGAGATGATGCTACACTGTATGGATTTGGAATTAACTTAAAAAGAACGGCCTACATTGAAATCAGGAACCTTGCATTTATGCTTTGGGGTGGAGGCAGCGATGGCGATGCCATTTCGATGGATACCGACAACGCTTACATTTGGGTTCATAATAACGATTTCTTTTATGGCATTCCGGGTGGTGATGCCGATCAAGTTAAAGGGGATGGTACTATAGACATCAAATACAATTCCTCCAATATTACCATTTCATTCAATCATTTTTGGGATTCAGGCAAAGTTATGGGTTGTGGTGGTGCTACAGGAGAAGACAATCAATTGTTAATCACAATTCATCACAATTGGTTTGATCACTCCGACTCAAGAATGCCTCGCTTAACCTATACAAACGCACATGTGTACAATAATTATTACGATGGTGTTGGAACTTATGGTATCGGTGTATCACGGTTTTCTTCGGCTTTCATTGAGAATAATTACTTTAGGGGAACGTACAGACCAATATTAATACCCGGTCAGGGGACAGATGTTTGGGAGGGAGGAACTGATTTTAGCGGTAGTAGTTTTACCAGTCAGGACGGAGGTATGGCAAAGGCTTACAACAACTCTATGAATGGGGGTACTTCTCAAAATGATCTAAGCTACTTTAATCAAAGCACAAGCCCGGTAACAGGTCAGATTGATGCCTATGAAGTTACCGACCCGTCTACTTTGGTCCCTGACTCCGTTGCTGCGTTAAGAGGCGGATATACCTATAATAATTTTGACACAGATACCAGTATGTATGAGTACACCGCAGAACTTCCTGAGGTTGCAAAAAACTCCGTTTTAGGTATGGCTGGCAGGATGAATGGTGGCGATTTTAAATTTACATTTAACAATCAGGTTGAGGATGATAATAAATCTGTTATTCCGGAATTGTATGATTTACTTCTAAATTATAAAACCTTTTTTGAGGACAACAATGGGGAAACAAGGCTTAAAAACGTTGCTTCTGCTAAATTCCCCTGCAAGGTTGTTTTATATCCTAATCCTACTTTAGGCAGCCTATTTATTGAAACGGATGTGACAATTAATGATATTGATATTTATAACACAAACGGCATATCGATATATCATATAAAAGACAACTTTAACAACATTAGTATTGAAACCTTACCTAATGGGCTGTATATGTTGAGATTAAACACTTCAGATGGGTACATCAACAAAATAATCGTCAAACATTAATATAAGTATTCCATTTAGAATGATAAAAACCCCATCTTAAATGGAATATTTTGCACTGTACGTCGTAATCATTATTACACTCCGACGCACTACGTCGTTTAGTATATTCCCGTTTCACTGATTTTTACGATACGTAAAATCTGAAATCCCGATGTTGGAGTAAGTCTCTTTCAAGGCCTCCTCATCGTCGGAAATCACCAGCAATATATCGTTGACGTGCAGTTCGGTTTGTCCTCTCGGAATAAAGTAGTTGTCGCCCCTTTTTACCATAACGACCAGGGTGTTGTTGGGCAAAGGCATCTCCATCAGGTTTTCACCGTAACTCAATGTCTCTTCGGTAATTAGGATCTCCGTCATTACCGATTTTATTTCTTCCGAAAAGTCGACATCAAAATCCTGTAAGGGTTTGTATTGTTTCGGCTTCTCAGCTAATCCCAACAAACGTGCCACAGCAGGTAAACTGGTTCCCTGAGTCAACAACGAAACAAGGGTAAGTACGAACACAATGTTGAATATCAACCGCGCACCGGGCACTCCGGCAGCCAGAGGTAAAATGGCGAAAATAATGGGAACCGCACCGCGCAATCCTACCCACGACACATAGAGTTTGTCTTTAAATCCCACCTTTCGGAAAGGAATCAGACATAAGAAAACCGTAATGGGGCGCGCAAATACAATCATAAAGAAAGAAATAAGAAGCGCGGGAACAATTACCTCGACCAGCTCACTGGGATTAACCAACAAACCGAGCGTAAGGAACAACAATATCTGACTCATCCACGCGAATCCATCCATAAACCTCATGGAAGAGCGCTTGTGCGCAAACCGGGAGTTTCCGATTACCAGGCCGGCGATGTAAACCGCCAGGTAGCCGTTTCCTTCCAGGAAGTAGGTGGAAGCGAAAATAAATACCCCGAAAACAAGGAGCATAATTGGATAAAACGAATCGTTATCCATTTTAACTTTGTTGATAATTTTAACCGCTAAACGCCCCAGTAGTATCCCCATTGCAGTACCCACAACCAACTGGATCAACACACTAAGTCCCACCTTCAGGTAGTCGGGATTTTCGCCGTATTGAATAATGTCGATAAACATCACCGTAAGCAAATAGGCCATCGGGTCGTTGCTACCGCTCTCCAGTTCAAGTAAAGGACGCAGGTTGTTTTTCAAGGTTAAGCCTTTCGAACGCAAAATGGCAAAAACGGAAGCCGAATCGGTCGACGAAACCGTCGAAGCGAGCAGCATACACGACAGAAATCCTAAACCTAATGCGGGGAAAAAATTATCTGTCATCCAATAGGTAAACAAGCCTGTAAAAACGGCCGTCATCAACACTCCCAGGGTAGCAAGTACTACTCCGGGGCCGATAACGGGTTTTATTTCCGAAATTCGGGTATCCAAACCACCCGAAAACAGAATAATGGCCAAACAAACCGAGCCTATGGCTTGTGCCATTTGTATATTTTCAAATTTAAGCCCGAACCCATCGGAACCAAAGATCATGCCCACCATAAGGAAAAGCAATAAAATAGGCACCCCAAAGCGGTGGCCCGCCTGCCCTACCAGCATACTGATAAAAAACAGTACCGAGCCGACAAGCAATATTAGTTCTGTTGAAATAGTCATCTGTAATTATTCAAATTTAACTGAATCCTCTTATTGCATTTATTGGCGCACGTGCTCCCACACTAACGTCAAAATTTTTATTTGCAGGGCAAAGATACAACATTTGGAAATAAAAAATATAGGGTGCGTCCCTGATAACGATCATGCACACAGATAAGATAAGCACCTATGCCGTTTGGGACGAACTGGAAGGCTGGGCAAAATTGGATTGCAGCGTGGCTTGTGCGTTTTGCCAAAGTGCCTGACACGAGGAGAAGATTTTGAATTGACTTAGAATAGCTTTAATTGAGTTATTGGTTTTGGGTGGAATGTTCCAATAATTACAAATGGATTTTTAGCTCTAAAATGATGAACTTGAGTTGTACCTAAAAAGAAATGTAAGTCTTTAGTTTTAACAAAATCATCGAAATATTTTTTCCTTACGTCTTCACATGCCTTTTTCTCATCTCCATCATGTCGACTTAGACAATTCCAATAAAGTTGTCCAGTCTCCCAGTCTTCAATCATAAGTTTACAAACAGTACCTGCTTCATCCTTAAAACAATAACTGAATTTATAAGGTAATTTCCTAACAACCTGAAAGTTATTGCTTTTAACTCTCTCGAATATATTTAACTGTTGAAATTGTGCCAATTTGTCTGATGACCAAACCCTTACTTTTTCCTCTTCATAAATAAAGTCTAAAACTTCTGTTGGCTTGAATACTGCCAATGAAGTGCAAGTCTTTTTGTTTTTTGCTTCCGAAATTAGGTCGGAAATGTTATGATAGACGTTTCTTAAAACTATTTTTCTTCTTTCGTCCCAAGTATCACCATCTGCTTCGATTTCGCCGACCTTCTCTATCACAGTATCATGAGAAATAGGGCGAAAACTTTCGGGACGGAAATCGCTTTTATTTTTGACTAAATCCAATTCAATCCAGTCATATTTAGAGTATTGTTCACTGTACGATTTTTTACGAAATTGAATAGGATAAATTCTAATCCATGAACCATCTTCTAAAAATCCTGCAGTGCAAACTAATTCTTCATACTTTTTTGAGATTGTAGGATAGGTTTTTACGGTAATAAGAACTTTTGTTTTGGTCATCAGATATGTTTTAGTTCATAGGAAAAACCATTTAAAGAAGATATCGATTCGGCTAAATGTTTTCTATGGCATTGGTTAATGTTAGCCTCAAAACAAGTGAGTGCTATTCGTCTTTTACTTTTTAACAACGAAAAAATTTCCACCTGCTTTGATTTTTCTCTTGCTAGAACGTCAGATTTGTAATATTCAAAAAGTTTGTCATAATCAGACTGGCTGTTTAGTACTTCTCTTTTTTTTGTTTCAATCCCAACCTCAGGGATATGCACATAATCAATTCCAACACCTCCACAAGCTTTCTTCAGCTGGTTCTTACTAAAACCGTATTTCATGCTGTACGAATTTTTTCGCACATCACACAAAACCCTTATATCGTTAACAATTAACTTGTTAATGTACTGTTCAAGCGAAATTCCTTCATAACCAATTGTGAATAAAACGATAGTATTTTTTATCGGCCTTTGGTTTTTTACTTTGTTTAATTCCTCGTTGGTCAGAATGCTACTCGCAATGATACTATTAATTGCAAAAAACGGATATTGACGATAGGTTAAAGCGATTAGTTCGTCTTTACTCAAATTTCCATACTGACTTTTTAAAAATCGAATTGCAGCTTTATCTTTAGAATCTAGTTCTTCTATGTAGTCTGTATTATCTGTTTTTTTCCAATATTTCATTGATGGTTCTACCAATTTGTATTTAGCCAAAGTACTTAAATCGGCATTGGCTTGGAATGAGAAACATCCAAATTTATACGGAATAAAATAGTACGATTTCTTCTCCTGTATCCTTGTTAGTAAGAATAACAGTTTTTGCAGACTAATTTTATCTAATTGATTATCAAAAGCCTGAAGCAGGGATAGTAATATTTTTCTACGATAATACATAAGGCAAAGCTACAATATAAAATGGTTTCTTCCATCATAATTGCTTCTTTCTCTTTGCTAAAAATTTCGCTCGACTGCTACTAACACTATGTATTTGTTTGTCAAATAATAACATACAGTTAAATAATCGGGAACAGTGGGGGCTTCATTAGTCTTTTCAGTCAATATGCAGCAAAGGTGTCTTAACGGCTGGTGTTCAATTCAATTTCCCCTCTGTTCCATTCAATAACCTGTCGTAAATATCGTAATTCTCCTGGTCAAAGCATACAAAAATCACCTCTTTGATGGCAGGGTTTGATTTTAAATAATCCATAACGGTGGTCAGTGCAATGTTGGCTGCTCTCTCTTTTGGGAAATGATAGACTCCTGTGCTGATGTTGGGAAAGGAAATCGATTCTACTTTGTTCTCTGCCGCAAGTTGCAAGCTGTTCCGGTAGGCATTCGACAAAAGCCGGTCTTCGTTTTGATTCCCGCCGCGCCAAATAGGTCCGACGGTGTGAATTACATATTTTGCAGGCAATTCTCCTGCCCCGGTCAGCACGGCCTCCCCAACTTTGCAGCCGCCCTGCTTTTCTCTGATTTTAATGCATTGTTCGAGAATTGTTTTACCGCCTGCTCTGTGAATGGCCCCATCAACGCCACCACCACCGAGCAATGAGGTGTTTGCGGCATTCACAATGGCGTCGACTTTTATTTTGGTGATGTCACCACGAATTAATTTTATCATTACTTGTTGTTTTAAAATGTATTGTTCTCTCGAATAGCTTCCAAGCCTAACTTTTCTCTATTTTTTCTTTTGTAAATCTTTCCAGATCAAAGTTCAATCGAGTTACAAAGCCGGTGGTTCTTTCCTTGCAATCTTTTCTTTTACAATGCTTGCAGTACTTCTTAAAACATTCATCCGTGTGCACGTTAAAAACAATATCTTCCCGGAAATTGGAGACCAATAAATTCTTTAGTTTTTCCCCTTCTTCGTGAGCCTCCGATAAATATAAATTCCAAGGTAAAACCAGATCGCAATTTATATGATATGCGTTCCCGTATTTGATGAGTTTAAAATTGTGTATATCTATCCATTCATCGGGTTTGTTATCTTCAATTATTTTCCCGAATTGCTCAATCAATTTAAAATCGGCTTTATCCATCAGATTGGATGTGGTTTCCCTGAGGATTTTTAAGCCCGTGATCACAATTACGGTTCCGAAAATCAGGCCAATTGCACTGTCTAACCAGGCTAATTTCGTGTAGTACAGCAACACTAGACCAATCACTAAGCCAATGGATGAATAGGTGTCGGAGTGTAAGTGTTTCCCTCCTGATATTAAAGCAATGGAATTGGCTTGTTTTCCGATTCTTATGCTGTACCATCCAATTAAATAATTCAAGAGCCCCGCAACGGCAACAATAATAATCCCTATGTCCAATTGAGTAATCTGCACCGGAATAAAAAGTCGCTTAATGGCTTCGAAAATTATTACTAACCCGGCAATAGTAATTAAAAACCCCTCGATCGATGCGGATAAAAACTCCGCTTTCCCATGCCCAAACGGATGGTTTTCATCTTTGGGTTTTAACGAAAGATAAACGGCGTACAAAGTAATAAAACCGGTTATAACGTTTACCGTACTTTCGAGGGCATCCGTTAATATACCTACTGAATTGGTTAGAAAGTAAGCGGTTAATTTTCCGGCAAAAATCAGAACCGAAAAAATTGCAATAATGCGTTGAACCCTCAATTTCAGGTTTTTATTATTTGTCTTTTTGTTTCTTATTGCCATACCGGTTTTCTATAAACGACTGCTTGCTTTTTCTTTGCAATGAATGTTTTTTGCAGTGAACGCTTTTCCCCCGTAAATCTACTCTAATTTTCCATTGTTTGAATAGTAATGCCGGATTCTTTCAAACCGGGAGATTTTACTTTCAAACTAATTGATCCGGAATCCCTGGTGCTTCCGACAATAACCAATGCTTTTCCCTTCCATGCATTTCTGGTATTGGATACGTATGAATTAGTATCCTTGAGGTTGGCATTATCAACGGCAATTATCACTCCGGGGCCTTCTATTTCGAATTCCAGTTTGTTTGAGGCATTTGCCGCAATCACTCCATTCTTGTCGGTAATTTCAACTCTTATGTAAGAAAGGTCTTGGCCGTCGGCAATGATTTCATTTCTGTCTGCGGATAATACAAGCATTTCTGCTTCGCCGGCTGTTTGCAACACCTTCGTTTCTGTTTCTTTTCCGTTCTCCAATCCAACGGCCTTAATTAGGCCGGGAGTGTAAGGAAGAGTGAATAGGGCTTTGAATTCCTCTGTTTCTCCGGTTTGTTTTTCTCCAATAAGTACATCGTTTAAATAAAGGCGGACAGCCGGGTATTTCGAATACACTTCCACTTCGATGTTTTTTCCTTCATGCCCCGGCCATGTCCAGCTTTCCCATGTCGGCCAAACAGCCCATCCGGTTAGTTTGATCTCTCCGCCTTCGGGATTGGGTTCTCTTACGGCCAGGTATAGTTTTTCATTGTCGTTGTACAACATACTTCTGTAATGCGAAATAGGCTTTCTCCACCCCAATAAGTCAATATCTCCGCAATAGGCTCCATGCCAGGGGTAACGACTGCTTTGCCAATGTTCGGCGGGATCTTCACCGGGATAATAATAAGCTCCTATACCTGCTTCACCCAGATAATCTATGGCAGTCCAAACAAAATCGCCAAGAATGTAATTGTTCTCGTTTACCAATTTCCAAATCGAAAAAGCATCTCCGGGATAGGATTCCGTATTTACGATAATCCTCGAAGGAACTCTTTTGTGGTCGTCAGGAGCACGCCAAAGTTGGTAGTTATATCCGCAAATATCGTGTTCGGCCATCAGCGGATCAAAAATTTCCCAGCCCTGCCCCCAGGTGGTCATGGCAGAGATTACAGGACGGGTTGAATCTATTTCCTTCACGCTCGATGCCAACATTCTCGCCGTTTCTACAGCTTCGGGTTCTGTTCTCTCGATTACTTCGTTCCCTATACTCCACATAATTACGGATGGATGGTTTCTGTCTCGCAACACTAAATCCTGCATATCCCGCTTAGCCCATTCATCGAAATGTCTTGAATAATCGTAGGGGGTTTTCGGAGCTTTCCAGCCGTCGAAGGCTTCGTCTATCACCAAAAGCCCCAACCTGTCGCAAGCATCGAGAAATGCTTCCGAGGGAGGATTGTGGGCTGTGCGCACAGCGTTGAAACCGGCCGATTTCAGTAATTCCACTCTCCGTTCTTCTGCCCGATTGTACGCAGCAGCGCCTAAACTTCCATTATCGCTGTGAACACAACCTCCGTTTAAAATCACCGGTTCTCCATTAAGTAAAAATCCATCGGTACTACTGAATTCTATGGTTCTTATTCCGAATGTATGTGTTGTTTTGTCGGTGACCCGGTTTTCACATAATACTTCCTGGTCGGCCCGGTATAGATTTGGAGATTCCGGTGACCATAGCAAAGGTCGCTTTACTCTTATTCTCTGTACTATTTGTTTTTCAACACCCGGTTCAATTGAGATCTGAGTTTCGGTCGTTTGAGCTTTGGCCACCCGGCCTTTAACCATTTGAGTTTTGACCATGGGATTCTTGCCCATTTGACCTTCAGCTACTTGGTCTTTAGCCTCCCATTGCCTTAGAACGTTAGGCGGATTTGACCAAATTTTATCTTCAGCTACTTGGTCTTTAGCCCCGCCGTTTTCGCTTTTTATTTTGGTTGAAAGGATTATATGTTGAGTTTTGTCTGTATCGTTTTTTATTTCTGTGCTTATTTCAACAAGGGCTCTTTTGGCATTTACCCGCGGAGTGCTGATACCCACTCCCCAGTGTTTTATGTGAATTTTATCCGTTACTATAAGCCAAACATGCCTGTAGATACCCGAACCGGTGTACCAACGGCAGTTTTTCTGATTGGAATTATCCACGCGGACAGAAATAACATTTTCCTCACCCGCTTTGAGGTGAGGTGTTAAATCGTAGAGAAAAGAAGAATATCCGTATGGCCGCACACCCAAAGATATGCCATTGATAAACACTTCCGAATTCTCGTAAACCCCTTCGAAATAAAGGGCTGTTTTTTTGTCTTTCCACTGAAACGGTGCTTTAAACGTTTTGCGATACCAGGCCACTCCGGTCGGTAAATAGCCTCCGTCGTTCCCTGCAGGATGATGCTTTTCGAAAGTTGCTTCAATGCTCCAATCGTGGGGTAAATCGAGGATTCTCCAATCGCCGTCGTTAAAACTTTCCGACGAAGCGTCCTGAACATCGCCCAAATGAAATTTCCAGTCGAAATTGAACAAGTGCTTGCGTTCAATATTTTCATCCGGCCGATTAGCACCGGAACAACTTACCAACAGGATGGTTACGGCAAGAATAATGGTTTTAAAATAGGAGGTCATGGTGGGTTTTATTTATAGTTATTTATGCGAAATGAAGCGCCCGAAAACCTTTGTATTAAGGTTCAGAAATGATCGGACGAATTTCGTCGGCCCATAGTTGATAACCTTTTTCTGTGGGATGGCAGAAATCAAAAGTCAGGCCGGGTAGAAAGCTTCCGTCGGCATCGAGCATTTTCGACCCTATGTTCAGGAAAGTGATTTTCTGTTCCCTGGCGAAAGATTCAAGTCCTGCGTTGATTTCGTTTATCAATATACGCCGCGGATGATCCTTGGTTTGTTCGCGCGGAAAAACGGCCATCAGCACAATTCTTGCATCGGGAACTTTGGAGCGGACACGCAAACAAATGGCTCGTATGCCCTCGACAATTTCGGGAGCCGTATTCATTCGCCCGTGTTGGCTCTGCCCCGTATTATTGGTGCCAATATTTATAATAACTGTGCGAGGATGAAGCCCGTCGAGCTCTCCCCGGTCGAGCCTCCAAAGAACATTTTGCGTGCGGTCCCAGCCAAAACCGAGATTCAACACTCGGTAATCATGAAACAACGAATCCCAGGACTTTGGGCCGTTATGCTCGCGCAATTTCCCATCGGCCCATCTCATCGGGGGCTCTCCTCCCCATAAATGAGTAATGGAATTGCCGATAAGTACAATTTCGGGATCGATGGAATCTTTGATACTAAGAATTTCTTTGTGACGTCCCAACCAATCGTAGCTGTTGTCTTCGAGGTTGGGAGCGGGCACAAGGGCTGTATTGGCAGGAATTTCCGTATCGCGCGATTCGTCGCCCATAAGCTCGCATAGAAGAGGCTCCATGGCCTGAGCCCAGGCTTTGGCGGCAGCAGGGCTGGGATGAAGCCAATCGGGCATCGCTTCACGGTTGATGGAGCCATCCATATTAAGAAACACATGGTTCACATCGCAATAGAAAATATGCTTCCCATCGGCAAGCTTCGACACCATATCCGAAGCCCGTTCGAGGATTGCCCGGTGAGAGGTCGGATTGGGTCCGCCATAGCAACCGGGGAAACAACGCAGGACAATTATTTTAGTATCCGGCAGCTTTTCGCGCAGCACTTTAACAATGGCCTCGATGCCGCCCGCAAGTTGACCCGCCGTATGACGCGTCGGGAAATTTTTTTCATCAATATTATTGGTGCCGATTTCCAATACAACTACTTTAGGCGATTGACCTTCGAGCACGCCGTTTTGTATATCCCAAAGGATGTTTTCGGTCCGGTAAGCGCTTGTTCCCAGGTTCAGGGCTTTACGCGGAGCAAAAAACCGGTTCCATATCGGCTGATATTCCGGTTTCTCAAAATTATGGGTGATGGAATTCCCTATCATAATGAGGTCAAACTTTTCTTTTGTGGCCAGGGCCAGCTTATCTGCATAACGTTGCTTTGCATGTCCCTGAACGGGGATAGCCGCCGGATTGGGAGCAGTTGCTGAGTTGTCGGGTTGTGGTGTATGGAGAAACTCCTTTAAAACGCCGGGCAATTCAAGTTTTGCATCTACAGGGTTGGCGTCTCCCTGCGAGGTATACAAGCTGTCGGGCAATAATTGGAACACCGCCCTTCCATCGTATCCCTTCCAGGTTTTTGCATATTCTTCGGCGCTGTAAATCCAATCTTTGTTGTCGTTGGCAGAAAAGGAAACAAAAAGCCTTGCCGTTGGCCGAACAGGAGGCCTGACCATCGGGAAGACACTATTTGCCGGCGTTTCATCTAAATTAGTCGGACTGATCAGAATCAGATCGTCAGGCTGTTCGTTATCGCCCAGTTTCTGCACCAACCGCGCAGCAAGATGACCTCCGGTGGAAACGCCCACAAGCACCAAACGCTTGCCGTCCAAGCCAAATGCCTTTCCACTTGTTTTAAGAAGCCTGTATGCCCGAAGCGCATCGGCCAAAGCCCAATTAGGGTTCTTCAGCTTGGAAACGCGATATTCAAGTACGACAGCATCAAAGCCTTCCGCATTCAGAAACAAAGCCGTCTTCTCGCCTTCATTCCTCATTTTCAATATCTCATACCCGCCTCCCGCAAGAATTAATGCCGTACCTTTAGGAGACTCAATGTTAGTGCGCATCAAACGCAGCAAAGGCGTATCGATTTCATACAAATTACCATCGGCCTCCGCTTTATTTCCTTTAGAAACAACTTCAGCCTCGAGCGACACAAAACCGGCTTTGAACAGATTTTGAGCAATAGCATTCGAAATACCCGAATACGCAACTAACAACAAAAAGGTGGTCAAATGAGCAAGTGCTTTCATATTGTGTGGTTTAGGATTTTAATGTACTCCAGATCTGTCTCTTAAAATACCGCACAAGGGTTTGACGGCATTTATATCTTCAATACATAGTTTGTACTTCTTCCTCCTGCTGATTCTTTTTGTAGTATATCCTTGTTTATCAAGTCATTAATATCCCTGATCGCTGTGTCTTTTGAGCATTTTGCCATCTTAGCCCATTTCATAGAAGTCAGCTTACCCTCAAATCCATCTAGTAATTTATTTAATACCTTCTTTTGTCTCTCGTTAATGATTGTCTTTGCGTGTCTATTCCAGAAATCCGCTTTTAACAAAACTCGCGCAAGGATATTTTCGGTTGCTTTTAAAGCATTAATCAAACAGTTTAAAAACCATTTTATCCATTCAGTTATGTCAAGATCTTCTTTTTGCGTTTTTTCGAGAATCTCGTAGTACTCTTTTCTTTCTATCCTGATTTGAGCTGACATACTATAGAATCGCTGTGTGCTCCTATCCGACCGGGCCAGCAACATGTCGGTCAAGGCTCTCGCAATTCGTCCGTTACCATCTTGAAAGGGATGAATTGTCACAAACCAAAGGTGAGCAATGGCCGCTTTTATCACCAAATCTGTTTGATTTTCTTCGTTAAACCATTTCAGGAAACGACTCATCTCTACTTCGATTAGAGAGGCATCGGGAGCTTGATAATGGATTTTTTCTCTTCCCGCTGCACCCGACACAACTTGCATTTGTCCTGATGTGTCTTTTCTCCATTCGCCAACGGTAATTTTAATTATCCCGCTTCTTCCCGTTGGAAACAAGGCCGCGTGCCAATCAAAAAGTCTCTCGGTTGTTAGGGGCTTAAAACAATTCTTGGTCGCATCAATCATCATCTCAACCATTCCGTCCACGTTCCTATCCGACATGGTTGTACCGGCAAATTCCATTCCCAATCGTTGAGCTATTGAGGAGCGCACTTGCCCGGGATTTAAGAGTTCTCCCTCAGTTTCAGCCGATTTCAATACATCTAAAGTCAATGTTTCAAGTAAAGCTTCATCACGCCATTCAAAACCCAGAAATTCCATTTTGCCGATCAATCGTCCTTGCAGATTTCTCGCTTCACTCAACAAATTAACAAGCTTGTCGTTGTCCCATGTGAAATCAGGCCAATTCTCTCTCTGATATATATATAACATTCCTTCCGTTTTAAAATTTGCAACAAATATATCGTTTATTCGTCGCATTTAAAAAACTTTCGTTGCATTATTTGCACCGAATAGAGTTTTATTCGTCGCAGGTTGCTCTAAAGCGTTTGCCGGTAACGGGCATCTAAACCACGAATACCATCAGGCTGCACTACATCAGTTGGGGAATTAGGCAAGATTAGATCGCGTTTTTTATTGCTCCTGAATCCATTTTATGGCTTCCTCAAAATCTAAACGAATAAAGTTGGCATCCAACACATTGCCGTCGGGGTCGATGAACACATAATGGGGTATGCCCGTAAACCGGAACAGTTGCATCATGGATTTGAAATCGTAAATGTAGCCCACCAGCCTGGCAGTATCTTTTGTGAAAAAATCATCTTTGCTCAGCAAGGTCTTTCGCGACGCCTTGTTTAATTCATCATCCATCCAGCTCGCAACGGCCTCAGGAACTTTAACCGGTGCACCCGTGACGGAAACGTCTTTACTTGGAGTATTAGTTGGTCCTTCCCCTTTCGCCACTAAAAAGGGGAATAAAAGAATAAACGGCAAAGCAATTGAGGTGATTCTAAAAAAAACTTGCTGAAGAATTAAACAGTTTGTTTTCATTGGTCGGATTGGTTGAATATGTCTCTTAAATGTCTCAAAGTGTGCTCCCAACGGTTAGCATTCTGAAATAGAACTCAAGGCAGGCCCAGCAGCTTGAAAGCATTTATTAATTCCGACTTTCTGTTTAACAAGTCAATTTCTATTTTAGGATAAAGTGTCGTTAATTTTCTGGGGACAATCACTCTTATCAAAGAATCCGTATTAGATATCGTTCTGGCTTTTAAATGATCAAAGTAGATTAGATTTTCCCTATTGCTAAAACCCTTACCTATAAGCGTGACAGTGTCATCTCTATAAGCTTCCGAAGGGTCTACTGAAAATAATTGAGGCGCAACGCCTCCCAAACTGGTAAAGGGAACATTTTGTCCGAATACGGTAAAGTCGTGGGTTCGTACATACGATCTGACAAAATACGAAGTTGAATCTTTGATCGTTGTCCCAACCATTGCCGAGAAATGATCGGATTGAATATTACCGGAACACACAACCCATTCGCTTCTTGAAAAGGCAGGATTTTCATATACGTTCCAAACAAATCCATAATTTATAATCTCAAAATTTCCCCGAAATATGATCTCTGCATTGAATCTTACTCCTTCTTCTGTTATTTCGGAAACGGGAAGTGTTCTTAATCTTGGATAATTTCGGCTGGTAATCGCATCATTATCACATCTGATCAGCAAACTTAACAACGAGATTAATAGAATGTATCTTACTATTGCTTTCATTTTTTATATAGGATTAAATTCATAAAAAAACGGCTGCTAGTCGCTGTAAAATCTTCTGATTTATGTAGTGGAGATATTTGGAAATAGCGAAGCGCTACGCTAGCTTTAAATTTTGGGAAGGATCTAAACATACCTATTCCTCCCCAGCACCCTATCTGCTCCTTATTAATTTTAAAAGCAGAACGCTCGGGTGATGTGTTAACAACATTACATATAATCCTCTCTGTCAGCAATTTTGTCCTTGAGGTCAAGTGATAATCCAAATTGATTCCCCCTTGTAAATAGAATCCGTTTTTTCTTTCAGGAAAAGAGTATTTGAAAGAAAGAGGAATAGACAAAGAACTCAAGTCGATATAAGTATCGTGATATTCTCTTAGTGAATATTTCTTTACTAAAACTAATGAAGAGTAACTATGTTTAATGAAATGAAGTTCACCTTGAAATGCAACTCTTTCCGTCATTCGAGGTGACGAAATATCAAAAACTACCCCTATTGAAGGATCAATGGAATTATATGAATCACCCAGATAGCTGGCAGACTCAAGTTTTTTTCTAATTAGTATCCCGGACCTTGCTATTCCTACAGTTGCTCCAAAATCAAATTTTGTCCAAGGCTTGTTCGCTTTAAATTCTTTGGGATCCAGACCTTTACATTTATTGTATGTAACTACCAATTCAATCAAACTCCTTTCTTTCGTCTTAAGATTTGAAGCTATGCTCCTGTGATCGCTCATACAATCGGATATCAAGTAAGACAAAATCCCCCTCCATCTGGTATTTTCTATCAAATGAACTGTCCCGTCTTTCTTCACTTCTTCAAAAAATAACTCTAAATTATAGACGTTGCCATCTTTTTTTAAATGATACTTATCAAGGGATTTAAAAAGACTCATTTCGCCTGACACAAGGACTTCCACGAAAGAACCTTCAACTATTTGGGATAAAAAGAACTTGTCGTCGTAATATCCGAATCCTAAGATTTCGTTCGGATAATACTCCCTCTCTTCATGCTCAGCTTTGAAAATACAAGAATTATAATTCTTTTTGTCTGACCGATAATCCACTTGACCGACAATAGTGTCTTTCTCAAAAGTTATTATGAAACCACTTCTGAAATTGTTCTTGCAAAATGAACTATTAACAATCAAAACAAAAAAAATAGTCGCGAATAGTATTTTATCCTTCATAGGTATGTCTTTCTTAAATTCTAATTTTATCCTAAGATTTGTTCTCAAATCCAAGTGCCAAAATTAAAAATAATTTGTCGGAAAATTTATCACTATTACATTAGGCTTTGTTTTTATTTGTATTTATATGGCGTTGTATTTTTTATCTCCCATTTTTTCCGAAATTGAAGCAACCCACTTTAAAATCCTTCCGGTTATTTTGTATGGCGGTTTCATACGTTTAAATTATAGTTTTCGGTTGTCGTATGGAACTCACGATGAACTAATCTAATCATCCACGTAGGTGGAATAATTGATTTAATTAGTTCATGTTCGTTTCCTATATTTAATTTTGATAGTATCAAATGATACTATCAAAGAAAATGGATTTATTCCAAAATACTTAATACATAGCTTGGTAAGCCCGTCTGAGTTTTGAAGTGGCTCACAAACATACTTATTCCGGCTCAAATGGTCGTAATAATGAGCTGCATTTCTTTTTAAAATGAGCTACAAATTAGTTATCGATCTCTTTCAAAATAAACTCCATCCATTTATGTCCGGGTATG
>Ga0255343_1003429_pt1 | contig 16878 bp, 18 predicted proteins | sample wastewater_treat_4_FD_192413 | JGI IMG/M metagenome (GOLD analysis project Ga0255343, IMG submission 192413) | Wastewater microbial communities from Lulu Island WWTP, Vancouver, Canada - plant16 | ecosystem: Engineered > WWTP > Wastewater > Unclassified | place: Canada: Vancouver, British... | reverse complement strand
ATGCAATTGTAACAATCGCTATTCCCATTAAAGTTTTCTTCATTTGATTTTAATTTAAAGTTTATACTACGGTTTTCTTGTTCTTTATTATTTTGCCCAACGTTTCCAGTGTATGCGATGTGATTGAGGCATTAGAGTGGTGCAGTCTGAGGCTCGTGAGCTTGCGAACCGCTGAAGCAAACCACGTCCCGCAAGGGCTTGCCGAAATCATATCGTATACACTGTGTTATACATCGTTGAATTTCGGTTATTTTAGAACAAACTACATTGGAGTGTTTTTAGCCACCCTTTATGCAGAAAACCCATTATGATGGTGGGATGAATATTGCTTATTTATAAAATTCAATTAGATATATTTTTCACTTTTGTTTTTCAAGGATATGCAAATATTCTTCTGTTTTATTTGCCTTATGATTTCTACTATCTTCTTTATCTGCCCTAAATCTTTGATAATTTATTGTTTCTAAATTATATTGACCATACTTGCTCATAATATTTTTAACATCATCTACAGACATTAACCCTTCATTATTATAACTTAAAAATATATACTTAAAATTAGCATTTTTTATCAATTCTTCAAAAGCTGTTTCTACAGAATTTTTGCTACAGTATTGTGATTTATTATAATCTCTTAATCCAGTTTTTCCTTTTGGAACAAAATTATCGTATAATGCAATTGTATTTAATAAATGGTAATTCGCTCCATATTGTCTTGCATTATAAGGTGGGTCTAAATACAAAATGTCACCCTCAATTTTTTTTATTAGCTCATTGCTATCTTCATTAAATACATTATGTTCATTGTCATTAATAATAAAATCAGCTGATTCTAAAATCATTTCTTTTTGAGCTGTTCCTTTTAGATGTTTTAAAAATGCACCATAAACCGAAGCAGTATTTGCTACTTTATCTGCACTCTCTAAAAGACTCGCCATTAAAAAATAATACATTTGATCTGATATTTCTTGAGCTAGTTTCCATTCTTCAATTTTTTGCCTTATAGCATCAATTTTTTTCCCATTCTCATCAGAAAAATATTGTCGCTCACTACCACTACCAATACAATAATTATTAAAAATAAACCCTTCTATAGGTTTAATAGAATTTAGTTTTTCTATATATTTTTCTTTATTTGGTATCGTTCTATGATTACCAATATAATTTTTATTCAAAATATAACTATAATATTCGAAGTCATTCGCTATAACTTTTTTTACTGATTTTTTAAAATTTCTACCTACAATTCCAGTACCGGCAAAAATATCACAAAATATTTTATCTGACAAGTCATCTCCAACAACTGAGCAAATTGTTTTATTTATAAAATCTGATAATTTATATTTAGAACCTATATAATTCATAATTAATAATTCACCTCACTAAACGTTATTTTCTTTTCTTTACATTCAATAAAAAACTCTATATATCTTAAAGGTAATATATTGTTATTCTTATTGAATGTTTTTAACTCTCTTATTAAATTTTGAAAACTCTGGCTTTTTTTATCTGTAATGCCTCTTGAAATAATCATAGGTTCTATATCTGAAGGTCTGTTAGGTAAATAATACTGCTCAATCCAATCAATATATCTTTGTAATTGAATTGTAATTTCAGGATATGCAATAACTGATTTTAATTCGATTGGGATAATTTTACGATTTTCTCCATCTATAGAAATCATTATATCTATTCTTTGCATACCTACACCACATGATACTTCATTACCTATCCATTCAATTTGCTCATTTTTAAACATAGGTAAATATTCTAATTGTTGTAAAATATAGGCTTGTAAATGAGTTTCAAATTGCTTTCCATTACAATATTTATTTATCAGTCTTGGAAGAACATCTATTTTAATTAGTCTACCAGAGTATTCCGTTACTTGCTGTGCTGTTTCAATTTTTTGCGTTTCTTCATTAAAAGTAAACTCTTTTCCATTTAAAATACTTCTATTATTCTTATTTCTAATTAAATTTATTAATCTTTCGCTTTCATATATTGTAATCATTGTATTTCCACGATTACCTTTTAGTTTTCTATAAATCAAACTCCATAACATTTGGTTAGGTGATTGAATGTTTTTTATTTCATCAAGTGCTTCCCACTCTGTTACTCCTTTTTCATAAACTTGGTATGATTCAATAAAAGTTCTAAAAGTTAGAGATTTTCCTAATTGAGACTTTAAATACTGGTTTTCATCATTGTTATCTAAAAATGAAGATGAATCTTTTATTTTAAAAACCCCATAAAACATACCTTCTTTTATACCTTTTTCAAAATTTTGTTGGAGATAAAAAATGACAAAATCACCACTTCTAACTCTTTGACTATCCGCAATCATCCCTAAAAGATTATTTTCTGTTGTTGAATGCAATTTACTATTATCTGAATTATTAAAATCAATAGTTCTATCTTTTGCACCAGTTCCAGCAAACTTATATTCTAAATGATATTTAAATGTTTTTGTGTCAACAATAAAAACATGTGTAGTTGCCATATTTTATTCCTCCTCTGGATAAAGTTTTTTGAATACAGCATCCACTGCTTCTTTAGCTGCTAAACTACCTACTTTAACAACTACAGTTTTTCGATATTCAACTGGATCATATTGATAACATCCTTTACACCCTAGTTCTTCAGTGTAGTTTTCATCTCCAATATAAAATTCAAAGGGATTTCCTTTAATATTTTTAGCATTCCATCTTTTATTTGTTTCTTTACACCTTTTACATATTTGTCTTTTTACATCATTTGCGGCTTTTGATAAAGGTTGAAAATCTTTTATAGTTTGCGTTTGTATATTAGAAATTCTATGATCGTCCTTTCGTCCATCTTTATGATCAATTTCAATCTTTGTATTTTCAGAAATACCATTAATACCAAGCATTACACAATTTTTGTTTTTATAAAACTCTTTAATATTCTGCCTAATATTTTGATTAAAAACTTTTTTGTCATTAATACCATTCAAACGAATAGCATCGATTGAATTACCTGACGATTTTGACTTATCAAATTCAACATTATAAGTTTTTGCTAAACTAGAACTTGCTCTACACCAACTTCCGCCATTACCAAGTTGTAAATCTTTGTATTTTCCTGTAAATTCAGAAACATTAACCCATCTACTAACACCATCCTTATTTGGATTGGCTAATTCAATAAATAATTCTGTTTTAGTCATTTAAAACTCCTTTTTAAAAATTAATATATATTCGTGCTTAAATATGTAATAATCACTATTTAATGCCCTGTAATTCCAAATTCCACTTTTCCCAAACTTCCCACGATTTCCTTCAATATTTTTTACAACTATTCCTTTTAATTTTGTTTTAAACTTTCTTTTTATAGTATCCATAACATAAAACCCCAAAGGAATTACCTCGCTATTTTTATAGACATCTCCGATTATAATAGCAAAATATCTTTCTTTATCTAAAAATTTTATTGTATTCTCTATTACTAACAAAAACGCATTTATAAATTGTGATAAATCAGATAATTGAGATAAATCTTCTTTATTATTTGTAAACTTTACGATATCCATATAAGGTGGATGAAAAATTAAAAATTGAACTTTCTCTTGATTAAATTTACTTAATGCCCTTTGTGTCAATATTTCTACATTATCCTTATTTTTTACATTACATTCATTTATACTATAATCTTTATAAGAACTTTTTAGCATTTGCTTATTTACATAATCTATTATTTCTGCATTAATATCAAATCCAATAAACTTTCTATTTAAATTTTCACATTCAAATAAAGTTGTTCCGCTTCCCATAAATGGATCTAATATTACTTCTTGTTTTTTTGTATATCTTCTAATTAATTGATTAGGTATTTGAGGAATAAAATTACCATGATACACATTTGCATGTTTTCCAGATTTATCTCTTTCGCCAATTAACCATAAGCTATTAACGTTTATATCAAGCTCTTTCCAATTTTTCAAATCTAAATCATTATATTTCACTTTTAGTCTCCTATCTAATTTTAATTTACAAAATATTATACCACTTTTTTATAATTTTTTAAACACAAAATATTTACCCAACCAGTCATGACGACTGGTGAAGTTTCTTTAGGGGTGGCATCGCTTTCATTTCTTCTAGTATTCATTTTTCTTCAGGTCAAAAAATCTATTTCATGAACAACCTATAGAAATTCAATGTTGTATAACGGTTACGTGTATGAAACGTTTGGCATTTCGAAGCACTTCACTGTCAAACCGCTACAATGCTTATTAGATGTAACACCCTTGAAATTAGCACTATCCGCCAAATGTTTTATACACGATGTTACCAACTGGGCGTTATTGTCTTTCAATGGTTTGAGATATTTTTTCAATCCTGTCATTCCGTTTTCTCTGTCTTAAAAGATTTAGTTTTTTTGTGTAGGGTAAGTCAGGGTAGGAAAATAGCCAAGCTCTATGGCAGGTTTTGGCTTTAGCGTTGGCTTGTGCGACCTGCCATTGTGCTTGGCTATGTGCGTTAGCGTTTAATTGCTCGAATAATTTCACCTAACCATAAGACAAAAGACGTCGACCCAATAATTACTGCCCAGTCTTTCAATGTTAATGGAACAGTCCTGAAAACTTCGCCTCCAAATTCAACAATTAATATTTGACCTACTAAAATGACAAAAGCTACAATTAAGAAACCAATAGATTTATTTAATCCATGGAAAGCAGATTTACCTGATGCGAATGCTTTTGCATTAAACATATTCCAGAATTGTAACATTACAAATATTGTGAAGAAACGAGATAAGTCATAACGACTAACTTCACCATTATTTGAAAAATAAAAGAGAAGTCCTAATAAAATAATTACGAATGAAAAACCGACAAAAAGAATATTGAACCTCATTGAAGGTGTAATTATAAAATCCTCATTTTTCCTAGGTTTATTATCCATTACACGCAAATTCGGAGGCAGAGAAGCCAATGCCCCTGCTGCAAATGTGTCCATAATTAAGTTCACCCAAAGCATTTGCGTAACAGTCAAAGGTAATTCATGACCGAATATTGAACCTAAAAAGACAATAATAAGGGCAGCAACGTTTATTGTTAATTGAAAAAGAATAAAACGTTGAATGTTCTGGTATAATGAACGACCCCACATTACAGCAGTTGTAATACTACTAAATGAGTCATCTAACAGTGTTATGTCGCTGGCTTCTTTGGCAACAGAAGTCCCTGAACCCATTGATAAGCCAACATGAGCAAAATTCAAAGCTGGTGCATCATTTGTGCCATCACCTGTAACAGCAACAACAGAACCGTTTCTTTGCAATAGTTGAACTAATCTTTGTTTATCGGTTGGTCTTGCTCTGCACATTATTTTTAAATGTTGCACTCTTTTTAGAGCTTCTTCATCGGAAAGATTTTCAAACTCAATACCAGTAATAATATTATGAAAGTTATCACTGTCATTCCAAATACCTATCTGACGACCAATTTCCTTAGCCGTACCCGGAGTATCACCAGTTACAATTTTCACTTCAATACCGGCATTTAAACATTTTGTTACTGCGGAAGGAACATCTAATCTAACAGGGTCAGAGATTGCTGTTACTCCAAGAAAAACAAGATTTGAATTAACTAATTTTCCATTTTCAAATCTGTCAATATTGTCTTCGATAATCTCGTACGCAAACCCCAAAGTCCTCATTGCCTGATTCTGATATTGGGTTAGGGAATTTTCGATTATCGAGTTATATTCCTTAGCATCTTTTAAACCTTGCTCTGTTAATATCTTACCACATTTTGACAAAACAATCTCAGGAGCACCTTTAACATATAAGACTTTTTTACTTAACAAAGGGCTGTTAATCAAAGAAGCCATAAATTTTCTTTCGGTTGAAAATGTAAGTTGTTCGATTACTTCCGAATCTTCACGAATATCTAAATAATTTATGCCTTGTTCATGTAACCATAATAACAGAGCAGCTTCTGTTGGATTGCCTAAAGTTTTTATTTTTGATGGTTCAGAATAATCAAGATATGCTGTTGAATTAACAGAAATACTCTCCTTGATAATATTATGGTTTTCATCATTTGAAAGTTTACCACCATTTAAACAGAAAAAATCAGCTTTAAAAACTTGCATTTGATTTTGCGTCAAAGTGCCAGTTTTGTCAGTACAAATAACCGTTGTTGCTCCCATTGTTTCACAAGCATGCATCTTTCTTACTAGATTATTGTTTTGAAGCATTCTACGCATACTTAATGCTAGACTTAGGGTTACACTCATTGGCAATCCTTCCGGAACTGCAACCACAATTAATGTAACAGCTACCATAAAATATTGCAATATCCGACCTGCAACGTCTAGGCTAACCCAAGATTCAGAATTTAAAGGGTTTATACCAAATAAATAACCAGCAGCGGCAAGTATTACAAATGTTCCAATCCCATATAATATCCATCTAAACCAACTACCTTCTTCAACACTTTTAGGTAGTTCTTTTTCATTGCCTAATAACTCAAATGAATCGTAGATGATAGGCAACCAAACTTTGGTCAAGACTATTGAAGCAGATAAAATTACTATGCCAATTGAACCTAATTGACCAATTGTATATTGCGCTTCCCCTAAGAATAAATCTTTAACAAAAAGGGCGAGAAATGTCAAGACAGCCAAAGCAAAACCAACAACCCCAATAAATTTTGCCAGTTTGTCCAATTGCTTATTCAACGGAGTTTCTTCACCACTCATTTCTGTTGCTTTCTCTGCAACTTTACCAAATTCTGTTTCATCGCCAACTTTCTTTATCTCAAGAATACCGTGACCGTCCATCAATTTTGTCCCTCTCATTGCCCAATTCGAAGGATAAGTTGAATCCGAATGAAAATTAGCAGGGTTGGTAGTTTTATCAATTATAGGCTCACCAGTTAAACATGATTCATCTATTTGTAGAGACACTGCTTCGAGCAATTCTCCATCCGCAGGAACTTCTTCACCTGTACCGAGAATTACAATATCACCAACAACAATTTCTTTTTTTTGTATTTCGCAAATATTACCATTTCGTATTACCTTGTAAAGCGTGTCGTCATTAACTTTGTTTAAAACATCAAATTTCTTATTTGCGTCCATCTCAAACCAAAAAGCTACACCGGTTGCTAAAAGAATAGCACAAAAGATACCTATTGTTTCAGCAAACTCCATATGAACAAATGAAATACCCAATGAAAGAAATGCCGCAATTAAAAGTATTCTGATAATTGGGTCTTCAAACTTTTCTAAAAAAAGTTTCCATAAAGGTTCTCTCTCTGGTGGAGTTAAAATATTTTCTCCATATTTATTGCGGCTTTCGAGTACTTGCTCATTAGAAAGCCCGGTATAGTGCTTCTTGTGTTCCATCTTATTTCAATAAATTTAATAATGATTGAGGTAATTGCTTTGATTTTGCTTTTAGGTTATTTAATAAGGTAAGTTCGATTTTATCCAACTTCCCATCACCTTGAATTTTTGCCAAAAGCCATTTTGCTTCTTCTTCATCAACGACACCGGGAGATGTTTCATCTTCTAATAAGAAACTGGTTATTGCATCAACAAAAAGCGTTTCCCAATTAGGATGATTTTCTTTACCGCTTACAGCATCGTTTAACTCGAAAAGAAATTCTGCTTCTTCCTTGTCAATTACGCCATCAGCATACAATACTTCACGTAATTGTTTTACTTCTTGTTCATCAATTACGCCATCGGCGAGTATTGATTTTTTTAGTTCATTTAATTTGCTCATTTTAAAAAATTTTAAGTTTGACAATAAAAGGATTTTGAAATATTACGTTTTATGATTTTACTAATTGCACAATAATTAATCTCCCTCCATTTTCCTTTGATAAAAGAATTTTTTTGCCTTCAGTTAATTCAACAGCTTCGCCAATCTCAATCTTTTTATCAATGTCCTTATCGTACATACTTGTAAGTTTTCTATTTATTAGAATCCATTTGCCATTATGAAAATGAAAGTCTCCTACAGGAATTTTTTGGTCAGGGGTAGTTTTTTCATTAGCATTTACAAAACGATTTACATGCCACATGTACAAAAGTTGCTTATTGTAAACCATCAATCTGTAGTTTTCAGGTTTGAAAACACCTACTTTTGGGGAATAATATAAATTTAAAACAGGTAACTGTCCTTTATATTCAGTACCACAAAATGGGCATTTAGGTTTTGTCGAATTATCAAATACAAACCATTTGTGCCAGCAGTTAGGATTTTGACAAGGTTGCATTAAATCTACAGTTTTTAACAATGCTTGCTCCCATTCGTCAGCAGTTGGTCTAATATCTGGATTTTGTAAACCATCAATAAAAGCCTTATTAAATAGTTCTTTTAAATATGGGCCACAAACAGAATATGGAATCTTAACAGGGTCACCTTGAGGTAGCTGACTTGGGTGTAACTGGTCAACTTTTACTCTGTTACTTCTATCTGTTGGATGTTCAATAAATAGAGCCTTGATACCCATAGAAAGCTCTTCATCCTTTGCTGAATCTAAATCATTAACTTTACCACCTCTTAAAGGATGTCGATATAACAAATACATATAAATCATTACAGCTAAGGCATGTCTATCTGTTTTTATACTTGGCAATTTTCGTTTAGCATCAGTAATTGGAAGGTGTTTTGTTGAAATTACTTCGGGAGCAATAAAATCAGGAGTTCCCAAAACATCGGGAGGGTACTTGCCCGGAACGACTAACCCGTCAATGTCAATAATTGAAGCTTGTCCAGTTGTTGGGTCAACTAAAACATTTTTATACGACAAATCTGAGTGAGCCAAACCAGCAGCATGAAGTCTCTTAACTGCACGACTAATTCGTATACTAATTTGAAAATATTTAAACCAATCGCCCTTTTCTTCGGGAGCTAAAAATTTGTTTAAATTTTTTGCAGAGGCATACCACTTACCCTCTTTTTCTTTTCCTTTAATTCCTAAAAAATCATTATTTATTGAACCCTTTTTAAAGAAAAATTGCTTTTGATAAGTTGGGCAAGTAATTCCTAGTTTACCATTATACTCCACTATTTTGGTTGGCCAACAATATAAATCTTTCCAATATTCTCCACCTGCCTGGTTAAAAATGTTTTCTCTGTATTTGCCTGTAATATTTTGCAATCGGTCTTTAGCATTAAAATCCTGTTTATCTCTAAAAAAAGCTACTACATAACTTTTGTCAGGGCTAAAATAGACATCTTTCATACCGCCAGCACCAATCATTTCGTCCACAAATTCAACTTGTGAGCCGTCTGTCGCTGTAATTTTTACTGTTTTTGCCATAATTAAAATAGTATTGCTATTGTCCTATCATCATGATTACCCGGCGACCAAAAGTCTAGCCAGTTTAACAATTGGTCTGCTGAGGCTTCGTTATCATCCGAAAAATCAACCTCTTTTGATAGGTCTTGCCATAATTCATTCCATTTTTCAACTTTCAACAAATTTGCATCTGTTTCAAATTTCGGGTCAGTAATTCCATCAGACATAAGAATTAATGCTGTGAAATCATCAACAATATCAAACCTCAGTCTTCTGTATAATTCTGTGGGTTGGGTTATCTCAGGCATTGTTAAAAAACGTGTCTGACCTGCATATTCACCACCATCAGATTCTCCTAGAATCTTTAAAAAATTAGTGTCTTTATTGTAAATACCAATACCACCATCACCTACCCAAAATGCTCCAACAAACCATCCAAATTTGAATTTCTTACAAATTGATACTATTAGAGTCGTGGAATAATCTTTTAAAGGTTTGTTAGTTTTCTTTGCTTCTTCTTCAATGTTTTTTACTGCTTTAAACACTGAATTACCAAGAATACCGTACAAAGAATCTCCCATTTTTTTTCTTCTCTCATCCGATTTTTCAGTGCTAAAGTCTTTGATTAGATTTTCAAATTCTTTCGTCTTTTCCTTAATTAGTTGTTCGCAAACTTCAACTACCGTTTTACATGCTATTTCAGAACCTTTTCTTGAGGATTTAGCAGAACCGGCACCATCAGCAACGGATAAAATATACCAATCTACTTCACTTATATATCTAATATTAAAATCATCATCACGGGGTTTACCTTCTTGGGCATGTGAACGACCTCTTTGGCTTGCTGCAACAATGTCTTTTTTGTGGGTTTTTCCAAGTCCAAATATATTGGTAGAGGATGTGACTTTTACAAAACATTTGTCGCTATCAGGTTTATAATATTCAATGTCATTTGGAGTAGGAATATTTTTCCATAATGATTTTGGGTCTGGATTAATTATAAATGTAATTTGTCTTTCGAATACTGGTTTTCCATCTGACCAATCGTTTCTCTTAATCTTTAGTTTTATTTTATGGTCGCCAGCAGTGTTTGGTTTTCCTTTAATTTCATTTGTGTCAGAATTAAAAATCAGCCCAATTGGCTCTAGTCCTTCAAACCAATAATCGCCAATTTCTGTTAAACCGAGTTCCTCAATTTTAAAAAGAAAGCAATACTCTTGATTTACTTTCCCATTTGGAATAATTATGCTTTTATTCTTTATCTGTAATTCAAAGGAGTTAGAACTTTTATCTTTTATTTGTTCAACTTTTACGGGTGCAGGTGCAGTTTTACTCTCTGCGATTATTGTATTTTCGTTTTGTATAAATACTGATTCGGTTTTATCGGAAGTTACAATCATTTCATTTTCTGCATCAATTTTTGAATCTTCGTTTATTTCTGTTTCTTCTGCTGACACATCATTTATTTTTATTGCATCTTCGTCTGGAATTGTATTAGTGTTAATCACAGAAAAGTTTTGCCATGATGCTTTTATAAAGTCTTTAATTTCTGATTCCTTTTCGTTAAGGAATTTTGATAATTGTTCTTCGTCTTTTGCATCTATTTCAAGACTACCCATATATTTTAAAATATCCATAACTACCCCCTTGTCCTGTTAATATTAATACTACCTTCTCCAAAACCAAATTTTGCTTCAATGCCACACCAAGGACATTTACTAACTTCTTCTTCACCCGTACACATAATATTTCCACAGCCACAATGACTAAAACCAAATTGATTACCACAACAAGGGCAAGCAGGAAAACCAACTAATTCAGAGGTGTTTATTTTGATTTGATTTGAATCACTTTCGCACAAATCAAAGTAAGAGTTTTCAACTGGATATGCACCAACGAGTTTGTAATCTACAGTGTTTAATGCTAATTCTTTAAATTCTGATGGTGAAATTCTTTTTTGATACTTGATTAAATATGGTCTTTTGGTGCTTTGACACTTGGCTAAAATAACAGCAAAATTCTCATCAACCTTTTTACTAAAGCCCTTTTCAAGGTCAATTTTTGATAAATAACCATTTGTGATTGGTGCTAAATGCAAACCATCATCTTTTGATTCCGATACACTTACACTACTTGTTTTGATTGAAGCTGTTACCCATTTAAAAAACTTCTTAAATGATTCAGAATCCGTATTTTTAAGCAATAGCACCTGGTCAGTAATTTTACCAAATATGTTCGTATCAGTATTGTCACCCAATGAGATTACTACAAGATTGGATTTTGATTTATATTTTTGATTCCATTTATCAAAAGCAGATTCATACTTGTCTGTTGGATTTCCATCGGTAAATAAAAAAACAATTGGTTTCCAATCGCCCTTAATTTCAGGAGTAGTTTTTTGAAGCGAAGAATCAAAATCATTCATTAAATAATTTAGTGCATTTCCCAATGAAGTGCCACCACCAATAGGTAATTTTGGCGGATAGAAATTGTAAAGTTCAATTAAAGGTGTTACTTTTTGAGCTTTTCCAGCAAAGACAATTATTGAAATATAAACAGTTTCTAACGCATAAGGGTCTGTTCTAAGTTCCTTAATGATATTACCAATTCCTTCTTGAACTTGTTCAATAGGCTCGCCAATCATTGACTCAGAAACGTCAATTACAAAATATATGGGTAATCTTCTCATAAAATGAATTTTAAAGTTAATAATAGCAAAAAGAGCAAAATTATTTGCGACATATCAACAGCAATGCCATTGCCAACTTGCGCAGGTTTAGCAATTTTTTTTAGAAAGTTTAAGAACGGATTAAATATACTTTCAAAAAAATTGAAGGCTTTTAAGTACCTTCCGGTTAGCCTATTTTTATAAGGTGTAAGTTTAGAATACAGGAATAAACCTACAATCAATACATTAACTAATATGTATAAAAATAATCTCATAACAAATTATATTACAGAATGAACTTCCGGAGGTGGCGGTGGTAACAACATTTGGTCAGTAGCACCAATACTTCTGTTGCCAACACTAACCGATGCTGAAACCCATTTGAAAAACTGTTTAAATGTGCCACTATCAGTTGTTTCAAGACTAACAATTTTATCGGTAATCTTTCTTACATTATCAACATCCGTTTTCGAACCAACAATACACGCGATTATGCTACCAAAATGGCGTTTTTGTATTTCAGATATTATTGTGTTAAAAAGCTGAGGGTCTGATGCTCTTCCATCACACATTATAAATAGTAAAGGCATCCAGTCTCCTTTTTTATCAGGCGTACTTAACTCCACTTCATTATCCACTTTTTTGCAAATAAACTGTAAAGCTTCCCCTAAATGTGTTGGGCCTGATTCTGGTTGGTTTATTGTTGGTATTTGCAAACTTTCTAATTCAGTTAGAGGAACTAACAACTCAACATTTCTGTTGAAAGTAGCGATACTCATATACACTGATTCAAGTGCAAATGGGTCTTGTCTTAAACTAGCTACCATAGCCTCTAAACCTACTTTTATTGATTCAATAGGTTCACCTCTCATTGCTCCGGAGGTTTGAATCAAAATATATACTGGTAATCTTCTCATCCTTATTTAATTTAGCATAATTCTTGAAATCTTTTTCTGAAGGTAAGTGGGCTCTGGATATTGGCAAATATTTCTTTAGTACCACCTGTCCCTACGATTTGTAAACTACCATACCCTAAAATTCTTCCAAGAATACTTTGGTTAACATTTACACTTTCTATTTTCGACAAATTTAGTTCAACTGTTTTTCGACTAATTAATCCAGTTTTAATAATTACTCTTTTGTTGGTAATTCCAAATTCATCTGTCCATTTATCAATTAATGGAGCAATAAAAAGAGTAAATAAAGCTCTGAACGAAACGAATATTATCCAGTGATAAGATGTCTCATACTCAACAACTTCACCCCGTATAAGATTATTATTGATATAATTTCCCATTATTGCTAATATTTCCAGAATTATTTTCTCCCAAAAAACAATGACATAAGCAAACTCAAAATGGATGAACCTACCTTGCGTTCTAAACCTTGTTTCGTGGTAGGAATTCCCGTTCTACGAGCAAAACTTTGTTTTGCACCGGAAATTCCTACCGCCCTTTTCCACGAAAAGGAAAACCCATAACTTTTATTTCGTCCCATAATTAAACTACAATATTTACTTCGGGTGGTGGTGGTGGTAACTCATTTAAACCAGATACATCTTTTCCGCTTGCCTCAATTTTTTGACTACCAGTACTTACGGAAGCTGAAACCCATTTAAAGAATGCTTTAATAGTTGCACTATCTGCTGTATCAAGCTGAACGACGACTTCAGTAATTTGCTTTAAAATGCTGGTATTAGCACCTGACCCTGCTGCACAAGCGACAACCATTCCGAATTTTTGGTTTTTAAAATCGTTCAAGCCTTTCTGCCAATTATCAGTAGGTTCACCATCTGTCATAATGAAAACCAAAGGTTTCCAATCTCCTTTTACTTCGGCTGTTGATTTTGTCACCTCTGTACTTACTTTATTTGCAAGTAAAGAAAGTGCATCACCTAAAGCAGTTGTACCCGTTGCTTGTATGTCGGGCATCTGAAACATTGATAATTCAGTTAACGGAACAACCTGTCTCGCTGAACTGTCAAAAGTAATTACACTTAAAAAGGCTGTTTCCAACGCATACGGGTCTTGCCTTAACGTTGAAACCAAAACCTGAACACCATTTTTTACGGCTTCTATTGGTTCTCCGGTCATTGAACCGGAAATATCCAAAACTAAATAAACTGGTAATCTTCTCATTTTGCGTATTTGTTTAAAATTGTTTGAATTGTTTCAAGAAAAACTTTGTCTTCTGTCGGGTCACCGATAGCATCAAATTTCCATTCTCCATTGCGTTTATACAATTTCCCTAAAACTAAAGCCCTTTTATTAGCGAATGTGGAGTCTGTGGTTATGTCATAGTTAGAAAATACTTTATTTACCTTTGTTGATGTACCTTCGTACATACGGATTTTTGCGTAAGGTATATTCGTAAAATCAAAACTCTGACCTTGATTAAGATAGATGTTGATGAAAAAGAAAATTTTCTCAATTGTCGAATTTACTTTATTTAAATCTACCGTTATAATTTCATTGTCTAAACCATCATCTCCGCCTTGGTCGCCTTTTCTGTCATCCCCACTATGACGTAATGAACCATCAACAGATGTCAATTTACCAAGTGGAAGATTATTTCGTTGTAAAAAACCATTGTAATCTGGTGAATAGATATAGTCAATTAAATTTCCTGCATTATCTGTCATAATGCAACTCAAATCCAAATCAACATCTTCAATGATTTTTTTAGTTCCAAATAGACCTTTTTTGATGGTTTCAATTGCACCCCAATTAACGCCAACACAGAAGTTAGTGAGTTTCTCTCCAGTTTCTTTTCTAAGGTCAATTTTTTGACCTTTTGATAAATTTATTGCCATTTTCTTGATATTTTAATGGTTAATTATATTTGTTTAAATAGTCTTGCAAACCACCCTTTTGTCCAACCCCAACAGCTTCAAATTTCCATTCTCCGTTTCGTTTATACAAACGACCAAATTCAACAGCCGTTTCAATAGAAAAATCTTCTTCCAATTCATATTTCAGAATTTCTTCTTTTGTATCAGGGTTGTAAACACGCACAAATGAATTTCTCACTTGACCAAAGTTTTGTTTGCGATTTTCTGCATCATGTATTGTTACGACAAAACAAAGTTCAGTAGCATTTGGGTTAATTTTAGACAAATCAATTTTTATGCTTTCATCGTCACCATCACCATCACCGGTAAGATTATCACCTGTATGTTCAACTGCACCATCTGGAGAGGTAAGGTTGTTATAGAAAACAAAATGAGAATCGGTTAGAAGTTTCTTGTTTTCGCCTAATACGAAAACAGAAGCATCTAAATCAAAGTCTTGTCCTGTACTTGAAGCGTTGGCATCCCAGCCAAGCCCGACAACGAATTTTGGTAAATTCACATTAACTCGTTGCCCTTTTTCTAAATTTATTGCCATTGTATTTAGTTTTTAATTTTTATTTACTGCCAGCAGTCCACTTCATACCCCAATTATATGCTTTATCACAATCCCCGTGACCATTGTGAAAGGTTACAAGTTTTTTAACTGTGATAGAGTCATTTTGGTCAAATAATATTTCCGCAATCGCACAAAACTTTTGGGAGCTGTACTGTTTGCCCATTTCAACAACAATTTCAGGATTTTCAGGAACTTTTATTGTAACTACTGCATTTGTTTCAGTCCATTTTGCAACGCCTTCATAAATAAAACAGTAAACTACAATTCTTTTAAGTTCAGATAATCCTTGTGGATTAACTAAAATATTCTCCCCTGAACCAGCACCTGAGCGGTCATCGCCTGTATGCCAAACCCAGGGAATACCTGTATATTTTCCTTGTTTTGTTAGTCTGTCTTTGGGGCCTCCTTGTCCGTGAGCAAATTGAATTCCGTCAATTACAGATTTTTGTCCATCATTAAGAAGATAAAAACAACCGAGGTCAAGGTCAATGCCTTGCGAACCACCAAATAGACCAGATAAAAACCCTTTCTTTTGAGTTTCCTGAGTCCAATTCAAATTTATGATTATCTCTTTATTGGATTTATTCCCTTTCGACAAGTCAATTTTATGACTGTCGCCTTGTTTTTCAAGGGTTACTTTGTTTAGATTTATTGCCATAGCTATTGATATTAAGCGTATTTCTTCACAAAATATTCAAGTCCGCCTTTATAACCGATTCCCATTGCTTCAAATTTCCATTCTCCATTTCGTTTATAAAGCCTGCCAAATTCAACTGCGGTTTCAACTGAAAAATCTTCATCCAGTTCATATTTCGCAATTTCTTCATTTGTTTGAGCATTGTAAATTCTAATAAATGAATTCCTTACTTGCCCGAAGTTCTGTTTCCGATTTTCATAATCGTGAATGGTTACAGTGAAAATTATTTCATGTATTTTTGAGTCAACCTTTGAAAGGTCGACTGTTAAAGTTTCATCATCACCATCACTATTTCCTCCCGTTAAATCATCGCCAGATGATTCAACCGAATTGTCGGGTGATTTTTGATTGTTATAAAAAACGAAAAACTCATCTTTGGGAATTTTTTTGTTTTCACCTAGCATAAATGCAGATGCATCCAAGTCAAAATCAAAACCTGTACCTTCATTTGGGTCCCATCCCAAACCGACACCTACTTTTGATAAGCCAATTTCGATGCGTTGTCCTTTTGTCAAATTGATAGCCATGAAATTTTATTTTAATTAGTTAAACAAACCGTGAAATTACAATTATTTTGTTCAATGAAAGTCTTTGGTGCGAAGGAAAGATTTGGCTCTTTGACTTTTGCGAAGCGTTGGCTCGTGTGTTGGGCAAAAGGCAATGTGCCAAATGTGGGTCGGCTTTCCGCTTTTCTTTCTTGCGGGTCGGCAAAAAAACTAAATCTTTTTTCTGTCATTGTCATTTCTTTTTTCATTCTCAAACCATTTTTTTTCTGTCATTTTCGTTGTCGCTGTCTTTTTCTTCGCCTTGTTGGTAACGT